>Ga0137396_10000779_pt1 | contig 15824 bp, 16 predicted proteins | sample czc16metaG_FD_108284 | JGI IMG/M metagenome (GOLD analysis project Ga0137396, IMG submission 108284) | Vadose zone soil microbial communities from Angelo Coast Range Reserve, California, USA - czcobulk3.16 metaG | ecosystem: Environmental > Terrestrial > Soil > Vadose zone | place: USA...
ACCAGCAGAAGGAAAACCTGCGCGCCAAGGAAGCGTTCCAGAAGTACCTTGCGCTGAAGCCTGACGCGCCCGACGCTCCGCGAATCAAGGAATATCTCGTCGAGATCGATCGCTGAGGCGCACGGCATGTCCACTACAGCCGGGGCGTGAGCTTGGACTTCAGGATTTTGCCGGTCGGGGATTTGGGGAGCGTGTCGAGCACGATGACCAGGCGCGGGTACTTGAAGGCGGCCAGCCGATCCCGACAGTGGGCGATCAGCTCGTCGGGTTCCGCCGTCACGCCGGGGCGAAGGGTTACGAAAGCGGCGACGTCTTCGCCGAGCTCGGGATGGGGTTGGCCGAGCACGGCCGCCTCGGCAACCGCCGGGTGCGTGAGGAGAACCGCTTCCACCTCCGGCGGGAATACCGAATAGCCGCCACGAAGGATTCGCTCGCGCTTGCGTCCGACGATGGTGACGAGACCCTCAGCGCTCACGGTGGCGAGGTCGCCGGTACGGAACCACCCGTCCACGAGCACCTCGCGTGTCTCGTCGGGCGCATTGATATAGGCGTTCATCGCTGAAGGGCTTCTGATCCAGAGCTCGTCATCGACGATTCGAATCTCCACGCCCGGTACCGGCCAGCCGATGGCGTCGGGTGACTCGTGTGGGTTCGCGGCCTGATACGAGATCGGACGGAAGAGCTCGGTCATCCCGTAGCCGCGAACGATCCGGATTCCGGTGCGGCCGCGCCATCGCTCGGCCAGCTCCCACGGACACGGCGCCGCGCCGGAGACGGCGATCCGCACCGAGCCGAGGTTTGCGTCCGCGAGCTCAGGAGCGTCCAGGAGCCGGCGGAACATCGTCGCGACACCGGGAAACACGGTGACGTGATGGCGATGAATCGCCTCGACCACTCGTTCGGGCGCGAAGCGCTCGACCAGGGCGACGGTGCCGCTGACGAGCCACGGGGCGAGCAAGGCTCCGTTGAGACCGAACGAGTGCGCGAGCGGCAGCGTCGCCAGTACGACATCATCCGGCGTCAGCGCCATCACGGGTCCGGCCCACGACTCGAGGGCGAGCTCGAGCGCCGCGTGCGAGAGCACCGCGCCCTTCGGACGCCCGGTGCTGCCGGACGTGTAGAGGATCAGCGCCGCATCGGACGCCGAGGTCGCGCCCGCGGGCGCCCCACTCCGCCGGCCGAGCGCACTCGGCCCTCCGCGCCCGAGCCCGGCGACGTCCGTTTCGTCGATGAGCAGGGCGGGCGCGAGATCGGCGAGGATGTCCGCGCGCTCTTCTTCCTTCAAGAGCGTGTCGAGCGGAGCCACGGTGGCGCCGAGCTTCCAGCCCGCGAGCAGCGCGACGGGGAACGCCCAGTGGTTGCCGATCGTGAGCGCGACGCGGTCGCCGGCCTTCACGCCGCTGGCCGTGAGGATTTCGGCGAACGCGCTCGCCCGCCGGTCGAGCTCGCCGAACGTGAGCGTGCCACCGTCCCAGACGAGCGCAAGCTTCTCGGCGGTGCGACGCGAGCTGGCTTCGAGGCGCCGGGCGAAGTTCTCCGCCACGGAGCGGCTTAGGCGAGGAAGTCCTTGAGGTCGATCCGCTGCCAGACGTCGGACGGTACGCGGTGCCGGGGCGTGTAGGACGCCAGCGACGGCTTGGCCGTCGCGTCCACGCCCCACTTCGCGGTGTGGCCGTCGTCGCGCGCCGAAGGGTCGAGGTCGGAGCCGCGCGCGTTGGTGATGATCGTGATGTCGCGGTCGGGCTGGCAGCGCGTGGCGATCGCCCAGTTCACCTGGCGGTCGTCGAAGACGTCGACGTCCTCGTCGACGACGACGATGCGCTTCATGTAGAGATCGGCGCCGAGCGCGGCGAGGATCGCGTTCTTCGCCTGACCCGGAATGCGCTGCTCGATCGAGACGAAGCAGGTGAAAGGACCGGGCACCCGTACCGCCTTGACCGAGGGGACCATCGCGCGCACGGCGCGGAAGAGGTTGGCCTCCATCGGGATCGTCGACAGCAGCATGTGATCGAGGTGGGCGACCGTGATGTCCTGGAAGATCGCGTCCCGGCGGTGGGTGATCGCCTTGACGTGGACGATCTCGCGCTGGCGCTCGCCGAGGCTGTAGCCGGTGAATTCGCCGAAGGGCCCCTCCGGGGTGCGCTGGCGGGGAAGGATCTCGCACTCGAGCACGAGCTCGGCATGGGCGGGCACCAGCACGTCGGAGGTCCGGCACTTCACGAGCTCGAGCGGCTCGCCGAGCAGCCCGCCCATGATGCCGCGCTCGTCCTCGTCGATCGAGCCGATCGCCAAGGCACCGAGCGCGATGGCCGGGTGCACGCCGATCACCAGCGCGAGCGGCAAGGGCTCGTTCCGCGCCTCGGCGATCCGCTGGAACTCCCACAGATGCTTGCCGGTCGTCAGGTGGATCGAGGTCGTGTCGCGCCCCTTGATCTGGAGCCGGTTGTAGGCGCAGTTCCAGATCTCGCGCGTCGGATCCTTTGCGAACGAGATCGCCGCCGTGACGTAAGCCCCGGCGTCACCCTCGTGGTGGACGATCTGGGGCAGGTCGTAGAGGTTCACGCGGTCGCCCTCGAGGACGACTTCCTGCACGGGCCCGCTCGGCACCACCTTCGGGATCAGCGGCTTGTCCATCGCGGAGAGGTACGTCGCCTGGGTCGCCTCGGGCGCCGCGTTCATGGCGGCAGCGAGGCGTGGCCGGCTGGCGTGGAGATTGGTGAGGACCGGGAACTTGGTGCCCTTCACGTTCTCGAAGAGCAGGACCGGGCGGCGCTTACCCTCGCGCTCGAGCTTGACGACGAGCGCGGTGATCTCGAATCGTGGATCGACAGGCTTGGAAACGATCTCGAAGTCGCCGGGCTTGCGCCGCTTGACGAGATCGAGATAGCTGCGAAGATCTTGCGCCATAGGCGCTTAGGATACTGAATCAGGCGTTGCCCGGCACCTTCTTTCTGCCGACCTGACTGTTGAGCCACCACCCGAGCGCCACGATGATCACGCCCGGTACCAGCGGCAACAACCCGAGGCCCGGCGTCGAGTGATCGATCCAGCGCGCGAGCCCATGGTCCTTGAGGATCATCTCGCCCGCGACGTAGCCCAGGATGCCGCCGCCGACCCAGATGACCTGGACGAAGCGGTTCATCAAGGCGGCGAGGAGCCCGCTGCCCCAGACGACGATCGGCAGCGACAGCGCGATGCCGAAGACGACGAGACGCAAGTCGCCGTGAGCCGCGGCGGCGACCGCGAGCACGTTGTCGAGGCTCATGATCGCGTCGGCGACGACGATGATCCACACGGCTTCTTTCAGCGAGCCGCCCTCGCGGATGTGGCCTTCGGCGCCCGACTCCTTGTGGACCAGCTTGAACGCGATCCAGAGGAGGGCCGCGCCGCCGACGACCTGCAGAAACGGGATCCGCAGCAGGAACGTCGCGATCGCGATGAACGCCAGCCGCAGCCCGACCGCGCCGAGCGTGCCCCAGATACGGCCCAGGAGCTGCTGGCGCCTGGGAAGGGTGCGGACCGCGAGGGCGATGACCAGCGCGTTGTCGCCGGCGAGCGTCAGATCGATGATGATGATCCCGAAGACCCTCGCCCAGAATTCTGGGTCCATCAAGAAGATCATACGTTACTCGACGAGCGCCTTCAGGAGCGCGACCAGCACGCGCCCGACGACGATGAGCGCGACGGCGATGGCAAGGCCTTCGTAACGACTGATAGTCATCTCGTGTCTCCCTGTATGGCCGAACATAGTTGGCCGCCCGGTGGCGGTGACGTTTCAGGAGACGAACGGGACGACGGAGCTAGTGGTCTTCGGGGGACGAGGCGCGACTGGCCGACGGTCGATGCGCGAGCCTGACCTGGCGGACCCACGGCTCGCCGGTCGCCGGACCGATCTCGGGAGCCGGCGACAGCGATCGGCGCGCCGGCCGATCGAGCTCGACGCGCTCGCGCGCGGTCGAGCGCTGGGAGGCCGCCGCGCGCTTGTCATGCGACTCGCGGCCGGTCTGGATGGAGTGCTCGATCTCCGAGTCCTGGATCTCGAACTCGAAGGCGCCGGGCAGCGGCGTCGCGAGGTCGAACGACAACCAGGCGGTGAGGAGCAGCAGGATCCGGCGGGTTCTCACCCTGTCATTGTACCGTCATGGCTTCTTGCAAATGACGTTCAGGAGCGCCTGGCGCTTCTCGTCGCGCACGACCTTGAGCGCGCGCGCCAGCGCGTCGGGCAGCGCCGCCGGGTCCTCGACCTTCTCGGCGTGGCCGCCGGAGGCCCGGCACACCAGCTCGTAGTCCGGAGCCGGATCGAGATCGGAGATGGGCATCTGGCCCGTCTTCGCGGCGACGCCCTCGGGCGCGTGGCTCCGCACCGCGCGCTTCACCGCGTTCCACGCGCGGTTGTTGAAGATGACGAACAGCACCGGCAGGTTGTAGGCGCGCGAGACGAAGTGCGCCGCGGTGGGCGCGCCGAAGATGTAGGCGCCGTCGCCGAGGCAGCAGATGACGGTCTTGTCGGGCGCGGCCAGCTTGGCGCCGAGGGCGGCGCCCATGCCCCAGCCCAGGCCGCCGGCCGGCGAGGAGCCGAAGTAGCTGCGGGGCGTGCGGAAGCAGCCCTGGGTCGGGTCGAAGTCGTACTCGTCGACGAGGATCGTGTTCTCGTCCACCAGGTCGCCGACGCACTTCGAGACCCACACCATCTCGAGCGGCCGCTCGTTCTGGGCCTTCCTCGCGGTCGCCGTCCACGCCTCGCGAAGCCGCCGGTGCTCGGCGTGCCAGCGCTGGGTCCGCTCCGCGACGGCGCGGCCATCGACTCCCTTCCGGACGGCGTCGGCCAGCGCGGCCAGGTTCAGGCTGACCGTACCCGACAGCGCGGAATCGGCCGGGAACCCTCGGATCGGATAGCGCGCATAGAGCGGGTCCACCGCGATCTGGATGATCGTCGTCTCGGGGCGCGGCGCCTTGAGCGCCGGGAACCACAGCACGTCGGACTCGACCGCCACGACGCAGTCGGCGTCGTCGAGATACGGGGCCGCGTCGAAGCCCGCGTGAAGCGGGTGGTCTTGAGGAAAGTTCATGTAGGTGTGGAACTGGTCGATCACCGGCGCGCCGAGCGTCTCGGCGAGCTTCACCAGCGCCGACACGGCGAGGGGATCGCGCCCGGCCGCCTTGGTGAGGATGATCGGATTGCGCGCCGCCGTCAGGAGCCTGGCGGCCTCGGCGATCGCGTCTGGCGCGGCCGCGACGGCGCCGGGCCTCGGCGCGCGACTGGTCGCCGAATACTCGAACACCTCGTGCTTCTCGGCAAGGACCTCGCGCGGCAAGGTGAGGTAGACCGGGCCCTGCGGCTCGGCCTGCGAGATTGCCAGCGCCCGGTCGACGACGGTCTCGAGCTGGGTGAAGTTCCGAAGCTCGTAGTCCCACTTCACGTACTCGCGGATCATCCCGGCCTGGTCGAACGACTCCTGGGCCCAGTGGATGTGGCGATTGCGGCTCCCGTGCAGGCCGGACTCGGTGAGCGGATTGCGTCCGGCGCTGAACAGGATCGGCACGTTCGAGCGCGCGGCGTTGATGATGCCGCCGACCGCGTTGCCGGCGCCGACGATGACGTGGACCATGACGACTTGAGGCCGACCGGTGACCAGCGCGTAGCCGTGCGCCATGCCGACCGCCGGCACCTCGTGCGGGATGGTCATCGGCCGCGGCACGGGCAGACCTTGCGCCAGCCGCCGCGCGTAGGCGTCGATCAGCGGCGCGAAATCGGTCCCGGAGTTCGCGAAGAAGTACTCGACGCCGCGGGCCGCGAGAAGCTCCAGATACGCATCGGCCGTGCTCTCGACGCTCGCTCGCTTGGTGGTCATGTCTGTCTCCTCATGATTTAACGCGCAGCCGGAGCAGCCGGCGCGCGTTGCCCTCGTAGATCAGCGCCTTCTCGTCCTCGGTGGCCCGCATGCGGGTCATCGCCTCGATCGTATCGCGGATGAATCCCGGACCCTTCTCGGGGTCGAAGGGCATGTCGGTCCCGAAGAGGACGTGGTCGGCTCCGAAGAAGGCCAGCCCGGACTCCATCGCATGCCAGGCGCCGAAGAGCGCGGTGTCACCGTAGAACATCTTGAAGTAGTCGATCGGGCGCTTGGAGAGACGCCCGAGGGCGCTCGTGTCCTCGGGATCGTCGCTCCGGCTGCCGAGCTGGTCGAGCCCGCCCCCCACGCGTCCGGCGCAGAACGGGATCATGGCGCCGAGGTGATGCGTGATGATCTTCAGCCCGGGATGGCGGTCGAAGATCCCCGAGAAGACCAGCCGTCCCATCGCCACCGACGTCTCGTACGGCCAGCCGAACGCCCACCACATGTCGAACTTCGACCGCTGCTCGCCCGCGTAGTCGGCGAAGGCGGCGGGGCGCGCCGGATGCATCCAGATCGGCAGGTCGCGCTGGGCCATCCGATCGAAGATCGGCTGGTACTCCGGTGAATCGAGCGGCCGCCCCGCGACGTTCGTGTAGATCTGGACACCCGTCGCGGAGAGATCATCGATCGCGCGATCGATCTCGCGGACCGCGGCGTCGGGGTTGTTCATCGGCAGCGACGCGACGAAGGCGGGGAAGCGCTCGGGATGCTTGGCGACGATCTCGGCCATGCCGTCGTTGGCGAGCCGGGCGAGCTCGGGGCTCATGCCGGGCCCGGCGGCGACCTCGATCGGCGGGTTGGCGAGCGTCAGCACCTGCACGTAGCCCTCGTAGCGATCCATGATGCGCAGACGAAGCTCGACGTCGACCAGGACGGGGATCCCCGACATGCGCTTCTGGAGCGCCATGCCGGGCGGCGCGACCTGCAGCATCCGGTCGAAATACCGGCGCGGCATGACGTGAGGAAAGATGTCGATCTTCATGGTCGGCCTATGCCGCACGAGGATAAGCTCACCCGGCCCCGAAAGGAAGAAGCAGGGTAGAGTATGGGGCCATGACATCGGGACGGGTCCAGGGCGGCGTCAATCAGTACGGGTTCACCGTCGGCATCCTCATGCTCGACACCCGGTTTCCGCGCATCCCGGGCGACATGGGCAACGCGGCGACTTTTCCGTTCCCGGTGCGTTATCAGCGCGTGACCGGCGCCGATCCGGATCTGGTCGTGCGCCGTGGCGCCGCGGGGTTGCTGCCCAACTTCGTGGAGGGCGCGCGCCAACTGGAAAGCGAAGGCGTCGGCGCGATCACCACGAACTGCGGATTCCTCGTCAAGTTCCAGCGCGAGCTGGCCGCATCGGTCGCCGTGCCCGTGTTCACCTCGAGCCTTCTGCTGGTGCCGCTCGTCCATCGGCTGCTCCCGCGCGGACGGCGCGTGGGCATCATGACCGTCAGCGCGGGCTCGCTCACCCAGGAGCACCTGGACGGCGCCGGCATCGGCGCCGACATCCCGCTGGCCGTCGCCGGAATGGAGACCGAGAAAGAGTTCACGCGCGTGCTCCTGGGCAACGAGATGGTGCTCGACGTCGACGTCGCGCGCGAGGAGCACGTGCGAGTCGCGCGACGGCTGGTCAGCGAGCATCCGGACGTCGGCGCGATCGTGCTGGAGTGCACCAACATGCCGCCCTACACCGCGGACGTCCAGCGCGAGACCGGGCTTGCCGTGTTCGACATCGTGTCGCTCGTCACGCTGGTCCACACCGGGCTCGCCGCCGGCCTGCCGCCCCGCCCGGTGTGACCGGCGTTCAGCAGATCACCCTCCTCGAGACGCGTGGCCTCACCAAGCGCTTCGGCGGCCTGGTCGCCGTGGACGAGCTTGCCCTCGGCGTGATGGCAGGCGAGATCCGCGGCCTCATCGGACCGAATGGCTCCGGCAAGACGACCACGGTCAACTTGCTCTCCGGCCTCTACCGCGCCGACGCCGGCGAGATCCGTCTGCGCGGCGAGCGGATCGATCGGTTGCGGCCCCACGAGATCACGGCGCGCGGCGTGGCCCGGACCTTCCAGACGCCGAAGCTCTTCGGAAGCATGACGGTGCTGGAGAACGTCCTGCTCCCGGCGCTGGCCGAGCCGAATCGCGAAGGGCAGCGCCGGCCGGCCGAGATCCGCGCGCGCGCGCGCCGCCTGCTCGAGTTCGTCACGCTCGACGGGCACCGCCACACGTCGGCCAGGGAGCTGTCCGGTGGTCAGAGCATGCTGCTGCAGATCGCGCGCGGCCTCATGGTGCACCCGATCCATCTCTTCCTGATGGACGAGCCCTTCGCGGGGGTGCATCCGACGATCAAGGACACGATCATGGAGACGATCCTCCGCATGAACCGTGAGGAGAGCGTGACGTTCCTGATCGTGTCCCACGAGATGGCGACCTTGCGCCGGTTGTGCCGGCGCGTGTCGGTGATGCACGAGGGCCGGCTGATCGCCGAGGGATCCTTCGAAGAGGTCGCCAATCACGCCGTGGTGCTCGAAGCCTACCTGGGGCGGTAGTGGCGCTGCTCGAGCTCGACGCGGTGGTCGCCGGGTATGTCGAGGGCATCCACATCCTGAACGGCCTCGACATCGGCGTCGAGCGCGGCACCGTGACGGGAATCATCGGACCGAACGGCGCTGGAAAATCGACCTTGCTCAAGACGATCTTCGGATTCCTCCACCCGCGATCGGGCCGGATCGTCTTCGACGGCCACGACGTCGGGGATCGGCCGCCGCACGCTCTGAAGCGACTCGGGATCGGCTACGTGCCGCAGGGAGCGAACGTCTTTCCGCAGCTCACGGTGCAGGAGAATCTCCAGCTCGGCACGTGGGTCTTCCGGCACGACCGCGCGCGCGTGGCCCGGACGCTCGAGCGCGCCTACGCGGCCTTCCCACGCCTCGAGGAAAAGCGCAGCCTCCGGGCCACCGTGCTCTCGGGCGGTGAGGCCAAGATGCTCTCGGTCGCCAAGGAGCTCGTGACCGAGCCGAGCCTGCTCCTGGTGGACGAGCCCTCGGCAGGCCTGGCGCCGCGGATCGCCGAGCAAGTCTACGAGCGATTACGCGAGGTGCAGGCCGCCGGGGTAACAATACTGCTGGTCGATCAGAACATCACGAAGGCCGTGGAGATCTCCGACTACCTCTACATGCTCGAGATCGGCCGCGTGCGCCGCGAGGGGCCGCGCCAGGCCTTCGCCGACCAGCTCCGCGAGATCATCCGCGACGCGCTCCTCGGAGCCTGATCGTGCCACCTCGGGTCCGCCGCCTCGGCTGGTGCCTGCTCGCCTACGCGGCGCTCGCCTGGGTGCCGTGGGGCGCGTCCGAGTACCACACGCACGTGCTGGTCACGAGCCTCTACTACGTGATCCTCGCCATCGGCTGGAATCTGCTCGCCGGCTACACCGGACAGTTCTCGCTGGCGCATCACACGTTCGCCGGCGTGGGCGCCTATACCTCGGCGCTGCTCGTCCTGTACGCGCGCGTGCCGATTCTCGCGGGCATCGCGGCCGGGGCCGTCGTGGCCGCCGCGCTCGGATACGGGCTCGGCACCTTGTGTCTGCGGATGCGCGCGATCTACCTGGCGCTCGCCACCTGGGCATTCGCCGAATCGGTGCGGCTCCTGATCACAGTCGAGTACGGGATCACCCGAGGCGATCTCGGCCTGGCGGCGCCGTTCCTGTTCGCCACCCCACGCCCGACTCCCTACTACTACCTCTTTCTCGCGCTCGCGCTGGTGGCGGCGCTGGCCGCGCGCGAGCTCGTCGACTCGCGGATCGGGTCGTACATGCGCGCGATCCGGGACGACGAGGAAGCGGCGGCCGTCATGGGCGTGGACACCTTCAAGTGGAAGCGATTCATCTTCGCCGTCTCCGCCGTCTTCGCGGCGGTGGCCGGCGGCTTCCAGGGTCATTACGTGGGCTTGCTGTCGCCGACGCCGATGAAGTTCAACGAGATGGCGATGATCGTCGTCATGGTGATCGTGGGCGGCCTGCGAACCTTCTCGGGCCCGATTCTGGGCGCGGTGTTCATCGAGGTACTCTCGGAAGCGCTGCGCGCCTGGGGCGAAGTGCGCATGGTGCTCTTCGCCTCGCTCGTGATCATCATCGCCCGGGGGTACCCCGGAGGGCTCGTGGGAATCTGTCACGCGATCGGCCGGCGCCTGGCGGCGCGCATCCCGGCCCTGGCGCCGGTCCTCACGCCCCAGCGTCAATCCGACTAGCTCGTGGCGTCCTCGACGAGGGACAACGCCTGTTTCGGGCAGCGGCGGACGGCTTCGTCCACGCGCGCGCGGAGCGCTTCGGGGGGCCGCTCGGTCTTCAGATAGAGCCGATCGTCGTCGCGCACCTCGAAGACCTCTGGCACCAGGCGCATGCACACCGCGTTGCTCTCGCAGAGGGTGTAGTCGACGACCACCCGCATGTCCGTCTCCTGCTCTCGATAGGGTCTTGACCCGAGTGTAGCTAATGGGATATTCGAAACCTATGAGCGAGGTTCCGGTTCCGACGACCGCGCTGGCCCTCGACGAGATCAATCCCGGTAGCTTCGACTTCTGGCTTCGGGACGATGTCGACGGCGCGCTGGCCCGCCTGCGACGCGACCGGCCGATCGCGTGGCACCAGCATTCGGACTCCGGCCGCGGATTCTGGTCGTTGACCCGCTTCGACGACATCGTCGCCGCCTCCCGCGACTGGGAAACGTTCAGCTCCGCGTACGGCATCCAGGTGCTGACGGACCCCGAGGACACGGATCGCATCGGGATCAGGTCGATGATCTCCACCGACCCGCCCAAGCACACGAAGCTCCGGTCCATCGTCAATCGCGGCTTCACGCCGCGCGTGGTGGCGAAAGCCGAGGACTCGGTTCGGCGCCGCGCGCGAGAGATCGTCGACACGATCGCTCCCAAGGGCAGGGTTGAGTTCGTGTCGGAAGTGTCCTCGGCGCTGCCCGTCGCGATCATCTGCGACATGGTGGGTGTCCCCGAGGCCGACCGCCCGCGCCTGCTCGACCTCACGAATCGTCTGCTGGCCGGGGGCGACCCGGAGTACGGCGGAACGAAGGAGTCGCTCGCGCAGGCTGGGCACGAGCTGCGTGACTATGGCCTCTGGCTCGGCCGCAACCGGCTCGAGCACCCGCAAGAGGATATCGCGACCACGCTCGTTCACGCCGAGGTGGACGGCGAGGCGCTGCCGCCGGAGGACCTCGGGTCGTTCATCTTGCTGCTCATCGCCGCCGGTAACGAGACCACGCGCAACGCCATCAGCCACGGACTCTGGGCGCTCACCCAGTTCCCGGCCGAGAAGCGGCGGTGGCTCCAGGACCTCGAGGGCCACGCGATCACCGCCGCCGAGGAGATCGTTCGCTGGGCGAGCCCGGTCTTGCACATGCGTCGCACGCTCACGCGCGACGTCGCCTTCGGTGGAGTCGAGATGCGCAAGGGCCAGAAGGTGGCGATGTGGTACATCTCGGCCAACCGCGACGAGGCGCATTTCAAGGATCCGTACCGCTTCGACATCGCCCGCGAGCCGAACCACCAGGGCGGCTTCGGGACAGGCGGGCCGCACTTCTGCCTGGGCTCGCACCTCGCCCGCCGCGAAGTCGTCGTGATGATGACCGAGCTGCTCAGCAGGCTGCCGGACATCGAAGCGACCGGCAAGCCCGAGAAGCTCCGCTCGAACTTCGTCCACGGCATCAAGCGCCTCCCGGCCGCGTTCAAGCCAGTCTAGTCCGGCTACACGCTCCGCTCGCGCTCGCCGAAGAGGCCGGTCGGCCGGAACACGAGGAGCGCGATCAGGAGCAGGAAGCCGTAGAGGTCTTTGTAGGCGGCGGAGACGAACACCGAGCCAAGAGCTTCGATCACGCCCAATAGCACGCCGCCGACGACGCTGCCGAGGATCGAGCCGAGCCCTCCGATGACGATGATCTCGAAGCCCTTGAAGGTCGAGATCGCGCCGTTCTCGGGATAGACGAGGAAGTCGGGCGCCAGGAGCGCGCCGGCCGCGGCGGCCAGCGCCACACCCACGCCGAACGCGAGCATGTCCAGCCGGAGAACGTCGATGCCGGCCGTCTGGATGCCCACGCGGTTTTGCGCGGCGCCCTGCAGCGTGCGGCCGACCCACGTCTTCTTGATCACGAGATAGAAGAGCCCGAGCAGGACGAGCGTTCCGATCAGCGCGACGAAGCGGTTGCCCGAGATCGGCAGGGTTCCCAGCGTCACCGGGCGCGCATAATCGGGAGGCGCGTACTGGTTCGGCCCGCCGAGCACGATCGCGAGGTTCCTGAAGAAGACCATCAGCGCGATCGTGATGATCGTCGCGTATTCGTCGCGGCGCTCGACGCCGCCCACGAACATCGGCCGCAGGAGAAACCGCTGGATGACCAGCCCGAGGACGAAGACGGCCCCCATCGCCAGCGGCAGCGCCAGATACCAGCGACGGGGCCCGACCAGGTTCACGATCAGCGCGTACTGGACGTAGCTGCCGATCATGTAGAACTCGCCCATCCCCCAGTTGATCATCTTCATGATGCTGTAGATGAAGGTGATCCCGAGGGCCATCAGGCTGTAGATCACGCCGATGACGACCCCGGAGAGGACGTACTGAGACAGAAGAAACGCGTCCAACGAGAGACCGCGCTGCTCAGCGCTTGGGCGCCGCCATCCAGTCCCCCGTCTTCAGCTCGGCGGGATAGACGATCTTGACGTCGGCGAACGCCATCTCCGGCTTGGTGTACTGAGTGACCAGCATCGGCGGCGTCCACTGCTGCCAGTACGGGCCTTCGCCGCGCGTGAAGCTGATCGTGCCGTTCCAGCCCTCGAACTTGCCGGCCAGCAGCGCCTTGACCAGGTCGTCGGTCTTGTCGCTCCTGGCGGCGTTGAGCGCGTCGGCCAGCAGGACGACCTGCGAATACCCGTTGAGCGCGCCGTAGATCGGATCTTCCTTGAACTCGGCCATGTACTTCTTGCGGAAGGCCTCGCCGCGGGTCGTCAGCTTCATCGTCGGGTGGTAGTAGACGATGAAAGAAGCCCACGTGCCTTTCTCTCCCAGGTTCTTCCAGTACTCGGGTCGCGCGGGCGCGTCGTAGGAGATGAGCATCGGCACCGCCGGGTGGAGCCCCACGTCGAAGGCCTGCTTGATGATCAGGTACATCGGCGTGCCGATGCCGCCGTTGAGCAGCACGTCCGGCTTCCAGTTCTTGATCTCGAGGAGCTGCGGCGTGAGGTCGACCACCGCGCGGTCGAAGATGATCGTCTTCAGCTCGGCGCCGGGATAGAGCGATACGAACGCCTTCTTGGTCTCGTCGACCAGGCCCACGCCGTAGTCCGTGTTCTCCGTGATCAGCGCGGCGCGCTTGAAGCCCCGCTCCTTGACCCAGCGCGTCCACATCTGGCAACGATCGGGATCGATCACGTGCGTGCGGAAGGTGTAGTTCAGGTGCTGCTCGGTGATCTGCCGCGCGGAGGCCTGAGTGGAGAACACCGGGACCTTGAACTGCTCGGCGAGCGCCTGGACCGCCGTCATCACCGAGCTGTGGAACTGACCGACGACCGCGACCGCCTGATCCTGAGTCGCGAGCTTGCGGAACCCGGCCGCGCCCTTTTCCGGCGTGCCGGAGTCGTCCTCGATGACCAGCTCGATTTTCCGCCCGCCGAGGACACCGCCCCGCACGTTCACTTCTTCCACGCCCATCTTGGCTCCACGGGCGATGAACTGTCCGGCGGCCGCGTCTCCTGGCGGCGAGAGCGGCGTGAGGACGCCGATCTTCACGGGCTTCTGGGCGAGAGCCGGGACGGTGAGCCCGACAACCAGGAGCGCTGCCAGTAGAGCAACTCGAACTCGTTCGATCATCGTGATCCTCCCACCGACGGGCTGGGTGCGGCGCCGAGCGGCCCTCATGCTATGCGGGTGGACGCGCAGCGTCAATACGCTCGGCCGGCGTACCGTGCACGCCGGAGCCGGTACCCTGAATGACGGCGCACGCCGCCGAGGTAGCGCATCTGCGTCGCGTGGTAGCCGCGCGCCTCGTCCCGGAAGGAGAAGCGCTGAGTGTGGTAGCAGACGCATCGTGCAGATTCCGCTTGACAACTTCGCGCGTGGCGATCGCAAGGCGTCGGATGCGCATCGCGAATATTGTCCCAGCATGACGTGGAAGCTCCCAGACAGCATCCGCGGTGCTTTCGTCGAAAAAGTGTGCTGCGCGCCGCGATTGTCGTTTCCACGCGCCTTCCAGGCGCCTCCCAAACTGGGGTGTAGAGTCGCCCCAGCGAAAGGGGATTCGCCATGGAAATCCGCACCGACGCTGTCGACTACGCGGCACTCGATCGACTGGGTGACGAGATCGCCGATCTGTCGGCGCATCTGGAAGCGGCGACCGCGCGCCTGCTCGATCTCATTCGCGAGTTCGACACCCGCGGCGGCTGGAGCAACGGCTTTCGGTCCTGCGCCGCCTGGCTGTCCTGGCGCGTGGGGTACGCACCGGGCGCGGCTCGAGAGCACGTCCGGGTCGCGCGCGCGCTCGGCACGCTTCCGTTGCTGTCGCATGCGCTCGCCCGCGGCGAGCTGTCTTATGCCAAGGTCCGTGAGCTGACTCGTGTGGCGACGCCCGAGACGGAAGAGAGACTGCTGGCGGTGGGCCGCACCGGCACCGCCGAACACGTCGAGCGGATCGTGCGTGGCTGGCGCCGGATGGACCGCAAGGCCGAGGCTCAGGAGGCCGCTCGTCACCACACTGCTCGTGCACTGCACGTGTATCAAGACGAAGACGGTACGGTACGAGTCCGAGGGCGGCTGGCCCCGGAGGTGGGCGCCCTCGTCCTGAAGGCCCTGGAGGCGGCTCGAGAGAGCCTATACCAGCGGCGACGTAAAGAGGCGCCCGACGCCGACCCGCCGACGATGGAGCAGCAGCAGGCCGATGCCATGGCGTTGCTCGCCGAGACCGCGCTCCACCAGGGCATCGATCCCGGCGCGCCGGGAGAGCGCTACCAGGTCGTTGTGCACGTCGACGCCGCCGTCCTGGTCGACACCGAGCAGACCGGGCAGTCGGTGCTCGAGGGCGGCCTGCGCGTTCCGGCCGGAACGTCGCAGCGTTTGGCCTGCGACGCGACCCGGGTCGTCATGCGCCACGACGGCGAGGGGCGTGTGATAGAGGTCGGCGCCCGGACACGCACGATTCCGCCGGCGATACGAAGGGCGCTCCAGCATCGTGACAATGGCTGTCGCTTCCCGGGCTGCGGTGTGCGCTTCGGCCAGGGCCATCACATCCGCCACTGGGCCCGTGGCGGCCCGACAACGCTCTCGAACCTCACCATGCTCTGTCGTCGGCACCATCGCGCGGTCCACGAGGAGGGCTACCAGATCGAACGCCAGCCTGACGGCGAGCTTCAGTTCAGGCGACCCAATGGCTGGATCATCCCAGAGGTGCCGCGGTCTCCCGATCTGCCGGCGGATCCCGTGACCGTCATCCGCGCGCGGAACGAGGAGAACGGAGTGGCTCTGCACGCGCGAACGACGATGCCGGGCTGGCTGGGCGAGAGTCTCGACGTGGCCTACGCGATCGACGTGCTGCATCCCTTGGCTGTAGACGTCAGCGCGAGGAATGATGTCTTGTAGCCGACGTGTACGACTGGTCCGAGCTCCGCGCCACGCCTGCTAGAGTCAGCGGCGATTTCGATTCGGGCGAGGAGGTTCTTGCATGCACGGAAGCATCGTCTGGGAGCGGACGGAGAACGTCGTCGTCATCACGCTGAATCGGCCGCGAGTGTTGAACGCGCTCAATCGCGCGCTCAAGGGCGAGCTGGCCGACGCGCTGACCAGGATCAAGAGCGACGAGAGCATTCGCGCCGTCGTCATCACCGGCGCGGGCGAGCAGGCGTTCAGCGCCGCGCAAGACCTGACGGAAGCCAAGGACATGATGA
>Ga0137396_10000781_pt1 | contig 15811 bp, 13 predicted proteins | sample czc16metaG_FD_108284 | JGI IMG/M metagenome (GOLD analysis project Ga0137396, IMG submission 108284) | Vadose zone soil microbial communities from Angelo Coast Range Reserve, California, USA - czcobulk3.16 metaG | ecosystem: Environmental > Terrestrial > Soil > Vadose zone | place: USA...
CGGCGTTTGCCGCGGGACTCCTGCTCGCGGGCTTCCTGCTGCTCCGCGCGAGGGAGGAAGCGAGACACCCGGAAGCGGTCGTGGTGGCGCCGGTCCTCGAGGTGGGCGCGGCACCCGACGAGCGGCCGCTTCCGCCGTATCTGCTCGGAGCCGGGGAAGTGGTGCGGATCGGCCGCACCCACGGCGATCTCGTCCTCGTCCGCGTCAGCGGCAACGCGATCGGTTGGGCGCGCCGGTCGGGGCTCTGGCGCGTCGCCGACGCGGCACGGTATACTGCGAGGTCTGGGTCGCGATGAGGCCGAGGTGACGAGGAAATCGATGGAATTGGATTCCGCGTTCGTGACCGGCGGCACCGGGGCGCTGGGCGTGGCGGTGACCCGCCGTTTTCTCGAAGCGGGCTACCGGGTGGCCGTGACGTATCGCTCCGAGACGGAGTGGGAGGCGCTCCGGCGCGAGCAGGAGCGCCCGGCACGCGAGGGCGCGCTCCTCGGACTTCCCGCCGATGTGACGCAGGAGGACTCGGTGCGCCAGGCGATCGGTACCGCCGCGGAGCGCTTCGGGGAGCTGCGGGTGCTGATTCACCTGGCGGGCGGATACCGAGGGGGGGAGCGTGTGGAATCGGTGGAGGAGCGGACCGTGCGCGGGATGATCGAGCTGAATCTGGTCTCAGCGTTCTGGGCGGCAAAGCACGCGATCCCGCACGTGAAGCGGGGGCCGGACGGAAGGCTCCTCTTCATCTCTTCGCGAGGCGCGCTCGAGTGCTACCCGGGCGCCGCCGCGTACGCCGCCGCGAAACTCGGCCTCCACGCGCTCGTCCAGACGCTCGCGAAAGAGTTGAGGAAGAGCGGTGTCACGGCGAACGCGGTGCTCCCCAGCGTGATCGATACCCCGGCGAACCGGGCGTCGATGCCGGATGCCGATTTCTCGGCGTGGGTCCCGCCGGACGCGGTGGCGGGGCTTCTCGCCTATCTGGCGTCACGCGGCGCGGGCGCCGTCTCGGGCGCGCTCGTGCCCATCTACGGAAGAGCGTGATGGCCGCGCGCAAGACCTCCGTGAAGAAGGGCCCCAGGATCGCGCCCGATCCGGTGTCCAAGGGAATGACCGTCGAGCAGATGGTCGACTCCGCGTTCCTTGCGTACAACGCCGCGCGCCTGCGCGAAGGTTGCCGTCTCTTCGTCGAGCGGATGCTTGAGCCCGACGTCACGATCGGGCTGACCTTGAGCGGCGCGCTCACGCCCGCGGGCCTCGGCCGCTCGTGCTTGATTCCGCTCTTGAAGCACGGATTCGTGGACTGGATGGTCTCGACCGGGGCAAATCTCTACCACGACACCCACTTCGGCATCGGCCTCACCATGCACCAGGGACAAAGCAACGTGGACGACGTAGCGCTTCGCGAACAGGGCATCGTCCGCATCTTCGACATCTTCTTCGACTACGAGGTGCTCCTTTCCACCGACGCGTTCTTTCGCGAGGTGCTCCGGGCGCCCGAGTTCCGGAAGCCGATGGGCACCGCGGAGTTTCATCACCGGGCGGGACGCTACGTCCTCGAGCGCGAAAAAACGCTCGGGCAGAAGGAGACGTCGCTTCTGGCGCAGGCCCACGCGCTCGACGTGCCGGTGTACACGTCCTCGCCCGGGGACAGCTCGATCGGCATGAACGCCGCCGCGCTCGCGCTGAGCGGAGAGCCGATCCAGTGGGACGTCTTCCAGGACGTGAACGAGACCGCGGCGATCGTCCACGGGGCGAAGAAATCGGGGGGGAAGAGCGCGATCCTCATCCTGGGGGGTGGCTCTCCGAAGAACTTCGCGCTCCAGACGGAGCCCCAGATCCAGGAAGTCCTCGGGATCCCCGAAGCGGGCCACGACTATTTTCTCCAGATCACCGACGCGCGCGTGGACACCGGCGGACTGTCGGGAGCGACCCCGGGAGAAGCGGTGAGCTGGGGAAAGATCGATCCGAGCCGGCTTCCCGACGCGGTGGTCGCGTACGTCGATTCCACGATCGCGCTCCCGATTCTGACCGCCTACGCGCTGAGCAAGCGCTCCGCACGGCCCCTTCGGCGCCTCTACACGAAGCGGGAGGCGTTGATGGAGGAGATCCGCGCGGCGCACATCGAGGCGACCGCCGCGGCGGCGAAGGGGAATCGCTCGTGACGCGAGCGGGCGGCGCGCGCTTCGCGTGGAAGCGGGCCTTGCGCCGCGCCCTCCCGGCGCTCGCGGTGGGATGCGCGGTCGCGTGCGGCGCGGGCAACGCCGTGGCCCAGGATCTTCGCCCTGCGCGCTTCTGCGGGGCGTGCCACGGGCCGATCCGCCGGGAGTGGGAGACTTCCGCGATGGCGAAATCATGGAAGAATCCCGTCTTCCAAGCGTTCCTGGCCGACGCGAAGGCCGCCTTGGGGGACACCGTGCTCGCCTCGTGCGTCGCATGCCACGCTCCGGCCGCGGCGGTCACGGCCGACTACAAGTTCGAATCGCCGGTCAGTCAGGAAGGCGTGACCTGCAACTTCTGCCACAACGTGGCCGCCGTGGACCCTTCGCCCCTGCCTGCGTCCTACACGTTCGACGCGAGCGATCCGCTCCTCATGCGAGGGCCCTATGCCGATTCCGATCCGGGGAGCGCCCACGGGTTCGTCTACAGCGAGATCCACACGAAGGGGGAATTCTGCGCGGCCTGCCACGAGCATGCGGCCGGCGGAACCGGAGTGACGATCGAGGCGACCTACAGCCGCTGGAAGCGATCCCCGGCCGCGGCGCGGGGCAAGCAATGCCAGGATTGCCACATGGCGCCCTATGCGGGGCAGGCCGCGCCGATGATCTCGAAGAAGAACCGCGACACGGTCCACGGGCACAGCTTCCGCGCCGCCCACACGCCGGGCGTGCTCGATTCGGTCGCGTCGCTCAAGGCTTCGGTGGAAGAGGGCCGTCTCAAGCTCACCGTGGCGAATCACCGCGCGGGGCACTCGCTCCCCGGGGGAGGGGGCGGCATGCGCATCATCAACCTGGCTGTGTCCTTCTTCGGCGCCGCCGGGGACTCGCTCACCACGACCGACGTGGAGACCTACGGGATCCGTTATGCGGACGCCAAAGGCCGCACCCCGGTTCCCAAGTGGCTCGCGCGCACGATCGTCCACGAGGCCGAGATCCCATCGGACACCGCCGCGGTCACGTGGTGCGATATCCCACCCAAGGCGAAGCGGGCGGAGGCGAGCCTGGTCTATCACTTCATCGATCCCGCCTACCTTCCGTCGCTGAGGAAACGCAAGGTGGATCTCAGCGCGCATCGGCCCGTCGTGATGGCCCGCGCCACGGTGAAACTCCCCTGAGATGAAGGCGTCTTTGGATTCGCGGATCCCGCTGCTCGATCTCGGCGCGGTGCACGGCCCCCTGGCCGAAGAGCTGATCCGGGATTTCGAACGGGTGCTTCGCTCGGGTCAATTCATCCTCGGACCCGAGCACGACGCCTTCGAAAGGGAATTGGCGGCCGCCTGCGGCGTTCCCCACGCGATCGGGGTCGCGTCCGGCACCGCGGCGCTCTCGATCGCGCTCTTAGCGCTCGGCCTCGGACCCGGAGACGAAGTGATCGTGCCCGCGTTCACCTATTTCGCGAGCGCGAGCGCGGTCACCTCGCTCGGCGCGCGTCCCGTGTTCGCGGACGTCGAGCCGGAGCGGCTGGGGCTCGATCCCGCGGCCGTGGAGGCGGCGATCACACCGCGAACCCGGGCGATCATGGCGGTGCACCTCTACGGGCTCTCCTGCGACATGACCCCGCTCCTCGACCTGGCAGCGCGGCGCTCGATCCCCGTGCTCGAGGACGCGGCGCAGGCCATCGGCACGAGCGACCGCGGGCGCCCGGTGGGAACGGCGAGCGCCATGGCCGCGTTGAGCTTCTTCCCGACGAAGAACCTCGGAGGTCTGGGAGACGGCGGCGCGATCCTCACCCAGGACGAAGGCCTGGCTTCGCGCGCGAGGCTCCTCCGGGTCCACGGTGACGCGGGGGATTACACGCACGTGGCGCTGGGCACCAACGCGAGGCTGGATGCGCTTCAGGCGGCGTTCTTGCGCACCAAGCTGCGTCGTCTGCCCGCGTGGACCGAAGAGCGGCGGGCTCTGGCCGCGCGGTACCGCAAGGCGCTCGAGGGGCTGCCGGTCGGAGTCCCTCCCGATCCCGGAGACGCGTTCCACACGTATCACCAGTTCACGATCCGGGCGCCGAGGCGCGACGCGCTCGCCGGATACCTTCGCGAGCGTGGGATCGCGACGCGGGTCTATTACCCGAGGACGGTTCCGGCGCAGCCCTGCTTCTCCCACCTGGGAACCGCGACGGGCGCGTTTCCCGTCTCGGAACGGCTCGCGCGTGAAGTGTTGTCGCTCCCGATCTATCCCGGCCTCACGCCGGAGCAGGTCGGCCGCGTCGCGGGGGAGATCCGGGCGTTCCACGAGGACGGGCCCGGGAGGTCCGCGGGAATCGGGGGGCGAACGTGAGCCGCCCTGTCCGCATTGCGGTGATCGCCGTCCTTAGCCTCGCGGCGCTCGTCGTGCTTGTGTTCGCCATAGCGTGGTCGCTGATGCCGCGCGATTGGATCGATCGTGAGGCCAGGCGTCAGGTCGCCCAGATGAAAGGCGCGGCCGTGAAGTGGACTCGCCTCACCCCCGCGATCCAGTGGTTTTCGATCGGGGTCAAGGTGGAGGGGCTCACGGTGCGCATCCCGGAGGCGGGACCGTCGAAGACCGATCTTCGGGCGAACGAGATCTTCGTGCGCATGAAGCTCCTCCCGCTTCTCTCCCGCCGCGTGGAGGTCTCCTCCGCGAAGCTGGACGGCGTATGGGTCACGCTGACCGAGCAGCCAGCCGAGGCCGCCGCTCCATCGGGCGCGCCTCCGGCGCCGCAATTCCAGATCCTGGTTCCCCGGGTCGAATTCCGCAACCTCAACGTCCGGACCCGCGACACCCTCGGAAGTGGCACAGAGCTCAAGGGACTGAGCGGGAGCGTGGATTTCCGGGGGACTCTGGACACACCCTCCTCGATCCGCGTTTCCGCGAAGGTGGACAGTCTCTTCTGGAAAGCGTCCGCGGCGGCGGCGAACATGCCGCTTCCGTCCCCGCTCACGCTCGACGCCGCGCTTGAATCGAAGGGAGACACGGGTGTGCTGGAGGTGACGCGCGGCTCGGTCGACGTGGGGCCGCTCCACAGCGCACTCGCGGGAACGGTGACGTTCCCGAAGCGGGAAGCGGGCGGCGGGCCGACGGTCGATCTCACGCTCAAGGGCGACCCCCAGAAGATCGACTCCGGAGACCGCGCGTTCCGGGGAATCGCCGTCGCGACGCCCGCGAAGTGGGAGGGAACGGCCGCGTGGGACGTCCACGCGAGCGGGCGCGCTCCAGACATCGTGACGAACGGAACATTGAAACTGGGCGGGCTCTCGGTGCGCGCCCAGGAGAACTCCTTCCTCATCGACAACGTGAAGGCCCAGTGGAACACGCGCGCCGACCGCACGTTCACGGCCAGCGGCCAGGGATCCGGCTCGGGCATCGAGATGTCGTTCCTGGCGAAGGGGCTTCTCACGCCCGGCGGAGCCACCACCAGCGGCGATCTGTTCCTTCGCGCCCCAGCGGCGCGCTTGAATGGCCTGGTGCCCAACTCGCCGAAGTGGACCTCCGGGAATCTTGAGTGCCGCGCCGCGTTCGAGATCCGGCCTCCTGCCAAGCCCGTCATGCGATGGTCCATTCGAGGAACGGGAATCGACGGAACGATGCAGGGGCTCACGCACCCGGTGCGCGGGCTTCAGTTCGATATCGAGGGAAACGACGTTTCGGCGGAGGTCCGCTCCCTCCATGCCGGCGTCGGCTCGTCCACCGTGAACCTGAACGGAACCCTGGCGCGAGGGAAGCCGGTCAGCACGGGAACGTTTCACATCGCGATCGACAAGGTCATCGCGGAGGAATGGGCTCCCCCGGCGGGCGGGAAGGCGCCCCAGAAGGTGGGCGCGCCCGCCCCCTCGATGCTCCCGGTGCCGATCGGCGCCCTCACCGGCACCGTGGAGATCGGCGAGGTGCGGTCCGGCGGGATGCGCGCGACCCATATTTCGACCCCCATCCGATTCGACGGAAGCGACCTCGTGGCCGCTCCCATCAAAGGGGTCATCGGAACGGGCACCTTCGAAGGCTCCTTCGACCTTCGGTCGCCGTTCACGCAACCAAGCTACGTTCTCCACGTGGACGTGAAGCGCGCGCCGGTGGAGCAGATCGCCGCGGGCACGATTCCCTTTGCGTCCTCCGTGAGCGGATTCATGAGCGGCGTGCTGGATCTGAGCGGGCGGGGTTTCCCCAGCGCGAGCCCGAATGAAACGCTCAAGGGGCTGCTCAAGGGAACGCTGGAGGACGGGAAGCTCAAGCTGACGCCGACGGTGCTCGCGGTGGCCCGCACGCTGGGAATCTCCACGGGGTCGGAAGTGCCGTTCACCCAGGAGACGCACACCGTGCGAATCCAGGGGAACCGGATGCTGATCGATCAAGCGCGCGGGGACCTGGGCCAGGACAAGGCGGAGATGAGCGGGTCGGTGGGTATCGACCACACGCTCGACCTGGACGTGCTCCTGAAGCTCGCGCCCGGCCGCGTGAAGGGAAGCACGGCTCTGGCGCGCTTTGCCCAATACGCCCGAGACTCCGAAGGTCGCCTGCCGATCGGCCTCAAGATCACCGGCTTCGACCGGGCTCCCAAGATCACCGTGAACACCGAGCAGCTCATGGCGGCCGCGACGAAGCAGCTCGGACGCAACGTCGGCGAGAAGATCGTGAGTGATCTCGCCAAACGTCTGGCCCCTCGGCCGGATTCGGCGCGCGCGCTCGATTCCACGCTCGCGGCCGATTCGGTGAGGAATCCGGAAGCGACGCGCAAGACCGCGGCCGACTCGACCGCGGCGGATCCGCTGCAAAAGACGCGCGATGCCCTGAAGAAAATCTTCGGGAAGTGATGCTCGCCCGGCCCCTCCTTCTCCTGGCCGCGGTCGCGGCGTTTGTCGCCTGCCCGAACGCGCGCGCGGAGCATACGTCCGGGGTGCCGGGCTGGCAGCAGGACGTGCACTACAGCATCTCCGTGACCTACGCGCCGCAGAAGTTCCAGATCGCGGGGCAGGAGACGCTCGCCTACTGGAACCTCTCGCCCGACACGCTCTCGGAGCTCTACTTCCACCTCTACCTGAACGCGTACCGGCCCGGCTCGCACATGGCCCGCGCCGGCGCCTCGCGGGAGGACTGGCGCATCGAGAATCTCCCGCCCAGGCGGCGCGGAGGCGAATGGATCGACGGCGCGACGATCCTCCATGGGGACTCGCTCCACGTGGTCACGGACGACACGATCGCGAGGATGACGCTCCGCGAGGCGCTTGCGCCGGGAGAAAGCGTGATTGTGTGCTTGAGCTTCCGCTCGAACGTCCCCGACGTCCCGGAGCGCATGGGACGCTCCGGGAAGGGAATCTTCGCGGCGCAGTGGTACCCCAGGGTCTGCGTCTACGACCGCTTCGGGTGGCACACGGAGCAGCATCTGGGATCGGAGTTCTACGGCGATTTCGGCGCCTATGACGTCCGCATCGCACTCCCCGGGAATTTCCTCGTCGCGCACACGGGCACCCTCGTGAACCCCGCCGAGGTCCTGCCCGACTCCATTCTCGCGCGGCTCCTTGCGCCGGGCGACAGCGCCGTCACGATCTGGGATCGGAGCACCTTCCGCGTGCCGTCCGATTCGACCGCCCGGCACGCGCTCGAGCTGCCGCGCACCTGGGTGATCCACGCCGACTCGGTCCATGATTTTGCCTGGGCTTGCGAGGAGAAATGGATCTGGCGCCGCGCGCGGTGGAACGGCATCGAGATCTACACGTTCCATCGCGGGTCGGATTCGAAGCGATGGAACGAGATGGCGAACGTGGGCGCGAGGATGATGGAGGTCATGAATCGCCGCTTCGGACCGTACCCGTATCCGCGCTTTTCCTTCGTGGAGGAGCCGATCGGGGCGGGCGGGGTCGAGTTCCCGAACATCGTGTGGATCACGCCTCGGCCCTCGACCACCGGCGTGCGGCGGCTCGAGTATCTCTTCGCCCACGAGCTGGCCCACAACTGGTTCTACGGAATGGTGGGCAACAACGAGACCGCGCAGGCCTTCCTCGACGAAGTGCTCACGAGCTTCGCGGAGGCATCGGTCATGGTGACGCTCTTCGGCCGCGAGGGAAATCTCACGCTTCCACGGAAGCCCGCGTGGCTCTTTCCAAAAGATGATTCCCGGCGCAACGCGTGGCGGAATTATCTCGAGTTTCAGGCGCGGGGGATCGAGGAGCCGGTGGTCACGCACTCGGACCGGTTCAAGAATCCGGCCGCGTATTACCCCTCCGTCTACCACAAGACGAACGTGGGTCTCTGGACGCTCCGCTCCATCGCCGGCGGGGAGCGATTCGACGAGGCGCTGCGCGAATACTTCGCCATCTGGCGTTTTCACCATCCCTACGCGGACGACTTCTTCGCGTCGATGAACCACGCGCTGGGCGCCTCCTACGATTGGTTCTGGGACGGCTGGTTCCTGCGCACCGACGCGATCGACGTCGCGCTGGAGGGGAGCCGCGTCGTGGCTCCGGGCCATCGCGCGGACCCGGGGTCCGAGCGCGCCCCGGACGACTCGTTTCGCGTGGAGCTTCGGCTTCGGTCGCGCGGCGGGATCGATCCGCCGGTCCCCGTTGTGTTCCGTGACCGGAAGGGCCGCGAGGTGACGCACACCGTCCCGCGCGAGGTCTTCCTGGGCGCGGCCGGGGACGGGGTTTACCGCGCGACGCTCCCGTTCGCGCCGTCCGGGGTCGAGCTCGATCCGGCCTTCACGCTTCCTGATTTGTCGTGGAGCGACAACCGCACGAGCCGGTGGCCCCGGGTCGAATCGATGTTCGACAACTGGCGCGCGTCCCCGCAGCCGATCGGAAGGACCCTGCTGCTCTGGCGGCCGGACCTCTGGTACCAGGCGGACGACGGACCCGAGGCCGGCATCGCGTTCGACGCGAGCACCGTCCGGTGGCAGCGCGCGCTGCACGGCCTCGCCGGCGTGGGCGCGCGATCGCCAAGGCCGTTCGCCGATTTCGAGGCGCGGTTCCGCTCCCTCGCTGCGGATCCACGGGAAATCGCGCGGGCGCGGGGCTACGACATGGACGGGCATCGCGGGTTCCGGGTGTCGCTCAGCAAGGACCTCGACTCGAAAATCGAGAAGGGGTTCCGCTGGAAGCTCCAGACGGGGGTGGACTACGACGAGCTCCACGACCGCGACACCCCGAGGCGCCCCGCGGAATGGTCGCGGGGAGACTACGCGAATCTGGAAGGGATCCTGTCCACGTCGCGGAAGCTCCGCAGGGTCCGATGGGAGGGCTCGGTCCGCCTGCGCACGGATCTCCTCACGGAGCGTGTCTCCTATGGCTCGCTCTACGCGGCGACCACGGCGGAGGTGAGCGTGATCCCCAAGTTTCCCCTCCAGCTTCGCGCCGTGGCGGGCCGCGTGCGGGGCGGGGACGTCCCGCCGGAGGAGCGCTTCTACCTCGCCGGCGCGGGGCCGCGCGGAGAGTGGTCGAGCCGCTGGTTCCGCTCGCGCGGGACGATTCCCACACATTGGATCGCGGCGCTCGGGGGAGACGGAAACGTGCGCGCGTTCGCGGACACGAGGCCCTCCGGAAGGACGCTCGTCGCGCTGAACGCCGAGTCCCGGTCGGGCCGGTTCCTCCCCGCGTGGGTTCCCGTTCTCGGCAAGCTCCGCGTACCGGTGATCGAGCCGCGCACGTCGCTCTTCGCGGACATCGGCAAGGTGAGCGAGGGAGGGATCATCCTGCGCGACCTCGCGGCCGATTTCGGCGTCGGCGTCCGGACGAAGCCTCTCTTCCGGAACCACCTCACGCTCCGCACGGACCTGCCTCTCTATCGGACCCCCCCGGAGGCCGGCGAGAGGCCCTGGAAGCTTCGGGCCGTCCTTTCGGTCGGGGAGGCCTTCTGATCCGCTCCGAGGCTGCGATCGATACCCGTGGCTTGACCCGTGTCTTCAAGGCGCGCGGGAAGTCGGGAGAGGTGCGCGCGCTTCAGGGGGTCGATCTCGCCGTGCAACGAGGCGAGTGCTTCGGCCTCCTCGGGCCGAACGGGGCGGGGAAGAGCACCCTCATCAAGATCCTCACCACGCTTCTTCTTCCGACTTCGGGCGTCGCGGTCGTGGCGGGGTACGACGTCGCGACCGAACCCTACCAGGTCCGGAGGAGGATCAATCTCGTCTCCGGCGGAGACAGCTCGGGCTATGGGGTCCTCACGGTGCGCGAGACCCTGCACCTGTTTTCTCAGTTCTACGGCGTGCCGGGTCCGGTCGCGCGCCGTCGTGCCGAGGAGCTCATGCAGGTCACGGGGCTCGCGGAGAAGGCGGACGCGAGGCTCGCGGGACTTTCGACCGGGATGAGGCAGAAGCTCAATTTCGCGCGGGGGTTCATGAGCGATCCGGAAATCATCTTCCTCGACGAACCCACGCTGGGGTTGGACGTCGGGGCCTCCCGTGACGTGCGGGGCTTCATCGCCCGCTGGGTCCGCGAGCGGTCGGAGCGGACGGTGCTCCTCACGACGCACTACATGATGGAAGCGGACGAGCTGTGCGGGCGCGTGGCCATCATCGACCACGGCAGGATCTTGGCGCTCGACACCCCCACGGCGTTGAAACGCACGCTTCGCGACCAGCCGGTGTTCGAGTTCCAGGTCAGCGCGACGGGGCAGGACCTGGACCGTCTCCGGGAGATCGACGGCGTCCGTTCGGTCTCCCACCACGCGCATCCGGCTACCGGAGCGGTCGAGCTCAAGGTCGTGGTCCGGGAGGACGACGTGATCGGCGAGGTGCTGGGCCGGCTCAAGGGGCTCGAGCGCTCGGTGCTTCATCTGAGGAAGATGGAGCCCACCCTCGAGACGGTGTTCATCCACCACGTGGGGCGTGGATTGACCGACGAGGAAGCCGATGGCTCCTGATTCCGCCGGCTCGGGACCGACCCTGGGGCAGCGGATCGCGATGAACGCCGCGGCGGTGTACGCGCGCGGGAGCGTGCGCGTCAAGGCCTCCTTCCGCGAGCGGTCGTGGCTCGTGGGGGAAACGCTCTTTCCGTTCCTCGCCATGTCGGCCTTCGTGCTGGTCTATCGCGGGCTCCACGCACCCCGCGAATACGAGGGGTTCGTGGTGCTCGGCGGCGCGATGATCGCCTACTGGAACAACGTGATCTGGGGAATGGCGAGCCAGTTCTTCTGGGAGCGGGAGCAGGGACAGCTGCAGCTCTACCTCATCACCCCCGTCTCGCGGATGTCGATCCTCCTGGGAATGGCGCTCGGCGGAATCGCGATGACCACGACGCGCGCGGCCGCGATCCTGATCGGCGGGGTGCTCCTCTTCCACGTGGACCTTCCGCTCTCCCGCGCGCTCCCCGCCTTCGGACTCTTCGTGCTCACGCTCGGCGCGGCGTACAGCCTCGGGATGATCCTGAGCAGCCTTTTCCTACTGTGGGGGCGGGAAGTCTGGCACACCGCCACGATCCTACAGGAGCCGATCTATCTGTTCTCCGGTTTCTATTTCCCGGTGAGCGCGATGGGGGTGGTCATCGCGATCGCGGGGTCCCTCCTGCCCGTCACCCTCGGTCTCGACGGCATCCGCCAGGTCTTCTACGGGCCCGCGGCGCACGGCCTCCTGCCGCTCCGCTGGATTCCGCCCATCCAGATCGCGCTCACCACGCTGTTCCTCTACATCGCGCATGTGGCGCTCCGGTTCATGGAGGATCTCGGAAAGCACGAGGGGCGGCTCACGGTGAGGGGGGATTGAGCCTCCCGCGCGGGAGGGAGGAAGCTCGATGAGACGCCTCGTCCAAATCTTGTCGTCGTCGGCGTGGCTCGGATGGCAGGTCGAGGCGAACTGGGCGGACCCGGTCCTCTTTCTGGTCTACGCGATCGCGAAGCCCCTCGCCACGACGCTCATCCTCTTCTTCATGGTGAAGGTGGTATCGCAGGGTCACGCGACGGCCGAGACGTTCCGTTTCATCTTCATCGGAAACACGTTCTTCCTCTACGTCACGGAGGTCCTGATCGGGATCTCGTGGACCGTGTTCCGCGACCGGGAAGATTACGAAACGCTGAAGTACATCTACGTGGCGCCGATCCGGCTTCTCCCGTATCTGCTGGGGCGCGCGTTCACGCGGGTCGCGACGGCGACCGTCGGGGTGCTCGTGGCGCTCCTCTTCGGGCGCCTCGTCCTCGGGCTCACGATCGGGGTCCCCGGGACCGAATGGCTCCTCGTCCTTGCCGCCGTGGCTCTGGGACTCGTGGGCGTCCTCTGGCTGGGGATCATCCTCGCCGGGACCTCGCTCGTCGTGGCCCGCCACAGCATGAATCTGAACGAGGGGCTGAGCGGCCTCTTCTTCCTGCTCTGCGGCGCGGTGTTTCCTCTGGACGTTCTGCCGCGCTGGGCGCGCGCGATCTCGCTCGCGCTGCCGTTCACCTACTGGCTCGAGCTCTTGCGGCGCATGCTCACCGGGCACGGATTCGCGAAGAGCCTCGCGGCGATGAGCGATGGGGATCTCTGGAGGGTCCTCGGGATCGCGACGCTGGGCCTTTGCCTGGCGGCGTTCCTCTGGTTCGGGTGGTGCGAGCGATTCGCGCGGGAGCGCGGGCTGATCGACTGGAAGACGAACTACTAGGCGTCAGGCGCGCGAGGCCCGGTGTTTGCGCCCGCCGCGGAGCGCCTTTCCGAGCACGATGTTGATCGGGTGGCTGCGGGGGAGGACGGGTACGACCGGCGGTTTGCGGATTCCCAGCTTCCTCAGGCAGTCGTTGGAGGCGTCGAAATTCGGATTCCAGGAGAGCGCCTGGTTGAACGCCTTGACGGCGTCCGCGCGGCGGTTCGCGAGGAGGAACACCTCACCGAGGTTGTGGTAGTGCTCGGGACGGTGATATTCCGCCTCGATCGCGCGTCGGCAGAGCTGTTCGGCATCGCTGTACTTCCGGTCGGCGTGGGCGACGGCGAGCCCGAGATAGCTCAGGTAGCCCTTCGCCGCGGGCTCCAGCATGATCGCCTCCTGGAAGTGGTTCACGGCGTCGCGGTAGCGGCAAGCGTAGAGCATGCGAACCCCGGTCATGAAATGCTCATGGCCGATCGCGCCTGTGACCGCCAGCTGGTGCTGCCTTCGTTCCCGAGGAGTTGCCACGGCGAAATCCTCCCACGTTCCCAGGCCGGAATCAGGCAAGCAGCATGCCGGTAGGGTCGTGCGTATTCGAAGCCGGACGGCCGGGAATGCCTCCTGGGCCGCATGAACTTAGGGGCGGAACGGCCAATCCCTTGCCGCGCGGCCGGGGCTCCCTCGTGCGATCCGCCCGCCGGGCACAAGAAACTTGCGAGAAACGCTAATGTTGTGTAGCGTGACTGACTGGGATTGGACCGGATGCTCCCAACTTGAAGCCAGGTCGTACAGGAGGCAATGCCTACCGCATCATCCGCTGCTGAGCGCAGAATCGAGACGCATCTGGAAAACCATCTCCGTCCGGCTCTGTTCATCCCCGAGCTGAGAAACAGGAAGAAATCGACGGTTCTCGAGGAGATGGTCGCCCATCTCGCCCAACACCAGATCACCCGCCAGGCGGACGCCGTCCTCGAGGTCCTTCTCCAGAGGGAGGCGCTGGGAAGCACCGGGATCGGGAAGGGGATCGCAATCCCGCACGCGCGGTCCACCATGGTCGCCGAGCGCGCGGTTCTCCTGGCCCGATCCTCCAGGGGCGTCGAATTCGAAGCCAGCGACGGAAACCCTGTGAACCTCTGCTTTCTGATCGTCGCGCCTCCAACCGAGCACGACCCGATCTATCTTCAAATGCTGGCGCAGATCGTGAAAGCGGTGCGGCTCGCCCCCGTGCGCAAGAAAATCTTGGAGGCTCCGGATTTCGAAGCGATCCGTATCGCCATTCGGGCCCAGCTCACCGATGAATAACCAGCTGCGGGCGTTGGTCGCGCTTCAAGACTTGGACCTCATGATCCGCGAGGCCAAGGATCCCAGGCGGGCCACGCAGGAAGAAGAGCTGGGATTTCCGCTCGGCGGAATGGACAAGCTGGAGCGGACTCGCGCCCGGCTCGCGAAGCAGATCGACGAGCGTCTCCTCCAGCTCTACGAACGGATGAGCCGCCGCTACGCACGGGTTGTGGTCCCGGTGGAAGGCAGGGTGTGCCTCGGCTGCTTCATCGGGCTCCCGACGGCCTCACGGCGAATCTCCGACCCCAGAACCGTCGAAAACTGCGAGAATTGCGGCCGTATCCTATACCGAATCTAGAGCTCTGTACCTCTTCCTGGACCCACCCCCTTTGCGGTATAATTGAGGCGTGAATCAGGCTCCGCGCGGCCGGCCGGCCGCGAATGGAGCCCGCATCCGGAGGTCCTTCGCGCCATGCCACGACGACTCGCTCTGCTTCTCGGCGCACTCGCGCTCCTTTGCCTCGGAGCGCCGCCCGCCCGCGTTCTCGCCCAGACGACCATGTTCCTGGGTCCGACGCGGATTCTCTTCGCCGACGCGGACACCGTGCTCCTTCTCGTCACGAAGGAGTGGCTCTCCGCGAGGACGCGCCATCAGGAAAAACTTCTGCGCCACGCCATCCGCATGGAGTACTGGCGGGACCATCTCCCCCCCGACATGAGGATGGTGTTCGACGCGCTGGGCTATCCGGCGAGCCGGGTGCTCTACACGCCGGTCGGCCACACCGAGGAGTGGTGGCACTACGGCCTGCTCGATCCACCCCTTCGTTTCCGCGACGGCGAGCTGATCGACACGGATCGGCTCGAACGCCTGCTCGGCCGATAATCGAAACGCGCCGCGGGCGATCCGCCTTGTCCGAGGGCCGGCGCGATGTTAGATTCGCCCGGGGTCTTCACCGGGGAGGGTAATTGCCGAGTCGTGACGCTGCGGGTCCATCCACTCGATCCGTCCATGCGGGCCGCGCCCGCGATCCCGCGAACGGAAGCGTCGCGACGCCGATCCACCTGAGCTCGACCTACTTCGCCCGCACGACCCAGGAACTCGTCGAATATCTCGAAGGCCGCCGTTCCGCGTATTTCTACTCGCGCTATTCCAATCCCACCGTCGAAGCCGCGGAGCAGAAGATCGCCGCGCTCGAGGGTGGAGAGCGGGCGCTCTGTTTCGGCTCCGGCATGGCGGCCATTTCATCGCTCCTGCTCTCCCAGCTCCGGAACGGCGACAACGTCGTCGCGACGCGGGAGCTCTATGGAGGCACGTTCGAGTTCCTGCAGCGGATGCTCCCCCGGTGGGGGGTCTCGGTCACGTTCGTCACGCCGACCGACCTGAAGGGGCTCGAGGCCGCCGTCGGTCCGACGACGCGGCTGATCTACACGGAGACGCCGACCAACCCGACCCTCACCGTGGTGGATCTCCGGGGCGTGGCCGAGATCGCGCGGCGGAGCCGCATTCCCTGCGCGGTCGACAACACGTTCGGCTCGCCGATCAACCAGCGTCCGATCGGCTTCGGATTCGACTTCGTGATCCACTCCGCGACGAAGTATCTGGGAGGGCACTGCGACCTGGTCGGGGGCGCGGTCGTGGGCCCGCGCGATCGGATGGCGGAGGTATGGCATCACCGCAAGCTCCTCGGGGGCATCCTGGACCCGCACTCCGCGTACCTGCTCGAGCGCGGGACGAAGACGCTGGCGCTCCGGATGGAGCGACACAACGGGAACGGACTCGAGGTCGCCCGTCACCTCGCCGGGCATCCGCGAATCCGGAAGGTGTTCTATCCC
>Ga0137396_10000782_pt1 | contig 15807 bp, 12 predicted proteins | sample czc16metaG_FD_108284 | JGI IMG/M metagenome (GOLD analysis project Ga0137396, IMG submission 108284) | Vadose zone soil microbial communities from Angelo Coast Range Reserve, California, USA - czcobulk3.16 metaG | ecosystem: Environmental > Terrestrial > Soil > Vadose zone | place: USA...
GCCCGGTCATTTGTGGTGGATGCGATCTGAGGAGCCCGCTGCGTTGCCCTAGAGGGTGTGCATAAACGCCGGGACGCCACGTAGGAGGGCCGATGCCTCCCCCGACCCTATCCACGTACCTGCAAGGGGTTCCGGGGATTATGCACGGCGTTTCCCGCCGCGGTTGTGGGGGAGAGGTTGGCACCGGTCCCGAGCGGTCCCGCACCGGGACAATGTGGACCTAAAATGTAGGGAGGGCTAGCCTTGTCAGAAGGGATGGGATGCACTCTAACGAACTAGCCCAAAATTCCCCCGTCATGTTATCCGGAAGAGCGTATATAAGTGTTTTGTAAACGCACTTCCGTGGAAATACTAGCCGGCACCTTCAGAGGTATCCGGACTTCTGGAGGGTCATCAGGTCCTCCGTGCTGAGCTTCTCCCCGCGCTTGAACCGTTCGAAGATCATCTCCGCCTGCCGTTTCACGCTGACCCCCTCGACCCCGGGCTCCTCCTGGAATGACTTCAGCCGGATCCCGTGGATGATCTTGTCGTAGTCGTGGACCTGCCGAATGTGGTCGATGTGCTTCCGGTGCTCCTCGTCCGCGAGCATCTTCGTCTTGATGAACTCCTCTTGCGCGAGGTCTGCCTGGGACCTGAGCTCGTCGGACCGCTCGTACAGCTCCGTCATCGTGTCGTGCTCTTTCTGCGCCTCTTCCGCGAGCTTGCCGACGACGGCATGGGCCGCCTCCGCTTTCTCTTTCGCATCCTTTAGTTCTTGCAGGGCCTTCCGGACCTCGTCGTTCTCTTCCAGGGACTTCTCGAGCTTCTTCACCTCCCCCTGGAGCCGTGTCATCTCCTTGATCAGTTCCTGCTCCTTCTCGGGCTTCAGCACCGAGGTCATGTGCCGCAGTTCGAGGTCCTTGAGCTCCCGCTTCAAGTGGCTCAACGGGATCGCCCCGCGCGGGAGCTTCCTCCGCTTCAGGTCGTTCGCGACCTCGCTGAGTTCGTTCACCTTCCGGTTCCAGACGTCCCGCTCTTCTTTCGCCTTCTTCACCTGCGCGTTCAGGTCGTCGCGGCGCTGCCGATGGCCCATCGCCTCTTCGACGAGGGTCCGCACCTGAGCGTTCAGATCGTCCCGGCGGTTCACCCATTCGCGCGTCTGGTCGTTCAGCTCGTCGCGACGACGCCGGTGCCGCTCGGCCTCGGCGTTCTCGCGTTCCCGCTTAACCTCAAGTTCCTCCAATAAGTCCGTCATCGCGGTCGACACCGAAAGCCGGGGTGGCAACAGAGAGATGGGGGCCTTATAACCTTTTCCGGGTGCATCCGACGCACCGGTTTCCAACGCGAAAACGACGCCGCCCCTCCTGTGAAGGAATCACGTCCTAGACAGAAGGCAACACCGTTATATATTCACGAACGGGTTCGTAAACAGAGCGGGCCGGGGTCGATGCTACAGCCTTCGGAAGTCACCGCGGCGAAACTTTTACCGACGATCCGCGCCCGCCTCGCGCAGGAACTTCTCCAGGTCCACGGACTGACGCAGGTCCGGGTCGCCCGGGCCCTCGGGATTACTCAGGCGGCCGTGAGCCACTACAACACGAAGAGCCGCGGCCTGGACCAGGACCTCATGCGGAGGTTCCCGGAGATCGAGCGGTTCTGCGTGGACCTCGGCGAGAAGATCGCGGGCGGCCTGTCCCAGTCGGGGCAGATCGCGAGGATCGACGAGTTCTGCGAGAGCCTCGAACACACCGTCCGGTTCTGCGAATATCACAAGAAGGTCAGCGACATCGACCCGAGCTGCACGATCTGCTTCCCGACGCCACCGAAACCTTAGGGCCCTCGCCGGAACGCCCCTTCTCGAATCAGTGAGACGAGCGCGAACGCCGCGGCCCCGATTTGCGCGATCGCGAACGCGAGCCCCGCGCCGAGGAGCCCCGCCACGGCCATCAGAGGCCACGAGAGGACGAGCGCGCCGAGGGCGGCGGCGAGGAAGTTCACGAGGACCGCGCGCATCCGTTTCTCCACCCGCCGGACCGCGACGTACAGGGCGTTGATCGCGACGAAGAACGAGGTCACCGAGAGGACGTTCAGCAGGGGGGCCGCGGCCACGAAGCTCGGCTTCAACGCCGCGAGGACCCACGGGCCCGCGACGATCGCGCCGGCGACCCCGGGAACCAGGACCGCAAGGGATAGGAGGAGCCCATCGAGGGCGTTCCCCTTCAGGCCGGGCCTCCAGCGGGACCCCTCCGCGAACACGCTCGTGAAGATCGAGCCCGGGATGATGAACAGAAAGTTCGCGAACACCCACGCGATGTAGAAGTACGCCGCGTCCTCGGGCCTCAGGACCTTCGCGACGACGAGGGGGAAGACGAGAGCGGGCACCGCCCCGAGGACGTTCGTCGCGTGGTTCGCGAAGCTGTACCGGACCATTGAGCCCACCGCCGTGCGGTCGAGGTCGGGCCGGAGGCGGTACGCGGGGACGACCCGTGCGAACAGGAAGATCGACGCCACGACGTTCGCGATGAGAAGGCCGACGCCCCAGGCGGAGAAGAGCGCGAAGGGCGGGATGAGCACGGCGACGAGGATCACGGGGAGGGGGACCTTGAGAAGGTTGTACACCGTCGCGCGGAGGAGGACGAACCGCGCCTGCCCGAGTCCGATGAATGCTGCATCGAACAGGAGGGAGATCGTCCAGACCGCCGTGAAGAGCGCGAACAGCGCGAGGAGCCAGGGGTTCCCGCTGAGGAAGGCGAGGGCGGGCAGGAACGCTCCTGCTGCGAGCCCGAACGCGATCGCGAGGATCACCGCGACGACGGACCCGATCGTCACGCTCGAGTTGATCAGACGGACGACGGGCGCGGAGGGCTCCGGGAGGAACCGGACGAGAGAGATGTTGAACCCGAGGGTGGAGAAGATTGCGAGCAGGGTCGCGCCCGTGATCAGGACCGCGGCGAGGCCGAGGACATGGTCGTCCGGGAAGAGGCGCGCGGCGACGCTCCAGAACGCGAGGCCCAAGATCGCGGACACGGCCTCCGTCGCGATCAGATATCCCGCGTTCCGGACGACCGGCGTCCGGAGCTTCTCCCGCCATGCCCGGAGGGAATCCACGGACTCACGCTCCGATCGCGTCCCGCATCCGCGCGAGGAAGATCGCCTCGTCGAACTCGCGAGCGCGGCTGACGCACGCACCACGCATCGAGAGGAGGGTCGCATCGTCGAGTCCCCGGATCGTCCGCGCGAACGCCTCCGGGTCCGGCGGGAGGAGAAACCCCGTGCGGCCGTGGACAACGGTCTCCCGATATCCGCCCTCGTCCGTGGCCAGGACGACCTTCCCCGCCGCCATCGCCTCGACAGGCGTGATCCCGAAGTCCTCGTCGATCGCGGTCGTCACGAACCCGCGGCATCGGCCGTACAGCTCGGCGAGGCGTTCCTCGGGGACTTCCCCGACCATCGTGACGTTCGGCGGGGGACGGAGCGAGGACGCGTACCCCCTCGCGCGGTCCCCCTCCGTGTATCCCCCGACGACAACGAGCTTCTCGTCCGGAAGTCGGCGGAAGATCTCCATCTGGAGGTCGACCCGCTTCTCCGGATACAAACGATTCACAGAGAGCCACGCGTCCCCGAGTTCGAGGAACCGAAAACGGGAGGTCGCGACAGGAGGATAGACGACGTCCGCGTCCCGCCCGTACGATCGCCGGACGCGCCCCCGAACGTTCTCGCTGATCGCGAGGATCCGGTCGACCCCGCGGACCGCGCGGCGGTCGAGGGACCGATGGACTCGGATCCACGCCCGCGCAGCGGCGCGTTCGCCGGACGAGAGCCGGGCGACCGAGGATCCTGCGAGGTCATAGAAGACCCGTGTAGGAGTCAGGCAGTAGTACAGGTTCGGATGATGGGCCCGCCCCGCGAATTGCGCCCAGTTCCCGATGAGGACGTACTTGTCGTATCCCGGGAGGCGGGCCCGGGAGAAGCGCCAACTCGCCTGCAGCTGCTTCCATGGGGTCCCCCGAAAGAGCCGTCCGAGGGACCGCACGCGGACCCCGTCGAACCCTGCCCGCCCCGGCAACGCGGGGTCGAACTCCGTGGTGACGAGGTCCGCGTTCAAGTGCTTGGCAAGGGTGAGGGCGACCCGTTCCCCGCCCCCGACGGTCTCGAGATAATCGTACAGGACGGCGACGTTCATCGCCGCTCCCCTGGCGCCGCGGCCTCAATCTCCGCCCGCATCTTCTCCACGAACACGGACGCGTCGAACCGATGCGCGTTCGCGCGGCACCGGCCCGCGCGGGACTCCAGGTCCGCGCTCGTCAGCGACGTGATGCAGTCCACGAAGGACTGGGGCGTTGGCGGGAGGAGGAACCCCGTGACGCCATCGATCTGCGTCTCCCGGTACCCGCCGCCGTCCGCGGCGACGATCACCTTCCCCGAGGCGTTCGCCTCCACGGCGGTCATCCCGAAGTCCTCGTCCACGGATGTGGAGACGACCCCGCGGCACGTCGCATACAGGGCTGCGAGCTCGGGCTCTGGGACCGTGTCCCGGAACTCCACGTTCGAGGGCGGGTCCAAATCACGGATGAATCTCTCCCGGTCGGTGCCTCGAGGGGCGCCGCCGACGACGAGGAGCCGCTCCCGTGGGAGGCGGCGGAACACCTCCGTGGCCAGGGGAAGTCCCTTCTCATGAGAGAGCCGGCTCACGTCGAGCCAGACGTCCCCCACGGACTCGAAGCGGTACCGGTCCGTCGGCACCGGCGGGTTCACGACGGAGCTCTCCCGCCCCCAGTACCGCCGGACCCGACCCTGCACGTTCCGGCTGTTCGCGACGATCCGGTCGATCGAGGGGAGCGCGCGCTCGTTCCACCATCGATGGACGCGGCTCCACGCACGGGCGAGGGGACGTTCGCCGAACGGGAGGCTCGCGAGCCACGACTCCCGCAGGTCGTAGAACACCCGCGTCGGCGTGTGGCAGTAGAACAGATTCGGCCGGTTCCGTCGGGCCGCGTGCACGGCCCAGTTCCCGGAGAGCACTGCGACGTCGATGCCCTCGAGTGTAAGGCGCGAGAACGCCCGGGTCGCGGCGATCGTCCTCCAGGGATTGCTCCGCGGGAGGCGTGCGATGGCCCGGACCCGGACGCCCTCGAACCCGGCGTTGCGGGGGACCGCAGGGTCGACCTCGGTCGTGACGATCTCCGCCCCGAGGGCGCGGGCGAGGGTGAGCACGACCTTCTCCCCGCCGCCGAGGGTCGTCATCCAGTCGTGGACGATCGCGACCCTCATGGGCACGGGACCCCGGAGACGCCCCAGTCCACGAAGTACACCTGGGCGAACCCGCTGTCGAAGACCTTCACGTAGGGCGGATCCGCGAACTTCGCGCCGGCGGCGTCGGAGAGCGGGAGGGCGGGGTCCACGGGGGACAGCTGCACGCCACGGGCGAGGTCCTGGTCGATCTCGACGTAGTCCACCCGCGCCGTCCCCGAGGGGGCGTCCACCCGGCACATCTCCGATCGGGCCGTCGCGAAGTCGGGGGCCGTGATCGCGAGTCTCGCCGTGTCCCAGGTCGCGGCGAGGCCGCCGAAGCCGAACGCGAGGGTGGAGGCGCGGTGGTCCGTGGCGAGGAGGCCGTCGACATTCCTCCCCGCCCAGTACGCGGCGTCGAGGGCGGCGGGGCGGACTCCCTCCTCGTAATTCACGAGGAGGCCCGCGGGCGGGAACGCGGAGAGCGCGCTCCCCGCGACGAGGACCCCGGCGAGGCTCGCGGACGCGAGCCGCCGCCGGGAGAGGTCCCCGAGTTCGACGAACCGCATGAACCCGGAGCCCACGGGGATCGCGAGGACCACGATCATGTATTCCACGTGCCGGTACGGGATGATCACGCGGGAGGCGACGACCGCGCCGAAGGCCGCGGAGAGGACGAGCCCCAGGAACCAGCCGCCGGATTCCAATCCGTGGCGGGCGAAGTCCATGTGCTTCCTCCCCGCCCCCGAGAATGCGAGGAGCGCGAAGAACGGGAGGAAGTACCATAGCACATCGGGGGAGAGCCGGATCGTCGTCCCGATGATCCTCGTCGCGACGGCAGAGATCATGAGGACGTAGATCGCCGCGATCGTGACGGCGTACGTGAGGGCGACCCGGCGGGCGGTCGGATACCGGGGGCGGTACCGCCACGACCATCGCCTTCGGAGGAGTACGAGCCCCGCGAGGGCTGCGACGAGGACGGGGAAGGCTGCGAGGGGGAGCCACCACGGCCGCACGTCGACGTCCGTCAGGATCGAGGTCCGAAACGTCGTCGCGTATCCGAACCAATATAGGAGGGCGACCGCGACGACGAACCCTAGGTACGCCGCCCGGGCGCGGGTCCCACGACCCCGTGCCACGCCGAGGAGGGAGGACACGACGAGACCGATGAGCAGCATCACGATCAGGAAGTACGTGCTGAGGTGATGCGTGATCACGAGGGCGAGGGTCGCGGGGACGAGGAGGGCCCACGTCTTCCGGTCGTGCGGGAGTCGGAGCCACAGGAGGAGGATCGCCCCGACGAGGAACTCGCCGACCGTGGCGGGGATCGCGTGCGCGGTCTGGAACGCGTGGGGCATCGCGACCGCGACGAACGCCGCCGCGAGGAGGCCCGCACCCTCCTCATGGAGGACGCGGACCGCCAGGAGGAACACGATCGCGGGGATCAGCGCGGCGAGGGCGGGGACGACGAGGTCGATGGACCCGCCGAGCTCGAGGCCGCCGAACGACGTGCCCGCGACGAGGAAGAACATCCCTGGGAAGTACGGGTACGTGACCCCCCATCCCGAGTATGGGAGGACGACGTGGCCCGTCGCGATCAGGCCCCGGGAGATCCGGAAGTACTCCCCGACATCGCTCCCGAAGTACACGAAGCGGGTCAGGGGCGAGAGCCTCAGCACGAGGGCCAGGGCGACGACGGCAAGAAGGGAGGACGCGGTCGACTTCCGCATCCCGCGGGCGATGGGTGGGCCGTAGAAAAGCTTGTTGTCGACGGGAGGCGGAGGGCTTACGCGAGGGCTTCCGCGACGCCCTCGACGATCCCCATCCCCTTCGCGAGGTTCTCCCGCGAGTTCGCGTACGAGAACCTCAGATGCCCCTCGCCGCCAGGGCCGAACGCGGAGCCCGGCGTGCAGATCACGCCCGCCTTCAGGATCCGCATCGCGAGGGCTTCGGAAGTCATCTTGAAGCGGAAACTCGGGAACGCGTAGAACGCCCCCTTGGGCACGGGGCATTCGAAGCCCTTGATCTTGTTCAGCGCGTCGACGACGATCTCGCGCCGCCGGCCGAACTCCTTCACCATCTGGACGACGAAGTCCTGCGGCCCGCGGAGCCCCGCGAGGACGGCGACCTGGGTCGGCGTCGGCGGGCACGCGATGAAGTAGTAGCTGATCTTCGCGATTGTCTTCACGATGTCCTTCGGGGCGGAGAGGTATCCAAGCCGCCAGCCCGTCATCGAATACAGCTTCGAGAACGAGTTCACGTACACGACCTTGTCATACTTCCCGAGGAACGTCTCGTGTCGTCCCTCGTAGACGAACGGCTCGTACACCTCATCGGAGATGATCAGGAGGTCGTTGTCCTCCGCGACCTCGACGATCCCCTGGATCGTCTTCCGGTCGAAGACCCCGCCCGTGGGGTTCGCAGGGGAGTTCACGATGATCGCCTTGGTTTTCGGGGTGACGAGCTCGTTCAGCTCCGGGATCCGGGGGTGGAACTCGTCCTCCGGGCGGACCTTATAGAACACGGGCGTCCCGCTCGCGAGGGTGATGTGGGGCGCGAACAACACGAAGCCGGGGTCCGGGGTCAGGACCTCGTCCCCGCGGTCTACGAGGGACTGCATCGTCGCGCACAGTCCCTCCGTGGCGCCCGTCGTCACGAGGACCTCGTCTGCGTGCACGGTCGTTTCCTTCGAGAGGCGCTCCGCGATCGCCGTCCGGAGTTCCGGGAGGCCTCCCGTGGGGCCGTACTTGTTCATCCCTCCGCGCACCGCGCGCTCGAGCGCCTCGACAATGTGAGACGGCGGTTGGAAGTCGGGCTCGCCGAGTCCGAGGTTGATCGCACCCGAGGGCGCACTCTCGAACATCTTCCGGATCCCGGAGAGTTCGACGTGCGTCGCCCGGGATGCGAACATCCTGGCGCTCCGAACGACGGCGCGCGCAAAGAACGTTTCGGCCTCCGTGGTAGCACGGCACAACGCTCGCTCCGAAGGGTTATGAGGCGACGCCGTGTTTCGGAGGCCGATGGCGGTGTGCCCGCAGTGCACCGCGGAGCTCCCGAAAGGGTACGGGACCGTCTGCCCCTCCTGCGGTTTCGTCGTTCGGATCCCGGGCATCGTGAAGCTCGGCCTCACGTTCCTCGCGGCGGGCTTCGCAGTCGCGCTCGTGTGGACGGTCCAGGCCGACACGCTGTTCGCGGCCCTTTGGGGGCTCCTCGACACGATGATCGTCAAGCCCCTCGGGCTCCATCCGTCGCCCTTCGCGATCACGGGGGCGCTGAAGGCCCTCTACGATTTCGTGTTCGGGACTCCGACGACCCCGCCATGGGGGGGTCTCCTGCTCATCGCGGCGGGAATCCTCGTCGGGTTCGCGGGGGGCGTCGTCCTGCGGCGCGCGGAGTCCCCGCCCGCCCCGACGGCCTAGAGGAAGTCGTCGAGCTTCAGATCCTGGGCTTTGTCGTTCGTGAACAGGGAGGAGATCGCGTCCTCGATCAGCGCGATCCTCTGCTGGAGGTACGGGGACACCGGGTATTCCCGGGTGATCCGCTTCGTCACCTCGAGATACTTCTTCACGGATCCCTCGTGGACGGTGAGGGTGAGGTCGCCCCCGCACTCGTGCTTGCCCGCGATCGCGGTGCACTTCCCCTTCAGGGGCATGCGCCGGTACTTCGCGCTGCACTTCGTGCACCGGAACATCTGGAGGGAGAACCGCTTCAGGTTGCCGATGAGGTCCGGGAGGAAGTGGTGGACGACGATCCGTGCGACGACATCGTTCGTGTCGACCGCGCGGATCTTCAGGGCGAGGGCGAGCTGAGCCTCCATCTTCTCCTCCATCGAGCCCTTCACGTACGCGGACATCAGCGGCCCCGCCTCGATCGATTCGACGGAGTGGGTCGAACCGAACCCCTCGTACTGGAGGACCGTCCCGATCCGTCGGCTCGCCAGGTCCATCACGGACTCCACCTCCCGCGGGTGCGCGAACCGCTCCGTCGCCCGATAGAATTCGAGCGGGTACCGGGCGTTCAGGTCGAGGTTGTGGGCCTCCTTGTCGATCTCGTTCGGGTCGATGCGGGTCGTCAGGACGAGGGGCGCGTCCATGAGGCCGCCCCGTTTCTCGGGGAGGAACGCGCGGCTGAAGTTCACGAGGCAGTCCAGCAGCAGGAGGACGCTGTCCTCGTCCCCGTCCGCGTTCCGGCGGCGGGCCGCGACCATGTACGGGTGGTTGAACCACGCGCGGGCCTTCGTGAACCCGATCACGCGCCCGAGCACGCCCCCGCTCGTGTGCGGCGCGAGGGTCACGACGAGGTGGCCGATGAGGGCCTCCCGGGAGGACACGTTATAGAACGGCGGGAGCCCGTACATGCGGGCGAGGAGCTCGTCGACGAACTGGGCAACCTTCACCAGGAAGTCCCCCGCGTCCACGGGGATCACGACGTCCTGAGGCCGGAGCTCCACGAGCTGCATCGGGTCCGCCAAGGGAGCGCCGTGGACGTCCCTCTCGTAACCGAGGGCCCTCGCTCGGTCGATGGACAGTCGGATCTCCTCGGGACGGAAGTGCGTGAGGACGAGGTTCGTCATGTCGAAGCGGGTCGTCCCGTCCTTGAACACGTGGAGCCCATGCTTCGCTCGGAGGAGTCCTTTCTCCATGGGCTCGGGGGTCTTCGAGCGGGAGATCATCCCCTGCACTCCCTTCACTCCGGGGGGCATCGAGGTCATTCCGATGCGGGCCATCGCGTCGTCGAGGATCTCGCGAAGGGGGATCTTCTGCCGCATCGGGCGCATCCGCGGCTCCGTGTGGGCGCCGCACTTCGGGCACCGCGGGAGGAGCCACCGTTGACCGCACGCGGAGCACACGCGCAAGCCAATCTCGATCTCGACCGCCTCCTTCGTGACCGCCTCATTCACGAGCCGCTGCATGCCTCCCGCCGCGCCGAGGGGGAAGAGGCCGTGGGGCGGAGGGGACATCTCCCGCGGCGCCGCCTTTTCGGGGCGGCCCATCCGCGCGCCGATCCGCGTAGGGCCGCGGGCCTTCACCGGAACCCCCGTGTTGCGGGAGGCGAACTCGAGCCCGTTCGCCGCTTCGACCGCGGGTCTCGCGCGGAGTCCGTCCGACGTCGGTTCGATTCCGAGGCCCGCGAGGAGGGCGCGCGCGTACGACTCGACGACGAGTTCCCCGCCACGGAGGCGGTGGGTCGCGCCGAGGGTGACGAGTACGTCCTGTGTCCCCGCGTCGAAGGGAAGCAGGAGGAGGTCGCCCCGCGCCTTCCCCGATCGCAGGACGACCTCCCGGAACGCCGTGAGCGCGGCAACATCGAAGTCGTGCCAGAACAGGTTGAACCTCGGATGGAGCGGGACGCGGTGCTCCCGGGAGAGCGCGAGCGCGCGGTCCCACGACGGGGACTCCCAGTCCGCGGGCAGCTCGCCGGCCGCGGCTCGCAGTTCCTCGCGATACCACTCGATCGCGAAGGCTCCGGGGACGAGCGGGTGGTTGTTCTCGAGGAACTCCCCGTACGGCACGAGGACCTCCCCGAGGTCGATGATCCGTTTGATCTTCGGCCGCAGTTCCCGCGCCTCGGCCTCCGAGGCGACCGCGACGAAGTCCCCGCTCTCCAGGAGCACGAGGGGGCCCTCGATCGATTCGCAGGGGGAGACCGCGCCCGCCTTCCCGGGCCGCTCCGTCTTAATCTGCGTCCCGACCGCGATGAAGTCGTCGAGGACGACCATCGTCGCCGGATGGAGGGCGAGGGCCGCGAGCCCGTTCGCGCGGCTCTTCCCGTACCGCAGGCGGAGGCCGCCCGCGCGGCTTGGATAGCAGAGGACCGGGCGACCCGCGAGAATGTTCTCGATGAACGTCTCGCTCGGCTCGAGGATTGCACCGTCCCCCTGGTTCCCGACGGTCCCGCCCTTCGCCTCGAGGTACGTGTCGATGAACTCCCAGCCGTCGATGCGGAGGCGACGGACGTGCTTCTGGATCTTCGGGGCCTTCAGGCACAGCCCGTCCGCGACGACGAGGCACGCCCCGCCGCGGAGCCGGTTCGTCTCGAGCCGCGGAAGGTCCCGGTGGCCGCTGATCTCCACGTCCTCCGTGCCTTCGCCGTTGATCGCGACGGGACAGTTTCCGACGATGAGGGCGATCTCCTCGTCGCTCGGCGCGTACTGGAGATGCTGGACCTGCTTGTACAGCGGGATTTCCTCCTTGAACCGCTCCACCTCCGGTCGCGTCGGCACGTACCGGCCGACGCCGAGGTCGCGCCGGACGACATCCGCGATCAACACGCTGAGCGCCTGACCCGTCCCGCCGGCGGAGCGGATCGGTCCCGCGTACGAGAGGTCGACGTAGTTCGAGCCGTCCGCGTTCCTCTTGACGCGTACCTCGGCGAGCCCCTCCAGGGGCGCGACGAGGATCCCCTCTGTGAGGATCGCGAGGCCCACACGCACTGCGCGATCGATCGCCTCCTCCTTCGTCTTCGCGGGCCGACGCGCGACCTCCTTCGCGACGAGGATCGCGGTCTCCTCCCGGTCGTGGGTGGCGCTGAGCTCCCGGATCCTCCGCGCGACGCCCTCGACGTTCCATTCCGACAGGAGCTGCTCGACGCGGGAGGCGAGATCTTGTGTCTTCGGGATTTCCACCTCGAGGGACGGATCGAAACCCTTCCGTCGTGCCTGGGCCGCAGTCCGATAGCAGTCGTCGGCGCCCGCCTCGAGGGCCGCGAAGTAGCGGCGGACCTCCTCGGAACAGACAGGGTACGCCATAGGGCTTCCCATGAGAAATGGGGGGACGGGGCGGGGATGGGCGGGACCGGTAAAAGGTTTGCCGGGGGCGAACGACGATTGCCGCCCGCTCGGAGATATCGCAAGACTTTTATCGGTTCGCCGGCGTTGGAGAGTCGATGGCGCGTCCGATCGAGATCACGACCGTCACGGACTTCCGTCGCGAGGTCGAGAGGTCCACAGAGCCGACCCTCGTGATGTTCACGACGACGTGGTGTCCGTTCTGTCGGCGGTTCAAGCCGAAGTTCGTCGAGACGGTGACGACGTCGGACGTCCGTTCTGTGATCGCGTACATCGATGACTGGGAGAATCCGCTGTGGGACGAGTACAAGGTCGACGTCGTGCCCACCCTCGTCCTCTTCGAGAAGGGGAAGCCCGTGTATCGCCGGGACGGCGTCCTCGGACGCGGGCTCGGGGAGCGGGACCTCGAGGACGCGATCGCGCACGTGCCGCGGGCCCGGAACGTGTGAGCGCGTCCCTGATTCTGGACCACGATGCCCACGGGAATACCCTTTAATAGCGTCCTCCAAATGAAGCGGCGTTGAAGAAGATCAAGACCGGCATATTCGGCCTGAACCCGGTGCTCGACGGCGGCTTCAACGAGGGGTCCACGACCGTCGTCATCGGCCGATCCGGTGCGGGGAAGACCACGTTCGCGACGCAGTTCATCCGACGCGGCCTCCATGAGGGACAGGAGGGGATCTTCGTGTCCCTCGACGAGAACAAGGAGCAGATCATCCGGGAGGCCGTGGAGATGGGGTGGTCGGACATCCTCGAGTACCTCGACGACGAGCTCCTCGTGTTCATCGACGCGAGCGGACGGGAGTTCGGGAACTTCATCCGGAAGGAGCTCCCCGCGTTCGTCGCCGACTGGCAGGGCGCGAACGCGCGGATCGCGGTGGACCCGCTGACGCCCGTGATGTGGGCCACGAAGGACGCGTACGAGCAGCGGGAGCTCATCGGCTTCATGCTGAAGCAGACGCGGAAGGTGGGCACGGTCCTGTGCACCCTCGAGGAGCACGGGGCGGGCGACCTGACGACCCCGGAGACCGTGATCCCGATGTACCTCGCGGACTGCGTGATCCATCTCCGGTACAGCAGCGACGGATCGGAGGTCTCGCGGGAGATGAAGGTGATTAAGGCCCGATCGAGCCGCCACAGCCAACTCGCGCACCCGTACCACATCGTCCGCGGCCTCGGACTCATCGTCGAGCCCGGGGAGTACCGCCGCGTGACGACGACCCGGATCCCGGGGATGATCCGTCAGCTCCTCCAGCGGCCGGACCTTCCGAAACCCGTCGCGGACCGCCTTGAGAAGATGCTCGAGGGACTCACGGACGAGGACTTCCGGAACCTGAAACCGGAGCAGCTTCTGGATCTGATCCGGAACGAGTACGGCACGGGCTGAGCCATGGCGAAGCGGATGGGCCGGGCGCTCCTCGCCGCGCTCCGCAAGGAGCCGGGCGCGGTCGGGGTCTCGAAGGAGGGCGTCCTTGGGAACCCGCAGCGCCGACGCGTCCTCCAGTATTTGTGCCTGCACCCGTGCGGCGCGATCGCGGAAGGCGCGAAGGCCCTCGGCCTCTCCGCCGCGACCGTGCGGTTCCACGCGCTCCGCCTCGCCGCGGCAGAGTACGTGATCCCGGTCGGGTCGAGCTTTCTCCCGACGGGCCTCGTCGAAGGGGACGACGTCCCGTTGTTCGAGGCCCTCGCGACGGCGGGGGCGCGGCGGCTTCTCGCCGCCGCATTCGGGAACACGGGGCTCACGCTGACGGAGCTCGCGGAGGCGGTCGGGATGTCCCGCCAGGGGACCGCGGCCTTCCTGGACACGTTCGAATCCCTCGGGCTCGTCTCCCGCGTCGCGGACGGCCGCTTCACGCGCGTGTACCCGACACGGGCCCTCGAGGTCCGCCGGGACCGCACCGCCTCCCGCCGAAAGCATTTCTGTGCGGCCCTCCTCCGACGACTGGCTGGAGAGGGCGAGGCGCCGGAGGTCCTCCGCCAGACGGCCACGGAGGTCCATCTGCGGTTCGGGCGCGGGACCGAGAAGGCGACCCTCCAGCTCGCGATCGAGCCGTTCTCCGCCTTGCTCCTGTGACACAGGATTGTCCCAGACGTGTCAACGGACGCGAGCGGGATGTCTCGGTCCGGGCGAGAACCCCTTAATAGCGGGAGGCCCACGGTTCGTATAGAATGGACGAGTCGTACCTCTCGTGGCTCCGCCTGGTCCCCGGGGTCTCCTCGGACCTCGCGCGGAGGATCGCGGAGCGATACCCGGACCCAGAGCTCCTGAAGGGCACGAGCCCCGGCGACCTCTCGAAAATCCCGGGGATGACGGAGGACGTCGCCTCGAGGGTCCTCGACCTCGTGCGAACGGCTTCCACTTCGGATTCCTCCTGGTACCGGGAGGAGCCTGCCCTGTACTTGTGCCCGGAGTGCGGCTCGTTCGTCGGGAAGGGTGCGAACGCGTGCCCGTTCTGCGGGGTCGTGTTCGACGAGGGGGAGGCCGCGTCGGAGTCCCCGGTCGAGGAGCTCCTGCGGTCCCGCAACGGGGAGGCGAAGATCTGCACGAAGTGCGGCGCGTTCCTGGAGCCCGGGGCCACCGCGTGCAGGATGTGCGGCTCCGAGTATGGCGCCGAGCGCCTCGGCGAACTCCCCGCCGTGGACACGACGCCGATCCCGGAGGCGGACCTGTTCCTGTGCCCGCACTGTGGAGCGTTCCTCGGACACGGGGACGTGGCGTGCGCGATCTGCGGGACCCCCGTGGGCGCGGAGAAGCGGATCCCCGCCCTCGCCCGCGAGGGGAAGGGCGTGTCAAAGGACTTCCTTTCCCGGTGGGAGCGGGTGACGTCCGAGGAGACGCTCACCGCCCCCGCACCGCCCGCACCCCGGTCTCTGGAGGACGAGTTGCGGGAATACGAGCGGATCCTGGAGACGGACCCGAGTCTGGAACGCGCGTGGCTCCACAAGGGGCGGATCCTCGTCCAACTCGGGCGCACGACGGAGGCGATCGGCTGCTTCGACCGCGCGGCACGCATCGACCCCGAGAACGAGGACGCGTACCGCCTCGAGGTGATCGGACTTCTCGGCCCCGCCGCAGACCTGTCCGTCCTCCCGCCCCGCTGGAGGGAATCCGAACCTGCGGTCCACGACCTCTTGGAGGAGGTCGAGACCCGCCCCCGCACCAAGCCCGCACCCCTGCGGCCCGCCGGCGAACTACCTCTCGCCCCCGCGAAGACCGAGGAGCCCGCTTCCGCCGTCGTCGCTCCCCCGACACTTGCTCCCACTGCGAAGCCCACGCCCGCCGTCGCACCCTCGCCTGAACCGGTGAGCACGGAGCTCCCGGCGATCCGGCGGGCGATCGCGTATTACGATCGACTCCTCGCGATGGACTCGGGACTCCGGGTCGCATGGCAGACGAAGGGAGAACTCCTGCAGCGGATGGGACGGAAAGAGGAGGCCGAGGCGGCCTTCCAGCGCGCCGCGGACCTCGAGGTGGCGGAGCGGGAGTTCGGTCGGGCGGCCCTCACGGGCCTGCAGACCCGCAGCCCCGTCCGCACCGCCCCCGCCCAGGGGGCCGCCCCCACCGGGCGAACGAACGGCCGCGTGAACGGACTCACGAACGGGCGCCGCGGACGGACGAACGGCCGGGTGAACGGCCTCACGAACGGGAGCGGCGCGACGAACGGTCTCACGAACGGACTCGGGCGGGTGAACGGCCTGATATCCGGCCTCGCCCATGGAGAGGGCCGCACGAACGGCCTCGTGAACGGGAACGGGTTCACGAACGGCAGGCGGGGTCGCCCGCCCGTCCGCCTTCCGTCTGAGGGGCGGCA
>Ga0137396_10000784_pt1 | contig 15788 bp, 12 predicted proteins | sample czc16metaG_FD_108284 | JGI IMG/M metagenome (GOLD analysis project Ga0137396, IMG submission 108284) | Vadose zone soil microbial communities from Angelo Coast Range Reserve, California, USA - czcobulk3.16 metaG | ecosystem: Environmental > Terrestrial > Soil > Vadose zone | place: USA...
CTGACGCTCGTTCCTCTCAGGATCTATTTTAAGGGGAATGTCGCGAAAGTGGAGCTGGGGCTGGGGCTCGGAAAGAAATCCTACGACAAGCGGCAGGCGATCGCAAAACGCGACGCCGACCGGCAGATGCGCCGCGCGTATGCCCGTTCGTAAGGCCTTGAGGACACTCCGGAACCTCCGCCTGCCGGGCCCGGAAGTTCACGCCTGTTCGACGGTAAATTCCCAACAATATTTCACGATCTGAAGGAGCTCCCTACGTGTATATACCCTCAAAGATTTTCTTCACCAAAGGAGTCGGCCGCCACAAGGACTACCTCCAATCGTTCGAGCTCGCGCTGCGCGATGCCAAGATTGAGAAGTGCAATCTGGTGACGGTATCCAGCATCTATCCGGCGGGATGCAAACGGATACCGGCCGAAGACGGATTGCAACTGCTGCAGGCGGGACAGATCACCTTCGCGGTCATGGCTCGCAATGCCACCAACGAGCCCAATCGTCTCATCGCAGCTTCCCTCGGAGTCGCCACGCCGGCGGATAGCAGCCAGTACGGCTACCTGTCCGAGCATCACCCCTACGGCGAGACCGATGAAAAAGCTGGAGAGTATGCAGAGGATCTTGCGGCGACCATGCTCGCGACGACGCTCGGGGTGGAGTTTAATGCGGACACCGGATGGGATGAACGCGAGAAGCTTTACAAGATGAGCGGGAAGATCGTGAAGACATACAATATTACGCAGTCCGCCGAAGGCGACAAGAATGGAATCTGGACGACCGTTCTTGCGAGCGCAATTCTCTTACCCTGAGATCCCTCCCTCAACGACCCCGGTAGCTCCGACGCCATCCTGCCGGCACGCCGGCAAGAGCCGAAGACACCGAAGAGTACCCGAACCGCCTCCCGAGCAATTCAATACCTCCGGTGCCCTCGACCGAACTATTACTTCAATCGGGGCAAGTTATGAAATCACCGGTAACGAACTGATGCGTTGGGAAGAAATATACAGATGCGGGACGGGCGTGTCAAGCAAAATCCGTCGCGCCCGGAAAAAAAATACTTCGGTGTGTCTTTCGTTACATCGCCGACTGATACTCGGAGTAGGTCTTTACGACGCTGCTGACGTAGTCAATGGTCTGGTTGGCCTCTCCGAAATATCCGCTCGGGGGTTTACCGTTCGGCCAGACCGTTTCGTGGAGCGAATAGCATCGCTTCGACAAGAGGGGCAGGGTGCTTTGTATCGACGACCAGCTTCCGGGGTTCTCGCCGATGTAGGCCGCGAGCACCTGAGCGTCACAAATCCTGGCAGGACCCGCATTATATGCGGCAAGCGCGAGGCGAACGCGGTCTCTTGCCTTCGCTCCTTTGAAACGCGAATAGAGCTTTGAAAAATAGTAGACCCCGACGCGGATATTCTCAATCGGGTGGCCGGTTCCCGCCAGGTCAAGTTTATCCCGGATTTCCATCGCCGTGACAGGCATGACTTGCATCAGGCCGATGGCTCCACGCCCGCTGCGGGCTTGTTCGTCAAATTGCGATTCTTGTTTGATAATCGCCAGAATCAGCCTGTAATCGACCCCATACAGTGCAGAATAACGCTTGACTGCACGAAATTCGACATTCTCGAAATTCAATAAAGAAGGGTCTCCTGCTACTGTTCCACTCGTCTCCGTCGTCGCAGAGTTCTCTCGCACTGCCTTCAGCACATCTTCGGGTAATAGGGGATCGAAGCATTTCTCGGCCCCGAAGACAAAGAGCGCGGCAAGCGGCAGGATATGACCATATGTCGTAATTCTAAAGTGCAAAGGACTCCTCCGTATGGAATAAACGAATTACGATTAGAATCAAATACTTAGGAGGGAACTAAAGAAATGTAGCTGAATGCGGGATGAATGTCAATGGGGCGCAAACATAAACCGGTAAATCGTGCTTCCCCTTTGATCGCGGCCACATCCCGCTGAAAGCATACCTGTGATCCGCCTCAACGAAAACGGGTGATGCGGCTCACGACTGTGGTCAACCCGGCGGCCCAGGGAGGATCGGATCTCGGTTCAAGCCCATGCGGCTCATCAGGTAGCGGTCGTCACCCTGTCTTCGTTCGGCAGGCCGGACGGCCGATTATTCACTCCCATTCGATTGTCGAGGGGGGTTTCGAGCTGATGTCATAAACAACACGATTTACTCCCCTCACTTCGTTTACGATCCTGCTTGAGACGGTCGCAAGAAGGCCGGGGGGGAGTTGGGCCCAATCGGCGGTCATTCCGTCTAAACTCGTCACGGCGCGAAGTGCAACGACCTGATCGTACGTTCGCTGGTCCCCCATCACCCCTACCGTATGGACGGGCAGGAGTACGGCAAAGGCCTGCCAGAGGGAATCGTATAATCCGGCCTTCCGGATCTCTTCTTCGAAAATCTGATCCGCGGCGCGGACTATATCAAGTTTATCCGGCCCGACGCTTCCGATAATCCGGACGGCAAGGCCGGGGCCGGGGAACGGGTGCCGGCCGATGACTTCCGGGGGAACGCCCAGAAGCCGGCCCACTTCGCGGACTTCGTCCTTAAACAGTTCCCGAAACGGCTCGATCAGCTTGAGATGCATCGTTTCCGGCAATCCTCCCACGTTGTGGTGCGATTTGATCGTGTGGGATGGGCCCCGGAACGAGGTCGATTCGATCACGTCCGGATACAGCGTGCCCTGGGCCAGGTATCCTACATTCCCGATTTTCCGTGCTTCCTGCTCGAAGATCTCGATGAACGTTCTTCCGATGATTTTCCGCTTCTGTTCGGGGTCGCTGACCCCTGCTAGTCTTTCAAGAAAACCCGCAGTCGCGTCGACATAGGCGACGTTAAAATGATAACGTTCGCGGTGGAGTTGAAGGACCGACTCGCTCTCCCCCTTCCGCATCAGGCCGTTATTAATATGTATGCAGTGGAGCTGGTTGCCGATCGCCCTGTGGAGCAGCACTGCAAGCACCGATGAATCCACTCCTCCGCTAAGCGCACAGATGACGTTCTGACCTCCCACCTCGGCGCGTATCCCGCCGATTTTTTCCTCGGCGAACGAACCCGCATTCCAGCCGCCCTGGCATCCGCAGATGGCATAGAGGAAGTTCCTCAGGATCTCCTTTCCCTTGGCCGTGTGCGCGACCTCCGGGTGAAACTGCACGCCGTAAATTTTTCGCGTTTTATTTCTGACGGCGCAGATCGGCGAGCCCGCGGAGTGGGCGATCCGCTCGAAGCCGGGGGGCATCTTCACGAGCGCGTCGCCGTGACTCATCCAGACCGGCGTCCGGTCGCCGTCGATCCCCCGGAATAGATCGCTTGCATCGTCGATGGAAACGGATGCGGGGCCGTATTCCCTTTTCGCGGAGGGATCGACCTGGCCGCCGAGCCGGTGCGCGATCACCTGGAGCCCGTAGCAGATCCCGAGGACCGGAATCCCCAGCTCGAAGAGCTCGGGGGCGGGAAGCGGCGCATCCTGATCGTACACGCTCGCGGGCCCGCCCGAGAGAATAATTCCCTTCGGGTTCATCGACCGGATTTTCCCGGCGGGGAGATTGAACGGATGAAGCTCGGAATAAACCCCCAGCTCCCGCACGCGCCGCGCGATGAGCTGAGAATATTGCGAACCGAAATCTAGAATGAGAATAAGCTCGCGGGACTGCGTCATGCGGCTTTCTCCCGCAGGAGCCGGCGCGTATAGACGAGCCCGATCGCCGGACCGAGGCCAAGCACCATAAACACATACTCCGGCCGCACGGCGTGCGAGAGAAACGACGTGGCCTCGATGCTCACGATCGTAATCGCGAACCCGATGCAATTCACTATTGTTAGTGCCGAGCCGAGGGAGTCCGGCGGGGCGTACCCCGCCACCATCGCCGAAAACTGTGGCGAGTCGCCGACCACGACGATGCCCCAGAGAACCAGCACGGCGAAAAAGAACGCCGCCGGCAGCCGGAACAAAAGCGGAGACACGATGCAGCACGCGCATGAGAGAGCAAGCTGCGCCATCGCGACCCGCGGGCTCCCCCACCGGTTCGATGCGAGTCCTCCGCCGGCGCAGCCGAGCGACCCGGCGGCGATGATCGCGAAGGCCCAGAGGGACGTGTTGAAGCCAGCGTCGGGTCCGGCTGATCGATAGGCCGAGAGGAGGAAAGGGAGAAAGGCATAGAAGGTATACAGCTCCCACATGTGCCCGAAATATCCGATCGCCGCCGAGCGCACTCCCTCTGAGCGGAAAATAGCGCGCAATGATCCGGCGTCAAATGTTCCCCGGTGCGTATTCCACGGACCGTCCGGAACGAAGACATACATCAGGATCCCGCCCAGGGCCGAGACGATCGAGACTGCGAGGATGACGCCCTCCCAGGGGAGCCCGCTTGCGGGACCGGCGCTTTTTAAAAGATGGGGAAAGGATGTGCCAAGGACCAAAGCCCCTACGAGAAATCCGAGGGCGTTCCCCAAACCTTTCCGGTACCACCCGGCGGCAATTTTCATTCCCAGCGGGTAGATTCCCGCCAGCGACACGCCGGTCAGGAAACGCAGCACAATAAGAGAAGGAAGGCCGCGCGCAATAACAAGCACGAGCGCGTTGAACAGCGCCCCCGCGAGGCAGCATGCGGGGAAGAGAATTCTCGGAGAGAAGCGGTCGGGCAGTCCGAAAAACGAAAAGGCCAGGGTACCGGCGATGAAACCGAATTGGACTGCCGATGTCGTGATGCCGACGAGGTCGCCGCGAATGTTTAAATGAGATTGGAGTTCGGGAAGCACTGCATTGCCCGCGAACCAGAGTGAAGTCCCGAAAAATTGGGAGAGAACTATTATTGGCAGTATCCGCCGGGGGCGGTCCGCCCCTTCCATCACGCCTCGGCCTTGACTTCGCCGTAGGCCTCGACCGGCGGACAGGTGCACACGAGATGGCGGTCACCGTAGGCACTGTTGATCCGCCCGACCGCAGGCCAGAATTTGCGGCTGCGCGTCCACGGAGCCGGGAAGGCGGCCTTCTCGCGGGAGTAGGGATAACTCCACTCGTCCTTCGCGATCATCTCCGCCGTGTGGGGCGCATTCTTCAGGACATTATTCGTTCGGTCCGCCTCCCCCCGCTCGATTTCTTCAATTTCGCGACGGATCGCAATGAGGGCGTCGCAGTAGCGGTCGAGCTCGCCCTTCGCCTCGCTCTCGGTTGGCTCGATCATGAGCGTCCCCGCGACGGGGAACGAAACCGTCGGCGCGTGAAAGCCGTAATCGATCAGCCGCTTCGCAATATCCTCCGCCTCAATCCCGGAGGATTCCTTGAGATGGCGGGCATCGATGATGAATTCATGCGCGACCGTCCCGTTCGCGGCGCGATACAGGACGGGGTAAAACCCTTCAAGGCGTTTTGCCATGTAATTCGCATTCAGAATGGCGATCCTCGTCGCATGGGTCAATCCTGCAGGGCCCATGAGCGCAATGTACGCCCACGATACCATCAGGATCCCCGCGCTGCCCCATGGCGCCGCGGCGACCGCACCCACCCCGCCGTTTCCATCGATCGGGATGACCGGGTGCGTGGGCAGGAACGGGGCGAGTTTTTCCACCACCCCGATCGGACCCACACCGGGGCCTCCGCCTCCGTGAGGGATGCAGAAGGTTTTGTGCAAATTCAAATGGCAGACGTCGGCGCCCAATTCCGCTGGCCTGCAGAGCCCCACCTGAGCGTTCATATTCGCACCGTCCATGTACACCAGCCCGCCGTTCCGGTGGATGATGTCGCAAATTTCGATGATCCCCTCTTCGAACACGCCGTGGGTCGAGGGATATGTCACCATGAAGGCGGCCAGGTCCTTCGAATGCTGCCGGGCTTTTTGACCCAGGTCATCCACGTCGATCGTCCCGTCCGGTCTCGATTGAACGACAACGATCCGCATCCCGGCCATCACCGCGCTTGCCGGGTTGGTGCCGTGTGCGGACGAAGGAATTAAACAGACGTCCCGGCCGCCGTCCCCGCGCTTCTCGTGATAGGCCCGGATCGCGAGCAGTCCCGCATATTCTCCCTGCGCCCCGGAATTCGGCTGAAGCGAAATCCGCGAGAAGCCGGTGATCTCCTTCAGCGCCGATGCAAGCCGGGTGAATAGCTCATGGTACCCCTCGGCCTGCTCCACCGGGGCAAACGGGTGCATCTCGCTGAACTCCCACCAGCTCACCGGGATGAGCTCGGTTGTCGCATTGAGTTTCATCGTGCACGAGCCGAGCGGAATCATGCTCGTCGTCAGCGAGAGGTCTCGCTCCTCGAGCGACCTGATATACCGGAGCATGTTCGTCTCGGATTGATGCACATTGAAAACCGGATGCGTCATATAGCCGGATGTGCGCCGCTGGCTTCCCTCGTAGCCGGGTGCGATCCCGGCGGCAAGACCCGGCATATCGACTTGCGGCCGGTTGTGCCCGAATACCTGAAGCAGAGTGTCCACCTCGTCTTCGGAGGAGAGTTCGTCGAGCGCGATCGCGAACGAATAGTCCTCGAACCAGCGGACGTTCATCTTTTCCGAGCGCAGAGCCGCCTCCAGGTATAGTTTCGTGTCGTAGTCGGCTGGACAATGAATGGTGTCGAAGAATTCTTCATGAAGAACCCTGAATCCGAGGCGTTTCAATCCTGCCGCCAGGATCTTCGTCAGGCGATGAATCCGGCCTGCGATCTCCTTGAGACCCTCGGGGCCGTGGTAGACCGCGTACATGCTCGCCATGACCGCGAGGAGAACCTGCGCCGTGCATATATTCGAAGTCGCCTTCTCGCGTCTGATGTGCTGCTCGCGCGTCTGGAGCGCCATTCTCAGCGCAGGGCGGCCTTGCGCGTCGACGGAGACCCCGATGATTCGCCCCGGCAGCAACCTCTTGAACGAATCCCTCGTCGCAAAATACGCTGCGTGCGGGCCCCCGTATCCGAGCGGGACACCGAACCGCTGCGTGTTCCCGACCGCTGCATCGGCGCCGAACTCACCCGGTGATTTGAGGAGCGTGAGGCTCAGAAGGTCCGCTGCAACAGCGACGAGCGCTCCGGAATTGTGGGCGCGCTCGCAGAAAGGAGCGTAGTCGTGAACCGCGCCGGCGGAGGTGGGGTATTGAAGCAGCGCGCCGAAGACCTCTTCGGTGAAGCGGAAGTTCTCCCAATCTCCCACGACGACGGAGATGCCGAGCGGCTTCGCCCTCGTCCGGACAACGTCGATGGTCTGGGGATGGCAGTCTTTAGAAACAAAAAAGGTTCCGCCCGTGCCAAGCCCTTTGACCGATTGAAACATCCGCATCGCCTCCGCCGCGGCAGTCGCTTCATCGAGCAGCGAGGCATTGGCGATTTCGAGGCCGGTCAAATCGACCACCATCGTCTGAAAGTTCACCAGCGCCTCCAGCCTGCCCTGAGCGATCTCCGCCTGGTAGGGAGTGTACGCGGTGTACCATCCCGGATTCTCCAGGACATTTCTCTGGATGACCGCCGGCGTGATCGTATCGGCATACCCCATGCCGATGAACGAGCGGTAGATCTTGTTCCTCGATGCCATCTCCCTCAGCTCCCGCAGTACCTCGTGCTCCGGGCTGGCGGCCGGGAGATCGAGCGGGCGCCGCGTGCGGATCCGTTCGGGGACCGCGGAAAGAATCAGCTCTTCGAGCGATCCTACCCCCAGTTCGGCAAGCATCTCCCGGATCTCAGAATCGTCCGGGCCGATGTGCCTGCGGGAAAATGCCTGGGCGTCGCTCACTTTCCGACTAGCTGCCGGTACTGTTGAGCCGAGAGGAGTCCCCCTAGTTCTTCTTTGCTGGTAATCTTTATCTTCATGATCCATCCGGAGCCATACGGCTCCTTATTAATAAGCTCCGCCGTCTTTTCCAGCTCTGCGTTCACGTCCACGACCTCCCCCGAGACCGGTGCGAACAGGTCGGAAACCGCCTTGACCGCTTCGATTGTTCCGAAGCTCTCGCCCTGCCGGACTTTTTTTCCTTTGCCCGGAAGCTCAACGAACACGATATCGCCGAGCTCGCCCTGTGCGTAATCGGTGATGCCGACAACTCCCGCATCGCCCTCGACGCGGATCCACTCGTGGTCCTTCGTATATTTGAGATTATCGGGAAAGTTCATAATTGAACGCTGTTCATGCGGGTTCGGTTGAGCCGTCCTTGTGGTAATGCCGGTCAATAAAAGAGGTGTCATAATTGCCGCTCTTAAACACATCGTTCTTCATGACCCGGCGGTGGAACGGGATTGTCGTATGGACGCCCTCGACCGTAAACTCCTCGAGCGCGCCCGCCATTTTTTGCACTGCCTCCGCGCGGGTGGGCGCAAAGACAACCAACTTCGCGAGCAATGAATCATAATACGGCGGGACCCGGTAACCCGCGTAGCAGTGCGTGTCACAACGAACCCCGAAACCGCCCGGCAGATGAAAGCTCGTCAACTCGCCGGGCGACGGCCGGAAATCATGCTCGGGATCTTCGGCGTTGATCCGGCATTCGATCGCATGGCCGCGCGGTTTGAACTCCTTCTTCCGGATCCGCTCGCCGGCCGCGACCTGGAGCTGAAGTTTGATCAGGTCATATCCGGTCACAACCTCGGTGACCGGGTGTTCCACCTGAATCCGCGTGTTCATCTCCATAAAATAGAAGTTTTTGTCCTTATCGACAAGGAACTCGATGGTCCCGGCCCCCTCGTACTTCACATCCTTCGCCCCCTTCACCGCCGCCGCGCCCATCTTTTCCCGAAGATCAGAATCGACGATCGGCGACGGCGACTCCTCGATGAGTTTCTGGTGGCGCCGTTGAATCGTGCAGTCGCGCTCGTTCAAATGAACCACGTTGCCAAACCGGTCGCCGAACACCTGAATTTCGACGTGCCGGGGATTCTCGACAAACTTTTCGATGTACAAATCAGGGTTGCCGAACGACGCTTCCGCTTCGGAGCTCGCGAGCTGGAAAGCTTTCTCAAACTCGGCCGCCTCCCGCACGATCCGCAGTCCTTTGCCCCCTCCGCCCGCCGATGCCTTGATCATGACGGGAAAACCGATCGCCGTCGCGATCTCCAGCCCCTGCTTGGCCTCTTTCACGACTCCTTCGCTCCCCGGCACGACGGGGACCCCCGCTTTTCGCATCGTATCTTTTGCAAGCACTTTGTCTCCCATCGCGGTGATCGCATCGGGGGAGGGCCCGATGAATTTCAGTCCCGAAGATTCACAGATCTCGGCGAATTGCGAGTTCTCGGCGAGGAACCCATAGCCCGGATGAATTGCGTCGGAGTTCGTGATCTCGGCGGCGGAGATGATCCGCGGGATGTGGAGATAGCTTTCTTTGCTCGGCGCCGGGCCTATGCACACCGCCTCGTCCGCAAATTTGACGTGGAGCGAGAGGCGGTCGGGTTCTGAATAGACAGCCACGGTTTTCACGCCGAGCTCCCGGCACACCCGGATCACCCGAAGCGCGATTTCCCCCCTGTTCGCTATGAGGACTTTGTTGAACACACTACACCGGTTTTGAGGAGGGTCAGGGAGAGGGAAGCGGTCAGCCCAATCACACCGGTTCGATGAGGAACAGCGGCTGATTGTACTCGACCGGCTGGCCGTTTTCCACAAGAATCTTCGTGATGCGACCTGCCGCATCCGATTCGATCTCGTTCATGAGCTTCATCGCCTCGATAATGCACAGCACGGTCTTCGGCTGGACCGTCTGGCCGACTTCGACGTACGGGTCGGCATCGGGCGCAGGGGCGCGATAGAACGTTCCGACGATGGGCGATTTAATTTCATGAAGCTTTGCTTCGGGGGGTGCGGGAGAGGCGGCCGTCTCTGCTGCCGGGGCCGGCGCCTGATCCCGTTGCGCCGCGGCTACGGCCGGCGGAGTGGAATTGTTGTGAGAGTTTTTTGCGACCCGGATCCGTAATCCCTCTTCCTCAATTTCGATCTCCTCCACGCCGCTGCGCTCGACGATCCGGACCAGTTTCTTCAGCAGGGCTAAGTCCATGGCATTTGCTCTGAAAAATAATGGGCAAGCAGAACTTGCGATTGTGGATCGATCGACAGGAGATCGGGCTGATCGGTTGCCGGCTTACGCCGCCTTGACTCGCTCGATGTAGCTGCCCGTGCGGGTGTCGACCTTGATCCTGTCCCCCTCGTTGATGAAGAGGGGAACATTGACCGTCGCACCGGTCTCGACTTTTGCAGGTTTTTGGGCTCCCGTTGCCGTATCTCCTCTGACCCCCGGAGGCGTCTCGACGACTTTCAACTCGACGGTAATGGGAATTTCAAGCGCGATAATGTCGTTGCCGTTGAACAGAATCTCGACGCTTTCACCTTCGCGGAGAAATTGGGCGCCCGGGCCCACGACCTTCTGATCGACACTCATCTGATCGTAGGTTTCCTTGTCCATAAACACGAATCCCGAACCGTCGTGGTACAGGTACTGGAAGTTCTTGGTCTCCATCCGGACGACGTCAAGAGCTTCGCCGGCACGGAAACGCGTCTCAACGACCTTGCCGGTCCTAAGACTCTTGAGCTTCGTGCGAACAAACGCCCGCCAGTTCCCCGGATTGACGTGCTGGAACTCCACCACCGTCCACAAATCGCCATCCATCCGAATCGTCAGGCCGGGCTTAAAATCCGACGTCGATGCCATCAATCTCCTGTTGGTAAATGCGAACTTCGAAACCTCTCCGCGAAAAAGATACGAAGAAGTGCCATAAAAGTCAAAGATCGGCACCGGGGACATGACAGGATGACCGATCAGACACGAGGTCCAGGCCTTTGGGAGTGAAGTACCGCTGCCGAATTCTCGTTCGGCCGCTAAGCGCGGGTAAACGCCAGTCGGGCGGCTTGCTGATCACCCGGGGGGTCGGGTCTTTACTGCAAACAACATCAGCCAAATGCCGGTTGCGACTTCGGCGATGGCCATCGGCGCCCAACCGTATTGGAGCGTTTCTTTGTGTTCGGGAAAGATAAGGGTGGCGAAACACATGCACGTCACCACGACCGAGGAAAATACGCCGAATGCCGACAGGATCCTCGGAATGTATCTCGATTTGAAAAACAGATAGAAGAAGAGGACCGAGCCGATACTGAAGAATATCGCGGTGATGTTGTACGCACCGAACCCGGCACTCCGCGTCAGCTCCACCAAGGCCTCCGACTGGGCGGTTCCCGGTGCCCCCGGTGATTGTGATGAAATGTAAAGCTGCAGCCTTACAAAATCGAAGATCGTCCCCGCCCCGCCGATGAACGATTCCCCCAGCCTCCAATACATCGCGATCTGAGCCAAAAGCTTATCGACGGGCTTGAGCACTACATAGAGAGCGAAGGCAAGGAGGAGTGCGCTCAAAGTCTCAATCAATTCACTGGAGAGCGCGAGCCGATATAAGTGTTCCGAAGCTACGACTCTCTTCGCTGTTTCTTCGAACGTCCCGGACCCGAGGATATGGGAGATAGTGAGCGCACCGGCCAGACCGGTGATGATCAGCCATAGAAACAGAAAGCCCGCAATTCGCGCGTAACTGCGCTGCGTTCTTTCCTTCGAACTGTCTTCGATTCCAATCTGTGTCACTGCATCGCTCATACTCGTTGCCTATTCTACGTTGATTGGGCGAGGGAGGTTTCAGCCGAATTCCGGGTCTGTTTGAAAGTTAATCGGAGTATTGCTACATTCCCACGCCACTGACGACCTTCGCACGGGGTGGCTTCGGCGTGAGGGAGGAGCATGCACGCATTACCAAGAGCGTTTTATTTCCACCGCATTGACAACAGCCCAAAAATCCGCGACACGTTTAAAAAGCGTGTATTCACGCTCAAGGCGCATCCCTGCGCTGTGTTTTGAAGTGCTCTGCGGGCTTTTTTTGGTTTCGTGCTCGACCGGCTCCGTCCCCCCTCCCCCGATACCGGAAGAATCGTTCATCGAAGTTTACGCCCAGCTCCTCGTCGCCCGGGAAGAAGCAAGGCTCCTGCGCTCCGACTCGCTCGCCGCTGCGTCGAGGCTGGACACTCTCTACAGGAATTTCGGCTTCACGCGCGAACAGGTCGAGGCCGCCCTCCGGTACTACGAAAACGACCTGCCGCGGTGGAGCAAGATGCTGGACAGGATTATCCGACGGTTGGAAACTCCCCGGCGTCAGGAACCGCCCAAGCCGCTGTCGTGACCATGCGATCGCCGATTGACCGGCCCTTTCACACGAAGGAATTCCGCCGCCGGCGCGGCGCCAACTGGCTGACGCTCGGGTTTACATACGCCGCCATGTACATGGGCAGGTATAATCTTTCCTTTGCGAACAAGGCCCTGGCGGATACCTACGGCTGGGACAAGACGCAGATCGGGACGATCATCACCGCCGCGCTCACGATCTACGGGCTATCGGCGATCTTCAACGGCCCGATCGCGGACCGGATCGGGGGGCGCAAAGCGATGTTGATCGGCGTGTTCGGAGCCGTTGTTTTTAACGCGGCGTTCGGCCTCGGGGCCTATGTCGGTTTTCTTGGAACGGGCCCTTTTCTGATCGCCTACTTCGCCTCGGTCTGGGCGCTCAATTCATACTTCCAGTCGTTCAGCGCCCTGGCGCTCATCAAGGTTAATTCAGCATGGTTTCACGTCCGGGAGCGCGGTGTCTTCTCGGCGATCTTCGGCTCGATGATTCAAAGCGGCCGCGCGCTGATTTTCGTCATCGGTGGAATCGCCGTGATGCTCCTCCCCTGGCAGTGGGTCTTCTTTATTCCCGCCGGCATCATGGCGATCATGGGCTTCCTGACGCTTCGCTTCGTCCGGGACAGCCCCGAGGAAGCGGGCCAGCCGCCCTTCGACACGGCAGACGCCTCGAGCGGCGACACCGATACGGTGAACATGAAGTATTTGCTGAAGAAGGTGCTGGCGAACCCGGTGACAATGACGATCGCGGCGGCCGAGTTCTGCACCGGCTTCGTGCGGCACGGCTTCGAGCAGTGGTTCCCGCGGTACATGCAGGAGGTCCAGCATCTGCCGCTTCAGTCGTTCGTTTTCCAGCAGGGGGCGTTCGTCGTGGTCGCGGCAGGAATCCTCGGCGCGTTTATTGCCGGCACGGCATCCGACTGGCTCTTCGATTCCCGAAGACCCCCCGTTGCGTTCGTGGGATACGCCCTGCAGATCGTCTGCCTGTGCGTCGTGTGGATCGCACCCGGACTTCCGTGGATCATCGGTGCGTTCGTCCTGAACTCGCTTGGGATCAGCATGGTGCACTCGATGCTCTCGGGCACCGCCTCGATGGATTTCGGCGGGAAAAAAGCCGCCGCAACGGCCACGGGATTGTTCGATGGGATGCAGTATATCGGCGGAGCGGCAGTCGGCTCGGGGATGGGCTGGCTGCTGGATCACTGGGGATGGGTTTCGTGGGGACCGAGCATGATCGCGTTCGCCCTCGTGGGCTCGCTCCTCATGCTGAAGCTGTGGAATGCCGTTCCTGCCCGCCGTCCGTCGCCCGCCAGCATCCCGGCCGGGGTCGCCGAAGAAGCCGCCTGAAGCGGCCCTCTTCAAGACGACCGGCTACTGTACCTTCTTTACCGTGAACTTGATCGTTGTGCCTTTCGAGGCTTCGCTCTCGATCCAGATATTCCCGCCGTGCGCCTCGACCACCGCCTTGCAAATCCAGAGGCCCAGCCCCGCTCCCTTGATCTGACTCCCTTCCCCCGAATCGACGCGCGAGTATTTCTGGAAGAGCACTTCGAATTTCTCCGCAGGGATGCCGATCCCCTGGTCCGAGACTGACAGCAGCATTTCCTCCGGCGGGTAGTCGCTCGCCTTGACGGAAATCTTTCCCCCGCGCGGGGAGTACTTCACCGCATTGCCGATGAGATTCTGCACCACCTGGCGAAGCTTCGCCGGGTCGGCCTTAATGAACGACACGGCCGGATCGACCTCAAACGCGATCGTGTGCCGGCTGGACATGCGGACCATCGCGATCGCGTCCTGAATGAGGCGGACCACGTTGACGACCTTGAACTGGTACGTCAATTCGCCGGACTCCATTTTCGTGATGGAGAGCGTGTCCTCCGCGAGCTGGTTGAGCTTGTTCGCCTGGTCGACGATGATCTGCAGATAGTCCTTGACCCGCCGGACACGGCGGACTTCGTCATTCTTGAGCAGCGCCCTGCCGGCGAGAATAATGCTCGAGAGCGGCGACCTGAAATCGTGCGACACGATGCCCAGAAACTCCGTCTTCATCTTGTCGAGCTCGATGAGGCGGACGTTCGCCTCTTGAATCTCCTCGTAAAGGCGGGCATTTTTCAGCGCGCTTCCGAGCTGATCGCAGAGCGTCTCGAGGACGACGCCGTCGGTCATGTCAAACGCGTGGAGCTTGGCATCCTCGACGTTCAGCACGCCCGCAAGCTGGCCGTCCACCCTGATCGGGAGCGCGAGCTCCGATTTTGTGTTATGATATTCGTGGACGATGTACCGCGGGTCCGCCGAGACGTCGTTGCAGAGAATCTCCTCGTCGTGTTCGGCCACCCACCCCACGATACCGTGCCCAACTTTCTGGCGGTAGCCGTGCGGGAGAAAATCGCTGAAATTTCCGGAATGGGCCTCGAGCACGAGCTCGGTCTGGTCTTCATTGAGCAGAAAAACGGTCACGTCGAAATAATGAAACGTCTTCTGGATCGATTCCGCCGCGCCGCGCAGGAGCTCTTCGACGTGCAGCACGGCGCTGAGCTGATGAGAGACCTCGTTGATCAATTCTATCTGGGAGATTCGCTTCCCGGCGTCCTCAATAATAGAGCAGTTCCTGATCAGCATCGAACAGTGGTCCGCGAATTGCTGCGCGATCCCGGCGTCTTCCAGGGAATACTGGGCGGACTGCGATCTGCCGAACATAAGGCAGCCGGTCGTCTCGACGCCTGCATGCATCGGGACGGCCAGAAGCGACCGGATCCCGAGATCGAGGAGCCTGCCCTCGATCGCCGGGCTCGCGTTCTCGGCCGACCGCGTGTCGGTCCTCGTCGCCGCACGGGCGCTCATCACGAACCCGGCGACGCCTTCATCGATGAAGAAATGTTTTTGGTGAAGATCGGCGGCGTCCGTCACCGAAGAAAGCGAGTGGACGACGTAGTGCGTGCGCGAGCGGTTGATCAGGGCCATGAAACAGGCCTGATGATCGATCAGCCATCTCGCTTCCGAGCGCATAATTTCAAGTATCCGGGCGAAGCTCACTGCGTCGTCGAGCCGGATCGAGATCTCGTGCAGGGTCGATAGCCGCTGGTGAAGGGCCGGAACGATCACAACCGGTCCGCTCCCGGTTGCGAGTTCGATATGCCGGACTTTTGAAGTCAGGCGATTCGTCGAGGGGGTTTCCACGCTCTAATGCTCCGTTCGTCTCAAGATTTGCACACTTCACCGATGATGAACGGCGCCTCGCCCCCTCGCCTCAGAGCCCTCATGACGCGATCCGCCCCCCCGCGGGAGGCGATCATCACCAGTCCGACGCCAAGGTTGAACGTGGCTCTCATTTCCTTCTCGGAAACGTCCCCGAGCTCTTGAATAAGGTTGAAAATCGCGGGCCGCTGCCACCGCCGCCAGTCGATTCTTAGACGTAGGGTCCGCGGGATCACCCGTGCGGTATTCGCGGCGATGCCTCCGCCGGTCACGTGCGCAATTGCATGAACGTCGGATCGTCTTGAAACCTTCAGGATGGGCCGGAGGTAGGATCGGTGAATGGCCAGCAGCGCCTCGCCGAGTCTCATCCCGAGTTCGTCTATAAAATCGTCGATATCAAATTTTTCAAACAACACGGAGCGGGCAAGCGAGTATCCGTTGGTGTGGAGTCCCGTCGAAG
>Ga0137396_10000786_pt1 | contig 15778 bp, 11 predicted proteins | sample czc16metaG_FD_108284 | JGI IMG/M metagenome (GOLD analysis project Ga0137396, IMG submission 108284) | Vadose zone soil microbial communities from Angelo Coast Range Reserve, California, USA - czcobulk3.16 metaG | ecosystem: Environmental > Terrestrial > Soil > Vadose zone | place: USA...
GCAATCCAGGCGTTGCCTTGGGAGTCAAGCGACATGCCCTTGAGCGATTGAAACGAGCCGGCCACCTTGAACTCCAGCTTTAAAGCGCCGTTCTCGATGAAATACTTGCAGACGCTGCTCGCGCTCCCGGCCGCGAGGCCACCGCTATAGGTGACCCAGGCGCCGCTTCCGTCGGGCGCGAGGGCGATGTCGAACGGGCACGTCTCATCATCCGGCGCCGAACTCCCAGCAAAGAGAAACAAGAATGATTTCTCCGGATCGCCATTTGGAAAGACGAACACTTGGTTGTTCTCATTGCTCGCGATCCAGATGTTGTTGTCCGGATCCGAAACTATTCCCTGCCCGCGGAGCACGCCGCCCTGGTAGCCGTTAGGTTCCGAGATGGGCGTGCCGTCGCCCTTAAACTGGGAGACGCTGCCATTGCCTTCGGACGTTGGATTGACGCCGCCCCAGCCGAAATTCCCCATCCAGACGCTCCCGCGCCTGTCGATGTCGATGCCGAAGCCGCCGCCCAGGATGCCGCCACCGCTGATGGGGGATGTGGGCGTGCCGTTCTCGCCGTCGGCTGGCTTACCGTTCGGCTTGAGGACGATGTTGTAGTCCGCGGAGTCCGGCTCGCCCTGAGGGACGTTGTTGGTGATCCAGGCATAGCCGTTTTGGTCGAAGACGAGGTTGCCGGGTCCTCCGAAACGCCTCGAGTCATCGCCCGAATCGTTGACCTTGACCGCGATAGTCCAGGCATCGGGAATTTGTTGGAGAGGCGGGTCCAGTTGTTGGAGCGACGGCAAGTACATCTCCGAGGCTTGGGCATTGTAGATGTCCTTTACGTTGTTCGCGGAATAGCGGGCGATGTTGACGAGAGCCTGAAACGTATCGCTCGGCGCAGCGCCGTTAGGCGGCGCGGCAAGCTTAAGCAGCGCCTCGACAGCGCCGTCCTGATTTTGGACGCAGGCCGCGAGCAGATTGGCGAGCGAGCGCGTGGAGCGCAGCGAGTTCGTCTCATCCCCGTTGGGAGAGTTCACCAGTACGTCTGATGAAGCGCCCGTGAGCGGGGAGACGAGGTTGTCGTTCATCCCGGATGCGATGCGCAGCCCGAAAGCGTTGCCCGCGATGACGCCGTCTTGCGTGAACTGCGCCATGGAAAAGGCGGCGGCTACTGTCGTCAGCTCGTTGATGGTGATGGACGCGGGGATGTTCGGGCCGATGATCGTCACCAGTTGGACGCCGCCGTCCAGGCTCGCGGTGGCGTAGAAGATCGTGTCGGACGCGGTGCCGGAGGTGTCGAGCGAGAACTTGCCGGCGGCGTCTGTCGTCGCGGTCCCAACGGCCAGGGGCGCATCCGTGGTCGCCTGGTACACTGTCACGGTCACGCCGGCGAGTGGGAGGGTCTCGGTTGTGCCGCCGGACTGGACGGTTCCCGTCATCTGGAAGTTGGTTTTCATCCGCGCATGAAATCATGAGCTTTCGCGGGTGTCAGCCTTAATATTGTCGTAGGCACATCCTTATGCTCCAGTAAGAGCATTGAACAAGCGGCCGGTTTCCTTGCCTTCCGCGTTCCGCCTTCCGCCTTTCCAAAAAACTGCTTCCGAGAAAGTGCTTGGCAGAGCGGAGCATATTGTCATACTCGAAAAACAACGATCAAGCACCTGACCCCGGACACGACAGCGCCGTGCATACCGCCACAGGATTAGGGACTTCCGCTGCAAAACAACAACGCAACCCGCGCCGGCATCCTATTATGGCCCTATCCCATCTCCCGAAGAAACCAAACATCGTTTTTCTCATCACCGACCAGCAAAGCTGGATCCAAAACTGGGATCCGAAATGGGCAAAAAAGAATCTGCCCGCCATGAACCGGTTGCTGCAAAACGGTCTGGCGTTTGAGCGCGCGCACTGCAACAGCTGCACCTGCTCGCCCAGCCGCGCCACGCTCTTTACCGGCGTGTTTCCGGCGCATCACAAGGTAACCCAGGTGCTGGAATACGACCAGCCTAACAACCCCAAGCAACTGGGGCAGCAAATCTTGCCGGGCAACTACCAAACGATGGCCAAGATGATGAAAACCGCGGGCTACAATGTGGCTTACAAAGGCAAGTTCCATATGAACAAGCCAGTGGGCTTTTTTGACTATTTGCAGAATGCCGACAAAGGCGATCCAGAAATAAGAGGCCAGCTCTACTGGTCGCAGGCAGACGTGAAGAACATCGCCGACAACTATGGCTTTGATGAATGGACTTACCCGGACGCGGGAGACGATGCTTCGGTGTTTAACTTCGGGGGCGGCGATATAAACAATGACCGCCGTTTCATCGACGGACTCGGCCAATCCTCCCGCTACGGGTACAACATTCCGGAGGACGAGCGCGTTAAAGCCAGCGCCCTTCACTACCTCAATCACTACCGCGAGCAGCATGGCGAAAAGCCGTTCTTCCTGGTGGTGTCACTCGTTAACCCGCACGATGTGCTCTCCTATCCGGGGACGGCCAAGGCCTATGTGAAGGTAGGCAACAGGAAAGTGCCGCGTTACAAATACGCCGGCTACCGCGACAGGGACTTCGAGCACATCAAGGTGAAACTCCCTGGCACGGTCTCCGAGAAACTGCATACGAAGCCCACCGTTCAGAAAAAATGGCGCGAACTGACCCAGGTTGCCGGCCCGATCAAGTCGCGCGACAAAGCACGGAAGTACGTGCAATTCTACGCCTACCTCACTTCCTTGGTGGATCAGGAGATCATGAAAGTGTTGGATGCGTTGGACGACAACAACTTCACGGACAAGACACTCATCGTGCGCATCAGCGACCACGGGGACATGGCGATGGCCCACGGCATGCAGCGGCAGAAGATGTATAACGTCTACCGCGAGACTCTCAATGTGCCCATGATCTTCTCGAATCCACGGGCGTTTCCCAAAGCGCAAAGCACCAAGGCCCTGGCCGGACTTATCGACCTAATGCCTACCATGGCCGACATCGCGGGGGTGAAGACCGCCGATTGGACGTTTCAAGGCAAAAGCCTCAAACGCATTCTCGAGAACCCCGGCGCTGAAGTGCAGGATTACGTGCACTACACCTATGACGATGATTACGTCACGACGCCGCAGCCGCAGGACATGGGGCCATCGCACATTCGCTGCATTGTGAAAAAAAATTGGAAATACGCCGTCTACTTCGATCCGCATTACGGCCAGAAAGCCCAGTTTGAGATGTATGATCTGCGCACTGACAAAGAGGAGAAACGGAACCTCGCAGACCGCAGGTATGCAACCAAAGCATCGGAACTCCAGCGCGCGCGGCTCCACCGTCGCCTCATAGATGTGATGGAAAAGCTCGGCACAAAACCGGACACCGTGGTGTGGCCGCCCGGCCATGCTCCTGGCCCAGTGGATCGATTTCGGCTGGTAGGAAAACCCGCGCTGGCCTCCCGACGAAAAAGATCCGGGTTGCTGCCGCCGTAGTCGCAAGGCCGTTGTTAGCGCGGCTTTTGAACGGATCGGGCGAGAGAGCGTCCAAGGGTTTCCGTGAAGATCGTTCCGTTTCTCAGGCAATGCGCGCTCGCCACCGCGGCAGTCGTTGGGTTTTCATCCCTTCAATCCGCGCCGGCGGCGAAACATGATGCTTCCAGGATGATCACCATCCTCGCCCTCGGAGACAGCCTGACCGACGGCTTCGGCCTTTCTCGCCAGGAAGCCTATCCAGCCTTGATCGCGGAAAAGATGCGGAGCGCGAATTATCAATTCGAGGTCATCAATGCCGGCTGGAGTGGCGACACGACAGCGGGCGGGCTTCGGCGTCTGCCGCCGCTGCTTCGAGGAAGGAAAATTGATGTCCTCATTCTCGCGCTCGGAATCAACGATGCTTTCCGCGGAGTACCCATCGAACAAATGCGACTGAATCTCCAGGCAATCATCGATCGGACGCGCGCACGGCGTTCGGGCGTCACGATTATCATCGCCGGGATGCAGCTTCCGCTGGTTGCGAGCGACAGCTACGTCAGCGCGTTTGGCGAGATGTTTGGCGCGCTGGCGGAGAAGAACCACGCCGCGCTCATCCCCTATCTCCTGGAAGGAGTCGGCGGCGATCCCGAGCTAAATCAGCCGGACCGGGTTCATCCAAATGCAGCCGGCCAGCGCGTTCTGGCGGAGAATGTCTGGCGTGTGCTCGAGCCGATCTTGCGGAAGAAGTTTGCGTCGTCCGGGGTCCGGTCGGAGTGAGACTCCTATTCTAAAATAATTTACGCCCAATTTGTTTCGAACCCTTGCCAAGCCATTTTGGCTTGTCAGCAGTGGCCGCAAAGAACACCATCGAAGCACATCCCCCATCGAATGAATCTTCCTCGGAACGTACCACGGGCCAGACGCGCAAAGAAGATCTACATCTCAGACAGCGTAACTTGAAATAGGCTATGAAAACTTTCTTTACGCTCTGCCTGGCTGGAATGATGGCCGTCAGCGCTCCGAAGCTTGCCGAAGCATGGGCAGTCGAGACAATCGCACATGAAATCCTGAGGGCCGAACACGAGGCGAAGGGTAGCACAGATGAGGACTATAAGGAGCGACTCAAACAGCTAGACTCCATCGTCGATTTGGCCGTGCAAAGAGTAAAGGTATTGAGAGTTGATGAATCGACACCCGAAGGCATTCAGAGGCTGTTTTCTGAAGTCGATCAGGTGCTAGTGGATAAACACTACAATGTCTTCATTCAAACCGAGACCTTATGGGATGCTCTTACCCCTGGAATACCGTCCAGCGGGGGAGCTCATATTTTGACGGCAAAGATGAAAGAGCATCGAGAGCGCTTTCCTGATGCTACATACTACCGGTTTGATTGTGACACGGGCACCATCATTCATCTAGGCGTCTTCGAGCGTTTACAAAAACCCGTCGTGATGGTGGAGAGTCCCAAGCATAACTTCCTGCGTTGGAGGATTTCGCCGCATCAACATGTAAATTGGGATGTAAACGACTCCCAATCATACACGGACGACCAGCATCGGGCGGGAGTGCCGCGCACAACCGGCCCCTTTGACGGCGAGACCGAGAGGAAAGGCCACTATCTGCTCGATATGCCTCGCGAAGAGGTAAAATGTTACCATCTTTCGATAGTAGCAGGCCTCTGGAAGGAGCGTCAGCAATTCGAGAAGGCTATTGAGTGCTATCGCAAATCTATCGAAGGCCGCCTTTATTCAGCCACGCCAAGAAACAACCTGGCTTGGATGATTGCAACCCAACCGAGCCTGCAACGTAAGGAATTCCTAGATCACGCCCTGAGCATGGCGCGTTCGGCTGTCGAACTCCGTCCGAAGGATGGGAGCATCATCGATACCCTGGCGGCGGTCCATGCGGCGCGGCATGAGTTCGACGATGCCATTGCTGTAGAAAAAACAGGCCGCAACAACCCTTCTCGTATCAAGGCGTATTTAGACAGGAAGACCCCGGTAGAGATGGACTGGAAACTCGAGCCCGACGAATAGTAGACATCATCAAACGCGCCCGCATTTTCCCGGCGTTTCGATCGTCATCGCTAGGCATGCAGCTTCCCGGTTATTCGAGCGATGATTACGTGAGCGCTTTCGGCAACACGTTCGCCACGCTGGCGGAAAAAAGAACCAAAACCACGCTGATCCCCAATTTCCTCGAAGGAGTCGGCAGCGATCCCGAATTGAACCAGCCTGACTTCGTGCACCCGAATGCGGCCGGTCAACGCACCATGGCGGAAAATGTCTAGCGCGTGCTCGAGCCAATCTTGCGAAAGAAATTCGCGCCGCGAAAATAGAAGCAAGAGATGAGAGTAATGATCACGTCGTTTGGAGTGGAACACTCGCTCACGTCTGAAGCGGGCCATGACACGCTTTTCCATCGGATGCCTCCGGTGTCATTCCGCTGGATCAACGAGACGTTCATGCCCGACTATGAACTCCTCCTCCTCTGTGACAGCGTGATCATGGATGAAGCGTCCTTTGATCGACTCGTTGGCGGTTCGGTAGCAGCGTACTCACATGTGTCTGAGACGTTTAAGGCCCTGAAATCCGAGGGTCGCATCGAGCTGAGAGATTTTTCGTCAACTCTTCGTCCGCACGCAAATTTGCTTAATCGGATGATCGATTACGATCTCAAGATGTTGGATCAATGGATTGAGCCACTCCGACAGTCGTTGAGCCTTTGGAAACACTTCGCCCAGATGTCCATGGACCTAATGCGTGCGGAGCGCGAGGTGTGGTCCCACCAAGCTCGGCTCCACGATCTGCCGCAGATCCACTCTTACTCTCACGTTCAGGGAGCGCTCATGCACGAGATTGCCCATCTGATGCACCGCGATGCCAACATGGCAACCCATACGTCAATCTTAGTGAGCGAAGCACTTGCATCGTCAAAAAAGCGGAAGCGCACGGAGTATCGTGACGCCCTTCGGGATGTGCTGCGCGCCTATCTGACATATGTTAACGCGAATCTGATCCTTTCTCATCAGCTAGACGTTGGCTTCCATGACTGGCTCGACTTCACGCCGTTTTACGCGGCCAAATTCCTCTCGGTGGGTCGTGACGAAGACCCCATCCGCGAGGGAAGAACGCAGCTTGAGAAGCTTTTCACGATCCCTTTTCCAGAGCTCGCAATTCGCGACACTAGCGCTCTCTTGAAGGCGCTGAGTGACAAGAGGCTGGAAGAGTTGCGCTGTTTGGTGGCGGAGGCGGCCAACGGGCGTATTCAGTTGGATGCCGAATTCGCGAAATCCGTATTGAGTGAGGTCTTTCGTAGTTCTGAACGGGCGAAGAAATGGCGAAGCGTTGTAGGATACGCCACACTACCCATCGACTTGATTCCGTGGGTTGGAACAATTGCTCAGAAAGCGATTGAAGAAAGCGTTGGTATCGCGATCGAGAGAAGGCTCAAGCAGAAGTACCGGTGGTTCTACATGCTGAGCGACCTTGCGAAAACGGCCGGTAGAGCCGATGAGCAGTAGCATGTTTCTGCGGCCGAAACGCTTCATCGCCAAGTTCGATCCGCTTAACCGGACGTTGATTCGTGCGGTCCGCGCTCGGGGGTCAACGATATCCACTTTCCAATGACAGAGAAGCGTCTTTACCCCTCACGTAAGCGAACTCCAAAAGCATTCGGCGTCGCTGATCTTGTGTCTCGTTAGGCGCAACTCCGCTACTTAACAGGAGACGATATGGCTACGACGACGAAGAATTGTCAGAGTTGCGGGATGCCGCTCAAGAAATCGCCCGGCGGTGGCGGCACCAACGCTAATGGCACGACCAGCGCGGTCTATTGTTCCTATTGCTATGAGAATGGGCAATTCAAACACCCTGATTGGACGGTGTCTCAAATGCAGAACTTCGTGAAAGCGAAGATGAAGGAGATGGGCTTCCCGGGTTTCCTGGCCGGCATTTTCACGAAGGGAATTCCCAAACTCGAACGATGGAAGGACCGATGAAGATCATGAATGGTCTTTCGAGATTGAGCGCGTCTGACCGGCGGGCAAGCTCATCATCCGGTCAAACAGACCTGCGGGCTGCTGTTGCGTCAGACTGAAACGCGCCGTGCGCCCGTCAGAGTTGTTCGATCTGGTAGCCCTTGGCGCGCAGAAGAGCGAGCAGGCCTCTGCTCCCGCCGAAGTGACCCGCGCCGACGACGACGAAATACGTGTGGCCGCTCTGGAGGAAAGCGTCGATCTTTGGCATCCAGGCGCGATTGCGCGCACCGAGCAGGCGTTCATTAAACGCGGGGAAATCTTGTCCGCTCCGTTCCATGATGCGCGCCAACGCCTCGGCATCGCCGCGCTGCCACGCCTTAATCAGGTCGTCGCCGCCGCGGTCCGATCCGCTCGGGACGAACGCGGAGAGCAGCAGAATTTCACTCTCGCGATCAGTCAACCCGGAATAGACCCGCGCATGCTCCTGAACACTCTCCAGACCAACCACGGGCATCGACCGCTTTGTCGCGCGCTGCATAAAGATTTCATCCACGCCGGCCTTCGGCATGGAATGGCGCGCCGCAGCCGACTGCAACATCAGGACAATGAACCAAGGCCGGTATTGGGAGAAACTTTCCTCCGCGATATTCATAAGCCCGAAGAGGCGACGCATATAATCGTAGGTCCGCGGGTCGACGTGTTTCTTGAGGCTGTCGCCGCGGCGATACTTCCCGTTTTGCACGAGCGACGTAGTGGATTCCTGCAAGGCCCTCGCATCGACTTCGAACGCGATCCGTGAAGACGCATCGAACGCGCGCGTGTAAGCAGCCGGCAGCGGATAATCGCCCTTGGGCAGGGCGTGAATGGAGCCGCCCAGGTAAACCGCCTTGCCATCCGGCCGCGTTACTTTCCAAACACAAGCCGTCGCCGCCGGCGAATCAGCCGCAAGGCAGACTGCGCTGAGGGCAACTGCATAGATCGAGAAACGGTGAAGTCTCCGGCGGAACATCGCTGCTCCCTTAGCAGTGTGTCCCTATTCTAACAAGCGAGATATTTTACTTTGGACGGAGGATTACGCCTTCGGCTACGGTTTTGCCATGAAGTTCTCTCGCCCCGGTGTTTTCTGCGCAGCCATTTTACTCTCACTCGTTAGTCCAGACGCATACGCCGCGACCGATTCGGAAATCGATCGCCTGCTAAAGAAACTGCCGCCTCCGGAAAAGCTGGTGAAGCGCAACGAGCATGTCCTTCGGGTCACCGATCCGGCTTTGCGCGACCCGCTGGTGAAACAAATCGAAGCGGCGAGCAAGGCCAATCAAACGAAACGCGCGCTTGAGTTGGCGCGCCAACTGGCCGCGCGTTATCCGTCGAGCGCAACAGCAAACTACTACGCGGGCTACTTTGCCTCCCAGGAAAAGCGATATGCGGAATCGTCCGCCTTATTTCGCCGCGCTCTTGCCATTCAACCGCAGCTCGTCCTCTGCCATTACTCCCTCGGCTTCGTCGAATGGCGGCAGGGTCATTTCAGCGTCGCGCTCCACCACATGCGGGAGGTGACAAAGCTCGAACCGCGCGCCGCGGCGGGCTGGGCGGTTCTGAGCCTGTGCGCGGAAATGGCAGGCCAATGGCAGGAAAGCGTGGTGGCGGCCAGACATTTAGTCGCGCTGGAGCCGCGCCAAACGGCTGCCTGGGTTCGGTTGGCCATGGCGGAGAAGAATGTGGGAAACTACAAGGCCGCGACCCAGGCAATGAATCGCGCGGTTCTGGTGCAGCGCGGAGCGAAATCATCTGCGCCGCAGAAATCAGTTAAGCCAAAAAAGAAGGGCTAATCTTGGCTGTCGTTTTTTGTTCGATCGGTTGCTCGCTCCCGCGCTCAAGGCAAGGCCGGCTGCTGCTGCGTGAGGCAGTGAAACGCACCGAGACCCCAGATTAATTCAGTGCAATCGATCGGCACGATCCGGCGCGTTGGGAAGACTTTCGCGAGCGTCGATTCGGCGACAGCATCGTTCGGATCGTTGAACGTCGGCAGCAGGACAGATTCGTTCGCAATGTAGAAATTCGCATAACTCGCGGGCAGCCGCAGATCTTCGCGCACGATCTTCGCCGGCATCGGCAACGTGATCACTTCCAGCGGCGCGCCGCCCCACTTCATCGCGCGCAAGCGGGCCAGATTTTCCCGGAGCGGTTCGTAATTCGCGTCAGCCCGATTTTCTTCGACAACGGTGACGACCGCTCGCTCGCTGACGAAGCGCGCCAGGTCGTCAACGTGGCCATCCGTGTCGTCGCCTTCGATGCCGTCGCCGAGCCAGAGAATCTCCGTGACGCCGAGATAATCGCGCAACCGCTGTTCGATCTCGGCGCGCCCCAGCGTCGGATTCCGATTTAGGTTCAGTAGACAACCTTCCGAAGTGAGGAGCGCGCCCGCGCCGTTCACATCGATCGAGCCGCCTTCGAGAATCATGCGCGGATAAAAAACCGGCACGCCGAGGATCTCCCCGACGCGGGTGGGAACGACTTCGTCCAGATCGCACGGCGGATACTTGCCGCCCCAGGCATTGTAATCCCAATCGACAATCGCCAGGCGCGGCTCTTCCTGACGGGTCAGGAAAATCGGACCGTGGTCGCGACACCACGGTTCGTTTGTCGGAATGCGATGGAAGGTGAGCCGGTCGAAAGGCAGTCCCTCCAGGACCTGGCGCGCTTCCGCTTCGTGGGCGCCGTTGCAGACGTTGATGCAGACAGGCTCCGAGACAAGAAGCGCCTCCACCATTCGCCGCAACGTCGGCAGCACCCGATCGAACGCCTCCGGGAAACTGATCCCTTCGCGCCGCGGCCACGAAAGCCAGGTCGCGGCGTGCGGCTCCCATTCCGCCGGCATCCGATAGCCGAGCGTGGCGGGTCGTTTTTCGGGCTCTGACATTTTCGAAGGCATAACATGCGATCGCAAAACGTCGATGGCCAATCAACGCCGGTCCGGCGCGCTTTTCATGCAGGCGTTCCTCAAAAACCTCCTCGACAAGCCGAATCGTTGTCGCCAATCTCCAGCGATGCTCGAACGTCGGTGGCATTTTCCATCAAGAAAAATGCCTCCAGCGAGTGAGTCGCACCCGAAAAACAATCATATGAAAATTAAGAAACTTTTCCTCACATTGCTCGTCCTTGGCTGCGTGACTGCCGTTGGAGTCCAGGCCGCGACGATTAAGCAGACGATCTCGCAGATCAATGCCGACGCGAACAAACCAGGGGGCCCGGAACAGGTGCTAAAGTCGATCTCCGCGAGCACGCATGTTCCGGTGGCGACGTTGGAGAAAGAGAAAGCCAAATCGGGGCTGAATTTCGGCGATCTCTACGCCGCGCACGCCATCGCCAATGCGGCCGGCAAGAGTTTCGACCAAATCGCCTCGATGAAAACCAAAGGTCAAACCTGGGATAAGATTGCCGAGGCCAACAACGTGAGCCTCGACGGCAAGAAAGTGGCAAAGACAGCTCAACCGAAGGAAAGCCCGACCCCTCCCCAGAAAACGCTGCGCCAGGAACAGGCCGATCGTTACAACGGCACGTATCAAAAGACAAACGAGCCCAAGCCCATGCCCACGAGGCCCTGAACGAGGCTAGCGGCGCTGCTGGGCGGCGAGGAGCGGAGGGAACTCCAGGGACGCGGGCGAGGTGGTGGTTTCGATGAAATGGCCGGCGGCATCCTGGAGGGAACGCCATCGGTCCCATTGCAGCTGTGGCGCGCCCACAATGTGCCGGAGCAGGCTGCGCCATTCCATAAGCGCGCGCTCGATGTCCCCTGAGCGGAGAGATTCATTCGTCATTCGATAACGGGCGGAAGGATTGGCGACCAGTTCGCGAATCACTTCTGAGGCGCCGGAGCCGTAATGGACCGGCACCCCCATTTCGATGTAGCCAGGATGATCGGCGCGACCGTAAATCCGCTGGCAGAGAATACCGAGCCGGCCACCAAGCGGCGCGTCTTCCCCGGCAAAGCGGGGACCGGCGCGGATGTTTGCCAGGTCGAAAATGAGATCGTCGATTGGATAGGTTTCGTCTTCGAGCGCGGCGGCGATGGCGAGACCTTCGCCAGCCTGAAAGAAGGAAAAAAGAGTGCCGCGCCGGGTCGGCGTTCCATCCTGCGCCACAAGACCAAGCTGCCGCCACGCGGACGCCGGCGAGTTCGTGATGACAGTGGTAAGATCGTGCTGCAATTCGGAGCAGGCGCGACAAACGGGCGGGATGGCTTCGCGTTCGGGTGGATCGAGCAGCGCGCCACCGCGCGAATCAACCACCGCGGACACCTGCACCGCGGAGAAGTCGATGCGCGCGTAGATCGTGTCACCGCGGGTGACGACGTCTGCAATTTCTCCACCGGTGAGTTCGGGGATCAAGGGCAGGACGTTGTTTTCGAATTCATGACGCGACAACGGCGGACGGTTCGGTGAACCGCCAGAGGGCGCCAGGGAGGGGCGATTGACCCCAATTGCCCGGCGGAGCCATTTCACTGGCACGATTCCGTCATCACTCACGACGGTCGCCAGCGGAACTTCGCGGCCGTAAATCCCCTGGTCCCGCAGCTTGCAGAGATTGCCGAAACCGCGGCCATCGAACATGCGCGGCAGGGTCAACGCGCGGACCCACGAATCGTTTTCACGAACGAACAATTGGCCTAACGATACATTTTCCACCCGCGGCGGCTTTGCCTCCCACTCGTTCGCGGAGTTGAGCATCTCGATGATGGGCCGCCGGACGAAACGGGCCCGCTCCGCGTCCACCCAGAGGCCGCAAGGCTTCTCACCCGTGGCAAGCGAATGCTCGCAACCGATTGGAACTTGTTGCGTGCTGTAGAGCGAGCGACTCAGCTCGACCGCGGCGGCGAACGGCTGCTCGCCGCGGTCGGTCGCGCCGCGCATGACACTGATAAGACTCGGCCAATCGACCTGCGTGGCGCGTTTCAGCTGGCGCGCCCGCGCATCGCCCAGCCGCGGAATGTCCGGCAGCATCAGGACGTAACCGATTTCATCCAGCCCGCGGCGGCCGGCCCGGCCGAACATTTGCAGGAGCTCATCGGGCTGCACGTGCCGCTCGAAGTTTCCCGCCATGTAGCGGGTGTCGGTGATGAGGACCGAGCGCATGGAGAAATTGATGCCGGCGGCGAGCCCCATCGTCGCGACGACGACATTCAACTGGCCGGCTTTCGCGAGCGGCTCGATCAATCCGGCGCGAACAGCATAGCTGAGGCCGCTGTGATGATACGCCACGCGATTGCGCAAGAGCTTCGACAGCCGTTTGCCAGCGAGCGCTTCCTGTTCCGGCGAAAGCGAAAGCGGATTGGGCAGCGAAATGGCGGACGCAATGGCTTGCGCCATCTCCTCGCTCGCGTTGCGGCGCGGCGCGAAGACCAGCACCGGCGCCAGCTCCGCGCGCAACGCTTTCCCGATCATGCGCGGCCAGAAACTTTTCGTCTGGACGAATTGCGATTCGGGCAGCACCCGCAAATCTATCTCCTCGAGAGGAACCGGCCGCTCGTTGTGCGCGATCAGCACCGGATCGCGCCCGATGCGCCGGAACCACGCGACCACATCCTGCGGATTTTGCACACTGCCGCTCAGGAGGAGGAGCTGCGTTTCACGCGGCGCGAGCGCCAGCGCCAATTCGTAATGCACGCCGCGAACCGGATCGGCGATCATTTGGTATTCATCGACGACCAAAAGCCGCGGGCCATTTCGACGCAGGAAGCGGGCGCGCTGCGTTTCCAAGGTGGCGACGAGAACCTTTGCATTAAGATTCAGCGCGAGATCGCCCGTCGCGATTCCCACGTCCCATCCGCGCACGCGCCATTCTGCGAGTTTGTCATTCGCAAGGGCACGCGTTGGCACAGTAAAGATCGCCTGTCCCTTCAACGACGGATAGAGCAGCTCGAAGATAAAAGTCTTGCCCGAGCCGGTCGGAGCTTGGACGACTACGTCTTTGCCATCACGGAGTGCGCGAACTGCTTCCTGCTGCCAGAGGTCAGGGACGACGAGATTTGTTTCGAGTCCCTGTAGCATCGGGAAAAGTAGCACAGGCATCTTGCCACAAGGCTAGTCTGACGCGGAAAACAGTTGTGCCTTCCAAAGCCGTCCCGCTATCGTCGGCGTTAATGAAGAAAAAGGCGGGCCGGAAAGCGAGAGCTTCCGTCTCGGCATCCGCGACCCAGCGCGCACGCATCCCCCGGTCGACTTCACCGTCGCGCCGCCGTCCCAAGGCAGGCAAACAAGAAGACGATCCATCCGGCACCGTGGTCGCGCCGGAGAAATCCGGCATGCCTGTCCTTGTTTTCATGCCGGAGGGCCGGGAGAGAAGCCTCGCAGCCAAGGCGCTGCCGCAGGCGGGCATTCGCATCGAAATCTGTTCGAGGCCCGATCGGCTCGCCCAGTCCATCAACGACCAGACCGGGGCCGTGCTCTTCGCCGAAGAAGCGCTCGCCGGCGCGAAGATTTCGCGGTTCCTGAGAAGCCTGCGCGAGCAGCCACCGTGGTCAGATCTGCCTCTGCTTGTTGTGATGAGCGGGAGCGAAGCGGATAATGCGCACCGACGCATTCTGGATTTGTTCGGTCCGGCTGCGAACCTGACGTTCGTCGCGCGCCCCCTCCGCGCCCTCACGCTGGTCAGCGCGGTCCGGACGGCCTTGCGCGCGCGGCGCCACCAGTTTGCCGCGCGCGATTTGATCGAAGAACGCAACACCGTTCTCGCCAGTATCAGCGACGCCTTCTCCGCGCTGGATCGCAATTGGCGTTACACCTACGTGAACGACAAGGTCGCGGCCTTTGCCGGGCTGCCGGCCGGCAAGATGATCGGACGCGTGATCTGGGAAATTTTCCCCACAGCCGTCGGCACGGAATTTTACGACCGCTGCCAGCACGTCATGAGGACGCGGGAGGCCAGCCACGGCGAGTTTTTCCATGCTCCATGGGGCCGCTGGCTCGATGTTCGAATTTACCCGACGAAAGATGGGATCGTTATTTTCCGCGGCGACATTACGGAACGGAAAAAACAGGAGGAGTTGGCGCACGAACGCGAAGCGAAGTTAAAGGAGAGCCAGGACCGCCTTCGCCTCGCCACGGAGGCCGCCGACATTGGGACCTTCGATTTCTTTCCAAAGACGGGCGAACTGCAATTCTCCGATCGGAGCCGGGAATTATTCGGCATTCCGCCTGAAATGAAGGTGACCTATGAAACCTATCTCGCCGGCGTGCATCCGGAAGATCGCCACATTGTGCACGAAACGGTCCAGCGGGTGCGCCAGCCCGGAGGCACCGGCCGTTTCGATATCGAATACCGCACCATTGGGATTAGCGATGGCAAGGAACGATGGGTGGCCGAGCGCGGCCGCGCCCTCCTCGATTCCTCCGGCGAAGTGACGCGATTCATCGGGACGATGCTCGACATCACGGAATCAAAGAATGCCGAAATTCACTTGCAGCGCGCGAAAAGCGAGGCGGAAGAAGCCAACCAGGCGAAGGATCATTTTCTCGCGATGCTTTCGCACGAGCTGCGCACGCCTCTCACGCCGGTGCTCATGACGATCGCGACGCTCCGGCGCGAGCCGGATCTCAATGACGACCTGCGCCGCGATCTCGAGATGCTGCAACGCAACGTCGAGCTTGAGGCGTTGCTCATCGACGATCTGCTCGACCTTACGCGGATCGCGCACGGCAAACTCGAATTGCACAGCGATGCCGTCGATGTCCACAGCGCGCTGGATCACGCGCTCAGCATCGCCGCGGGGGACCTCTTGGGGAAAAACATCGCGGTGACGCGACGCCTGGAGGCGCGCGAGCATCATTGCTGGGCCGACCCGGCCCGCTTGCAGCAGGTTTTTTGGAACTTGATCAAGAACGCCGTCAAATTCACGCCGGAAGGCGGCCGGCTCGATTTACGGACGCGCAACAACGACCTCCACCAAATCGTCATCGAGGTCGCCGACAACGGAATTGGGATCGATCCGGCGGTGATGCCACGAATCTTCGACGCATTCGAGCAGGGCGGGCGCATCATCACGAGCAGGTACGGCGGGCTCGGGCTCGGACTCGCGATTTCAAAACGAGTGGTCGATCTTCATCAGGGCTCCATCACCGCCCGGAGCGCCGGCCCCGGGCAAGGCTCCACCTTTGTCGTAACGCTGAATGCGATGGAAACGTCGTTATTGGAAGGTCCGGTCCTGTTCCTCGAAAGCGAGCCGGCTGTCACCCGAGGCCTCCAAATTCTTTTCGTTGAAGATCACGAAGACACCGCGCGTGTGCTGCGTCGCATTCTGGAACATAACGGCTTCGCGGTTTGTCACGCCGCCAATGTTGCGCGCGCAAGAGAACTCAGCGGCGCGC
>Ga0137396_10000788_pt1 | contig 15752 bp, 13 predicted proteins | sample czc16metaG_FD_108284 | JGI IMG/M metagenome (GOLD analysis project Ga0137396, IMG submission 108284) | Vadose zone soil microbial communities from Angelo Coast Range Reserve, California, USA - czcobulk3.16 metaG | ecosystem: Environmental > Terrestrial > Soil > Vadose zone | place: USA...
AGAGTCGAAAGCTTGGTCCGCTGCTCCGGCGTCAGCTGACCTTTGCCCTGCTCGATCGTCTTGACGCGGGCCAGACGCAGATCGGCGCGCTGCCGCTCGATGTCGCGCAGCTTCGCCTCGACACCTGCGAGATCCACCGGCTCGGTCTGTAGCATGGTGCCCAGGGCGGTCTCGGCGGCGCGAAGGTCGGCGTCGCGCCGGGTCGCCTCGCGCTGAAAGTCTGAGCGGAGACGCTCGAGGCTCTGGACCTGAGCCGGACTCAGCGCCAGCTCCTCACGCCAGTTGAGCATGAGGCTGATAAGCGGGCGCTCAGCCGCCGACTCGCCACGCCCGAAGTGATCGCGCCAGCGGTCGCCCAGTCCATGAACCTGTCCGGCCAGGTCGTCCAGAGCGCGATTGAGCTCCTCGTGGACGACGGGCGTGACGGCGGGAGGCTCGGCGGCCAGCGCGGGGGTGGCGCCCAGGATCGCGAGCCATGCGACGAAGACGAGTCGTTTCATGACTGGTATCTCCACAGCTGAAGGGTTTTGCCTTCGACGATGCGCCGGAACGCCTGTCTGACGAGCGCGAGGGCGCGCGTATTTACCGGGCTCGCTTCGTGCCGTTGGCGAAGAGGTAGGGCCCGTCGAAGTCGCCGATGTAGCTCGTGTGGCTGACGAGGCCGGTCTCGGCGCTCCAGACGTGGAGATGACACGCCGGCGGCTCCATCGTGAAGGCCAGAGGCTCCCCCTCGAGGTCGAGCGCGACCTGATGCGCCGTGCTCGGCGCGGTGCTCGCCAGCATCCCACCTACGCGGGACTGGATCGGGCGATGCAGGTGACCGCACACGATGCGCTCGATCTGCGAATGGCGTCGGACGACCTCGGCGAACTCACCGGCGTTGGCGAGGCCGTGGGCATCCATCTGCGTGATCCCCGTCATGAACGGCGGGTGGTGCATGAAGATCAGCGTCGGGCGCGCGGGCGCTTCCTCGAGCCTCGCCGCGAGCCAGCCCAGACGCTCCGCGCAGAGCAGGCCGCCCACCTGCCCCGGCACGAGCGTGTCGAGCGCAATGAGCCTCACCGGATGGCCCTCGACGACGTATTGCATGAACCGACCTCCGCGCGGGAGGTAGGCGTGGTCGGTGAACGCGGCCGCCAGCGCGTCGCGGTTGTCGTGGTTGCCCGGGATCAGGTAGACCGGCATCGAGAGCGGCGCCAGCAAGTCGCGCAGCCGCCGATACTCCTCGGGCAGCCCGCCGTCGACGAGGTCGCCGGTCGCCAGCACGACGTCCGGACGCGGCCTCAACGCGAGCAAGTGCTCGACCGCGCGCCTGAGGTAAGGCGTCGTATCGACGCGCCCGTAGGCGAGAACCCCTTCGGGCTTGATATGCGTATCGGTGATCTGGGCGATCACCATGACCGCGGAGCCCGATCGTGCGTGTCTCTTGACCCGTTTCGCCGATCAGCCATGATCTCTCTCCTGCCGCTGAAGCTCAGGGCCCTCGGAGTATGGCCCAGCTCCAGACCGAGCGGTATATACCTGAAGTCGGCTGGGGAATCTACCGGGTTGCCCGGCGAGGTGACCCGCCCTAGGCTTGGCCCTATGGACTTCCGCGCCACCTACCGCGTCCAGCTCCACGCCGGCTTCGACTTCGGCGCCGCGGCGTCGATCGCCGACTACCTCGCGGCCCTCGGAATGAGCCACCTCTACTGCTCGCCATACCTACAGGCCGCGAAGGGCAGCACGCACGGCTACGACATCGTCGACCCCCGCGCCGTGAACCGAGAGCTCGGCGGTGCTGCGGGACACGCGCGATTGTCCGAGGCGCTCCGGGGCGCCGGTCTCGGGCAGGTGCTCGACATCGTCCCCAATCACATGGCCATCAGCGGGCCGGACAATCCGTGGTGGTGGGACGTGCTCGAGAACGGGCCCGCGAGCCGCTACGCGTCCTACTTCGACGTCGACTGGGACCCGCCCGAGACTCGGCTGCGCAACGTGCTGCTCCTGCCGGTGCTCGCCGACCACTACGGTCGCGTGCTCGAGCGCGGCGATCTTCACCTGGTCTGGAAGGACGCCGTCTTCACCATCCGGTATCACGATCACGTGTTTCCGGTCTCGCCCCAGTCGCTGGACACTCTGCTCATGACCGCCGCCGAGCGGGTCGGGTCCGACGCGCTCGCGTTCCTGGCCGGCGCGCTCAGCGAGCTTCCCTCGCCGACCGTGACCGACCGCGCCAGCGTCGAGCGACGCCACCGGCACAAGACCGTTCTCTACGAATCGCTGGCGCGACTCTGCGCCGAAGAGCCGCGCGTGAGCAAGGCGATCGACACGGTGGTCGCCGAGGTGAACGCCAGCGCCGACTCGCTCGACGCGTTGCTCGAGCGCCAGAACTTCCGCCTCGCGCACTGGCGCGCCGCGGCGCGCGACCTCGGCTACCGTCGATTCTTCGACATCAACGGCCTCGTCGGGCTGCGGGTCGAGCACGAGCACGTCTTCCGGGACACGCACCGGCTCGTCCTGGGGTGGCTTGCCGACGGGACGCTCGACGGCCTCCGCATCGACCATCCCGACGGTCTGCGGGATCCCGAGGCGTACCTCAAGCGGCTCCGTTCCGACGGGCCGGAGGCATGGGTCATCGTCGAAAAGATCCTCGAGCCGGGCGAGGCGCTGCGCGACTCGTGGCCGGTCGACGGGACGACCGGGTACGACTTCCTGAATCGCGCCTCCGGTCTCTTCGTCGATCCGGCCGGCGAGAAAATGCTGACCGAGTTCTACGCGGAGTTCACCGGCGAATCGATCGACTGGGCCGCGGTGGCGCGCGCCAAGAAGCATCAGGTGATGCGTGAGACGATGGGCAGCGATCTGAACCGGCTGACCGCGCTGTTCCTCGAGATCTGCGAGCGCCGCCGCCGCTATCGCGACTACACGCGGCACGAGCTCCACGAGGCCCTGCGCGATACCCTCGCGTCCTTCTCCGTCTATCGCACCTACGTGCGCCCCGAGCCCGCCGTCGTCCACGAGGACGACGTGCGGCGGATCGTCGAGGCGACCGACACCGCGCGCGCGCACCGGCCCGACCTCGACGGCGAGCTGTTCGAGTTCCTCCGCGACGTGCTGCGGCGACGGCTGGTCGGCGACCTGGAAACCGAGCTGACGATGCGATTCCAGCAGCTCGCCGGGCCGGTCATGGCCAAGGGCGTGGAGGACACGGCGTTCTACAACTTCAACCGGCTGGTCTCGCTCAACGAGGTCGGCGGCGATCCCGGCTCCTTTGGTGTCAGCGTCGAGGAGTTCCACCGGGCGTGCGCGGAGACGCAGGCCCGATGGCCGCGGACGATGCTGACGACCTCGACGCACGATACGAAGCGCAGCGAGGACGTTCGCGCGCGGCTCGACCTGCTGTCGGAGATCCCCGAGCGCTGGGCCGAAGCCGTGCATCGCTGGGCGGTGCGGAACGTGCGGCATCGGCGCGGCGATTGGCCGGACCGGAACGCCGAATACCTCTTCTACCAGACGCTGGTCGGGGCGTGGCCCATCGAAACGAGCCGCGTGACGGCGTACATGGCGAAGGCGACGCGCGAGGCCCAGGCGCGCACGTCGTGGACGAGCCCGAACGAGGCGTACGACGCCGCGCTGCGCGACTTCGTCGAGGGCGCGATGGCCGATCTCACCTTCACCGTGGACGTGGAAGCGTTCGTCGCGCCGCTGATCGCCGCGGGCCGCGTCAACTCGCTCGCCCAGACCTTGCTGAAGCTCACCGCTCCGGGGATTCCCGACATCTACCAGGGCACCGAGCTCTGGGACCTGAGCCTCGTCGACCCCGACAACCGACGGCCTGTCGACTACGCGCTGCGACAGCGCTTGCTCGCCGCGCTCGATCGGGCGACGCCCGCGGAGATCATGGCGCGGATCGACGAGGGCCTGCCGAAGCTCTGGGTCATCCGTCAGAGCCTGCAGCTCCGCCGTCGCCGACCGGCGCTCTTCGGTCCTGAAGGAGCCTACCGACCGCTCGCGGCGACCGGCGATCGGTCGGGCCACGTCGTGGCGTTCACGCGCGGCGAGGGCATCCTGACCGTCGTGCCGCGTCTCGTGATGCGGCTCGAGGAGAGCTGGCTTGACACCGCACTGGAGCTACCCCCCGGTCGGTGGCGCAACGAGTTCACGGGCGATTTCGCGCAGGGTCTCGTGCGCATCGCCGACCTGCTGGCGCCATTTCCCGTCGCGCTCCTCTCGCGCGTCGAGCCCGGCGCGCTCGACGCCGACACGCGCTGACTATCGCCGGCCGGGGCCCGGCCCGCCATAGGACGGCGAGACGGCGCGCGCCGACCGAGCGAGCTCCTCGTTTTTCCGGGCCTGGGAGCGGCCGAACAGGGTAAAGCCGCCGGCGAGTGCCACCCTCGGGGCCCTTGATCCCGAGGACCGACCGCACGCCCGCCCCGACGCTGCCGCCGGTCAATCCCCCGCCGGCGCCGATTGCGGCTCCGGATCGCATCTCCCCACCTCACTGCGATCGTACCGGGCCCGGATGAAACAACGGTGAGAGCAGGATTAGAACTCCTATCCTAGGTCCCGTGAGGTCCCGCTGGGCGATCCTCGCGCTGGTGACCTTCGCTCACGCGCTCGGCGCGCTCGCCGCCCTGGCGGTGGCGCCGCTGGCCCCGTTTCTCCTCGAGTCGTTGACGCTCTCGCGCGCGCAGGTCGGGCTCTTCTTGCCGGCGGTCTACCTGGGCGGGGTGATGATGGCGCTCCCGGCGGGCTGGTTCACCGACCGTGTCGGTGTGCGCTTCACCTTCGCGTTCGGCCAGCTGCTGGTCGGCGCAATGCTCACGCTCGCGGCATGGAGCCCCGACTTCGGCCTGCTCCTCGTGCTGTTGGTGCTCGGCGGATTCGGTTTCAGCGTGCTGAATCCCGCGACCGGCCGCGCCGTGGTCGAGTGGTTCCCGCCTCGGGAGCGGGGCATCGCGATGGGCGTGAAGCAGACCGGCCTCACCCTCGGCGGGCTGACGGGGGCGCTGCTCCTGCCGCCGATCGCGCGGAGCTGGAGCTGGCGGCACGCGCTCGCCACGGCTGGACTCCTCTCGCTGTTCTCGGCGCTGCTCGTCGCGATCTTCTACCGCTCGCAGCCCACTCACCCGACGGCGAGCCCGGTCGAGCGGCCGCGGCTGTCCGAGCTCGGCGAGTTTCTCCGGCGCCCACCGATTCTCGTCGTGTTCGGCTGCGGGCTCGCGCTCTCGATCGCCCAGTCGTCGCTGCTGGCCTATCTCGTGCTCTACGCGAAGGACTCCTTCGACGTCTCGGCCGTGCGCGCGGCGCAGTTCCTCGCGATCGCCCAGGTGGGCGGAACCGTGAGCCGCGTGCTGTGGGGCGTGGCGTCGGATCGATCCTTCGGAGGCCGGCGACGGCCCGGGGTCGTGGCCAGCGCGGCGATCGGCGCCGCATCGTACGCCACGCTCGCCCTCGGGAGTCTCTTGCCCATCTGGCTCGCCTACCCGCTCGCCTTCGTCGCCGGCGCCGGCGCCTTCGGCTGGGTCGGCCTCTACTTCGCGCTCGTGGCCGAGATCGGTGGTCCGCGCCACGCCGGTCTCCTCACCGGCGCGGCCACGGCCTGCTCATGGAGCGGCACCCTCATCGGACCACCGATATTCGGCCTCGTGCTCGAGGCCACGGGGGGTTACGCCGTGCCCTGGCTCATCCTGACGGTGGTGGCGCTGGCGGTAGTCCTCACGCTTCCCCGTCTCTCGCCGCTCGTGCAGCGCGGCTGACGGGCGCTATGGCAGACTAGGCGCGTGAGCACGATTCTCGTGACCGGTTTCGAGCCGTTCGGCGTTCACTCGATCAACCCCACCGAGGGGCTCGCCAAGGCGGTCGACGGGCGCCGCGTCGGCGACTTCGCCGTCGTCGGCGTAGTCCTGCCGGTGCATCACGCCGACACGGCCAAGCGGCTCGGCGCGCTGCTCGCCGAGACGAATCCGTCGGCGGTCCTTCACCTCGGGCTCGCCGGTGGGCGCGCGCGAATCGCGCTCGAACGCGCGGCCTTGAACGTCATGGACTACGAGGTGCCGGACAACGCGGGCTTTCGGGCGAGCGGCGAGCCCTGCGTCGCAGGTGGACCGGCCGCATATTTCTCGACTCTGCCGACGGCCGCGATGCTGAAGGCGCTCGTCGACGAGGGCATCCCCGCCTATATCTCGAACACCGCCGGCACCTATCTCTGCAACCAGACGCTCTACTGGACGCTGCACGCGGTGCGCGATCTGCCTCGCCCGCCCCGAGTCGGCTTCATCCACTTCCCGCTGCTCCCGGCCCTGGTCGCGGCAACGGGACTGGACCAGCCGAGCATGGATTTCCCGTTGATGCTCCGCGCGGTCGAGACGGTGCTGGGTGTGATCGCACACGGCGATGGCCAAGCCGGCCGGGTCTAAGGGCACCCAGGTCCTCTATTTGACGACCACGGGACGACGCACCGGCCGACCGCGTGAGATCGAGATCTGGTTCACGCAGCGCGGCGGCCGCTACTACCTGGTCGCCGAGCATCGCGAGCGCGCTCAGTGGGTGCAGAATCTCAAGGTCGTGCCGCGCGTGGCTGTCCGCGTCGGCCGCCGCGCGTTCTCCGCGCTGGCTCGAGTGGTCGACGCGAAGACGGAGCGCGAGCTGGCGCGGGCCGTGAAGAAGCTCTCCGAGGAAAAATATGGCTGGGGCGACGGGCTCGTCGTCGAGCTCACCCGGGCGCGCCGAACGTGAAGGCGCTGCTCTTCGACCTCGATGATACGCTGCTCGACTATTCCGGAGGCGTCGAGCTCAGCTGGACCGAGGCGTGCGCCTCGTGCTGCGTGCCGGCCGGAATCGACGCCGCCACGCTCGTGGCCGCGATCGCCGAGACACGGCGGTGGTTCTGGGAAGATCCGGCGCGCCATCGCCGCGAGCGCGTGAACATGCTTGGGGCTTGGCAGCACATCGTCGAATTCGCCCTCGAGCGTCTGGGCCAGCCGGCCCCGGATCTGGCCGCGGCGGTCGCTCGCGACTATGCCGCGCGACGGCGGGCCGTGATTCGGCTGTTTCCCGACTCGCTCGCCTGCCTGACGGAGCTCCGGCGCCGCGGCATCCCGCTCGCGCTCGTGACGAACGGCGACGCCAGCCAGCAGCGTTACAAGATCGAGCGGCACGATCTCGCCCGCTTCTTCGATGAGATCGTGATCGAGGGTGAATTCGGAGCGGGTAAGCCTGACGAGGCGGTGTACCGGCACGCCCTGAAGGCGCTCGGCATGACTCCGGGCGAGGCGCTGATGGTCGGCGACCATCTCGAATTCGACGTGGGCGCGCCCCAGCGGCTGGGGCTCACCGGCGTGTGGATGGATCGCGGTGGGCTCGGACTGCCGCAGGGTAGCGCCGTGCAGCCGCACCGGATCATCCGCTCGCTCGACGAGCTGACGGCGTCCGGGAGCTAGACCGAGGAGGCTAGCGGCGGCCGTGGAGGATGTCGCACCAGCGCCGGTTGTCGTCGCCGCCCGCCTCGGCGCTTCCCGACAGATACGCGGAGGCGGTCACCACTTCGTCGTCGGCGCCATCACGCGCCGGAGAGTGGGATTCGCACCAACGCACGTCGAGAATCTCCTGGCTCGGGTCGGCATCGGGCTCACAACCGGGACAGTAGGCGCGAGCGACACACGGGGTGTCCGGAAGGTAATCCGTCACCGGTTTATGGCGAGAATCTGCATCGCCATTCCTTTCTCATATTAGAGTAGCCAGCAGCCCTTCCTTGCAAAAATTAAACCGCCTGGCGCGCCGCATGAGCGAAGCCACCGGCCACGCTCAAGCGAGCGATTTCAACCTGATGCGCCCAGGCAAGAAGCCCTGGAAAAATCCTTACCGCAGTGAAGGGCTTACATGGTGACGGCAAATCGGGCCCTTCGGACCGCGTACATGACGGAAATGTCAGCAGGCCTGAGACTGCCTGACATAGACTCCTCCTGGCGGCGCCTTTCAGATGCCTTCTGCCTTTGAGATGCCTCACATGGATTCGACGGCGGGCGATCGCTTCGTAATCGAGGGCGGGCACCCAATCGGCGGAGAGGTCACCCCGAGCGGGAACAAGAACGAGGCGCTTCCGCTCCTCGCGGCGTCCCTGCTCTCCCCCGGCGACGTGGTGATCGAGAACGTGCCACGTATTCGGGACGTGACCACCCTGATCGATCTGGTTCGCGCCCTCGGCGTCTCGGTCGACTGGTCAGGCGAGCACTCGGTCACGGTCGACGCTGGTCGGCTCAGGGAGTCGCGTCCCGACGCGGGGCTGGCTTCCGAGATCCGGGCTTCTTTCCTCCTCGCCGCGCCCCTTTTGGCCCGAACGGGTCTCGCGGTGCTACCCCGGCCGGGCGGCGACAAGATCGGGCGCCGGCGCCTCGACACCCATCTCCTCGCGCTTCGCGAGCTCGGCGCTCGGATCACCCTGGACGACGCGTATTACCGCCTGGAGCTCGCGGGCCGGTTCCGGGGCGCGGAGGTCTTCCTCGACGAGGCCAGCGTGACCGGGACGGAAACGGCGGTCATGGCGGCCGCGACGGCCGACGGGAACACCCGCCTGCTGAACGCGGCCTCCGAGCCCCACGTGCAGGGGCTCTGTCATGCCCTGAACGCGATGGGAGCGCGGATTCGAGGGATCGGCAGCAACGTCCTCGAGATCGAGGGCGTCCGCGAGCTTCGGCCGGCCCGACATCGCGTGGGCCCGGATCACATCGAGGTCGGCTCCTTCGTCGCGGTCGCCGCGATGACCGGCGGCGCGCTGCGCGTGCGCGAGGCGTCCCCCGACCACCTCCGGATGATCCGGCTCGTGTTCGCGCGGCTCGGCGTCGAGACCCTCATCGAGGGGACGAGCCTTCTCGTGCCCGCGGCGCAGAAGCGGATCATCGCGCCCGACGTCGACGGCGGCATCGCGAAGGTCGACGACGCCCCGTGGCCCGGCTTTCCGGCCGACCTCACGCCGCTCGCGCTGGTGCTCGCCACACAGTGCGAAGGGACGGTGCTGATCCACGAGAAGCTCTTCGAGAGCCGGCTGTTCTTCGTCGACAGCCTGATCGCGATGGGCGCGCGCATCCTGCTCAGCGATCCGCATCGGGCGCTCGTGATCGGCCCGAGCCGTCTTCACGGTGCGACCATCGTCTCCCCCGACATTCGCGCCGGAATGGCCCTGATCGCCGCGGCGCTCGCGGCGCCGGGCCGCTCGGTCATCCGCAACGTCCAGCAGGTCGACCGCGGATACGAGCGAATCGACTCGCGGTTGAAGGCCCTCGGCGCCCGCATCACGCGCGAGTGAGCATGAGCGGCGCGTCACCCGAGCAGCCCTAACACTGACAAGGAGACCATGCATGCCTGGCATTCAGATTCGCGGAGTGTGCGCCGCAGCGATCTTCGGCATCCTCGCCCTCACCGGCGCCGGCACGCTCCCGGCCGCCGCCGACGAGACGTGCAACTCGCCCTACATGGGAAATTTAATCAAGGGGCAGGAAGACTACCTCTACGTGTGGGCGCTCGGCGTGAAGGGCATGGGAGACGGCTCCGACAAGCTCGTCACGATCGACGTGAACCCCGCCTCGAGCCGCTACGGCAAGGTGATCAACAAGATCTCCGTGCGCGGGCAGGGCGAGGCGCATCACATGGGCTTCACCGACGACCGGCGCTTCCTCTGGGCCGGCGGTCTCGATAGCAGCCGCATCACGATCTTCGACGTCGGCACCGAGCCGGCGCGGCCGAAGTTCGTGCGGACGATCTCGGACATGCCGGCGAAGACCGGCTACGTCGGCCCGCACACCTTCTACGCCATGCCGGGCCGGATGATCGTCCAGGGCCTGTCGAACAGCAAGGACGGCGGCGGCGTGACGGGGATGGCGCTCTACAGCAACAAGGGGGAGCTGGTCGCCACCTATCCGATGCCCACGACCGACGGCGGCGACGGCTACGGCTACGACGTTGCGATCAATCCCCAGAAGAACGTGATGCTGACGTCGAGCTTCACCGGGCGCAAGAACTACATGCGGGCCCTCGGCGATCTCGTGAAGGACGCGGAGGCCATGAAGCGCTTCGGGACCACGATGGTGGTCTGGGACCTCAAGGCGATGAAGCCCAAGAAGGTCCTGAGCGTCCCGGGCGCGCCGCTGGAAATCCGCTGGTCGCTCAAGGACGGCGACACCTGGGCGATCACCGCCTCCGCGCTCACCTCGAAGCTCTGGCTCGTCAAGCCCGACGCCTCCGGCGAGTGGCAGGCCAAGGAGGTCGCCGTCATCGGCGATCCCACACAGAGCCCGCTGCCGGTGGACATCAGCATCAACAAGGACGGCACCGGGCTCTGGGTCAACACGTTCATGGACGGCAAGACCCGCTACTTCGACCTGTCGAATCCTGAGCAGCCCAAGCAGACGTACGAGCGGGTCACCGGCAAGCAGGTCAACATGATCTCGCAGAGCTGGGACGGCACGCGGGTGTACATCGCCTCCTCGCTCCTCGCCAACTGGGACAAGGGCGGCGCGGACAACGAGCAGTTCGTGCGCGGCTTCTCCTGGGACGGCAAGGAGCTCAAGCCGGCTTTCGAGGTCGATTTCAACAAGGAAAAGCTCGGCCGCGCGCACCACATGAAGCTCGGCTCGAAGGCGATGAAGGCGGCATATGGGCTCGAGCGCACCGCGACCTTGCGCTGAGTCGCGGATCGGGCTGATCCTCGCGCTCCTCGTGGCGGCCACGGCTCTCGTGGCCGTCGCGGGGATCGTCGTCGACGCACACGAGCCCGACGACTCGGTGGCGGCCGCGATCACGATGGACTTCGTGCCGCCGCCGCCCGGCAGCTACGCGCTGCATCCGATCATGCGGGCGCCGGATGGGCCGGTGCTCGACCCCGCCGGCCGGCGGCGGCCGCTGTCGCGCTTCACCGCCGGGAAGATCACACTGCTCGGGTTCATCTACACCTCGTGCGCCGATGCGCGCGGCTGTCCCCTCGCCTATCAGGTCTTCCACACGGTGCGACACCGCGTGTCGGAGGATCCGGATCTACGCGATCACGTGCGCCTGGTCTCGCTGAGCTTCGACCCCGCGCGGGACACGCCGGCCGTGATGCGCCGCTACGCGACGGGGACGCCGCCGAACGGCGCGGAGTGGGCGTTTCTGACGACCGAGCGGCCGCGGACCCTGGTGCCGCTGCTCGACGGCTTCGGTCAGGACGTGCGCGTCGAGCTCGACTCGCACGGCCGGCCGGCGGGGCCGTTCGCGCACGTGCTCAAGGTGTTCTTGCTCGATGAGGGCGCGGTCGTCCGCGAGATCTATACGACCACGTATCTCTTCCCCGAGGTCATCATGAACGACATCAAGACGCTGCGGCTCGCGGACCACCCCCAGCGACGGACCGCCCCGTGAGCTCGCGCGCGCGAGCGTCGCAGGCATCGCCCCTCGTCACGCCCGAGTGGCTCGCCCAGAATCTCGGCCGGCGCGACGTCCGCGTTCTCGACGGCTCCTGGCACATGCCCCAGCTCAAGCGCGACGCGCGCGGCGAGTTCGCGGAGACCCACGTCTCCGGCGCCGTGTTCTTCGACATCGACGCGATCGCCGATTCGAGCACCTCGCTGCCGCACATGCTACCGCGCGCGTCGGAATTCGCGCGCAGTGTCGGACGACTCGGCATCGGCGACCGGGACCGCGTGATCGTCTACGACTCGCGCGGCGTCGTCAGCGCCGCGCGCGTCTGGTGGACGTTTCGCGCGTTCGGCCACGACGCGGTGGCGGTGCTCGACGGCGGCCTGCCGCGATGGCGCGCCGAGGGTCATCCGGTTGAATCCGGCACGCCGGCGCCCAAGCCGCGCCGGTTCACCGCCCGCCTGCGCCGGAGCCTCGTCCGCGACCTCACGGGCGTGCGCCAGAACCTCACGACGCGACGGGCTCAGGTGCTCGACGCGCGCTCACGCGGCCGCTTCTCCGGCACCGAGCCCGAGCCTCGCGCGGGGCTCCGCTCCGGCCATATCCCCGGGAGCCTCAATCTCCCGTACGATGAGCTCTATCAGAAGAACGGCACGCTCCTGCCGCCGGACGCCCTCCGTCAGAAATTCGAAGCCGCGGGGCTCGAGCTCGACAAGCCCGTGATCACCTCGTGCGGGTCGGGTGTCACGGCGTCCGTGCTGGCGCTCGGCCTCTACGCGGCCGGGCGACTGGACGTCGCCGTGTACGACGGCTCGTGGACCGAGTGGGGCGGTCGCGACGACACGCCGGTGGAGACATAGGAGATCCTGCCATGCCGCTCAAGCTCTCCGACGACCTCAAGGCGCTCGTGCGCGGCGCGAACTTCGCCCACCTCTCGACGCTCATGCGTGACGGGTCGCCGCAGGTCGCGCCGGTCTGGGTGGACCTGGACGGAGATTTCATTCTCGTCAGCACCGGCGAGGGATCGCTGAAGGCGAAGAACACGCGCCGCGACGCGCGGGTCGGGCTCTCGATCATCGCCATGGACAACCCCTACCGGGAGGCGCAGATCCGGGGACGAGTCGCCGAGCGACGGCCCGACGCCGATTTCAAGACGATGGACCGCATCTCGCACAAGTACACGGGCCAGCCGTTTCCGTTCCGCGACAATCCGGCGCAGCGAGTCGTGCTCGCGATCGAGGTCGAGAAGGCTCGCTACGCCGTGCTGCCGTTCGTCCACACGCCCGCGTAGCCGCGGGCGCGGCGATCGACGGGCCTCAGCGGCCCGCGCCGAGCTTCGGCCAGACTTCGTTGGCGAGGCGCTCCATGGTCTCGAGCACCTCGGCCTGCGAGCCCGAGCGGCAGTCGAAGATCGCGTGCGTGGGTCCGAGATCGACGACCGGCTTGAGCTGCTCGATCACCTGCTCCGCGGTGCCGACGAAGACGCGTCCCGGCTCTTCCGGCTCCCTCCTGGCGGCGTCTGCGCGAGGGCCGACGACGCGAACTCCATAGCGCACGGAAAATCCGCAGGCGTCGGCGGGCCGGCCGCTGGCTCCGACCTGAGCGCGCAAATAGCCCACCCGGGCGCGCAAATCCTCGACGGGCATCCGGAACGCGTGCCAGCTCTGGCCGTATCGCGCCGCGCGCCGAATGGCCGCGTGGCTGTTGCCTCCGACGAAGATCGGAGGGTGGGGCTTCTGCAGGGGCTTGGGGAAGCAGCCGATGTCTCGCACCTGATAGTGCGTGCCCTCGAAGATCGGATTCTCCTCGGTCCACAGCTTGACGAAGAGCTGGAGCCACTCGTCCGTGACGGCGCCGCGCGCCGCGAACGGCGGCGTGCCCATCACCGCGAACTCCTCGGCGAGCCAGCCGACGCCCACCCCCACGAAGAGGCGCCCGCCCGAGAGGACGTCGATCGTCGCCAGCATCTTGGCCGTGAGCACCGGGTTGCGATACGGCAGCACGAGGACGCTCGGGCCGAAGCGAACACGGCTGGTGGCGCCGGCCAGAAAGCACAGCATCGAGAGCGGCTCGAGATAGTCGGCGTCCGGCGGCACGAAGATCCGGCCGGTCGCGTTGTACGGATAGCGCGACTCGATACGCCGGGGGATCACGATGTGGTCGGTCACCACGATCGATTCGTAGCCGAGCGCCTCGGCGCGGCGCGCGGCCTCGACGACGTTGTCCCGGGTCGCGAGCGGCCCGGCGTTCAGGATCTGGAAGCCCAGCTTGGTCATCCTCATCTCCCTGCGGCGCGCGGCCACGCGCTTTGCGTCAGGGCTCCGCCGGACCGACGCCCTTGAACACGAACTTCTGGGCCCGCTTGCCCGAGTCGACCTCCGCCGTGTAGACGTTGCCCTTCGAGTCAACCGCCAGATTGTGCACCCAGTGGAGCTGGCCGGCCTGGCGCCCGTTCCGGCCGAACTTGCCCACGACGTGGCCGTTGTCACGCAGCAACGTCCACACGTGGTTGTTCTCGCCGTCGGCGTTGTAGAGCCACGTCTGGGGCGCGTCGTGGGAGACGTCGAGATCCCAGACCGAGACGTTGCCGCGCGTGGCGGGCGCGACGACGAACTCCTTCACGAACGTCCCGTCCTTCTTGAAGACCTGGATGCGGTTGTTCATCCGGTCGCACACGTAGAGGAGCCCGTCCTTCGCCAGGCGCGCGCAGTGCACCGGATTGCCGAACGACTTCACGCCGGGCTCACCGGGCGGCCGGCCGTTGGCGCCCCAGCGCCGCTTGTAGGCGCCGGTCTGGCCGTCGAAGACGATCACGCGATGGTTCTTGCGACCCGGCGACGAACGAGGTGTTCATCGCCGACGGCTACGACGTTCATGCTGGCCGGCCGGCCGAGGTGTGCCGTGTCGTTGTCGCCCCCGGTCTGATCGTGCCGGCCGATCTGGAGCAGGAACTTTCCGTCCCGCGTGAACTTGAGCACCTGATGATCCTTCGCGTCGTTGCCGCCGATCCACACGTTGTCCTGATGGTCCACGAAGATCCCGTGCTCGTTCAGCGGCCAGTCGTACCCGGTGCCCGGGCCGCCCCACGAGCGCACGAGCACACCGTCGGCGTCGAACTCGAGCACGGGCGGCGCCGGGGCGCAGCAGAGCGAGCGCGGCGGGTTCAACGTGGCGCCGCGCTCGTCCTCGGTCAAGGTGCGCGGTCGCTGGATGACCCAGATGTGGTCGTGGCGGTCCACCGCGACGCCCGCGGCCTGGCCCATGAGCCAGTTGTTCGGCAAGGGCTTGGGCCACCAGGGATCGACCTGAAACCGCGGCGCTGGCCCGTCGCCCGGGCGCTGGGCCGTCACGGATCCGTTGAAGGCGAGGGTGAGGCCGACCAGGATCGCAGACACGATGGCGCTGGTCACGATCAAGAGTCGACCCGGGCGGGTCATGGGGTTGCGGCCTCGAGTCCGAACGCCTTGGCCAGGAGCTCGTAGGATCGGCGCCGTGCCTTCGGATCGTGGGTGATCGTGACGACGATCAGCTCGTCGGCCCCGTAGTCGGCGGCGAGCGCCTCGAGCCGCTCACGCACCTGCTCGGGGTTGCCGGCCACCGTGCGCTGCTGCGCGTGGCGGAGGATGGCCAGCTCACGCTCGGTGTACGGATACGTCTCGGCTTCCTCGATCGACGGATAGCGGCCGGCGCGCCCGGTGTAGAGACGCACGATGAAGAGCTGCCGGCTCTTCGCCAGCCGCTGGGCCTCGGCTTCCGTGTCGGCGCAGACGACGAACACGGCGGCGCTGGCGCGCGGCGCCTCGAGCCATTGCGACGGCTGGAACTGCCGACGATAGGCGCGCGTGACCTCGGCGCCGCCGTCCTGGTTGATGAAGTGCGCGAACGAGAAGCCGGTGCCGAAGTGCGCGGCGACCGCGGCGCTCTGGTCGCTCGAGCCGAGCAGCCACATTTCCGGCGCGGTCGGGCCGGTCGGCATCGCCAGCACCGGCGCGTAGACGTGGCCCGGCGGCAGCGCGCCGTGCAGGAAGCCCAGGAGGTCGGAGATCTGCTGCGGGAAGTCCTCGAGGTTCGCGTTCTCGCGGAGTGCGCGCGCCGTCAGCTGGTCGCTCCCGGGCGCGCGGCCGATGCCGAGATCGATCCGGCCGGGGAAGAGCGTCTCCAGCACCCGGAAGCTCTCGGCGACCTTCAGCGAGCTGTAGTGCTGGAGCATGACGCCGCCGGAGCCGACTCGGATCCGCGAGGTGCGGGCGGCGACCTGACCGATCAACACCTCCGGGCTCGAGCCGGCCAGCCCGGGCGTCGAGTGATGCTCGGCGAGCCAGTAGCGATGGTAGCCGAGCCGGTCGCATGCCTCGGCGAGATCGAGCGTCTCGTGGATG
>Ga0137396_10000789_pt1 | contig 15738 bp, 18 predicted proteins | sample czc16metaG_FD_108284 | JGI IMG/M metagenome (GOLD analysis project Ga0137396, IMG submission 108284) | Vadose zone soil microbial communities from Angelo Coast Range Reserve, California, USA - czcobulk3.16 metaG | ecosystem: Environmental > Terrestrial > Soil > Vadose zone | place: USA...
ATGCGTTATGTATCGGGCACAGAATAAGGGACAGGGCGAGTTCTCTCGGCAAGTTTGGCGCGGACAAGGTCTGGGTCGCCGACGATGAGTCGTTGAAGCTCTTCCAACCGGACTTCTATCGCCAAATCGCTCTCGACTTATCGAAAAAGACCAACCCCAGCATCATTCTTCTGCCGGCCACCTCGACCGGCAAAGACCTAGCACCGCGTCTCGCGATCCACCTCAACACTGCTGTCGCAACCGATTGCACCGAGCTGGAAATCAGAGACAATGAGTTGGTTGCAACTCGCCCTGCCTATGCAGGCAAAGTGTTGCTGAAAGTTAAGATGAAAGGAGATCCCAAGGTTGCGACTCTTCGCCCAAATGTATTCACCGCCAAGGAAAGAATTCCTCCAATCAGTCCGTCAGTCGAGTCTCTATCATTCCAGAAGCCTACTACAAGGATGACCGTGAAGGAATTCGTCACCCATGGCGCGAAGAAACAAGACCTTACTGAGGCAGGAATCATCGTGTCAGGCGGAAGAGGGATGGGCGGGCCTGAGAACTACAAGATTTTAGAGGAACTTGCTAGAGTAATGGGCGGGGTGGTCGGAGCCTCGAGAGCTTCTGTTGATGCCGGTTGGAGGCCACACTCGGACCAGGTTGGACAGACAGGTAGAACCGTCTCTCCGACTCTTTACATCGCATGCGGCATCTCTGGAGCTATTCAGCACAGAGTTGGCATGATAAACTCGAAGGTGATAGTGGCGATCAACAAGGACCCAGAGGCGCCCATTTTCGGCTTCGCAGATTATGGGATCGTGGGGGATGTTTTCGAAGTTGTGCCCGCTCTAACTCGGGAGATGAGAAAGTACTACGGCAAGAGCTGAGTAGTCTGCTATTCGTCGTCGAGCTTTGCCTTTAGGAATTTTGCAAGTTCTTGGCTAAGTGGGCTTCGAGAAACGTCGATTACAGGCATTTCGATGTTTCCTGACTTCACATTGTGGACAAATTCGGTCATGGGTGCATAGCTTATGGACGCTATGTAGAGTTCCCCGCGAGCATATTCCTCTGGCATGTCCGAGGGTGGGATTGGCTGGGATACGAACACCATGTTCTCTGCCCATGTCAGTAAGACAGGTTGTCCCATTTTCATGATGAACGATAACGCGTTCACGAGTTGTTGTGGGTTATCGTATTTGACTAGTTCTCTTACGACGATCCGTTTCAGCGGCTCGTGAGCTATTTCGACCATTTGGCTGGTCACTGCTGATTCCTGTCTGCGAAGGCAATAGGTTGTTGGTTAAGAGGGTTTCCAGGCTCAGCCTAGCTTGAAGCTTACCCCCTTTCCGCCTGAGGGGTACTTCCAGCTTATGGCCTTGGCTCCAATCTTGTGACAGACGATCAGGCAAGCGCCGGTTTCCATGCAGCCTTCAGTGTTGTAGTTCAGTTGGTCTTGCCATGCGTATACTTGAGCTGGACAAATGTAGAGGCATGGCTTCTTCTCGCATTGCTGGCAGAGCTTTGTGTCAACTACAATGAATGGTTCCGGGTCCTTGCTGAAGCTTACAAGAGCCAAGCGTTTGTCAAGACTCATCTCCTCCTGTTTCTCAGACATGTCTAGAATGTCCTCGCTCCAGCAAGAAGATCGCGGATTAAGCTGATAGTGGAGACCTTACCTTTCGTCTGTGCCCTCAGCTCTTTGTAGATTTTTCGCTTTCCATTCCCGTCAACGCGATAGATGGCTTCTGCAGTCTTGCAAACCAGCTCGGGATAGACATTGTAGAGCCTGTTGTTGCGTAAGTATTTTGGCACTTTGCTGAAAGTGTACATGTCTTTGAGGGCCGGCTCCTCTCTCAGCTTCCGTTCGTAGGCTTGGAGAGATTGAGCCGAGTAGTCTTTTCTCTTGCGCGCCTCAAGAATCGTTTGTGCTGCAGCAATGCCTGAGACAATTGCCATATCGACCCCTCTGAAAGTGTAGCCGTTATTGAGTAGATGTCCAGCTGCGTCTCCCGCTACGAGCATACCCCCTGTGTAGGGCCTTGTCAGCATCTTAGGCCCAGCTTCTGGAATCATGTGCGCGTCGTACTCGATCGTCTTTCCGTCTCTTATGAGCCGCCGGACTTTACGGTGTTTACGCAGTCTATCCATGAGTGTGTGTGACGGGACTTTTTTCTTTGAACTGTCATCAGCCCCGACGACCATTCCTAAGGCCAAACTGTCTTTGTTGGTGTAGAGAAAGCCTCCACCTCGAAGTCCGCCGGAGCATTCGCCAACGAACACGTGGGCTGCCCCCTCTTCTGGCTCGAGCCCAAAGCGCTCCTCGATTCTGTTGGCCGGAAGTTCGATAACATCCTTCATCCCCATCGATATTTCCTCAGGCTCCAGCATGGTCGACAGCCCAGCCTTTCGGGCGAGGCTTGTGGTAGTTCCGTCGCATGCGATCACTGCATCGGTCGGAATTTTGTCTTGACCTGCGATTATCCCTTTGACAATTCCACGCTCGAGGACGAGGTCGTCGACTCTTGAATCCGTTATCAGAGATGCTCCTGCCTTCTCAGCCTGCTCGGCCAGCCACTTGTCAAACTTAGCTCGAATGGAAGTGAAGCTTCCCGTCGCATCCTTCGTTTCGTATTCGACGCTAAATGAGGTGTCCGCCGTCATGAATGTGATTCCCTCTTTTCTGATGAAGCGTTCTACGGGCGCGTCTTTCCATCTGTCTCCAAGAAGACGCTTGAGGGCTTAACTGTAGATGCGTCCACCGAAGACGTTCTTCGAACCCGGAAAAGTTCCACGTTCAACAAGTAGAACTTGGACTCCTTCTCTAGCGAGTGTCAGGGCGGCCGCGCTTCCAGCTGGGCCCGCTCCAACGACCGCGACCTCGAATCCTTCTAGTGACAACTCTGTCGCTCTCACGGCCGGGTCCGGGGTTTAATGGGTTTAGCATGGCCAGCGTTGGTTGTTGTTCGGCGTAGCTTCGGTCACCTCTAACGGTAATGTTCGTGGGATGACTCATTACCCCTAAGGCGCTTCGTCATATGAGCCTCTCGAGCTGGGATGAAGGGAGTGACTCCAACCGCCTGAGAGGCGTGAATCGGGTTGGATGGTTGGTTGGCCACTGTAAAATCCTCGCCTGGCAACAGGCCAAGCTACCACGCTACAGGCGTGAGGGGGCGGTTGAGGTTCGACCGTTCCTTGCCAAGAAGAGACCCTGTGTCTCTGAGGTGCAAGGGCTCTCAAGTGAAGCAATGAAGGGGAACCCGACGACGACGGCAATCCCCAGAGTCGATGAGAGCAAGCCAAGTCATCAAACCGGATACTTAGGCAGAATCACAGAACCTCGGGCTTAGCTCTAGGTCCATCCCCGGCAGCTCGAAAGTCAGCTTTTCGTGCTGTCATTCCCTTTTGATTTCTCGTTCTCCCATCTCTGTTTCAATAGCTGCTCGATCAAGTCTACGGCCCGTTTTATCTGTCTCTGCATTGCCATCGGATCGTAACCAACCGGCGGCTTGCTGTCAAGGTACCGTCTATACATGTCAAAGTCAAGGAATTTCTTGCTCGTCTCAAATATCGCCATTAGCGCCGGAGAGTCCATCATGTCCAGGTCAGCTCTCCTGCAATGATAGAATCCGTTGTCTCTCACGAAGGTTATCTTCTCATTGCCTACAGAGTCGTTATAGACGTCTTCCCAGAGGTTTCTATCGACTTCGTTTTCGACCGCTTCGCCAGCGGCTATTCTTGATTCGAATTGTTCGCGGAGCCGGGTCACTTCTTGGTCAGAAATCTCTAGCGCCTTTGATACCTGTTCTATGGTTAGACCCTTCTTCAGAAGATAGTAACACGCTTCCTGAAGATACAGAGAAGCGTCCTCTTCTTCTTTCTCCACATTCAAAGGCAGAGCCTCACTCCGAGATCTTGCACGTTGTTCAAGGACGCACCTGGCTCGGTATGATCTTCTGCAGAGACTCCATGCACGATTCTAGGTTGCACTTTAAGTTCGAGGTTAACCGACGGGATGCCCATTACCCTGCATCTACTGAGAAGCTTCTTGTCGAGACTCGCCACAATGTATCTGTTGTCTTTTGCGAGATTGACTACCTCGTCGTCAGTGATTCCCGGTCTTACCCTCGTCGTTGTCCACCCAAGGTCCCTAAGATATTCGTCTAAACCGAAAAAGTTGTTCGTCAAGGAGGACTGTCGGTCGTTGCACGTTGCGTGTCCGCCTCGTTTTCGAAGCGGATCGACGCCGCTTCCTTAGAAACTTTCTCAGTCTATAGCTCGTCGGACACAGAGCATGCTATTTCTTGAAGTATCTACGGCATTTCCTGCATTGGAAACGGTTCTCTGAGATATTCTTGAGCGGCAAGCTGCAGAATGGACACGTATCCAGAATCGTCAGTTTCTCTTCCGATCCCGCAAACATTTCTGTTTTGAGACCGGGTGTTGCCCGTCCTATTGAGATGTGGTGTCTTCTTGAGTAAGCAGTGAAAGAGCCTCCTACAATGGCGACAAACGCAAGCAGTCCAACCGGTAGGGCGAAGCTCACTGTTGAAAATGTGCTAGCCAGGTAATCCTGCATGAACCTGTTGTGAACGTACTCATTATAGAGCCAGCTGGCCAAGAAAATATTCAGAACCGACTGAGTCCCTATCACCAACACTTTTCTGGACGTTTGGATCGTGGTCGATCAACTCTTGAACAAGTGATACCCTGTCGCGGCTCTATGGTAAGATCATAGGGTTCTCGAAGATAAGTCTGCCCAAAAGTGGGGTGTCCATGTGGGACTAGCGTTGTGCCTAGGTAGGCCGTTGTTGGAAAGTTAGTGGTATGCTTCGAAGTCTTGTCCGAGGAGGTTTACCGCGATCTTCTGCACCATGATCTCGTCCGTTCCTTCGTATATTCGACAGACCCTGGTGTCAACTAGGTGTCTCGGTGCTCGTGTTTCAAAGCTGTATCCGCTTGAGCCGAATATCTGAACGGTTCGGTCCGCCGCGTCAAACGATGCGTTTGAGGCGAAGTACTTTGCTTGAGCAATAGTAATGTCGGCACGGTCGCGAAGTTCCTTGTTTTCAGGCTGTTCGTCGCTATGCTGCTTGAGCAGTGCTGCTTTGTAAACGAGATTCTTGGCCGCCTCCAGATTCGTCGACATGATTCCAATGTGTCGTTGGACGAGTTGGTGTTTGCCGATCGGTTTGCCGTGTTGTACTCTTTGCCTTGAATAACTGACGGCTTCCCTAATGCAGTCTTCGATGACTCCCAAACACCCTGCGGCGACACTGAGTCTGCCACTCATCAGCCCAGAGTAGGCTATGCCGAGGCCCTTTCCAAGAGGGCCCAGTAGGTTCTCTTTAGGAACCCTGCAGTTATCTAGGAAGATCGACCCAGTGTCCGAGGTTGGCATTCCTAGCTTGTGTTTCTGTTGCTGTGCTGAGTAACCTTCGAATGACTTCTCAACAATGAACGCGCACATTCCATCATGTTTACCTTTTGGATATGCGAATATTACTGATGTGTCTGCTATGCTGCCGTTAGAGATCCAGGCCTTGCTTCCATTCAAGATGAAGTGAGTTCCTTTGTCCTCATACGAGGTTCGGAGCGAAGTGGGATCGCTGCCCGCGGTGGGCTCCGTCAGCCCGAAACACATTACTCGTTCTCCTCTCGTCGCTTGCGGAAGATAGCGCTGTTTCTGATCCTCATTTCCCCACTTCTGAACCGTCAGCTGGCCTAGTGAGACGTGCCCGGAGAGAAACGTTCGGACCCCAGTTCCTTCTCGCCCAATCCTCTCCAAAGCTAGGGCATACGTGAGAATGTCCGCGCCCTGGCCTTCACCATACCTTCTCGATATTGGAAGCCCTAAGAGTTGGGCTTTCTTGAAAATGGGAATGAGATGTTCGTTGAAACTTCCTGCTAGGTACGCTAGGTCTTCCAACGGGCGGAGTTCCCGACAAGCTCGATCGACCTCGTCAAGGACAAGTTTCTGTTCCTCTGAAATGTCGAAATTCATCTTAGAGAGGTCTTCAGTGCCTGAATCTACAATGGTCTTCAATCGAAACAATCTCTCGTTACTCTTGTCCTTAATGTGAGTTTTGTCAAAACGTTATATCACCGGCCGGGTGCATTTTTCTACGCGACAAACGCTTTGCCAATACAAGTTGATGAAGAGGACATTCCCTTCTTTGCTGAAGTCATAGCCGGAGGAAGGATAACTATCCCTGAAGAGATTCGAAAAGTCTTCGGAGTGAAAGACGGAGACCATGTCATGTGCAGAGTACGGCTCGTAAAGCGAGCCGAAGACGTCAAGTAACGCCTAATTGGCCCCGCGCGGCCTCCTGCGTGGAATCCCATTTCTGACAATCTTAAATAACATCGCTAGTCTCCGCTCTTCTTAGAGCCCTAGTTGACACTGGCCGTCTCCGATCCTACGAGAATAATCGACGGCTTTCAGGATAAGACAATCTTGGTCATAGGGGATCTGATGGTCGACCGGTATGTTCGCTCTCAAGGCCGAAAACTCTCGAGAGAAGCACCTGTTCCTGTGGCGGATTTCGTGTCCGAGGAACTTGTGCTCGGAGGCGCCGCGAACCTAGCCAACAACCTGGTCGCACTCGGAGCGAAAGTCCGCGTATTGGGTGTCGTGGGAAGTGATGAGCCGGGGAAGTGGATCCAAGAAGAGCTGGAGAAGAAGGGGGTTGACATCTCTGGCACCGTTGTGAATAGCCGCCCGACAAGCCTAAAGACCAGATTTATTCTGAACCATCGCCAGTACCTTAGGATTGACAAGGAATCACGGACTGACGTTGAGTCGCATGTGACGAAGCAATTCCTCTACTCCCTAGACGATCTCCTGGAGGACGCGGACGGCGTCGTTTTCTCCGACTACGATAAGGGCGTCATAACTCCCGAACTCATAAGCAATGTCGTCGAAGAGTGCCGAGTCCAAGAGAAGAAAGTAGTAGCTCAGCCGAAGGTTCGGCATTACCTCGATTACGTGGGGGTTTCAATGGTAAAGTCCAATGTGCGTGAGGCCACGATAGCTACTGGCGTTTCCATGGTCAATGATACCTCGCTTAGAAACATGGGCCACAATCTCATGACGCGGCTGGAGTGTGAGAGCCTCCTCCTCACTCGAAGCGAACAGGGCATGATTCTCTTTGAGAAGAAGAATATCACGAGTTTTCCTCCTTTCAAAGGTCCCAAGCCCGGGTTCAACGCAGTCGGTGTAAGAGATTGTATGACCGCCGTACTTGCCATGTCAATCGTTAGCGAGGCACCGATCGGGGAGGCAGTATTGCTCGCCGGACTTGCAGCAGCACAGCACGCAGATAATCTTGGCACCGTTGTTGTAGACCTGAACGATCTTAGATCTCAAGCTAGCACAACACTTGAGCTTGCAGAGCAGATAGTTCAGGTTCCGGTCCACTGATCTTGGAAGAGCAGTCAATTCCCATCGGTATGCTTCTACAGAAAGCCGCTAAGATCCGAGCTCACATTCTTGAGATGGTGGCAGAGGCAAAGTCAGGTCATCCAGGCGGAAGCCTTTCGGCTGTCGAAATCCTTGTTTCTCTTTTCTTTTACAAGATGCGGCATGACCCTAAGCGCCCAGATTGGCCTGACCGTGACAGATTTGTTCTGTCAAAGGGGCACGCCGCCCCGGTCTTGTTTTCAACCCTCGCTGAGGCTGGGTATCTTCCAACCAGCGAACTGAAGACTCTTAGGAAGATCAATAGCCGTCTGCAAGGTCATCCTGATCATAGGGTCCCCGGCGTAGAGTTTCCTGGAGGCTCGCTGGGAATCGGTCTTTCGGCCGCTATAGGCATGGCTCTCGCCGGAAAAGTGGACAAGAAAGACTATCGAGTCTACGCGCTCCTCGGCGACGGAGAGCTCGATGAGGGAGAGACCTGGGAGGCGGCGATGGCTGCTCCCAAATTCAAACTTGACAATCTAACCGCGATCGTGGATCGGAACGGGATTCAGCAAGACGGTCTAACCGAACAAATCATGCCGATGGAACCAGTAGGATACAAGTGGAAGGCGTTCAATTGGCATGTCCTGGAGGTCGACGGTTTCGACTTTCGTCAAGTAATCGACGCTTTGGAAAAAGCGGAAAGCATGAGAAACAGACCAACCGTGATCATCGCCCATACCGTCAAAGGGAAAGGAGTCTCCTTCATGGAATGGGACCCCGCATACCACGGCAAAGCACCAGACAAGGACACTGTCCGTAAGCTCGTAAAGACGATGTTGGAAGAATGAGCGGAGTCAAAATCGCGCCCTCGATTCTTGCGGCTGATCATTTAGACCTGAAGGGTGAGATCGGGAGAGTGGAGGAAGCAGGCGCAGACATGATTCACGTAGACGTTACAGATGGACACTTCGCTCCCAACATAAGTCTGGGACCCGACACCGTCAGGGCTATTCGCAAAGTGACAAGACTTCCGCTCGACATTCACTTGATGATAACGAACCCGGAAAAATTCTATGAGCCCTTTCTCTCTGCAGGTGGCGACGTCATAACGGTGCATGCAGAGGCTGCTGGCCGCTCGCTTCTTCACAAGTTGTCAAAGGAGGTTCACCAGAAGGACAAGAAATTGGGTCTTGCGCTGAAGCCGTCCACGTCTATTCCTGCTTGGCTAGTCAGAGAAACGAATCCCTTTGACGTTGTTCTCATCCTTTCTGTCAACCCGGGATTTCCGGGTCAAACGTTCATGCCGAGCGTTCTGCCCAAAGTAAGGAAAGTCGCAAAGCTCGCCGACTCGGGAGGATTGGACGTGGAAGTTGACGGGGGAGTGGACCAGGAGAACGCATCGACAATAGTTGAAGCAGGAGCTACTATATTGGTCGCTGGAGCCTCTATCTTTCGGAAAGGTGATGTTAAATCCGCTCTCCAAAACATGAGAACCGTCACTCAAAGGACTAGAAGAGAGGATCCAGCATAATGCTCGTCCAGCTAGCTTCAATGCGTGATGCGTATGCTGAGGTTCTACTGGAGCTAGGTCAAGAAGACTCTAGAGTCGTTGTTCTGGGCGCAGACACGTCCGTATCCATTAAGACCAGTTTGTTTGGAGATCGTTACCCCGATCGATTCTTCAATGTCGGAATCGCCGAGGCCAACATGATGGGCATAGCCGCAGGGCTTGCGCTTGCAGGGAAGATACCCTTTGTCACAACCTACGCAGCCTTCGTGCCCGGTAAATGCCTAGACCAGATTCGCAACGCAATCGCCTATCCCAATCTCAACGTGAAGATCGTCTCATCCCATGGCGGACTGACAGTCGGGCCAGATGGTGCGTCGCATCAAACGATAGAAGATGTAGCAACGATGAGAGCTGTACCCCGAATGCAAGTTATCGTCCCCGCCGACGCTCCCTCTACCAAATCCTTGGTTGCCCAGGCATGCAGGACCCTTGGTCCTTTCTACATCCGCCTCAGTCGGCCAAGCGTCCCCACGATCTACTCGGCGTCCAACGATGTTGAGGTCGGAAAAGCCAAGATACTGAGGGAAGGGTCCGACATTGGCATCATAGCCTGTGGCATAATGGTTAACGAGGCAATGGAGGCCGCTGAAACTCTCTCGAAGACAGGCATCTCAGCGGAGGTTGTTGACTCCCACACAGTGAAGCCTCTAGATTCCGACACGATTGTTCGAGTTGCAAGGAAGACCGGTGCGCTCGTTACCGCTGAGGAGCAAAATGTAATCGGGGGCTTGGGAGGAGCGGTCGCCGAAACCGTCACTGAATCATATCCGGTTCCTGTTTCAAGAGTTGGAGTTCGGGATACTTTTGGAGAGTCGGGCGAGCACCAAGAACTCATGGCTAAGTACGGTCTGACGTCAAAGGAAATAGCTCGTGCCGCAAAACAGCTAATCAAATCTAGGTGACCGATTTTGAAGATATTCCTTGATACCGCCAATATCTCTTCGATCAAAACCTTCGCGGATATGGGGGTGCTTGACGGAGTCACCACCAATCCAACTCTCATCGCAAAGGAGAACAGAGACTTTCTAGAGCTCGTGTCAGAGATTCTCCAGATCGTCCAGGGTCCAGTCAACCTTGAGGTAGTGAGCCAGAACACCGACGGAATGTTACATGAAGCTCACAATTTGGCATCTCTAAGCCCGAACGTGGTTGTCAAGTGCCCGATGACAAGTGCTGGCTTGGTGGCGATCAAGGAGCTGAGCAAAGAAGAAATTAATACAAATGTCACGCTCGTTTTCTCACCTAATCAAGCGCTACTCGCAGCAAAGGCAGGAGCGACATACGTTAGCCCGTTCATAGGCCGCTTGGACGATGCGGGACATGAGGGGATGAAGGTGATCGAGGATACGTTGCAGATCTTCCGAAATTACGAGATCGAAACCCAAGTTCTAGTCGCAAGTATTCGCCATCCTGTCCATGTCGTTGATGCCGCGAAGCTAGGGGCCCATGTTGCGACAATGCCGCCTGATGTCCTTGAAAAGATGGTGAAACATCCGCTGACTGACATTGGTCTGAAGCGTTTTCTTGATGACTGGCAGAAGGCTGGCTTGAAACTTCCTGAACGCGGAACTCTTTCCCCCAAGGCAGGACCCCTTGTTCAGCGCGCTCAGTAGACAGTCATACTTTCTTCCGGTTGGCTTGTGGAGGCATTCTGTGAACGCGTGTTCAGCGTTAGCCTTTTGAGGAACCTGTGATTGCTCTCGCTGTTACCCTTTGACTAAGTATGTCTTTGTCACGGGCGGCGTAATGTCCGGAATAGGCAAGGGGGTTATCGCCGCTTCTATTGGGAAAATAATTCAGGTCCGCGGCCTTAAGGTTACCGCTGTCAAGATTGATCCTTACCTCAACTACGACGCGGGAACTATGAATCCCTACATTCACGGCGAAGTTTTCGTAACAGAAGACGGAGGAGAGACAGACATGGATGTCGGGACCTATGAGAGGTTCCTAGATATCAACGTGCCAAAAAATCACAACATGACGACAGGGCAAGTGTATTTCTCAGTAATCGAGAGAGAACGGAAAGGAGACTTCCTCGGAAAATGCGTCCAGATCATACCTCACATAACTGATGAGATCAAAGATAGACTCCGTAGGATTCCCAAGGAAGAGGAAGTAGACCTAGTGTTAGTCGAAATAGGGGGAACTGTCGGAGACATCGAATCCTTACCGTACCTCGAAGCTGCGCGTCAGCTTCGCCTGGAAGAGGGTAGCGAAAACGTTCTGAATGTTCACGTTACTCTTGTTCCTGTGTTGGATGTAGTTGGGGAGCAGAAGACCAAGCCCACCCAACATAGCGTCCAAGAGCTCCGCCGAATCGGAGTTCAGCCTGACATCATAGTTGCAAGAAGTAAGGAGCCTCTGAAACAGGAACCGAGGCGTAAGATCGCGCTGTTTTGCAACGTAGAGGAATCCGCGGTATTCACATCCCAGGACATGGACAGTATCTATCAGTCCCCTCTCCTTTTAGACCAGCAAGGGCTTGGTACATTCATCACGCGCCGTCTTAGATTGCCCGAGAACCCGCCCCAGTGGAATTCCTGGAAGAAAATGCTTGAAGATCACCTAACACAAGCCAAGCAGGTAAACATAGCTGTTTGCGGCAAGTATGCAGAACTTGCTGACTGTTATGTAAGCGTCAATAACGCTCTCATGGACGCAGGATCGTCGGCAGGTGCCAAGGTCAACATAGAATGGGTCGAAACCGATGACTTTGAGAAACGGCCAGAAGAGGTGCGGCTCCTGTCTCGGTTCGGCGGAGTCCTGGTACCGGGGGGATTCGGCGCAAGGGGAGCAGAAGGGAAGATTCTAGCCATAGAATATTCTCGATCGCAGAACATTCCGTTCTTGGGTATATGCTATGGGTTCGAACTAGCGGTCGTCGAATATGCCCGACATATCGGGATTGCAGACGCGTCAAGCCCTGAGCTCAACCCTGGATCAAAGAACCCAGTGATTGATCTTATGCCTGACCAGAATGGCGTCTTGGAGAAGGGAGGCACGATGAGATTGGGTGCCCATGAAATCACAGTGGACGAAGGGACTACGGCTTATTCCCTCTACGGGAAGGGGAAAATTTGGGAGCGGCATCGTCATAGATATGAAGTGAATCCAAAGTACATTCCAGAGCTCACAAGCAATGGGCTGAAGTTCTCTGGGAGAAGCGATGCCAATCGAAGGATGGAGATTCTTGAAGTTCCATCCAGCAGATTTCACTTTGCAACTCAGTTCCATGCAGAATTCAAATCCCGACCCGCCAGGGCCTCCCCGCCCTATTTCGGGCTAATTCGAGCCGCACTCCAAAAGGGAGTTCCATCGGTGGAGTCCAAGCAAGTCCTAGCCCAAGCTAGCAAGCTCAGGTAAGAGAGATGCCAACGCCTAGCACAACCGGATCAAAGGCAAGCGGATCGAGAGCTGTTTCGACTATCGCTCTAGCGCTTGCTCCGGTTTCCACAGCCTTGGTGTTTGTCGTCACATATTCGACGGCAAACTTTACGATTCCAGCAACGAAAGGCTACTTCGACTTTGGAGACATAATCATATTCATCATCGCGTTGACTTTTGGCCCAACCATTGGTGGCCTCGCTAGCGGATTGGGATCCTCCCTGTCTGATGCCCTGTCGGTTGGATCTTCAATTTACGCTCCCTTTACCCTCATTATCAAGGGACTGGAAGGATACGTTGCCGGTTACTTGGCCTTCCGCGGCTTTCGAGGAAGACTCGGGATTGCTTGGGCATTTGCTAGTGCCATCATGGTTGGCGGCTACTTTGTGGCAGAATCTCTGGTCATCGTTGGATATCCCGCCTCTCTGGTTGACGTGCCTTTCAACGTTATTCAGGTAATCGCCGGAGGAGTAATAGGAATACCAGTTTCTCAGTTTTTGAGAAGGACGCTTCCTTCCAACATGATTTACTCAAGAAAGACTTTGACTAGCAACCCTGCAAAGACCTAGGCAGCAGTCAGCAAATGTCTGCGAATCTGATAGTAGGTGATTGTCTGCCCTAGATGGGCAACAAAGTGTCTATGGTGTGGGTTCGCTAACACAGATGTAGAGAACGTTACTGCCTCTAACGATTAAGCTGCCAAAATTCGTGGATGGGTCTCCTCCTCGGTATTCTCTTGCTCCGTCGAGGATAATATTCATGTGACTGTCACAGTCGATCATTTTACCCCTGTACTCCGCATCATTTTTCAGCCGTACTGATACGTCCGCCTGTAACTTTCGAACGAGCAGGTTCAGTGGCTTTCTCGAGGGTTCCAATTGGCGCCTTGTGCGGACATTTCACTACAGGGCATAAAAACTCTTGGATAAAGATGAATGATCAGGATTGACCAGAGGAATGGTATTGACTGACGGAATTATTCTTCTGATTCGGAGTTCTCTCGAGCGATCATCTTCTGAGTGTGTTGTTCCTTCCTGAACTCGGATTTGAGTTTTCCACATCTGATACAACGCGTCATTGGGCCTCTTCCCCGCCATTGGTGGGAACATCCTGCCATTATTGTCACCAACTAAGAAGGTGCGGGTTATTCTTAAACTAGAGCCGAGAATTCGGAAGATGCCCTGGCTCGATGCTTGGCCCTTTCGAGCAAGTAAAGTCGTTCTCTGTTAGAGAAAGAGGCAATAAATTCGATCTTTCCTTCATTCAATTGTTTCAAAGGATTCTGATTCTTGTCGTCGAAAATCGTCATGATCAAGGTGGCGTCTTCAGTTGCGATTCTCGAGAGTTCTTTGAAGTGTTCCTCAGACACTGGGCCGGATTCTGTCATTGAGACGGAGGTAACTCTGTCGGCAACCTGATCTCGCAACGGGAGATGAGAGGCGTCCGCTCGGACAAGCTGGAAACGGGCGTCGGGTGTTCTATTCTTAGCTCCGATCAGCATTTGAACGGAGATGTCTATTCCCACGGCAGATTGGGCTTTTGAGGCGATGAGTCCGAGGAGTTTGCCTGTTCCGCATCCAACGTCGACGATTATCTTGAACTCTTTGTTTCCGAGGAGTTGCAATATTTTTGCGTGCTTCTTGCTTTGCTCCTCGTCGTAGAGCTCGTCGTAGTTCTTGGATAGGGCATCGTACCATTTTGCTATGGTTTTGGTGTCCTTCGCAGGCAAAGTTATGTCGATATATTGCTCCTGATGCATTGAACCTTTCGGGTTATTCCAAATTGTCCGTCCTGATATCACCAAGCCTTGACGAGGCTCGCAAGGAATTGGCCAGCGGTCTCGAGGCCAGGAAGCTGATGGTTATGGTGGCGTCCTGCAGTGTGGAGTACTTGGGTCGGACCGGGAGTCATTTGGGGGAGGGTGAACGGTTGGTAATTGTGAAAGGAGATGGATGCATACTGGTCCACCGCGGACGCGACTATCAACCTGTCAACTGGCAACCGTCAGGTTGCATCATTCAAGCCCAAGTTAGCAACGGGACTCTCGTTTTGAAGGCGGTTCGTCCAAGTCCGCTTGAGAGTCTAACCCTACTCGTTAGAGAGATCCAGTTTCTTGGCGCGTTTCTTCTCTTGGACGAGGCGGAGTTTGTCTTGCATGCGAGCGAGGAGGAGATGCAGCGAGCCATCATTCTCCAGCCCGATATCATCGAGCCAGGTTTCAAGATTCTGGATTTTGAGAAGAAAGTACCTCCTGGTTTTGTGGATGTCTATGGAATTGATAGCGATGGCAATACCATCGTTATCGAGATCAAGAAGGACCCTGCGGGTTTCCCTGCCATCAGGCAGCTGTTGGAGTATCTGAAGTATCTACAAGCTCCCCCGGGCAGAAAGTTGCGCCCAATCATAGTGGCACCCAGTATCGCGAAGGGCTCTCAGTCTACGCTGGCTAGGTCGGGGATTGAGTTCAAGCCTTTGAGTCTTCAGAAGGCTGTTGAGGTGTTGCAGAAGCATGCCAGGTCGGATCAGCAGGCGTTGAAGAGTTGGCTTTAGAGTCCGAGCCTTAGGATCAGCATTGCGTATCCGATTCCGCTTTTGACGAAGCTGAGCTTACTTGTTCCTCGCGGTCTCCGGAGGAACGTGATCGGAACATCGGTGATTGGCATGCCTTGCTTTCTTGCGCGGATGAGGAGTTCTGGTTGGACCTCGAAGTTCTTGGCTACCATCTGGTCCCGTAGCGATTCGACTGCTTTGCAGCTGTAGATTCTGAAGCCTGAGGTGACGTCGTTGGAAGGTATGTGGAAGATCTTCCGCATCGTCCAGTTGGTCGAGGCGCTTATCATTCTCTTGACCAGTGGAAGTTCTTCGACCATTCCCTTGCGGGCGTTCCGGCTTCCGACGACAATGTCTACGTTCTTGGCCGCGGTTACTAGGTTCTGTATTTCTTCGGGTTGGTGGTTTAGGTCCGCGTCCATCGTGACGATGTAGTCTGTATGATCGTCGATGAGCCCGAACCCTTTCTTCATTGCTTTCCCTAGCCCAAGTCTTTCCTGGCTGTAGTGGACTTTTATCCGAGGGTTCCCTTTCGACAGGGCGGTCAGTTTTTCGAGCGTTGCGTCTGTTCCCTCGACAACGAATATGGCCTCGTAGTCTGGGTCGATCTTCTCGAGCGCGGATACCAGTCTGGCGGAGAACTCGTCTATGACCTCCGCCTCGTTATAGACCGGTATTACAGCGCTTATCCGCAAGCCTGTCCCTAGTCGACGGGGCTAAGGCAGGTATATTCTGGTTTGTGCCCGTGATCCACTAGCGGAGGCGGAGACTCGCCCACTTTCAGCCCTATTTTCTGATCTAGCGCCCCGTTTCTAGATTCTCTAGCAAATTGTTCTTGATGGCTCGTTAG
>Ga0137396_10000791_pt1 | contig 15731 bp, 16 predicted proteins | sample czc16metaG_FD_108284 | JGI IMG/M metagenome (GOLD analysis project Ga0137396, IMG submission 108284) | Vadose zone soil microbial communities from Angelo Coast Range Reserve, California, USA - czcobulk3.16 metaG | ecosystem: Environmental > Terrestrial > Soil > Vadose zone | place: USA...
CGGCAGCGTCGATGCGCACGGCGCCGCCCGGTTGCTGAGCGCCGAGATTCACCATCGAGCCGGCCCCGAGCACAGCGAGCACCACTGCCACGACCCCCAACCACCGCGATCTCGTCGTCATAGCGTCACTCCTTTTATGCCGTCTCACCGCGCGCCGCTGCGCGCAAGGATGATACATCTAGATCCCGAGGCAACGCGGTGGTTGCGCCGACAGTCACCGCCGCTTAGAGTGCAGTCGATGCGCGTGGCCATCCTGCCGTCGGGCGCGCTTCTGGCGGACACGCCACTCGGCGACGACGAGACAACTGACGGCCTGTCCGGCGCAGCCCGCGTCCGTGTCGCCCGGGCCTTCGCGCGTGGGTCTGGCCACGCGTTGCTCGCCCTGGGGGCGACCGAGCTGGAGGCGCCCCTCACTCCCCCGCTCGCGTTTCTGCGCGATCTCGGGCGCGCGTTCGTGACGCGGCTCTGCGCCCTTCCCGACCTCGAGGAGCGCCGCGAGCAGGTGGAGGTTGACTGCCCCGAGGACGAGCGCGCCCGCCTGGCCGGCAGTGTCCCGCCCATGGACGGCAGCGAGTACGTCGACGCCGACTGGATCGCCGCGCGCTGGGCCGAGCTCAACCGCGCGCTCGCCGACGAGATCCGAGCGCAGCCCGGCTCGGTCGCGGACTGGCTGAGCGCGCGCCATCCGTCGTGGCACGTCGTCGGCAAGGTATGCCTGCACCTGGCCGAGAATCGCGGAGATGAGGCGCATCCGTTCGCATTCCTCGCGACCTACGCGGCGCGCGCCGGCGCGGGCGGCAAGGTGCAGCATCGCCCCCTGGCCCGCGCGGTCGAGGAGTCCTCCGCGCGCGGCGACCGGCAGGGGCTGCTCCATCTGCTCGTACCACTCCAGCGTGCGGCGGAGCAGACCGAATGGCTGGCCGAGCTCATCGACTCCGGCGAAATTTACCAGGCGTCGGCCTGGACGCCCGCCCAGGCTCACCGCTTCCTGAACGCCATCCCGGCCTTCGAGGCGGCCGGGCTGGTCGTGCGCGTCCCCGACTGGTGGCGCGCGCGCCGGCCGCCACGGCCGGAAGTGGCCGTGCGAGTGGGCGAGAAGAAGCCAGGTGCGGTCGGGATGGACGCGCTGCTCGACTTTTCGGTCGCCGTCGCGCTGGGTGACGAGAGGCTGACGAACGTGGAGGTGCGCCAGCTCCTGGCGTCGTCGAGCGGGCTGGTGCGGTTACGCGGCCAATGGGTCGAGCTGGACCGCGAGCGGCTGCGCGAAGTGCTCTCCCACTGGGAGCGCGTGCGGCGTGAGGCGGAGAAGGGCGGTCTGTCGTTCCTCGAGGGCATGCGGCTGCTCGCCGGCGCCCCGCGGACCCCGGACGATGCCGCGGCGCTCGCGACGGCTGAGGGCTGGTCGCGCGTCGAGGCTGGCGCCTGGCTCGCGCGCACCCTCGAGGGACTGCGGGGGCCGACGGGGCTCGCGAAGACCGATCCGGGTCCCGACCTTCGGGGCACGCTCCGGCCATATCAGAAGGTGGGCGTGGCGTGGCTCGCGTTCGCCTCGTCGCTGCGGCTCGGCGTCTGCCTGGCGGACGATATGGGGCTCGGCAAGACCATCCAGGTACTCGGCCTGCTGCTCCTGCACAAGCGGCGCGAGCAGTCCGGCGGGCCACCGCATCTGCTCGTGGCGCCGGCGTCGCTCCTCGCCAACTGGCAGGCCGAGATCGACCGCTTCGCGCCGTCGTTGACGACGCTCATCGCGCACCCGTCCGCCATGGCCGCGCGCGAGCTGGCCGAGCTGGCCGGCGCCGATCTCGGCTCGACCGATCTCGTCATCACCACCTACGGGACGCTGGCGCGCGTCGAGGCGCTGCGGGCGCGTGAATGGTCGCTGGCGATCCTCGACGAGGCGCAGGCGATCAAGAACCCCGGCGCGCGGCAAACGCAAGCGGTCAAGGCTTTGAAGGCGCGCACCCGCATCGCGCTCACCGGCACGCCCGTCGAGAATCGCCTGGGAGATCTGTGGTCGATCTACGACTTCCTCGACCCGGGCCTGCTGGGCTCGGCGCGCGAGTTCTCGGCGTTCGCCAAGCGGCTGGCTGACCGACCGGACGAAAGCTATGCGCCATTGCGCCGCCTGATCCAGCCCTACCTCCTGCGCCGGCTCAAGACCGACCGCTCCGTCGTCACGGACTTGCCTGACAAGACCGAGGTGAAGGCGTTCTGCCTCCTCTCCAGCGCGCAGGCTGCGCTCTACCAGAAGGCGGTCGACGAGCTCGAGCGTTCCATCACGGGCCTCACGCAGGGGATCGAGCGGCGCGGCCTGGTGCTGGCCTACCTCACGCGCTTCAAGCAGATCTGCAATCACCCGGCGCACTGGCTGGGCGAGGGCAACTGGGACGAAGCGGCGAGCGGCAAGCTCGCGCGGCTGCGCGAGATCGTGGAGGCGGTGGCGGCGAAGCAGGAGAAGGTGCTGGTGTTCACGCAATTTCGCGAGGCCACCGAGCCACTGGCGGCGTTCATGACGGGGCTGTTCGGCCGGCCCGGGCTCGTGCTCCACGGCAGCACGCCGGTCCGGGCTCGCGGCGGGCTCGTGCAACGGTTCCAGGAGGACGCGACGGTGCCGTTCTTCGTGCTGTCGGTGAAGGCGGGCGGAAGCGGCCTGAACCTCACCGCGGCCTCGCACGTGGTGCACTTCGACCGATGGTGGAACCCCGCGGTCGAGGATCAGGCGACCGACCGCGCCTACCGCATCGGCCAGCACAAGAATGTGCTGGTGCACAAGCTCGTGTGCCGCGGCACCGTCGAGGAGCGCATAGACAGGCTCATCGAGGACAAGCAGACGATGGTGCGCGGGGTGCTCCAGGGTGGCGGCGAGACCTTGCTGACCGAGATGAGCGACGCGGAGCTCATGACCATGGTCGCGCTCGATCTCCGTCGGGCCACGGCCGAGACATGAGATAAGGAGCGCGATGGCGTGGTACAGAGGCGGATGGGACTACTACCCGCCCTACGTGTCGGTGGGTGAAAAGAGGGCGCACGGCATGCTGGCGCTGGCGAAGCTGTTGAAGAAGAGCAGGCGCCCGGCCGAGCCGGTCACGATCGCGGGACGGAAGCGACAGCTCGCCACCACGTTCTGGGGCAAGGCGTGGTGCGACAACCTCGAGCGTTACGCCGACTTTGCCAACCGCCTGCCGCGCGGGCGCGCGTATCTCCGCAACGGCTCGGTCCTGGATCTGACGATCGCCGAGGGCCGGATCGAGGCGTACGTGGCCGGCAGCGAGCTGTACCGGGTGACGATCGGCATCGCCCCTCTCGCGAAGACACGCTGGCGCCAGGTCGTCTCGCGGTGCACCGGCCGGATCGGTTCGCTCGTCGGCCTGCTCCGCGGCGAGCTGTCCGACGAGGTGCTGGCGGTGCTGACCCACGCGCAGGACGGGCTGTTCCCGGAGCCGCGCGAGATGACGCTCGACTGTTCGTGCCCGGACCAGGCCGACCTGTGTAAGCACGTCGCCGCGGTCCTGTACGGTGTAGGCATCCGTCTCGACGCCAAGCCGGAGCTGTTCTTCGTCCTGCGCCGGGCGGACCAGGCTGAGCTACTGAGCTCGGCCACCGCCAGCGCGCTATCGCACGGTCGGCCAGCCGCGGGCAAGCGCATCGCCGACGACCGGCTGTCCGCGGTATTCGGGATCGAGCTGGAGGACGCCGCGCCGAGCGCGCGAACTCCAACACGGCGCATGCTGGGCCCATCCCGCGTTTCCAAACGGCGACGTTGAGCCTTGATGGCGGTTACCCTATCGTAACGAAAGTCATGAAGGCACCGCCACCGCTTCCTCTCTGGCGGATGACGCGAGTCCGATACGACCGTCTCGTCGACGTCGATGAACAGTCGGAGCCCGAGCCGGACGCCGTCGTCGTGCCGGGCCAGCCGCGAGACTACCTGGACGCCCATCCGTCTCGGCCGGCCTTGATCGTCGAAGTCGCCGAGACGTCGCTCGCGATCGACCGGCTGCGCAAGGGCAGTCTGTATGCGCGTGCACGGATCGCCGAGTACTGGGTCGTCAACCTTGTCGACGAGGTGCTGGAGGTCTATCGAGAGTAAGCGGCAAACACCATGGTCACCAGGGCAGGATCGCGGGCTCGTACTTCTCGATTCGCTCCTTGACCACCATCACAGGCTCGATCCCATAAAGTCGGCGCGCGTTCTCGCCGAGCAGCTTGCGCTGGGCCTGGTCAGGCACCTGGAGCGCGGCCATGTGGCTCAGCCCGTCCCAGGCGTCCTCGGCGTCGTGGTGCGGATAGTCCGAGGACCAGATGGCGACGTCCTGGAACACGTCCCACAGGCGATAGACGAGCGTCTCGTCCGACTCGAAGCCGATGAAGCAGCGCTCGTTGAAGACCTCGACCGGATCGCGGATGAGCCGGTTGTCGCGCTGGAACGCGAACAGGTTCGAGAAGTTCGAGCTCCGCGACAGGATCAGCGGCAGCCACGATGCGTTCGACTCGAGCACCGCGGCCTTGAGCTTCGGGAACTTCTCGAGCCAGCCGGTCTGCACGACTACCGTCACCCACGTCATCGCCTCCATCAGGAAGCCCAGGGTCTCGGAGGCGTCGATGGCCGGGTCCATCGCCGCGGTGATATTCGAGACGAACTGGCCGGGCGAGTAGACGACGGGCTCGTCGGTGAACAGGAGCCCCTGGCCGGAGTGGCCGCGCGCCTCCGTCATGCGCTGGCCCCAGTCCGGTGTCAGCGCCTCGCGCGACGGGAAGGTGTGCATCGCGAGCACGACGCCGGTGGCCTCGAACTCGCGCCAGAGCGGATCGAACTCGGCCAGGGTGGGATAGCGGCCGTTCCAGAAGCAGGGCCGCACGGCCGCCGCCTTGAAGCCGAGCGCGGCCACACGCTCGAGCTCGGCGATCGACGCCTCGACGCTCTGCAACGGCAGCACGGCGCACGGGAACAACCGCCGGCGGTCGGGGGCGCAGTAGTCGAGCACCCAGTCGTTGTAGGCTCGCGCCAGCACCGTCGCCGCCTCGGCATTCCGCACCAGGGCCAGGCGGACGAACCAGGTCGGGAACAGCATCACCTGGTCGGTGCCCAGGGCGTCCATGTCGGCGAGGCGCGCGTGCGGGTCGCGGCAGCCGAGCAGGCGTCCGAATTTCGCCTGCCACGCCGCGGTGCCCGGCGTGAGCTTGCCGACCTCTTTCTTGTCCCAGCGCGCCCAGCCCACCTCGGCGGCGTTCGAGCGCTCGCGCGCGGCCGGAACGACCCGCCCGTTGATGTAGAGGAGGTCACTATCGGTATGGAAGCAGAACTGCGTCTTGATCCACGCCCGGCTCCGGGCCGGCACGTACTCGTCCCAGACCGCCGGCGGCTCCACGACGTGGCTGTCGCAGTCGAACACGGGGAAGTCCTTGCGGGTGCTGGTGGCTGCCATAGGGATGAAGTAGCCTATTGTCTGGAACCCTGTCAATGACGCCTCAGAACGCGTCGGGACTCGAACGCTTCTCGCTCACCGGCCGTGTGGTGCTGGTCACCGGCGCCACGCGCGGGCTCGGGCTCGAGATCGCGCGGGGCATGGCCGCCGCCGGTGCGGCGGTTGGGATCAACGGCCGCGACGCGCAGCGGGCCGACGAGATCGCCAAGAGCATCCCGAACGCCTTCGCGGCTCCGTTCGACATCACCGATCCGAGCGGCGCGACCGACGCGATCGACTCCATCGTGGCGCGGCACGGCCGGCTCGACTGTCTCGTCAACAACGCGGCGGTGCGCGACCGCCGGCCGCTGCACGACATCACGGCCGACGACTTCCGCCGCCTGATCGAGACCAATCTGGTCGCCCAGTACGAGCTCTCCCGCACCGCGGCCCGCCACATGGCCAAGCGCGGCCAGGGGCGCCTCGTCTTCATCAGCTCGATGGTCGGGCCGCAGTCGTTCCAGGGTGATCCCGCCTACGTCGCGTCGAAGGGCGGGCTCGAGGCGTTGATGCGCGCGCTCGCGGTGGAGCTCGGCGACAAGGGCATCGCCGCCAACGCGATCGCACCCGGCTTGTTCCTGACCGAGCGCAACGCGCCGTTCTTCGCGGAGCCGCGCATCGCCGAGCTGGCGCGGCGCATTCCGCTGCAGCGCTTTGGCCCCCCGGCCGAGCTCGTCGGCGCCGCGATCTTCCTCACCGCCGACGCCCCGTCCTACATCACGGGCCAGGTGCTGACGGTCGACGCGGGACTCTCGGTCGCTCTCTAAGACGGAGGAGACATGAAGATCCGAATCGGAGTGGGAATCGGCGGCGCGTCCGCCTCGACCGGCGCGCTCAACGAGCTGGTCACGGGGCTCGACGACATGGGGTTCGACTCGCTCTGGCTCTCGGAGGTCCTGACCGGCCAGGTATTCGATCCGGTCGTCGGTCTTTCGTGGGCGGCGGCCAGCAATCCGCGGCTCAAGATCGGCACCACGATGCTGCTGCCCGGACGCAACGTGCTCCGGCTCGCCAAGCAGCTCGCGAGCCTCGACGTGCTGTCCAACGGACGGCTCCTGGTGACGCTGGTCCCCGGGCTCACCTACGCGCCCGAGCGCGACGCCATCGGCCTCGAGCCCAAGCGCCGCGGCGCGTTCATCGATGAAGCGCTGCCGCTCCTGCGGCGCCTGTGGGCCGGCGAGACCGTGAGCTACGAGGGCGTCGCCGGCACCTTCCGCGACGTCAAGCTCTGGCCCCTGCCCGTTCAGCAGCCGCTCGAGGTGTGGCTCGGCGGCACGGTGCCCGCGGCCCTCGAGCGCTGCGGCCGGCTCTCGGACGGATGGCTGCCGTCGCAGTGCACGCCCGAGGAAGCGTCGGCAGGACGCGCCGAGATCGAGGACGTCGCGGCGAAGGCCGGACGCGCGATCAGCTCCGAGCACTGCGGCGTCAGCCTCGGCTACGCTCGCGCGCCGATCGATCCGCACATGGCCCGGGTGATGACCGCCCGGCGTCCCCGTTCGGTCGAGCTCACGCCGGTGGGGCTGCCGGCCTTGCGCGCGGTCATCGAGCGGTTCATCGAGGTCGGCTTCTCGAAGTTCGTCGTGCGGCCGATCGTCGCGCCGACGTCGTGGCGTGCCGAGCTCGAGGCCCTGTCCGCGGCGGTGGGCGATCTGCAGACCTGACGAGGTCGATGGACGCTCTGACCTTCGGGCGTCTGCGTCACTTCGACCGCCCGGACCAGTGGCTCCTGCTGCTCTCGATCGCGAGCAGCGCGGCGTACATGGCCACCCGCGCGGTTCAGCCGTTTCCCGGCAGCGTCGTGCTCAAGGCGCTGAGCATGGCTCCGCTGGCGGTGCTCGTCTTCAGGGTCCTGAGCAAGGCCGAGCGCGCTCGCGACGCCCGGATCCTGGCGGTGGCGCTGGCGCTCTCCTGTTTCGGTGACGTGTTCCTCCACCTCGACGCCCGCCGCTACTTCGCCCACGCGCTGGGCGCGTTTCTCCTCGCGCACGTCGCGTACATCCTGCTCTTCACGCGAAACTGGCCGCGGCCACTGCGCCCCTCGGTCGGTCAGGTGATTCTGGCCGGGCTCGTCCTGGTCTATGGCCTGCTGGTGTGCGCATGGCTGTGGACCGGACTCGGCCGGTTCCTGGTCCCGGCACTGGCCTACGCCTGCGCGATCATGGCGATGACCGTGTCGACGATCCTCGCGGGCTTCTCGCGGCCGTTCGTCTCGATCGGCGCCCTGCTCTTCTTGATCTCGGACTCGCTGATCGCCGCCGGACGCTTCAGGATGTGGATGCCCCTGGCCGCGCTTCTGATCTGGCCGACGTACTACCTCGGGCAGTACGGGATCGCCATCGGATTTCTTCGAGAGAAGGCCGCCGTCGCTCGCTCGCCCGCGTTCAGCGACTGACGTCGGAGCGCCGGGCAGCCAGCTTCACGGCACGCTCGTGGAGCGCCGGGGCGCCGAATCGCCGCGCCCAGTCCGCGAAGTCCTCGCGAGGTCCTGTCCAGCGCAGCGCGTCCACGTCGACGCCGATCGGCGCGTCCGCGCGCAGGGTCGCCAGCCGGCGGAACAGGAGCGCGCGCTCCCATTGCTGGGCGAGCGTCGTGGCCAGTCGCTCCGTCCCGCGCATCGACACCTGCCACTGGGCGGCTTGCTTGGGAATATCCTCGAGGTGCCGGTAGCGGGCGAGCACCGTCGCGGCCGATCTCGCGCCCCAGCCCGGCAAGCCCGGGAAGCCGTCGGCGTTGTCGCCCACGAGCGCGAGCCAGTCGGGGATCGATTCCGGGGCGACGCCGAACTTCTGCTGGACTCCCGACTCGTTGCGAATTTCGCGCGCACGCCGATCGAGCTGGACGATCCGGTCGTCGCGCACGCACTGCGCCAGATCCTTGTCCGGGGTGCAGACGATCACCTGCTCGACCCGCGAATCGGCGGCGGCCATGGCCGCCGCCGCGGCCAGGGCGTCGTCGGCCTCGAACTCGACCATCGCCCAGACCACGATGCCGAACGCCCTCAGCGCCTCTTCCAGCGGCTCGAACTGGCCGTACAGCACCGGGTCGATCCCCTCGCCGGTCTTGTAGCCTGGCCAGAGCCCGTTGCGGAACGACTCGATGACGTGATCGGTGGCCACGCCGAGGTGCGTGGCACCGCCTTCGAGCATGCCGAGCATCGAGGTGACGACACCGCGCACCGCCCGAAGCTCTTCCGGCGCGGTTCGCTCGAACGCCGCCGCCGGCGACATGAAGTAGCGGAACAGCTCGTACGTGCCGTCGACCAGGTGGACGATCACGGGATGAACGATACGCCAAATTCGTTCGCCGGCAGACCGCCGTCGTAAGATTTTCACGTGCGCGTCGCGATCTCCGCGTTGTACGACGTCGAGATCTGGAGGTTGGAGCCGAGCTAGATGCCCGCCAGCACGCGCAGACGCTCGCCGGCGAGACCCATGATCCGAGCTTGCCCCCCGGCCGCTCCCAGGCGCTTGTAGAACTCGAGGGCGCCCGCGTTGGCGGAGTGCACGCCCCACTCGAGCGATCCGCCGCCCTGGCGCACCGTTTCGGACGCGACAGCGGCCATGAGGGCGTGGCCGACGCCGCGCCCGCGCGCCGAGGGCATCACGAAGATGTCGTGGAGCCACATCGCTCGGGCGGCGATGTCCGTGTTGTAGCCCGTGCTGAAGAAGACGTAGCCCACGACCGCGCCGTCGAGCTCGGCGACCAGCGGCGTGAACGCGGCCTGGGGACCAAAGCCGTCGGCTCGCACCCGCTCGGCCGTGAACGGCCGGCCGTGGATTCCGACGTGGTCGTTCAGGTCGTTGGCCATCTCGGCCAGGATCGCCGCCTCGTCGGGGCGCGCGGGGCGCACCCGGACGGCGCTCACGAGCGCGCGGCGTCGCTCGGAAGCCGCCCGTGGGCCGTCTCGGACTGGGACGGCAGGAGCGAAAAGTGGCTGTGCACTGCGAGCCACTTCCCGGCGCGACGTTCCAGCACGAAGGTGCCCCGGCCCGGGCGCGTGAGCGGCCGACCGTCGGGGCCCGTGACCTCGGTGAGCCAGCTTCCGGCGATCCACGCGCTGTCCCCGGTCCCGTGAATCCGGGCGCCCGGCTCGAAGTGAAAATCGCGGATGCGCGGCCAGACGTTCTGCCACTGCTCGCGGACGATGTTGTCGAGGCCGGCCACGGCGCGAGCCCACGTGCCGAAGGCCATCGCGTCGGCGGCGAACAGCTCTCGACCTCCCGTGAAGTCGCGGGCGCGGACGGTCGCCTCGAACGTGCGCAGCCACTCCTGGGGTGTCGCGGCGGAAGGAGCCATGGCGGCATTATGCACCGAGATTGTGGCATGCTGCTGGTCATGCCCCCATCCAGACGGCCCCTTCGAGTGCTGCACACGGCCGACGTCCACCTCGAGAGCGACGGCTACGGCGATGCCCGCCAGCAAGCCGCGCACCGCGAGCGCGAACGGCGCGGCTTCCAGCGCATCGTCGATCGAGCGCTGAGCGACCAGGTCGATCTGCTGCTGATCGCCGGCGATCTCTTCGATCACAACCGCGTGTCCGACGAGGCCGTCGAGTTCGTGAAGACCGAGCTCGCGCGGCTTCGCCGGCCCGTCGTCATCCTGCCCGGGAACCACGATGTGCTGCACTCGAACGCGATCTACGATCGGCACGACTTCACGGCGGGCGCGAGCCACGTCCATCTGATCCGAGGGTTGAATGGGGAGACCATCGACCTCCCGGAGCTCGACACGATCGTGTGGGGTCGCGCGATGGAGGAGCACGAGCCCGGCTTCCAGCCGCTCGCCCACATTCCCGGGCGGGACGCTCGACGCTGGTGCCTGGCCATGGGTCACGGCTTTTTCTATCCAGACCGGCAACGGCCCGATCGATCCTCGCCGATATTCGCCGACGAGATTCGCGACACCGGCTGGGACTACCTCGCCCTCGGTCACCAGCACGTCCAGAGCAACGTCAGCCAGGGCGGCGTGACCGCCTACTACGCGGGAGCGCCGGGCACCGTCCTGCGCATCGACTTCTCGGTCGAAGGCGGGATCAGCGTGGAGCCTCGACCGCTCGACTGAAAGAGGAGGCGCAGACGATGGCCGTCGAAGTCGCGAAGGTCGAGCTCAAGAGCGTCCAGGATGGCTCGGGCCTCGAGGAGCGCATCCTGGCGGGGCAATTCACCGCCGATCAGGTCGTGGCGGTCGTCGGAAAGACCGAGGGCAACGGCGGGGTCAACGACTTCACCCGCCTGCTGGCCGATCACGCTTTCCGGCGCGTGCTGATGAAGCACGGCAAGCGCAGCGAAGCCGAGGTCGCGACGATCCCGATGGTGTGGTCCGGGGGCTGCGACGGCGTCATCACGCCCCACGCGACCGTGTTCGCGCGGAATGACCGGAAAGGAGCGGCGGACAAGCCGCGCCTGGTGATCGGCACGTCCATGAGCGCGGAGCTTCAGCCCGAGGACATCGGCCGCCCGCGCATGGTCGAGATCGTCGCCGAGGGCGTGAAGGCGGCGATGAAGAACGCCGGCATCGAGGACCCGAAGGACGTGCACTACGTCCAGACCAAGACGCCGCTCCTCACCATCGACTGGGTGGAGAACGCGAAGCGGCGGGGCCAGACCGTGGCGTGCGAGGTGCACGACTCGATGGGCGTGTCGAACGGCACCACCGGTCTGGGGATCGGGGTCGCGCTGGGCGAGATCTCGATGCCGCGCGCCGAGCAGATCTGCAAGGACCTCGACATCTACTCATCGGTCGCGTCGTGTTCTTCCGGCGTCGAGCTCACCCGGGCCCAGATCGTGCTCATGGGCAACAAGGCGGGCGCGGGCGGACGCTACCGCATCGGCCACAGCGTGATGAAGGACGCGCTCGACATCGACGGGATCTACGCTGCGATCCGCAACGCCGGGCTCGAGCTACCGGACCGGCCGCGGGCCGAGGATCTCAAGGGACGCCTCGTGAACTGCTTCATCAAGTCCGAGGCCGACCACCGCGCCAAGCTGCGCGGCCGGCGTCAGATCATGCTCGACGACTCCGACGTCCACCACCATCGCCACTCGAAGGCGGCGGTGGGCGGCGTGGCGGCGGCGGCCATCGGCGATCCCGCGGTCTTCGTCTCGGTCGACGCGATGCACCAGGGACCGCACGGCGGCGGCCCGGTCATCGCGATCGTCGACCTCGGCGACTGAGCGCGTCAGGTGTAGAGGTGGCAGGCCACCTCGCCGTCCCCATCGCGGCGACGCAAGGTCGGCGCGACCTGGGAGCATACCGGCATCGCCGCCGGGCAGCGCGGATGGAAACGACACCCCGAAGGTAGATCGAGCGCGCTCGGGACCTCTCCGGCGACGGTCCGTTCCGGTTGTGGGTCGTCGGGATGGGACGGCAGCGACGCGGCGAAGAGCGCTTTCGTATACGGATGCATCGGCCGCGCGCACAAGGCGTCGCTCTGCGCCGACTCAACGATCTGGCCCAGGTACATCACCGCGATCCGGTGGCTGATGTGCGCGACCGTGGCCAGGTCGTGGCCGATGAAGAGATAGCTCACGCCGAGCGTCCGCTGCAGCGCTTCGAGCTGGTTGATGATCTGGGCGCGGACCGACACGTCGAGCGCGGAGACCGGCTCGTCGAGCACGATCAAGCGCGTGTCGGTCGCGAGCGCCCGCGCGATCGCGATCCGTTGCCGCTGCCCGCCGCTGAACTCGTGCGGAAACAGCGGCGCGACGTCCGGCGCGAGCCCGACCAGCTCGAGGACCTTGCCGACGCGCTCGCCGATCGCGGCGCGTGGCAGGTCGGTGTGGATCTCGAGCGGCTCGCCGATGATGTCGCCCACGCGCATGCGCGGGCTGAGCGAGCTGAACGGGTCCTGGAACACGACCTGCACGGCCCGGCGATAGGCCATGAGATCCGGGCCCTGGAGGCTCGCGATATCGCGCCCGTCGAAGCTGATCGTCCCGGCGGTGGGCGTTTCCTGGAGCAGGATCAGCTTGGAGGTCGTCGTCTTGCCGCATCCGGATTCGCCGATGAGGCCGAGCGTCTCGCCGGCGTGAACCGTGAAGTCGACGCCGTCCACGGCCTTCACCCACCTCGTCACGCCCCCGAGCAGTCGCCGCCGCGCCGGGAAGTGCTTCTTCAGTCCCCGGACTTCAAGAACGGGTGAGGACATCGTCCAGGAGCCAGCATCGGGCGACGCTGCCGTCGCCCACGACAAAGTCGCGAGGTTCGTCGCTCATGCAACGCGGCATGACGTCGGGGCACCGCGGATGGAAGGCGCATCCCGCGGGCAGGGTCGCCAGATTGGGCGGCTGGCCGCGGATCGAGTAGAGCGGCTCCTTGTTGCCGAGCTTCGGCATCGAACCGAGCAGCGCGCGGGTGTACGGGTGCTTGGGATCGTCGAAGAGCTCGCGAACGGGCGCCTGCTCGACGATCTTGCCGGCGTACATCACGGCGACCCGGTCGCACATCTTGGCGACGATGCCGAGGTTGTGCGTCACGAAGATCAGCGCCACGCCCGTCTCGCGCTGGATGTCCTTGAGCAGATCCAGATATTGCGCCTGGATCGTGACGTCGAGGTTCGTCGTGGGCTCGTCGGCGATGACGAGCCGCGGCCCACCGGCCAGCGCGATGGCCCCGACGATGCGCTGGCGCATGCCGCCGCTCATCTGGTGGGGATAGTCGCGCATCCGCCACTCGGGCGACGGGATGCGAACGGCGCGCAGCAGCCCCTGCACGCGCTCGCGCAGGGTGCGGCCGCGGAGGTGCTGGTGGAAGAACGCGGGTTCCGCCACCTGCCGGAAGATCGTGAAGAGCGGGTTCAGCGAGGCCATCGGGTCCTGGAGAATCACGGCGATCCGGCGACCGCGGATTCGGCGCAACTCGCGCTGACTCATCCGCGTCAGGTCCTCGCCCTCGAAGAGGACCCGGCCTCCCACGATGCGGCCGGCGCGCGGCAGGAGCCCGACGATCGAGAGGCACGTCGTCGTCTTGCCGCTTCCCGACTCGCCGACGAGGCCGAGCGTCTCGCCCTCGCGCAAGGTGAAGCTGACGCCGTCCACCGCCTTGACGATACGAGCGCCGCCGAAGGTGAAGAAGTGGGTCTGAAGACCGGCGACTTGCAGGACCGGAGGGCCGGAGGCGATGTCGGGTGCTCCCGGTCTACAGATTTCGCAACTGCGGGTCGAGGCGCACGCGCAACCAGTCGCCGAAGAGCTGGGTCGCGAGGACGATCAAGAGGATGCAGGCCCCCGGGAACACCGTGAGCCACCACTGGCCCGCCATCAAGGTCGGGCGCGCCTCGGAGAGCATGAGCCCCCAGGCCGGCTGAGGCGGCGGCACGCCGACGCCGAGGAAGCTCAGCGACGCTTCCGCGATGATGACGACGCCGACCGTGAGGCTGGCCAGCACCGTCGCCGTGTTCATGACGTTCGGCAGGATGTGCTTCTTGATCACGCGGAGCTTGCTGGCCCCGGCGATCTCGGCCAGCTTTACGAAATCGCGCTCGCGGAGCGTCAACACCTCGCCGCGAATGACCCGCGCGTAGCGCGTCCAGTAGACCGCGCCCAGGATGACGATGATGTTCCACATGCTGGGCCCGACCATCGCGGCCAGAAAGATCGCGAAGACGATCGCCGGCAGCGCGAGCCAGGCGTCGGTCACGCGCATGATGATCTGGTCCACCCAGCCACCCACGTACCCCGCGAGAATCCCCATCGCGGTCCCGATACCGCCCGCCACGAGGGTTCCCATCAGTCCCACGACCAGCGAGACGCGCGCGCCGTAGATCAGCCGGCTCAGGATGTCCCGGCCCTGGAAATCGGTCCCGAGCGGCGTCGCCAGGCTGCCGCCGTCCATCCAGAAGGGCGGCGCGAACATCTCAGCGCCCTTCACCGGAAGCGTCGGGTCGTACGGCGCGATGAGATCGGCGAGGACGGCCACGAGAATCAGGCCGCCGAGGATGACGACCGCGGTCACCGGCGCTTCACGCACCGCCTTGAGGACGGCGCGGAGCCGGCTCGTAGCCGTTTTTCGTGACGCGAACCGTGTGTCGGCCGGGATGGTGGCCATCGTTACCGGCTCAGTCTGATCCTTGGATCGATGAAGGCGTACAGAATGTCCACGACCAGGTTGATGCCGACGATCATGAAGCCGGCCATGATCACGACGCCCTGCACCAGCGGAAAGTCGCGCTGGAAGATGCCCTCGTAGAGCAGCCGGCCGATGCCCGGCCAGGCGAAGATCACCTCGATGATGACGGCGGCGTTGACCATCACCACCATGTTGACGCCGGCCAGCGTGAAGACCGGAATGAGCGCGTTCTTGAACGCGTGCATGGCGATGACCACGAAGTCCGGAAGCCCCTTGAGCCGGGCCAGCTTGATGTACTCGCTGCCGAGCACCTCGAGCATGCTCGAGCGGGTCAGCCGCAGCATCGACGCGGCGAAGTACCACCCGAGCGCGAGCGCGGGCATGACGACGTGCCGCCAGTCGCCGGACCCCGAGGTCGGCAGCCAGCGGAGCCAGACGGAAAACACGAGGATCAGCACGAGACCGAGCCAGAAGCCGGGGATCGAGAGCCCCAGCAGGGCGACGCCTTTCGCGACGTTGTCCCACGCGGTGTTCACCTTTACCGCCGAGATGATGCCGGCCGGGATGCCGATCAGGAGCGAGATGAGCGTGGCGGCCAGCCCGAGGGTCAGCGAGTTGGGCAACCGCTGGAAGTAGAGCTCGCTGACCGGAAGCCGATAGTTGAACGACTTGCCGAGCTCGCCCTGGAGGGCGTTCTGCATGAAGGTCACGTACTGCACGGGCCACGAGCGGTCGAGCCCCCACTGGTGCCGGACCCGCTCGAGATCCTCGGGGCGCGCGCTGGCCTCGGCCATGAGCGCCACGGGGTCGCCGGTGAGCCGGACGATGAGGAAGATCGTCCCGCTCAAGATGAAGAGCGTGACGATGCTGTACATCGCGCGCCGGATGATGAACTGCGCCATACCGACCCGCTACTGGTCCTTGACCTTCAAGTCCTCCCAGGGATAGGCATAGCCGGTCGTGATGGTCGGGAAGACGTCTTGCCACTTCTGCAGCGCGACCCGGGGACCGATCGCGTTGACGAACGCGTGCCGGAACACGGGCACGAGATAGTAATTCTCGAGAATCGCGCGCTGGATCTCCTCGGCGAGCTTCTTGCGCTCCGCGGGATTGATCGAGCGCTCGTACTGATCGAACTTGCCGTCGAGGTCCTTCACGCAGATGCGGTCGCGAGAGCTGAAGCCGCCGCACTTGAAGTAG
>Ga0137396_10000793_pt1 | contig 15720 bp, 15 predicted proteins | sample czc16metaG_FD_108284 | JGI IMG/M metagenome (GOLD analysis project Ga0137396, IMG submission 108284) | Vadose zone soil microbial communities from Angelo Coast Range Reserve, California, USA - czcobulk3.16 metaG | ecosystem: Environmental > Terrestrial > Soil > Vadose zone | place: USA...
CGCCAGCTCGTCCTGCGCCGCGAGGATCTCGTCGTCGGACACGCTGATGAACTGCCCCCCGGAGTCACGAACTGCGGCGACGGCTCCCTCCCAGCTGGCCGGCCGACCGATGCGAATGGCGGATGCCACGGTGCGGGGCCGTTCGATGCGATGGCCCTGCACCACGGGGGACGCGCCCTCGGCCTGGACGCCGCCCCTCTGGGGCCGCAACTTTATGCGCCCTGCTTTCTGGTAATCCGAGAATCCTGCCCAATAAGCAGTGATGTTTCCCGCATTCCCGACGGGCAGGGCCAGCGCATGCGGAGCCCGCCCTAAGGCATCGCAGACTTCAAACGCCGCCGTTCTCTGCCCAGCGATGCGGTGCGGATTTGTGGAGTTGACCAGCGTGAGTCCAAACCGAGCTGCGGCCGCCCGCGCCAGGTCCAAGGCCCCGTCGAAGGTCGCCTGCACGGGGATGAGAGTCGCACCGCAGGCAATCGCCTGGACCAATTTGCCCAACGCGACGCCGTCTGCGGGAATAAGGAGGACGCACGACAGGCCCGCCCGCGCCGCATAGGCGGCGGCCGAGGCCGCCGTATTCCCGGTCGACGCACAGATTACCCCGCGGGCGCCGGCTTCCACCGCCTTCGACACCGCCACGGTCATCCCACGGTCCTTAAACGAGGCGGTGGGGTTGGTGGCCTCGTACTTGACGAGTAGACGGATGCCGTACCGCTCGCCCAGGCGGGACTCCAGGAGCGGAGTGCCACCTTCCCGTAGCGTGATAATCGGAGTAGCAGCGGTGACGGGAAGATAGGACCGGTACTCCTCGATGACTCCTCGCCAAGTGCGGGGGGCTGGGAGCTTCTCGACACGCACGGGGCGACGCACTCGACGCACGGATCGTCTAGCCATCACACAACCTCTTCGCCTCAGACGACGGAACTTTGGACCCCGACGAGCTGGGTACCTCTCCTTCGTTGTTCTCCGGTGAGCAGGGTTTGTCCCCGTCATTGGGGGTTGGCAGGGTCAGGACCTCTCGGTAACATGGATAGTACACAGGAGGAAACTAACGATGGCATTGCCGGAGAACGTGAAGAAGTTCTTGGCCAAGCCGAACGTCGCTGTGGTGGCCACGGTCGGCCCCTCGGGCCGGCCGCAGGCGACGCCGGTCTGGTTCATGCTCGATGGGGACGAGATTCTCATCAACACCGCCAAGGGCCGCGTCAAACTGCGCAACCTCCAGGCGAACCCTCGGGTGTCCCTCGCCATTGTTGATCGCGAGAACCCGTACTCGTACGTGCAAATTCAGGGAACCGTGACAGGGTTCGACGAGAAGAATGGGGCCCGCGACATCGACCGCCTCTCGCTGCGCTACCGCGGGGAGAAGTACAACTACCAAGGCAGCACGCCCGCCGACCGCGTGAGCGTCCGCATCAAACCCACAGGGGTCTCGGGCCTCCGGTAGACGGACAAACGATAGCGCCTCTCGACACCGTGGGCTAGAATGGCATCCGTGGGCCCTTAGCTCAGCGGGTAGAGCGCCGGGCTTTTAACCCGGGCGTCGGGGGTTCGAGTCCCTCAGGGCCCACCACCAAACCTCACGTCTAGAGCGGGCTTTGGAAGACCCTCCCTAAGGAGCACACCCCCAAAAACTCCAAAATAGCAAACGGTAGCAAACGGGCTTGCGCTCCGGTGGCGCAGCGACCACACTGCCTGAATAGGAGGCGGTACCAGCCAGGGTCAAACGGTTGGGGGGTAGTAGTACGGGGCGCCCTCAGCCGCCCGTGGCACCCTTTGCGGAGTGGCCGGTGCGTCTGGCATACACGAAAGGGTGGCTCATGTGATGAGCAAGCTGACGTTCCTTAACGTTCCGCTATGTTCCGGAACGAGGTCCCCGCCAAGATAGCCTCGTCGATCGTGGCACGGTCGCGATGGGTGCAGATGGTACAGGTCCTGGCCATTTTGCGCGCCTCTCCTCGCTCCGTTGAGCAACAGTCTTGGAGGCAGGTAGCTTCGGTCTGGACTGTCTGTGGGCGCTGGCGGTGTAGTGTGGACAGCGCGCCCAGCGCCACCCTTCCCAAAGCGCGTCGACCTCCGCCGTAAGATCTGCTGCCGCTTTAGCGTTGCCCGACTGCCACGCTTGATGCCGACGCGCCTCAACACCGTTGATCGCCGCCTTGATCTCCTCGGGGCTCACGGCCGTCGACCCAACTCAACACCCATCTTATGACAACCCAATGACAGCCCAACTCTATGCATCTCTCTGCTCATATGGCGGAAAGACCTCGCAGACATAGCACACGCCCCCCTTAGCAGACGATCTTTGGTGCTGGCCTTGCCGACCAAGCCTTGAAGTTGGCCATCGACCTCTTTGACTCCAAACCGCGCCTGATGCTGACAATTCGGTGACAAAATTCCTGCCCGTGTGCGAATCCCCCCGTCCTGCTTGTGTTCCAGCTGGTCGGGCAGGCAGGATTTAAACCCGCGGCCTCAGCGTCCCGAACGTTGCGCGCTAAGCCAAGCGGCGCTACTCGGCGACTACCCCTATTGTAGTCGCAGGCGGTACCCTGTCGATGACCAGTGATTCTGTCCGCCTAGACGTTCAGTGATTTTGTCCTCTGTGCCCTCGCGGGCTCAACCGGGAAGCGCTCAGGGTGGTGCATGTGCTTCCGACACCCGCTGTTGGAGGGCCACTAGTGTCCCTGAGAGATACTCTGAGAGATCGCGGCTCTAAACTACCTAAAGATCGTACCAAGCGACGGCGTCGGGATTCGAGGATCTACTAGTGAGGTTGATGCTTGACAGGGAGGAGTTTAGTCGCGGCATCCTAGCCTACGAGACAAACGAGAAGCGAGACGCGATGTATAACTCTTGAAAACCCCTGACATTGACGCCTCCTCCTTTGCCGGATCAACCGAGCGTTTGACGCTGACCGGTTGCCGCAGCCGTCTCGATCGCGTTCAGCATGCGATGGCGCGTGACCGCGTCGTCGAAGGTGGGGCAGAAATGTGTTCCCTCTCGATAGTCGCGAGCGAAACGCGCGTACGCTTGGGCGACGTTGGTGGAGTGGCCCGTGCCTTGCGGCGGCGACCACCGATACTGCTCTGGCACGGGTAGGACCTCGAGCGAGGACTGCGCGCCCTTGCCGCCGTGTACGCTCATCTCGAAGATCTGGGCTTGGCCGCCGGCGGCGGTGAGCTGCAGATCGCCCTCGGTGCCGTTGATCTCCCATAGCAGGTTGGTGCCGCGCGAACGCCCGCCGCGATAGTGGATCGAGAGCGCGGCCCCGCCCTCGAGCAGTCCGGTGACGCACACCTGATCATCAGCGGTCATCGGCTTGCTTTCGCCCGTCTCCGCGATCGTGAAGGACTTTCGGCGCACAGTCATGGTGGCCGAGAGCTGTCGCACCTCGCCGAGGCAGTGACAGAGCGCGTCCGCCGCGTGGCCCAGAGCGATCGAGAGCATCGTCGCGCCGTCTTTCTTGTCGTTGAGGTAGGCGTTGTACGGCTCCACCGTCGGTCCCCAGCCCATTCCCGAACCGATCAACGTCGTGGAGAGCACCTCACCGACGTAGCCTTGCTTGATGAGGTCATTCACGTACGCCACCGACGGCGCAGAACGGGCCTGCAGTCCCGCCACGGCGAGGACGCCCTTCTTTCTCGCCAGTGCGGCCAAGGTCTCCGCCTCTTTCAAGCCGTTGCCGAGAGGCCATTCGCAGTACACGGCCTTGCCCGCGCCGAGCGCTGCAGTCGCCAGTTCGAGGTGATACGGCACTCTCACGGTGACGGCGACGACGTCCACGGCGCCACTGCTCACGAGGTCTTGGTGATTGTCGAACGCGAGAGGCACACCAAAGAGCTTGCTGGCGGCGTCGGCAGATTCGCGTCGGCTGGTGGACAGCGCCGTGATCTCGAAGTCATCCGAGAGCGACTTCAAAGCAGGAATGTGCGCCTGCGCCGCCCATCCGCGATCCGGATTGGCTCCGATAATGCCGACACGAATCCTCTTGGCTCCACCCTTGCCTACTTTCATGTTCATCTCCCTCAGCGCAGCTGTTTCAGCGCTCCGGCCCAGGCGACCACGGCGACCCACGCCACCGTGTGTCCTTTGGTAGGGTGGTACGTCCAACGCTCGCCTGCCCTCAAGCTCACGGAGAGGTAGCTCATCGGTGGCGCCGCGATCGGGCTCTTCGCATCACCATACTCCCCGAGATCACCCGCGGGACCCTCGACGGGCACGTCCTTGGGCATCACGTAGTGACTGGCGTTGGCTGCGTTCTCCAGCGCAGGCGGCAGGGCGACCGACAGCTGGAACGCTTTCACGCTGCCCTCCTCGGGAGCGCCGGCATGCCAGACACCGTTTCCGGCTCGCATCCACTCGACGCCTCCGGCCGACAGCACACCTTTGCTGGCCGGTCGTCTCCGCGTAGCGAACCGCTTCTTCGAGCATCACCGTCACATTGGCGATGCCCGGATGTGGGTGCCAGCCGAAGCCCATCGGCATGGGCGCGAACCGGCCGTCGAAGCCGGCGAGGTCCAGGAACACGAAGGGGCTTGAGAATTTCGCCGAGGTCGGAGGGGCTCATGAGTCGGTGATGGGGCCGTGCGTGTGTCCGCGCGTGCGGTACACGATCTCGCGGACAGGATGCTGAATCTGACGTGCCAACACGACTTACCTCCCCAACGGTTGCGGTGCTGTCGAAGCGCCGGCGGAAATGCCGAGCTTCTTGAGCAGCTGAATAAGCGTGGCGCGCTCGGTCTTCGAAAGCCCACTCGCTGCTAAATCCATGGCCGTCTTGTGACCGGCGAATACCTTGGCCGCCCGCTCTTCTCCCCGCGCCGTTAGCCGAACGATGCGGGCCCTGCGATCGCTCGGGTGGGCCTCGCGCGTGACCAGGTCGCGCGACTCGAGTCGATCTACAGCGGTGGTGATCGCCCCACTGGTGAGCTCGATGCGCCGGCCAATCTCGTTGACCGGCTGCGGTCCCTTGTGAAGAAGCATCTCCATGACCGCGAAATCAGACAGCCCCACCTCGGACGACTCAATGCTCTGGATCGCCAGGCGCTCAAGCGCCCGGTGCGTCTTCATCATCACGAGCCACAGATGCGTGCCCGAAACGTCGGCGGCCTTCTTTCTTGTCGCGGCGCTTTTCATTCTGCATATATCTTAACGTCAAGATACGTGATGTCAAGTCACATCGAGCGACGGGTTCGAGTCTGGGTAAGGGACGAGGCGCCGCGTCTGGTCCAAGTGTTTCCACAGCAAACGGATAGCAAACGGGAGGGTCGGTACTACACCGTCAGCCGCGGTACAGGAAGAGACAACCTGGAGCCAAAACCGTTACGTAGACGCACTCTACGGTAGATCATCGTAGGCGGCGAGAAATGTCGGTTCGATCTTTTAACCCGGGCGTCGGGGGTTCGAGTCCCTCAGGGCCCACCACCAAACCTCACATCTAGAGCGAGTTTCGTAAGACCCCTCCCCGAGGGGGATCTCCGAAGAACCCCAAATAGCTAACAGTAGCTAACGGCCGGCGATGGAAATGAGTCAACATGAGACCATGAAGCCACGAATCACGGTCATCACACTAGGCGTGGATGATCTGGAAGGGTCGCTCAAGTTCTATCGCGACGGGCTCGCTCTACCGACGCAAGGCATTATCGGCGCGGAATTTGAGCACGGCGCCGTCGCCTTCTTTGATTTGCAGGCCGGTTTGAAACTCGCAATTTGGCCCCGCAGGTCTATTGCACACGACACGAATATCCCTCGAACTGCGCCAAGCGCCACCGAATTTACGATCGGCCATAATGTGCGCACCAAAGACGAAGTTGACGCGGTGATGGACCAGGCGAAAAGAGCCGGGGCAAGGATCATCAAGCCTGCTCGAGATACGTTCTGGGGCGGCTACGCCGGTTATTTTCAAGATCCCGACGGGCACCTGTGGGAGATCGTGTGGAATCCGCAATGGGAGATTAGTGAGTAGAACTGTCGCCGCCGTGCTGTGAGCATTGCCACGCCCGGAGTTATCATCGCCAGGTCGACGTGGTCATGCCAGGGGCCGCGCCAGTACCCGCAGTGGAAACGCATCGCCATTCACGTAGTTGACAGGCGCACAGCTGATCGTGCACCGCTGCCCCGGGACCTCATCGATTTCTCCACCTAGATGCTCCACGACAGGAATATTCCGGGCAAACAGGACCGCATGGCTTTGCCAGCTGTTGTCCCCAAACACTGTGTGCGTGGATGCATCGATGGCCGGGGTGTCGATGAGAATCGTGTACACGCCTCGCTCGACCAACCACTGGGCTGACTCCGTACACAATCCGGGGTGCTGCGTGAAATAGTACTGCGCTCCCTCCCGGTCCTGCCCGGGGGTTCTGTACTGACGGTGCCACCCGGTATTGATGACGACCAGATCCCCGGCGCGGATCTCCAAGTTCCCCGCTTCCAGGTCCTGTGCGGTGATGTCCTCGTTGGCCCCCTTGGGTATGTGCAGCACCGGTCCTTCCCCAAGGAAGCGGTCGGGGGGGATTTCATGAAGGTACCACGCGCCTCGCCGAAAATGCCTCGGGGCATCCATGTGCGTGCCGGTGTGCGTGAGAAAAGCCACCAAGGAGACGAAACCCTCACCGGTGCCGGACCCCAGGCTGGTTTCCTCGAGATCCGTGAACGTGGCGAAAAACGGCGGGTGATGCCAGCTCTTCCAGAAGAAGTAGGTCGGCATATCACGGGTAAACGGCATGCTCAGATCATAGATGCGCTTGCCCATCATCGCCCTCCGCGTCTCACTTCTGCTGCAGGTCGTCCAACAATGGCGTGAGCGCAAGAAGCTCAAGCGTGGTTTTCCCTCCCCGCAATCCCTCCATTAGCTTCGCTTCCCGCTCCTGACGAGCGCGCGCCTTTGCCACCACCTCTTCCAGGTTGGCGACCGGGAGAATCACCACGCCAGTCTCGTCGGCCACCACAACATCGCCGGGCCATACCAGCAGGCCGCCACACGTGACAGGCATCCGCAGGATGCCCCGTCTGGCCTTGATCGACGCGCGCATCGAAACAGCGCGGCAGAAGACTGGGAACCCCGACCGCTCGAGTGCCTCCACATCCCGCACCGCACCGTCCAAGATCAAACCGGCGATGCCCCGCGCCCGAGCGGCTGTCATGAGCACTTCGCCCCACACGCCAAACGTGAAGTCGTGGCACTGGGCCACAAGGACTTCCCCGGGTAAGGCGCCGGCCACCGCCGCGTGGAGCATCAGATTATCACCCGGCGGACACGCGACGGTGCACGCTGGACCCACCGTCCGCATTCCGCGCGCAAGGGGACGGATCTCCGGGACCATCGCCCCCAGTTGCCCCGCGGCCTCGTAGAGGGTGGCGGTGTCAAACTCTTGGACGGCCTTCAACAGGGGGCCCTTGACGGGGGTGGCGCCTGGTGCACGTTGTCGCATCGTACTCCGCTCCGGCTTCTTCGGCATGGTTGGCCGCTGGTTTAGTCGGACGAGTAGTCTACCTCTGGCGTGTTGCGGAGGCCGACCGCAAAGCAAAAGCATCGGATTGACGCGTGCGGGCTGACCGGCCGCAGACTGTGCACAGCGTCCGGCGGGATGTGCACAAGATCGCCTTGGACGATCTGTCGCTCTTCACCCTCGAGGGTCATGATGCCGCGACCGCTGACGACATAGTAGAACTCATGCGTGGCGTGGCGGTGTGGGTGCACATATCCGCCGCCTTTCACCTCGAACTCGCTGACGAGTTCGAGATAGCCGCCGAGTGTCGCGGCTTTCAACTCCCGAGGCTTGTAGAGCCACCAGACAGGGACCGTACCCTTGTGCTCGGGTGAGGCCGGTATGCCTTCGATCGATCGCACGTCCATGGCTGAACACCTCCTGCGCCACCGCTATCCAGCCGGGGTCGCGCGTGGGACGGGGTCGACCGTGCCCACGCGCGCTCGGTGGCTGGATCGAGGAAGAACGTCTACTTCACGTACACGCGCTTGGCGATCGCGACGAACTCGCTCACGTTCGCCTTCGTCACGAGCTTGAAAGGGATCAGGATGTCCTTAGGCAGCTTCACGCCCGATAGGTGAAGGTAGCAGCCCCATACGCCCCCACCACCCTGGCCTTCGGGGTCCTGGAACACTGTTGCATCCAGCTCCCCCTTCTGAATGGAATCGAGGGCCTCGGGCAAACCGTCCACACCGGCCATATGCACCTTGCCGATGAGCTTGAACTGGCGGACGACCTGGAGCGCGCCCAGAATCATGTCGTCATTGTTGGCCACGATGAAGTCATAGCTCTTATCGCGCGTGAGCAGACTCTCGGTCACGCTCTGGCCCTTGCCCCGGTCGTAGTCTGCGTACTGCTCAGTGAATGAGACCTTGTCGACCAGGTTCTCCGCCTTGAGCCGATTCTTCAGCCCATCGTTTCGGGCAATATCCGTGATCTGTCCCGCCACACCACGCAGGTAGATGCCCTTGAGTTGGGGTTTGCCGAGCTGCTTATACAGGCCAGTCAACCAGACCCCGAGTTGAGCACCAGAGTCCGGCTGCTCGGAACCAATGAACGTGACCCACTGGCCACCCTCCGCCTTGCCATTGAACTGCACGACTGGCACACCCTTCTTGTTGGCGGCCACGATAGACGCGGAGGATGCCTTGAGGCTGGCCGCCTCGAAGGCCAGACAGTTGACGCCCTGCGCCAGCATGCTCTCGACGTTCTTCAGTTCTTTCTCTGTGTCGTTGAAGGCGTCAGTTTCCAGACATTTCACACCCAGGGCTTTGCATGCCGCCTGCGCCGCTTTCTGGAGGGCGGCCACATACGGAAACGCCAGGTTCTGGTACGACACGCCAAAGGTCCACGGCTGCGCGGCCGCCGCGGAGGTCCCACCAGCGCCGACCGTCAACAACACCACCGCGGTCACCAGCACGAATACCTTGAGCATCATCTCCTGCCTCCTTGGTGAAGCATCACCGATTCCTGACCGATCTGAGGGCGCCCGCACCTCCTCTCAACCTCACGAGGGGAACCATCGCCGGCATCCCGGGTCAGTACCCTTTCTGCCGCAGCACCGCGTCGAGCCACACCGCGGTGATGATGATTACGCCGATAACCATCTGCTGAATCGGAGCCGGCACGTTGAGCATCACCAGCCCGGTGAACAACACGCCCATGATGAGCGCTCCAACGATGGTGTTGGTGATCTTGCCGCGGCCGCCGAACAGCGACGCGCCCCCCACCACGGCGGCGGCGATGGCCTGCAGTTCAAATCCCTGACCGGAGATGGCCTGGGCCGCCATGAGGCGCGACGTGAAGATCAACGCGGCCACCCCGACGCAGAAGCCGCTGATCAGATACACGCTGAACTTCAACAGGGGAACGTTGATGCCAGCCGCACGCGCTGCCTCCGGATTGCCGCCCACCACGTAGACGTAGCGGCCATAGCGGGTGTAGTTCAGGACCACCCAGGCCATACCCGCCATGAGGAGCAGGATCACCGCGGGAATGGGGAGGGGGCCCACCGCGCCTTGTCCCACCACCCGGTAGTATGATTGCAGGTCATAGATCGGATTGACGCGATACCACACCACGAAGCCACGATACGCGGTCAGCGTTCCCAGCGTAACGATCAGGGGATTGACTCCAGCCCATGCAATGATCACCCCGTTGATCGCTCCGCCAGCAAGGCCAATCAGGACGGGCAGCATGAACGCCAGGAAGACGTTCGCGGCGGAGGGATCTTTCTGAGCGAAGACCCCGGAGAACATCCCGGCCACCGCCAGCAGGGAGCCGACCGAAAGATCAATCCCAGCCGTCAGGATTGTGAACGTCATCCCAATGGCGATGATGCCGATGACCGACACCTGGAGCAAGACCAGGAGGGCGCTTTCAGGAGTGCGGAACTGCGGCAGCGCAACAGCGAAGTACGCGACAAGGAGCGCTAGGGCAAAGTAGATGCCGTAGTCACGGAGGGTCGTGACCAGGGCAGAACGGAAGGAAGGTATCCGCGGTCCCAGCGTCGTTTCTGCCGTGAGCGCCGCGCTGAGGTGGATCGTTGATGGGGGCTCGGGCTCTTTCACCTGCATCTCCACCTCACGAAGCCGTCCTCTCGGCCGCCCCACCGGCGGCGATTGTCATGATGCGTTCCTCGCTCGCCTCCTGCCGCGTGACCTCTCCCGCCACCGTGCCATCCCTCATGACCACGATGCGGTCGCTCATCCCCAAAATCTCGGGAAGTTCGGAGGAGATCAGTAGGACGGCCAGCCCATCGCGGGCCAACCGGTCGATGATCGCATGGACCTCCGCCTTAGCCCCGACGTCAATGCCGCGGGTCGGCTCGTCAAGGATGAGGACTCTCGGGGGCACCATGAGCCACCGGCCGATGAGGACTTTCTGCTGGTTGCCACCACTGAGCGTGGAGACTTCGACAGTCTGAGACCTGGTGTGGATCGCCAGCGCCTGGATGATGCGCTCGACTTCGGTCCGCTCTCGCAGGCCGCGAATAAAGCCCACCCGGCTCAGAGCCCGCAGGGCACGGAGCGAGAGGTTGGTACGCACGGGGAGCATCGGGACGAGCCCCCGCAGCCGCCGATCCTCCGGCGTCATCGCTATCCCATGCGTGATCGCATCCAGAGGACTGCGGATGCTCATGCGCGCGCCATCGAGCAGGATGTCCCCCTCGTGAGCGGGTGTGAGCCCAAACAGAGCTTCCGCGAGCGCGGTGCGGCCAGACCCGATCAGCCCATACAGACCGAGGATCTCACCGCTGCAGACGGCAAACGAAACATTGCGGAAGGCGCCCTTCCGACCCAGGTGCCGCACCTCCAGGCGCACCCCTCCTCGCGCGCCTCGACTGCGCGGGAAGAGGGAGGAGAGATCCCGTCCGACCATCGCCTGCACCAAGGTGGCTTCGGTCCATTCCGAGATCGGCGCCGTCGCCACTCGCCTTCCGTCCCTGAGCACCGTGACGCGATCCGCCACCGCAAAGACCTCGTCGAGTTTGTGGGAAATGTAGACGATCGTCACGCCTCTGGATGCCAGGCCTCTGATGATGTGTCCGAGCCTGCCGATTTCCTGATGCGTCAGCGATGAAGTTGGCTCGTCCAGAATCAGCACCCGGGGATTGAGCGCGACCCCTTTGGCGACTTCTACCAACTGTCTCTCCGCAATACTCAACCGGGCGACCTTCGCCTCTGGGCGGAGAGCAATCCCAAGCTCACGACACAGCGTTCGAGCCTGGATTCGGGCCGCAGTGAGATTGAGGAATCCCGGGACACGGGCAAGGGGTTCCCGTCCGAGGAAGATATTGTCGGCGACTGTCAACTCGGGAACGAGGCTGAGTTCCTGGTGGACCAGCCCAATGCCGAGTGTGCGCGCCTGGCCTGGATGGAGGATGCGAACGGCGCGTCCATCGAGGGCAATTTCCCCGACGTAGTCTGCATAGAACCCAGACAGCACCCGCATCAGGGTCGACTTGCCCGCCCCGTTCTCTCCAACGACACCGTGAATCTCCCCCGGCATCAGGTCAAGATCAACACCGTTCACGGCCACGGTGGAGCCAAATGCTTTAGAGATCGCCCGCATGCGGACAATCGGTGCGTGATCGGACACAGTGAGGAACTCCCTCGGTTCGCGCGGCCCCCTACGGGTGATTGGCGAGGGGTCTGTCGACAGATGCAGTCGACTTAATACACGGTGCCGGCTTTGTTTCGGACAGGGAAGATGAATTCCTGCCGCTTCTGCGAGTGATGGCCTGTATCTACGATCGCCACCCCGTCTTGACCCACCGGAGGGCGCTGCTATCAGGCGACGCGTCGCCGAGCCTCCGCAAGAAGGCGCTCAGTTGACCCGCGTGGTGCTGCATGTGCCGGACGTTGTAGATATGCAGCTCGCCTCGGGACGTCGGGATCCAGGAGAACCCTGAAGCGCCTTCGAGCGATTCAGGAAACTCAGAGGCAAGGACCTCGTCCGCCTTCTGCCGGCAAATCGTCACATACGAGAGTGTCTCGTCCTTGGTCAGACCAGGACTTGGTCCGGAGTCAAGCCGGTCGTCGCCACCTCGCCGGTGCAGGTCGCGCAGCTTGAAGACTTGCTCGTTAGGTGATAGGTACAAGTCAGTGAAGAACAACGTGTGATAGGCGACCTGCCGGAACGTCAGGTTAGCTATCTTGCCCTCCCAGTGGTCGGACGGACATGCCCGCGCGCACTGGTTTAGCATGCACAGCGAGGCTTCGAACTGGCCTGCAAGGATACGATTGATGTAGTCGGCCATAGATCGCCTCGAATTGTTGGGATGGGAATGGTAGGAGCGACCCTCTCTTGCCGCGGGAGTCGAGATGCTCTTGGAGTACTCTTGGAATCGCATCGTTGGCCCACACCCGCAAGCAAGAGGCCAGGATCACACAGCGCGCGCTACCGGCGCAGCGGAATGAGGGCGCGCAGCTGGCTGTCGCGGAAGAAAAGCCCCGCCCAAATCAGCACACCAAAGTAGACGGGAACGAGGATATACGTGAACAGTGGATTCCCGGCGCGCAGGTTGGTAGCAACAGCCCCGCCCAAATAGCCTGTCAGCAGGATCGCCCCAAAGATCGAAGTGCGCGGGATCACATAGAGAACAACACAGATGAGCTCAAGGAGCCCGAGGCCGAACACCAGGCTCTCGGGATATCCTAGCCGTGTCGTGCCCTCTATGGCGGGCGGCAACTTCATCACTTTTATGAGGGAATCGAAAAGTAAGAACAACACCACCAGCGTGCTAATGATACGCCCAGCCCAGAGCATCGTCTTTGAGGCCGGAGCATTGTGGGCAGCGGATTGCATCGCTTGTTCCTCCCCTGTGATCTGGTAACTGGACCGACTCTACTACGCCGCTCCATCCCTACGCTCCTTTCAATATCGTAAGCCCCGTGCCTAGAAATCTCAGCCGTGGCCTACGGTTGACTGGATGCCAACATTCAAAACTCAGCAACTAGGGGCTCTCAAGACCGCGGATCCAGATCGCCAAAGTGTACGCAATGGCGGCTGCTGCTACGGCTAACGGGAACAGGATTCTGCTCCGCAATAGCGCCTGTGATTCCTCCCCAATGAGCACAAGCGCCCCAACCCCGATGGCAAGATAGACGAAGGAGACGAAGTAGGCGACGGTCTGTGCAGTTTGTCGCTGCCGCATTGAATCACTGGTCCTGGCCTTGGGCGTCGTCTGGTTCATCCCCCTACTCGGGGATGTCAGGGCATTGAATGTGGCCACCCAGCCCAGTCCCGAGATAAAGCCATGCTTTGGGGTGGTTGGTTCAACGATGAGGATACCGACATAGGCTCCGACCAGGACGGTGATGATGACGTCCAGGAACGTTCTGGTCGAGATCGACGCATGGGGCAGGAGACGCTTTAGGAACTCGTCGGCGGTCGGGAGGCCTTTGCCGACCGAAAACACATAGAGCACAAATGCCCCCAGGACACTTTCAACGTAAAAGGTTCGAGTCGCCCAATCGACAAATGGCATGTCGAAGCCTTTCCGTCGCAAGCAAAGACTTCCTTCCCTCCTGTCGACCCAAGTACGACCCCTGGAACATCCACATGCGCGTAGCAGGTTTCAGGCCAATAGTCCGCGTGCAAGGCTCGCGCTGCGCTACTTGCATTGACCTCCGAAAAATGACCGCGACAGGGCCTCTGCCTCCCTGACCTAATGATTCCAAAGAGGTCCTCCCCAGGACTCAAAGAACCGGAGAGAAGACTTTGCTGGGCTCGCTCCGTGGCCGTGTGAATCTGGAAGGAGTCTTGCCCACGCGGCTCCTCAGCGTGTCGGGCTCGCCGCCGACCCCATGACGTGGGGGAAAGAGGACCTGGAGGATAGAGTGTGCCAATGACTCACGCATCGCGCGCCGTTGCATCGCCGCGCGTGGTGAACATCGAAGATCTACAGTCTGTAGCGCGGCGCCGTCTGCCGAAGGTTATCTTCGACTATATCGACGGCGGTGCCGAAGGCGAAGTGACGCTGCGGGAGAACCGCCTGGCATTTGACGCCGTGACGTTTCGGCCGCGTCAGGCCGTCCCGCTCTCCCCCGCCACGTTGGGCGTTCGTGTGCTCAATTCCGATCTTGCGTTGCCTGTAGTACTCGCCCCCGTTGGCTACAGTCGTCTGATGCATCCCGCGGGCGAAGTGGCGGCGGCGCGGGCCGCCGGGAAAGCCGGTACCGCCTATACGCTCTCCACGATTTCTGGCCATCGACTGGAAGACGTCAAGGCGGCGTCGGCCGGCCCGGTGTGGTATCAGCTCTATATCGTGGGGGGTCGTGAGGCCGCCGAGGAGGCCATCGCCCGCGCCCGGGTTGCGGGATTCTCAGCCTTGGTCGTCACCGTGGACACGCCGATTGGGGGCATGCGGGAGCGCGACATCCGCAATGGAACACTGGAGCTGCTGAACGGACCGCTGTGGTCCAAGCTTCCGTTTCTGCCGCAGCTACTCGCTCATCCGGGGTGGCTGATCCACTTCCTGCTCGATGGCGGCGTGCCCCCGTTACCCAACGTCGTGATCCCTGGCCGGGGGCCGATGTTACTGGATGATGCCCGGTCCGCGCTCTCGCGCACCGCCGTGACCTGGCAAGATCTCTCCTGGATCCGCGATGTGTGGCGGGGTCCGATCCTGATCAAAGGTATCCTCACAGGCGATGACGCCCGGCGAGCCATCGATGAGGGTGCGGCGGGAGTCGTCGTGTCAAACCACGGCGGGCGCCAGCTCGACGGCGCGCCTGCCACCCTGAGAGTCTTGCCGGAAGTCGTCGCGGCAGTAAATGGAAGAGCGGTGGTTCTGATGGATGGAGGCATTCGCCGCGGGGGCGACGTGGTCAAAGCCCTCTGCCTCGGCGCCCGGGCAGTCCTGGTAGGACGCGCGTACGCGTATGGTCTCGGGGCCGCCGGGGAGGCCGGCGTCACGCGGGCGCTAGAAATCTTGCGGGCCGATCTCGAGAGAACCCTCAAGCTTCTCGGATGCCCGTCGATTGCCGCCCTTGACCGCTCCTACGTGGATGTTTCGACGCGCTAACGGGGTTCAGGTCTTAACATTCTTCTTCGGAGGTTTGGTTACTACGCGCCGGCATGGCGCAGCCGCTGCGCCATGCCCAGTTGGTGCCGACCGATTTATTGCGTTGTCCACCCGAATAGCGTGCACGACTTATCTTGAGGATCTCCCGCCATCGGGAAGTAGGCGGTGTCGGTACCACGGAACTGACTGACGCACCCCCAGACCTCGACCTTGCCCGTTACGCGGTCTCGGCGCGTCTGCCCCTGATTGAGGTACTCGTACCGGTTCGTCGCCGCATAGTGGACGCCGCCGACGACCAAGCCCAGCACCACCAACCAAATCACAAGTCGCATAGGTTCCCTCGCGTCATGGCTGTTGTCTAAAATCTTACCCGCCCGACGCAGTCGACAGACAATCACAGAAGTACTCACGGGAACTGCGGCATCCTCGCGCAGAATGCCGCCCTGCGTAGGGCAATGAAGGGAACAGGGCTTCTTCCTCGGCTTCCCTTAGCTCCGGAGGAGATTGCGAAGAATGAACAACACGTTCGCCGGCCGCTCGGCGAGCCGGCGCATGAAGTAGGGAAACCACTCCGCGCCGAACGGGGTCGCGACCAGCACCGTGTAGCCCCGGCGGACGAGGTCCTGCTGCAGCCGGGGGCGCACGCCGTATAACATCTGGAACTCGAAGCGCGTCCGCCCGATGCCGTGGCGATCGACATAC
>Ga0137396_10000794_pt1 | contig 15714 bp, 26 predicted proteins | sample czc16metaG_FD_108284 | JGI IMG/M metagenome (GOLD analysis project Ga0137396, IMG submission 108284) | Vadose zone soil microbial communities from Angelo Coast Range Reserve, California, USA - czcobulk3.16 metaG | ecosystem: Environmental > Terrestrial > Soil > Vadose zone | place: USA...
GGATTCGATGGCTGCGAAGCCGCTGAGAAAGGCAAGATTAGTCACGAGTCCATCTGAGACTCCAAGGGCCGAGCCTCCGATGTAGCTGCGAGCACGGATGTGCTTGTGGATCTCGCGTGGAACTTGTTTCAATTGAGCCATAGAGTTACGCCGATTAGGGATGGGTATGGGGTGCCGATTGCTTATTTCAGCTCTAGCCCGTCACAAGCCAGAAGCTGATGATCTTATGTGGACCGCAAGGGCCTTGTCAAGGAGCCTCGAACCAAAGGTAAATTGTGTGGGCTTCCCGCCATCGCATCTTTTGAGTGGCTTGATGGGGTCTCAAAGGGAATAAGTGGACGAAGGGGCTTTGCGGGTCGTGAGGAGTGTTGGTAGGGACTGTCCAGCAGTTCGTTTCGACCAACCCAGTTGTCAAGGACTGGCACAGCACCATCTCACGGAAACGAACCTCTACCGCGGACCTTTACGCCCAGTCTCTTCATACCTACTGGCTCTACTCGGTCAAGTCGAGAGGCTTTGCCGCTATCAGCCAGTGGATTACCGAAGTAAAAGAGCAGCAGCGGTCGGACGATGTCAAAGTCCGCCGACAGTGGGCAACGGACCTTCTGAACTTCTTCGATACCTACAAGTCTCCAAGAACCAAACGACCTCTCATAACTGAGACTCGGAACGTCTTCGTAGCTGCAATCAAGGGCTTTCTGGTACATCACTTAGGGGATATTCAAGAGCCTTCGAAGTGGATTCTGTCAACGGATGAGCAGAAGCAGGCAGAGGACTTAGCCAAGGAATTAGTTGAACCGCTGTCCCTCGACGAGGTCAAACGGCTCTACAAAGAATGCAAGACTGCACGGGACCGAGCGATATTCCTAACCCTCATCAACGGCTGTGGCATCAGCGAGTTCCTACAGTTCGCTGACAAGTGGCACGACTACTACACCCCGATAAAGGCAAAGTCGATACCCGTCAAAGTGCTGATACAGCGCAAGAAGACCGGAATCATTCACAACACCTACCTGTTCGATGATTGCGTGGATAGTCTTGCTGACCTTACCGCTGAACGTGAGCGAGAGCTTGGGCGACCACTAACTGCCAACGACCATCTATTCATAATCAAGAATGACGGTCCAGCGCTCAAGGACGACAACGTATTCGCCCTCATTAGGTCGATTGCAGACAGTAGTGGCGTAGAACCCTACGAAAAAGGCAAAGTCTCATTCCGAGTCCGTCCCCACGAAATAGGTAGAGACACCTTCAAGACGCAATGTGCTCTTGCAAGGATACCTAACGACGTTAGCGAATACCTGCTCGGGCACAAGATAGACAAGCTGGAATACAACAAGTTCCACAAGACTCCAGAAGGTCAACAGATCATTCTGCAATCGGTTGAGAAGCTTCGACCAATTCTCAACATTGTGACAGGTAGGGGACCAGAGCCAGAAACCAGTTTGCGGGAGTGTTGTATGATGGCAGCAAACCTCGCAGTTCAGCTGAAAATCTCTGATGAGGAAGCCCACAAGCGAATCCTCAACTCATGTCTGAAGAACCACAAGGACCTCTATAGCGACCTAACGCAGAGGGCAGTAGCAAAGGCACAAGTGACTGAGGCAAAGTACGGGGAGGACATCAAGGGACACTGGGGAGTTCTACCACAACTCAAGCACAACGAAGCCGTCATGTTGGCTGTCGAAGTGGCAATGGTTGGGCAATCGAACGGCGTATCATACGAAGTTAAGAAGGTGGCAGCGACCGACGAGGACGCGTACGCTCAAGCTGTGGCAGAGGGCTATCAGGAAGCTGGACGGGTAAATGGAACCATCATCCTGCGAAGGCAAAAGGAGGTGAATTGATGTCCAGAGAATTCTTTGCTGCAAAGAATCTTGGCAAGAGTCAGGGCTATCGGGAAGGAAGAGAATCCGAAAGCTTCGAGTTAGACGGATACAAACGAGCATTTCAGATAGTGTGTGATAGGCTCAACCTATCCCCCGACGAGCGAACAGCCATTCTCAAGCAGGTCGGCTTAGTTGTTTCTTCAAGCGTATCCTCAGTTCCCGTGCCGTCGAACGAGCCTCAGATTGTGAAGAAGAAGATAGACGGAAGAGAAGTTGAGGTCTGTTCGGTAGACGGAACTCCCGTTCATCCTACAGCGCCAGTAATGAACAAATCTCAGCAATGGCAATGCGAGAAGGGTCACGATTTCGTGCGGGTTAGAGCTTAGGCAAAGCCCACACCTTTCCGCCATTCTTCTCAGCAATCCTAATTAAGCCACTTTATTCTACTAGAGATTAGAGAAGCCCAATCCGCGAGAGAAGTTGTTCGGGGGTCTCTCTATTATTGGAGGAATTTTCGATGAACGAAAAGGACTCAAACTTAGCGGTTAGCGCAAGCTACGCTCAAATTCCCACCTGCCCTATCTGCGGGGAGATTCTCGGCTCCGAGTACGCCCTTTTCCTATCCGGGGATGGTACGAATGTGAGAGATATGAGAAGACTATGGGAGGTGAAACTCTAGATGACCAAGGACTTGTTTCGGAGTCGGTTCGGAACTCCCAATTCTCCTGGACTGCGATGGTTTGCGATTAGATTGGTCACGCAGTACGAGAGTGGTCAAAGTCAAAGGAGTATAGCAGCGGACTACAGCATCAGCCGGTCTTGGGTCTACTCCCTAATCCACAGATTTGACAAGGAACCGTGCATGGCTTGTGGGAAGCCCCATCCTCCTGTGAAGGGATACCGCGAGAAGGTCTCGAACTGATGCCTCGACCTCAGATATTCCCGAGGCGGATATGGTGTCCGACTTGCAAGGGGGGCACTGATAGCAATCCTTGTAGTACGTGTGGAAAATGGATTGACGGTCCTCTCGACAAATATCTCTCTGCAAAACGTAGTGTTGACGAGAACGAATTTAAAGACAGTAGAAAGGACGTGGGAACGGGAGCTTAGAGGATAGACTACCTGCCCCGAACACCTTTGTTGGTACGGTAGAGCAAGTAGACTATTGCGCTCAGAAGAACGACTTGGACGATATCGAGTGTTAGAATCATAGATAACCCCAGAATCAACTTCTTGAGAGAACACGGCAACCTTAGGGCATGAACTTGCTTAGGTACCCAAACTCGTATCACCCACTGGGTCATTCAAAAGATAGGTATTGAGGCGAGTCAGCGCCAAGTCTACTTGCACATACCGGAATCACTAATCATACGGAAGTGCAACGATACAGTGAGAGAACGTAGCAGCTAACACTTGTACACTCTACTTACGCTGCGTCTACATGTGCTATCGTGTTAGTTTCCGTGGGCTTCTGCTCGAAATCGGGAATGTCGTCTTCCCGTTTAGGTTCTTCTGGGTTCTGTTCCCGTTTCACTGTAGTTATGACTTGTAGTCTCCGATTAGGGTCCGCCTCTCTCCACATCTCTAACGAAACTACAGTCCTACATGACATGCAGCGTTGAGTGATTGTTCTCTTTTCAACGCCACATTCGGGACAGAAAAAGAGCCTTGGAATTCGACCTCTGCTCATCTACGCCGGAACCAGCTTGTACTCCTTCTCGTCGATGATTATGGTCGTCTCTCCGATCGCAGACCAGTTTCTGACGCCTTGATCATCGACTACTATCTGCTGACGACTTAGCATAATGCCGTTAACAGCCGTTCTGATTGTTCTTGTTTCACTCATTGTTTTTCCACCTCCGTGTGATTTCTGAGTTCACTTGTTTGAGGTGTTCCTCAAGTGGTTTGGTTTGCTGTTCCAACTCGGAAATTCGCGTTTCACTTCGGCTAACTATCTCTTCATACCGTGAAATGTGACCATTGAGAATCTTGAGTTTGCCTTCAAGGTCAGCCTGAGAGTTCACAAGCTCTTGCTGGGTTAGTTTGTTGCAGGCATTCGGTTTGCTGCTCTTATTTCGTCCGAACATCACTGCTTCACTTGATGTGCTAACAAGTTAGCAAGCTCGTGTTTGGTTTCTTTTGAGGTAAGTGCCACTCCTACTGTGATAACTATAGGCAGACTCCACAACTTACGCCATTCTATGAGGTATTTGACGAAATCTTCCAGTTCTCTTTGGGTGTTGATTACTGCATTCATTTTCTAATCACTTTGATACTGCTTGAATGTCTCGCTTGTTACAGCGTCTACAAGCCCAATCAATAGTTAGAGTAGTCTTCCGCTGGCAGTTGAAGCACCAAGCAATCGGTCTTTCTTCAATGGTTGGGACTTGGGGTATTTTGTCCAGTTCAGGTATGTTGTTGCTCAATTTCTCCGCTTCCTTCTTCACGCTTGATTCCAATCCCGCTGAAGTTGTCGTGCTTGATTGAGACTGTATCTGCGATAACTACACGCCATCCTTGAATGATGTCGGGGTTGAAGCGTGAGTCTCTGATTCCAGTATCAAGTAGAAACTGCCGTCTGAAAATCATGAAGCCGTCATGAAATCGTTGGTGTGCTTGTCCGTTGATTAGCGGGTTGATTGCTCCAATCTTCTCGTCAGTCGCAAAGATTCTAACTACTTCATTCCACCAAACGGGAGGAACGTAAGTATCATTGTCGCAGACGAGTATGCAATCCGCATGAGTGCACTTGAGCACTCTATCAACTGAATCGCGTCTACTACCCCAACCGTATCCAATCGTGAGAAAGAGAGGGTACGATTGTGGAAAGTCTGATTGATGTAGAGAGAGGAGTAGTCTGTCTAGGAGGACAAAATCACGGAAATCGTTTCGCGACGGAACTGCAACAGCTACCTCAACCAATATACCTCAGCAGCCCTTTCTCTTCCCGCTCTCTCGCCATGCTGATTGCCTGTGCTGTGGAGTCAGCTTCGATATCTTTCACAAACTGAGCAGAGTCGTGAACAATTCCGCAGTTCAAGCACTTGGCTTCTTTCTTCTTAGAAGAAGTCTTGGCAGTCGTTGTTTCCAACTCCTCTGTTTCGCTCTTTCCATGATGTCGCGATGATTGTTCAACCAGTTGACCTTGAACGAGATAGTTGGCTCAGCTTCTGCCGCTTTCTTTCTATCTCCAATGTAGATTACGCCACATTCTGAACACACGGACTGATTGTCGTCTACTCTGCTTCCGTCAGCGAATTTGGTAATAACTCGAAGGTCTCCTTGACAGCCATATCGCTTGAACCAACAGGCGACTTTGGTTTTTGACCGTCCGATAACGAGCGGCTTAACGAGTTCTCCCATGATATATCCGTCTCAGTGTTTTCTTCGCTTCCTCGACATTCTGCCGTGGGTCAATGTTAGTCTGGTCTCGGCGTTTGTCGCCTACTACAGTTCTATCCATTCCTGGATGGCTACGTGACGTTCCGTAAGCATCAGAAATGTCACCTTGAACTTGCAGTTTGGGCATAACAGCACCCGTACCCGGGTTATCGCCTGCTCCTTGCATTGGAGTCGGATTAGGCGGGTATTGTCCTGCAAGTGGATTGGGTGATGTTCCTGCGGCTTCTGCCGGAGTCGGAAGGGTCTGCCCATAGACAATATCGCGCGGAGGAGTCGTACTCTGACGACCATCACTGTAGACTTGTCCCGGTAGACCGAAGTCTGGGGTTTTCGCTTCAGGAGGTTCGTAGCTCGGTGGCGATACGAACATTCGCCGATTGTTTTCTGGCGACCCGTATGTCGTCTGGTTGTACTTCTTGATTCCTTTCATTTTCCTCGCCTTACAAGGCATGAGCACTGTATCGTTTTGTCTGTTCGATTAGGGCATACACAGTCTCTTGCTATCGACTCCTTCATTTCGGGCATTGCAAGTGAGCTAAGCCCGAACTCCTTGTCTACGAATTGCCCTTCACTGTCTGCTTCCCACTTCTTTCGGGTGGCATCAAGTTCTAACCTGAGTTCTCTCGCTCGCAAAACAGATTCTCTGGTCAGTCCGTTCTGTCTTAGAACATGCTCGGGAGCTTCGAGAATCTTGTCATACTGTCTGACGGTCCCTTTGAAGAGGTACGCTTTCTCCTCTTTTGTCGAACAACTGCACGGTTCTTGGCAAGGATGACTGCAACCGCAAGTCTGTTTCTCTGAGTAGACCGAGCCGAGTATCTGTTCCATGTCGTCGAGACTTAGTCGTCCCGTTTGGATCCGATACACTCCACTTGAACCAGATTGACCGGGTTCTGCGGGAATCTTTGCTGACGGGTTCTCGCTTGGCATTCCATAACTTAGAGGGTCTTTGGGTTGTCGAACGTCAGAGTTTGCTTGTCTTTCGGCTTGTGTTAGTTGTTGTTGCATGTTTCGTCGTCGTTGCGGGGTTAGCGTGTCTTCCATCCGAACGGCTGGGTTCCCAGAAATACCTCTGTCTTCGTCTTTGAACTCTCCACCAGGAATTCGAAATATAGTCTTTCCTTCGCCCGGAGCTTGACCAATACTTCTCGGCATCCTTGACTGAGACACTGTAGAATGTTGGTCATAGGTAGGGGCACCAGACGGGGCTTTCTCTTTCTCCCAACGCTTGGTGAATGAATTGTAACGCTGAGTTATCTTGGTCTTTGGGATGTGTCTGTCTTCTGCTGTTATCATGGCAATCACTTAAGGGAATAATTTGGAGGTCTGAGCTAACAACTGGGGGAACTACTCCCAGAGAATGGACGATAGCTCAGACCATCACAGTTGAGGGTAGGGTATTGTCTACCCTGTCACGGCGGAATAAGACGTGACTATGAACGGCTCAGCAGCGTGTTTCACTACCTCTGCATCATTGCCGTTATCGTAGATATGCTCAACTACGACTATGACTTACTTTACTGGCTTTGACAAGACAGTTCTGAGAGTTCGGTTCAACGATGGTTCGTGGACTTGTTTTCGAATCTCGGCAGCTTCTCTATCCAGGAGTAGTGCTTTGTGTTTGAGGTCATCTCGTCCGGCAAAGTTTCCAGCAATCTCTTGGTCACGAGCAAGTCTTCGCATTCCAGATGCTTGCTTCTCTAACTGGTCAGCTCTCTTGAAGTGGTCATAATCAAACCGTTCTTCGTCAGCCGCGGTGTCAGTAGATTTAGTCTCTGATATCTGAGTAGGTTTGGTGAACCTCTCCATTTCTTTGCTGAGAAACGATTTGCTCACTACATCTGGAACTACTTCCTTGACTGTTCCCATTCCCGCTCGGCGTAAATCGAAGTCCATCGGATGAGGACCGTTCGCATCAGCTTCATCCAACGCTTTGAGAAACGCTTTGCCCATCACTTGCTCTGCTTCTCGTCTGTCAGTTGCTGAACCGAATACATGGTTACCAGTAGAACCGAGAGTCTTTGCCGTCACTGATGTGTCTATGTCCGGATAGCTGGGCTGATTGGGATAGGTCGATGACCGTTCAGAGCTACCTCCGTTTGGTCTCTCTTGTGACGGAACTCGCGGAGGGCTCATGGGTTTAGTGTAGCCTCTTGGAACGCCTTCGCTAACACGATAAGGACTGTAGGGTGTTTGGTCAGTGTCTCCTCTAGTTCCGACTGGTCCGACTTGATCCCAATCTTGCCCGGGACTTGGTCTATTCAATCGGTGGTTAGGTTGAGGGTTGCCTCTGGGGTTGCCCGGCGAAGTTGGATTGGTGTATGTCGAGCCTACGGGCTGGTCTGCTGTTCGATAGCTGCCAGTTTCATTGCGACCAGACCGTCCCGGCTCTGCTGGAATCTTTGCCGGTGGTTGCCCGGGTGATCGAACATTGGTGAGGTTTTCAGTTCCGCCTTGCGGTTGGGTGACGTCCTTGATTTGAGCATCAAACACTTTCTCGAATACCGCTACTCCCTCAGGTAATGCGCCGAAGACCTTTGCAACAGTAGCCATAGTGAGAGCTTTCCATGCCTTGAGTTCTTCGTCGTCATCATCTGTTCTAACGCGGGGTGTAGCTTCGCGGGAGAGTATTTCCTCAGCAGCCCGGTATGCTTCCTCATCGGTGAGGCTGGCGTCTCGTTCTTTCAATCGCATAGCGAACTTGAATACTGGGTCTTCTTGTGCAGCAATACGCTGCAATCCTTTCTTGAGGGATGGTAGTAGTTCTTTTGTTGGCATTGTTTATTTCACCAAATCGAATCCTTTCGTGTGTAGCGTTCGTCGCGTGTGTTCGAATGCGTCACTGTCGTCAGAAGATTTTGAGATATATCCGCAGTCACGACACTTGTACCCGAGTTGAGTGTCTGCTGCCTTTAGCAGAATCGACTTAGGGGAAAATCGGGAATAACCCTCATCGAAACCTTCGCGCTGATTCAACATACTTGTTGGAATTCCATTCATTACAGCCGCGCGAATTTTGCCGTAGTACTTTTGCCATTGCGCCGAGTCATTGGTGTCTTCAGCTCGTTGTCGCATCCATCCTGCCGCAACTGATTCCCCGTATGCGCGTTCTTCTTTGGTTAGTTCGTCGTGGACTGCCATTGAGTGAAGTAGAAGTGTTCCCTTTTCGATGTCTGAGAACCTGGTGTTTTTCGCGAGAAGTCCTACAGTCTCATCGAGCTTAGTAGGGAAGTTCATGTAGAGTGGTTTCAAAAGAGTTCACCAAGTGGTAGTGTGCCGTTGTCACCGTGTTGACAGAAGACTACGCCTTTCTCCTGGTCCTTTTTGAAGGACGCCATGTCGAGGATGTTCCGTCTATCGGCGATGTGTCCACATGAGAACTTCCGCTTGTTAGGTAGATTCTCAAAGAAGAACTTCTCACTCTGACTGTTTGCAAGGGCAATTTTCTCTTGTTCTACTCGCGCTGCATCCTGCTTTCGAAGCTGTTCGAGCCTATCGATTGTCTGAAGAACGCGCTGCTCATCGAAGTTGAATGCCCTGACTAACCGGTCCATCTCGTCCTCAGTCAGTTTGTGTTCCTTGATGAATTTCAGTTGCGAGGGAACAAGAACAATCGGTTCGCGGTCGCCTTCAGTGTAGGGTCTTGGTTGCATTAGTTTCTGTAGAATGACTATCGGGTCCATTGAGACGGGAGGTTCTCTTGGTTCAGTGGAATGTTTGGGAACCACTACCCGAATCATCACTCCGCCGATGTTCACATACTTAGTTTCTTCGTTGGAGTTTAGATGTTCAGTGTAGATTTTTCCTACCGTCTTGAACGGGACGTACTGCCCATTGATTTCTCGATAGATGTGTCCGGTCTTCAGCTCGTTTCCATTACTATCAACTGGTTTGCTCAATTTTCTTCTCCTTCTCTTTGTTCGTCTTGTCACGGATGAATTGTGAAAATGCTGCCGAAATTTCTCCGCGATTGGCTGTTGTATCCAGCATCAGCCTGAGGATTTCGTTATACGTCGCCGGGGCATCCTTAGTGAACTCCCGGACGAACGCGTCAATCTCTTTGAGTGGTCTCATTGTGTTTTCACTTTCTTACAGTGATGAGATTTTCCGCTCTCATCGATTACGTCAATGCAAATCTTGTTTAGGGGTTTGAAGACGAGACTAACTGTCTCGCCACAATCATTCTTACAGGAACGCGGCGCTGAAAGGAATCTACTTCGCTTGCCGCAATTCTCGCACAGAAACTGCTTGTCGCTCTCTTTGATTTCGCTCATCTAAGCTCACCGCTTCAGCCGTTACACTACAACAAACCGTGTGAATCACACAACGTTGCATCGTGCATGGGAAAGGTCTGTATGTTGTCGGTTCAACCCTTTCTGAGCTTGAGCGACTTTCTCAATGCTAACCTCTCTCCTCAACCCGGTTTGCCTTTGCCCCTACTTCGTTTTTTTAGAGATGGCTATCGTGAAACATCTTCGATTTCGGGGATTATCAGCCCAGACCGGTGAGTGTTCGTTGGAGACTTCCTCTCTCCTAACATAAGTAAAGGGTGGAATCAGACGTGCTGCTTGTGAGGTCTCTCATCTTGGAAGTTCTCGCTCTTTAGAACGGCCGGCTTTCCAGCAGTTTGGACTTCCTTTTTCGTCGCTACTCTGCCGCGTTTCTTCTTCTCTTGTAGAACTCGACCTACCTTTTTGGTAGGCTTCCTTGGCGTTATTTCGAACAATACCCCCGACTTTCTTCGTTGCTCAACTGTTTTCTCGCCGTAATGACGCCTCAAGTCCTTCCATCTATCATACTCCAACTTGTGCGTGTCGCAGAGAGGTATCCTAACATGCCTTTGAGACCGTAACACAACCTTCTCTCCACACCGCAAACAAGTCCAAGTGATTTCCTTGATCAGGTATCCCTTCGCGTCCATCAGCCCCAGTTCCTCAGCCTTCTTGATTTGATTCTGAAGCCAGCCACTTTCGCTATCTTCAAGGAACTCGTAGAACTGGTAGTCAGTTAGGTTGACGAGCGTTTTCTCAAGCTCATCCTCAGCCTGCCCCCTTACCTCAGCATCGACCATCTGACACTTTGCACATTGACAATCCCCCATCGCATACGGGTCGTGTTCAACGCTGTTTTTCGGACTGGCTACTTCAGTCAAGACTAACTACTCCTTGTACAACACATGGGTTTGCCATTATGCCGAGAATTCAGAGAAGCGTAACCGACGCTTCCCTACACGAACATACTTTGGTTCGGCTTACTAAAGATTGACTTGTTCAAGTAACGAACATCAAAAATACAACTCGCAGGACCATTGAGCTGAACTATCTTGGTATTCCAACTTAAAGCAGTAGCCTACGGATTGGGAGCCTTGCTCGGTCTTGGTGGGATTGCGCTGATAGCCGCGGGATACAACGTGACTCCGAATAATCCTGATGAGGTCAACGCCGGCTGGTTGCTCATCGCAATAGCCGTGATAATGTGGGTCGCTGGTTTCGTGGCGAAAGAGAGCAAGAGAGGAGGAATGTTTCACTAGTTGTTACAGCTTTTCCACGACGATATTAGCGCAGTCTTTGCACATGAAACACCGTCCGCCCTCTAAACACAGTCAACGGTCTATCTACGTAACACTTGAAATCCTGCAATCTTTGAGTCGGAGACTGGCGAAAAGGATGTGTTTCTGACACCACAACAGATTCGGGAGTTCGGAGACCAACTAAGCAGGCTTCCTTCTCGTGAGCTTGGTGGCGAGACTATCGAGAAGATTTTGGCTTCGGTGCTTCCACAAGCCAAGCAACTACCCAAAGACAAGAAATGGTTCGATATCGTTCAGCCGTCTCGGGGCCTAGAAGTAAAGACCTTCGTGGTTGACCCGCCGTTAGAGGCCGGTCGCACTATCTATAACGTTCTCAAAAGAATCTCGAAGATTGAATCTAAGGATGAAGGGGCTCGGTTACGTGCACCTCAGGTCGTGGGAGATGAGATTATTGACTATCTGCAAGGCAGCATCCGCGAACACGCAACTCTGAAGAGAATTCCTGCGGAGCGGGTCATGGCTATCCTGTTTCGGGTTACAGAAGCCACAAGATTTGCATATTGGGAGGAACCCCTAGACTTTGGTCGGAAACAGGACTATCGATGGACATGGAACGAAGCTGAGACACTGAAAGGCTATCGTGGGACCGACGAGATTTTTCAATGGTATTCAAGGAATCAGAAGCAGTTCATGTATCGATGGAAGGTACCGACGACAGCAGACTTCATAGACGTAACACCGGTCGCAACGATCACTTTGACTGAAGAAGAACTAGAAGAAAGGATTGAGCGGTCTTATCGTGAAGGATATGAGGACGCGAAAACCGGGAAGTCTAAACGATTGTAATTCTATGCTAGAATGCTTTGATTCGTCTTTAGGGAAGAATCAGGAAACTCCTCCCTGATGCGCTGTTCGCAGACGGCGAGATAGTGAGGGTTCATTTCCATTCCCAAGAAATTTCGATGTTCTCTTAGTGCGGCAATCCCCGTTGTTCCTGAACCCATGAATGGGTCCAGTACGGTTCCGGGGCGAAGTTCCGAGTCACAGGTGCATTTCGCGGAGCGAACTCTCTTTTCCTTTCTATCATAGAACTTCTCCTCAGGTAATCCACAATTGGGACATGCACGTTCGGGACACGAGAACCGAATTATCCACTGAATTAGTTTCGAAGGGAACGGTGAGTTATGCTCGCCCTCGAAAGGCTCGGTGTGGAATTGCCAAACCGAACCTGGATTCTTGCCTAAGGGATGATTATACATGTACAAGTGGGGCTGACCCGCTGCGTGTTGTTTAGGGGAACCGCCTGCGTTGGGACGAGAACCCATAGTGCGACCGTATAGGTCGGTTCTTTCTCCGTCGGCATTCACCCACTTGGGTTTCAGTCTAACATTGTCCAGACGACTATAGTAATCTAGAACGTCCCAGTCCTCTCTGCCATCTCTGTTCCATGAAACTATCTCAGCCGATTGAGAAACGTAGTATTGACGCCTATCAGATTCAGGTTTCACGAAGAAGAAGAAATACTCGTGAGACACATTGAACCTTGAATGGACTGACGAAGGTAGACCTCCGCCTTTAGAACTCTCGTCGGAGAAGGCAACACTCTTCGCCCACACTATATCGTTCCTGACGACCCAACCGGCATCCTGCATTGCTGCCGCAAATCTAGATGGAATCAGCAACTTTTGCTTTGGTTGGAGCCAATTCTCCTTTCCCTCTTTCGCATAGGAATCTCCAAGGTTCACCCACAGCTCTCCGGTGTCTTTCAGGACTCTCCGTCCATCATGAGTGAAGATGTCAACAAGATGGCGGATGTAGTCTCTCGGGTCCCCTTCTTGACCAAGCTGACCTTTCCACGCATGACAAATGCCGCAGGTTTCTCCTTCATTCTTGCCACTGCCCTCTTTCCAGTCGTGGGAACAGTTCTTTGAACCGTCGAAAACCGTCGTTGTTGTCGGTCCGTTATCTCGATGGTGCCAATATGGAGGAGAAGTGATAATGGTATCGATGCTGCGATCCGGAATAGCCCACGCTTTCGTCGCGTCTGCTGACAGGATTCTGTTCACGGGAGCATCAGACATCGATTGCTTCCTTATGCGACTAATGTCCCGCTGGATGATATAAACGGAAACCTTTGTGAAAGTGAAGAGACGTGACTAGTGAATCAAGCGGAAGATTTCGGAGAAAGTAGTGGTTCAAAAAAAGGAAAAAAGGGTGAAGAAAGATATCTGGGGGTTTCTCTATGGTCGAGTCGGGATGTTCCGGACTACATCGGTCATGTAATGGCCAGCATCTGTCAGTTTGAAGCGTCGTACAGCAACAGGTTTTCCGTCCGAAGGGCTTTCCAAATCGAACTTACCAGCGACGAGACCGTACTTTAGAAGGATATCGAGATGGAACTGAACAACTTTGGGATTGATATCAAGCTCGTCAGCCAGTTTACTCGCGTAGGACTCCGACTCGAATAGACTGAGCAAGATTCGTTTGCGCGCTGGTTGCATGGCCACGTACAGTCGTTCATCATACAGTTTCTTGTCTGTGGAATCCTTCAGCACATTTCTCACCATGTACATACACCATGTTCGGTATATCTCTGTCCTCGCTACAGAGATACTGGGTTAATAGCATACATGGGTCCGCTGTATCTTATGATATACCGAGTAGGTATCTTCACCCCATAGACAGCTATAGATCGATGTCAAAGGTCATCCTCTCTCAGGTCACGATTCGATTCCACCTTGACCGAAAGATTTATCTGATGCGAGAGACGCTCTCTCTGCGTAGGAGAGATTCTATCTGACGAGGATAGGGACCATCGATGGCTCGCAAACCGGCCAGTCTCGGGCAAAAACGAGGTCGTTCAAATGAACACCTCCTATCCAGTCAATTTCTACGCGGCGGAGACGTGGCGTCAGCAGTATTCCACACTCCTTTGGCAACCGGTCCACACTGAGACGTCGGTCTCGAAATGGGGGATGCCGCATCCTCTTGAAGCCGGATTTGTCGGGTCTGTAGGGGAGCTGGCCGGTCAGCGATTCGACTTCAGGCTCCCCTTAGATGACGGCCGAGAAGTTCACGTTCGGGAGTATGGAGACCGCTACACGCTTCATCTGGACAAGGTAAGTGCCGTAAGAAATCCGCTGGGTCACCTTCTCTCTGATGCTCCACACTGGATCATCATTGGCGGGATCGTAGCTCTCGTTGTGGGATTACTCTTCTCAGGAGACGAGTAGATGTACGCCCTCGTCTTTGTTGCACTTGCGATCGTGGGGTTAGTTCTTCTTCCGCCTTTGATTCTCTACGATTCTGCCAACCCATTCGTCGAAGTCGCTAGCATGGTATACGAGGCAAGCACCGGAACTTCTCCTGGCACCATCAAGATCGACCAAGTCACGGTAGGATCGGAATTCTGGATGGTCTATGCCTCGCAACAGCACGGGATCATTCAGACCATTGAACAGTTGAACGTCTCATACCTACACTTCTCGCTCAAAGTCATAATCAACGTCCTGACTCCGACCGGTGGCACTATCTCTCTGGTAGGAACTGTCGAGGGTCCTCAAGGAACCACCACTCAGACTGCGGTATTCGGACCCAGCGAAGGGCTGAACTTCTTGGGGCTCTATACGGCGTCGGTATCGCTCGTCACAGATAGCGGCAAGGTTTTGGACTCGGCTCAAACCTCATTCACGGTGTAGGCGATGACTAAGTTCACCCTCCCAATCGGAACAACTGAACGACACAACATCGACGTTCTAGCCTCGCCACTCAAGGGCGTTCAGGTTCATGTTGACGGTAAGCCTATCTCGACATTCAACACGCCGGGAAGGTCGAAGATGGTCAAGTTCTCAGTTGGGGAGAAGGAATCTCACGAGATAGAAATTCGAATTCGTGGATATTTTCTGCATCGGATAGACATTCTGGTAGATGGAAAATTTAGCGGACACGTCTGATGGGATCAGGTTGAGAAAAGGTGAGGAGTGGCCGACTCACGATGATGTCGTGAATGTCGTAGCCTCAAGAAAGTTATCGTACCCCAACAAGACGCACCCAGAATGGAAGACTGAGACGAATCCTGATCAAGAGAAAAATTTCTACGTCCAGTCTAGGAACGGTGACAAGCTCTATCCCGATGTTGTCGTGCACGATACGAAAGCGGCCCTGATGATCGGAGAGGTGGAGACGGAGAGCACAGTGAATGATGAATCGGCTGAACAATGGAGTGATTATTCAGGTCTCGTGAGCGACTTCTACCTGTATGTTCCAGAGGGGACTGAGGACGACGCAGCACAGCTCTTGCAATCCAACAGGATCGCGTGTTCAGGACTGCGTGCCTATTCAGTCGTGAATGGCAATGTCACGTTCAGAGATGTAAGTTAGAGGGGTTGACCATTGGGCTACACTGACGAAGATTTGTCTTATGTTTTCGACAAGAACAAGGGACTTTGTTGGCATTGCGGAAAGACTCTTGCTTGGAGTAACTATGGGGTCCCAGGCGCAAGAGGCGCATGGGAAGTCGATCACAGTGTTCCGCTGTCAAGAGGAGGTACAGACTACCTTCAGAATCTGGTACCCTCGTGTATCCCATGCAACAGAAGCAAGCAGGACCTACGCACTCGAGAATACAGTTACTGATTCTGAACTGTGTCGGTACATAACTTCATTCTGACCCCATATCGCAATGAGAACCATCATAGGGGTTTATTGCCCCGGAATCCCATGTTCTTAACGGGATTACAAATGTCTGACAGCAGGAACCGAACCAAAGGTAAATATCGAATCCTGACCCATAGGCCCGTAGAGTCTTAGCCAATGGGGAGAAGAAGACGCCGAGTAATCCGCATTGTTAAGAAGAAACTCCCCACCGTGTTTGTTTGCCCCCGATGTGGAGAAGAAGCCGTCAGGGTAACAATTGCTAAGGATACGGGGCATGCCACAGTCCTCTGCGCCCTA
>Ga0137396_10000795_pt1 | contig 15712 bp, 14 predicted proteins | sample czc16metaG_FD_108284 | JGI IMG/M metagenome (GOLD analysis project Ga0137396, IMG submission 108284) | Vadose zone soil microbial communities from Angelo Coast Range Reserve, California, USA - czcobulk3.16 metaG | ecosystem: Environmental > Terrestrial > Soil > Vadose zone | place: USA...
GGTCCATGGACTCCGCCGCCCGCAGCAGGCTGGCCTCAGCCTGGCGCACTGCCGCGACTCCGAGGTGCTCGGCGGTGCGGGCCAGGACGGCCACGTGCTGGTAGCCCACCTCACCCCGGGCAAAGGCCTTTTGCGTTTTCGGCAGGTGTTCCAGCTGGCGGGCGACGCCGACCCGCTCGGCGGCCGCCCCACCCGACAGCTTGCAGTTGGAGCGCAGCCAGGGCACCAGGCCCAGGGCGCCATCGGCGACATATTCGCCGGACTTCTCGAAGCGCCGAACCCCCTGGGCGAAGACGGCTTCAAAGGGATCGATGCCGGCTTCCCGGATCTTGACCAGGCCATCGGCCAGCTCCCCGTCGTCGGCCCGCCGGAACCAATCAGCCCAGAGTCGGACCACCGCCTGCGTCTCTTGGATCGGAGGGCCTGAGGTGGCCATGCGCCCATCCTGGACTATGCCTGTGACAGCTGTCTGTCACAAAACTTCTTGTCTGTTTAACTTACTCTTGTCGCTGGGGTCGCCCAGCCCACGACTTTCTCAGTGAACATCCGAGCCGGGACCTAGAATCGGACGGTGCGCGAGCAGCGGAAAGTCGTGACCGTCCTGTTTGCCGACGTGGTGGGCTCGACGGCCCTGGCTGCCCAGACCGATCCGGAAGTCGTGCGCAGCCAGATGGCTCGCTACTTCAAGCGCGTGACGGACATTTCAGAGGCGTATGGGGGGACCGTCGAGAAGTTCGCGGGCGACGCGGCCATGGTCGTCTTCGGGGTGCCCACGGTACACGACGACGACGCCGAGCGAGCGGTCCGGGCCGCGCTGGACATCCGCGATGGGGCGGCTGAGCTCGCGGTCCGAGTCGGGGTGAACACGGGCGAAGCGGTCACGGCCGCCCGAGAAGATCGCCAGTTCATGGTCAGCGGCGACGCGGTGAACACCGCCGCCCGCCTGCAGCAGGGAGCCGAGTCCGGCGAGGTCGTCGTCGGCGCGTTGACCCACCAATTGACCCGCACGGTCATCGAGTACGAGCCACGCCAAGCGGTAACCGCCAAGGGCAAGCCCGAGCCGCTTCTGGCATTCCGCGCCCTTCGGCCGCGGACGACGATCCCGGCCCAGGCTCGAGGCGTGTCGGGTCTGCACGCGGCGTTGGTTGGACGGAGCCGCGAGCTCCGACTGCTGCTGGACACCTTCGCCCGATCCGCAGAGGACCGTCGCCCGCATCTGTTCACCCTGGTCGGTGCTGCCGGGGTCGGAAAGTCGCGCTTGGTCGGCGAAGCCCTGTCGACCCTGGCCGGGTCCGGGGCCAGGCTGCTCCGCGGCCGCTGCCTGCCCTACGGACGCGGCGTCACCTACTGGCCGCTCAAGGAGATGCTGTTGCCGGACACGGGCATCGGTCTCGCCGACGAACGCGACGTGGCGCTGGCAAAGCTCGACCGCTGGCTCGGGGAGCTCCTGCTGGGCGATTCGCAGCGGCCCGCCATCCGCGCCCGCCTGGCCGTGATGATGGGCTTCGAGACCCCCACCACGGGGATGCCGGACACGCCCGCCGACCGGGTGGACCGGGAGATTGGCTGGGGGATCCGGCACTATCTCGAGGCGGTCGCCAGGGGAGGACCGCTGATTGTGGTGGTCGACGACCTGCAATGGGCGGAGCCTCCGGTCATCGAGATCGTGGAACAGCTGGCTGAGCGATCCGTCGACGTGCCGATGCTGTTGATCTGCATCGCCCGACCCGAATTCCTGGAAGCCCGACGCGACTGGGGATCCGGGAAGCCAAACTCGACCACCATCACGCTCGACCCGCTCAACCCCGAGGAGACGGGCACGCTGATCTCTCGATTGCTCGAGATCGAGGCGCTGCCGGCGAACCTGCGCGCGCAGATCATCGAGCGTTCGGCGGGCACGCCGCTCTTCTGCGAGGAATTCATCCAGATGCTGATCGACGACGGTCGACTGGTTCGAGACGGGTCGAGCTGGCGAGCGATGGGACAAATCGACCAGATCGAGGTCCCCCACAGCATCCAGGCCGTGCTGGCGGCCCGGCTGGACGGCCTGCCTGACAACGAAAAGGGTGTCCTGCAGGCGGCCAGTGTCATTGGCGAGCGGTTCGAAGCGGCCCAGGTTAGGGAGCTGGTGGGAGGCACCGACCCAGAAGCCGCTCTGGAGTCGCTCCGCCGCAAAGGCCTGGTGGTAGCAGGAGACCGGGATCGCGACGAGCTGCGTTTCCGCCATCTCCTCATCCGCGACGCGGCCTATTCGTCGCTCACCAAGTCGGAGCGGGCGGCGCTCCACGATCGATTTGGATCGTTGCTCGAGCGAGAGGCTGGTGATCCTCAGCAGCTGACCGAAATTCTTGCCCACCATGCGGAACGGGCGCTGACCCTGTCCATCGAACTGGGCGTCGAGGGCGAGTTGCTGGCGCCTCGAGCACGTCGCGCGCTGGACTGGTGGCTGGCCTCCGGTGACAGAGCCATCACCCGGCGCGACGTGGCTGTCGTCGCTGCCGCGCTCCAGACCGCCCGCGTCGCCGCGGGGCTCTTGCCAGACGGCGGTGGGCTCCCATCTCGCGCTCGCCTGGCGCTACTGGAGGCCCAGCGTCTGATGATGACCGGCGACTATGCGCAAGCGGCCCGGGCCGCGGCCGAGGCGGCGGGACTCGCCGAGCAAGCCGGTCTAGCGCGGGTCGTTGCCACCGCCCGACTCACCGAGGCCTGGATCGCGAACTGGACAGGCATGCAGAGTCTTGAGGAGTTCGATCGGGTCGTCCAGCGCGCTGTCGAGGCCTGTCGACAAGCCGGCGACGACGCCGGCGAGATCGAAGCGCTCCATATCGGGACCAACCACCTGTATTCGATTGGGCTGCTTGGGGAGTTCATCAAGGCGAATGAACGGCTGCTCGAGCAGGCACGAACGATTGGGGATTCCGCTCGCATCGCCGCCATCCTGATGCGGTTGGCGAGTTCTGAGACGAATCGCGGGGAGCTGGCCGCTGCGGATCGCTACCTCGCTGACGCGGAGGCGTTGGCGGCGCAAACCGGGTTGCGGAACGTCGCGCTGCAGGCGCATCTCCCTCGGGGGACCAGGCTCTTGCTCACTCGGGACCTGCATGGCGCGGAACAGGTCTTTCGCCAATACCTTGTGGCGGCCCGGGACGCCGGAGTGGTTCAGCAGCAAGTAAGCGCACTTCGATTCCTGGGCTACGCGCTGCTGTGGCAAGACCTCCCTGCACCGGCTGCGGAAGCACTCGACCAGGCGCTGGCGCTCAGCGAGTCGAGCGGAGAGCGCTGGAATCGGGCCGAGCTGCTCGCGCTTCGGGCACGCGCCGCACTCGAGTTGGGCGACATTCCCTTAGCCGAGAATTTCATGGACCGCGCCCTGGCCATGCTCCGCGACGACGACGTCACGGCCGTCTCAGAGGTATACCACCACCTGGGGATGATCCGGGCCGCACGCGGGCGCGACGCTGAGGCGGAGGCGAGCTTGCGGCGGAGTCTGGAGGCGGTGCGCCGCACCGACTACCACTGGCCCACCAGCAATAGCACCCTCGCGCTGGCGGAATTCTTGGCGCAGCGCGGCCGGATCACCGAGGCGGCCGCCCTCGTGGCAGAACGCGAAGGCTGGATTCGCGAGCACGAGCTCCATCTCTGGGATCCGCAGATCGCCGAGGTCCGCAATCTGATTACGGCGGCGACTCGCTCCTAGGCCCGTGACCCTGTATCTCACGGTCAAGTTCGTGCACGTCCTGGTGGCCATCGTGGCGGTCGGAAGCAGCGCCGGCTCCAGTCTGTGGCTTCGCCTGGCGATGCGAAGCCCGGCGCACCTGCCATTCGCTCTGCGGACGGCGACGTTTCTCGACGAGGTCCTCACGCGGCCCGGTTTGATCGTCCTGCTCGTCACCGGCCTCTGGATGGCTGCCTCGCGCTGGTCGCTGGCCTTGTTTTGGGTGCGGTCGGCCCTGATCCTGGTCGCGATCGTGCTCGTCCTGCTCTACCTCGTCGTCGGCCGGCTCCTGCAGCGACTGATCCGGGTCGCCGAGGCGGAGGGGTTGGCATCGTCCCGGTGGGCGCGCCTGGATCGCGGATTCGAAGTCGCCGGCGGCGCCAGCAGCCTGATCATCATTGTGGTCGTCTGGCTGATGGTGACGAAGCCGTCCTAACGTTCACCCGCCCAGTACGAGACCGCAAACGCTAGCGCGGTCCGGTGACCGCGCCTTCGCTGGCGGACGAGACCAGCGCCGCGTACTTGGCCAGCGCACCAGTCTCGTAGCGTGGCGCGGGCGGCCGCCACGTCGCCAGCCGGCTGCGTAGCTCGCTGGTTGAAAGCTCCACGTTCAACTGCCGGCCGGTGATGTCGAAGACGATCATGTCGCCCTCCTTGAGCGCGGCAATGGGTCCGCCTTTGGCCGCCTCGGGCGCCACGTGACCGGCCATCAGCCCATGGGTCGCGCCCGAGAATCGGCCATCGGTCACCAGCGCCACGGTATCGCCCAGCCCCTCGCCGACCAGGGCCCCGGTGACCGCCAGCATCTCCGGCATCCCGGGTCCGCCCACCGGACCCTCATAACGGATGACCACCACGTCGTTGTCGCGAATGCCGCCCTTGCGAACCGCGTCGAAGGCCGCCTGCTCGGTATCGAAGACGCGCGCGGGGCCTCGGTGGTGGAGGCGCTCGTGGCCGGCGAGTTTGACCACACAGCCATCCGGCGCCAGGTTCCCCCGGAGGATAGCCAGTCCGCCAGTCGGCTTCACCGGATCCGCCACCGAGCGGACCACCCGCTGGCCCGGCGTCTCAACGGCCGCCTTCGCCACCGCGCCCAGGGTGCGGCCGTCGACCGTCCAGGCATTGGGGTGGAGGACCTTCGCCTCCAGCAGACGCTGCGCCACCAGGGCCATCCCGCCGGCCGCGTAGAGGTCGCTCGCCACGTACTCGCCGCCCGGCTTGAGGCTGGCCACGATGGGAGTGCGGGCCGCGATCCGGTCGAAGTCATCAATCGACAGGGGCACCCCGGCCTCGCGGGCGATGGCCAGCAGGTGGAGCACGCCGTTGGTCGACCCGCCGGTGCCGGCCACGGAGGCCACCGCGTTCTCGATGGAGGCGCGGGTGATCACCGACCGCGGCGTGACCCCCTGGTCGAGCAGGTCCATCACCAGCTGGCCGGCCCGGTACGCCGCGTCGGGCTTCTTGGTGTCGAGGGCCGGGATCTCGTTCATCCCGGCCGGGCTGATGCCGAGGAATTCCATGGCGGTGGCCATGGTGTTCGCAGTGAACTGGCCACCACAGGCACCCGCCCCAGGGCAGGCATGCTCTTCGATCTGGCTCAGCTCGGTGTCGCTGATCCGGCCCGCGGCTCGCGCGCCGACCGCTTCGAACACGTCCTGGAGGGTGATGTCGTGGCCGTTGTGCCTTCCCGGTCCGATGGTGCCGCTGTAGAGAACCAGGCCGGGGATGTTCAGCCGGGCGAGGGCCATGGCCGCCGCCGGAATGGTCTTGTCGCAGCCCACGATCATGACTAAGGCATCGAAGGAGTGGCCGCGCGCCACCAGTTCGATGGAGTCGGCGATCACCTCGCGGCTGACCAGCGAGGCACGCATCCCCTCGGTGCCCATCGAGACCCCGTCCGAGATGGCAATGGTGTTGAACTCCATGGGCGTGCCCCCGGCCGCCCGGATGCCGGCCTTCACCCGCTCGGCCAGCTGGCGGTGGGTGAAGTTGCAGGGCATGGTCTCGATCCAGCTGTGGCCCACGCCGATGATGGGTTTGGCCAGGTCTTCCCGGCTGAACCCGATGGCGCGCAACATGGCGCGCGCCCCGGCGCGAGCGGGCCCCTCGGTCATGACCGCGCTCCGCCGCTTGGCAGCCCCCTGCCCCTGCTCGGCCATGGCACGAATTGTACGGCCGGTCCGTTACAGGTTCGTGTCGTCCGCCCTGGCCCGACCCGTGACGCCGCGCCGGCTCCCGGTCACGCACGGGCTGCGCCGTCGGGCCGACATGCTACTCCTGCTGGTCCTGGCCGTGCCCACCGCCTACGTCGACTGGCATATCGTGCGGGCCTGGTCATGGTCGCCGGCGTGGAGCGCGGCGTGGCTGGGGCTGACTCTGGTGGCGGTCGGGGCGGGGATGGTCTGGCTCGATGGACGCGAGCTGGTGGCCGCCCTGGTGGCGGCCTCCCTGTATGCGGGGCCGATCGTGACGGCGATCGCCCGCTTCCACTTCGTCCCCTCGCCCGTGGCCCTGATCGGCGATGGTGCGCTCCAGACCCAGCAGGCGGGCGACCTCCTCCTCCACGGGACGGATCCGTACGGGGCGGACTACGCGGCCCTCGGTCTGGGCCGCACTCCGTGGGCCGAGCCCTTTCCCAACCCGGCCCTCCATCACACCGTCTTCTGGCCAGGGCAGTTTCTCCTGCCGTTGCCCCTCCAGTCTCTTTCGCAGACGATCCTGCACTGGTGGGACCAGCGGGTCTTCCTGCTGCTGGCCGGGGCGGCGATCTGGATCCTGCTCCGGCAACTGTTGCCGGGGACCGCGGGCCGAGCCGCGGCGGTGGCGTTTTTCCTGGTGCCCGGTCACAGCCTGGTCGCCGTGCTGGGAGACAACGACCTGGCCATGGTGGCGCTGCTGCTGGGGGCCCTGTTCGCGGCGCAGCGCCGGCGGTTCCTCCTCATGGGGCTGCTGCTGGGGCTGGCCGTGGCCACCAAACAGCATGCCGTGCTGGCCGCGCCCTTCATCGTCTGGTGGGCGCTGGCCCGCGGAGCTTCCCTGCCAGTCGTGGCGCGCTCCGCGGTGGGCGGCATGGCTGCGCTGATGGCGGTGCTCCTGCCATTCGTGCTCTGGAACCCGCACGCCTTCATCCAGGACACCATCGTGTTCGTCACCGGCGGCGGTGCCGATGCCTACCCCATTAATGGGTTCGGGTTGTCGGCCATGTTGCTGGCGGCGGGCGTGATCCACGGTTCCCGTGATGCGTTTCCATTCGCGCCCATCGAGGCGGTGGTGGGGATTGCCCTCTGGGCCTGGGGCTACGTCTGGATTCGCGCCCGCCGGCAGCTCCCCGATGTCCTGATCTTCAGTGGCCTCACCGCCTTGCTGGTGCTCTTCGTCAGTCGGTACTTCCACGACACCCACCTGCTGCTCGGCCTGGAGCTGATGGGGGCCGGGTTCATTGGCAGGCTCCGGGTGCTGCAGCCATGAAGCTCGGCTGGTGGCGACTGCGCCGGCTGATTCGCCTCCTGTCATTCCGCCCATTGCCGGCCGTCTTGCTCTTCGGCGGCATGACCCTGGCGTCCAATGTGCTCTGGTTTGGCACCGGCCTCTTCATCGGACCGCTCCCCGGGGTGGTGATCACGCTCCTGACCGGGGCCGGCCTGGCGGGCGCCCTTCTGGCGCTGCGCCGCGGGCGCTGCCAGCTGGCCGGGCTGGCGGTCTTGATCGGGTTCGCCGTCCTGATCCCGGCCGTGGCGCTGATCGCCTATCGGTTGAAGACGGGCGTGCCCATCCTGATGCACGACGGGGCGTACGCGACCGAGGAAGCCATGCGGGCCTTACTCACCAACCACGATCCCTATGGCTTTGACTACAGCCAGAGCAGCATGCGGCTCTGGCACTGGTACGTGAACTACCCTCTCCCGGCAAACCTCTTTCATTATGTGTACCCGCCGCTGACGTTTCTGCTCCCGCTTCCGCTGTTCGCGGCCGCCGGGGCGCTCGGGCTTCCCTTCGACGTCCGCCTGGTTTTCCTGGCTGCGGCCGGCCTGGCGGGTTGGGCAACTATTCGTCTGCCCTGGCGATGGGAGTGGCGGTATGTGACGCTGGCAGCTCTGTTTCTCGATCCCCTCTTCTATTTGCCTGAGGGACGGAACGACATCCTCTTTCTGGCGGCCGTGCTCCTCGGCTGCCTGGCCTGGGAGCGCGATCGGCCGGTGGCGGCCGCCTGGGCGTTCGGGCTGGGCCTGGCATTCAAGCAGTTCGCCATCTTCTTCGTGCTGCCCGTGGGCGTGGCGCTCACCGCTCTTTGGCTCCGAGGTCGCTTGTCGAACGCCAGACTGGCCGCCGCCCTGGCGGGCATGGTCCTGCCCCTCGGCGTGAGCGTGGCTCCCTTCCTGGCCTGGAACGCGTCGGCCCTTTGGACCGACACCGTCGGCGTGGTCAGCGGCACGGCGCACCCCAGCTTGCCCATCGACGGCTTCGGATTGTCGGCCGTGATGGTGGCCTTGCACCTGCTGCCTGACAAGCACGCCTCCTTCCCGTTCGGACTGGTGCAGGCGGCGGTGGTCCTGCCGCTGCTGGCCTGGGGTCTGCCGCGGGTATGGCGCCAGCCGCAACTCCACCGCGTCTTGCAGGTGGCGGCGCCGACCATGGCGGCGGCCCTGGTCTGCAGCCGCTACTTCAACGACAGCCACCTGGCCGTGGTCGTCTTCCTGCTGATCCTGGCCGGGCTCAGCCGCCGGGGCGCGGTCGCCCGGCTGAGCAAGTCGCCCGTCCTGGCCCGCGCCGCCTGACTAGGGAGGGCAAGGGCGGCCGTTTCAGGTTGACACCGGTGGGCGTCAGCGCCTAAACTACTCGTTCGCGCCCAAAAGGCGCATAGATAACGCATGCCTACCATTTCCCAGTTGGTCCGACGTGGCCGCAAGCCTCTGGTCAAGAAGACCAAGGCGCCGGCGCTGCAGGGGTCGCCCCAGCGGCGCGGCGTCTGCGTGCGCGTCTACACAACGACCCCCAAAAAGCCAAACTCGGCCCTCCGGAAGGTGGCCCGGGTTCGCCTGACCTCCCGAGCCGAGGTGACCGCCTACATCCCGGGGATCGGGCACAACCTGCAGGAGCACTCGGTGGTCCTGATCCGGGGTGGCCGGGTCAAAGACCTGCCTGGCGTCCGCTACCACATCGTCCGCGGCACCCTGGACACGGCCGGGGCCAAGAACCGCAAGCAGAGCCGCTCCAAGTACGGCGCCAAGCGCGAGAAGGCGGCCAAGAAGCCCTAATGCCCCGCCGAGCCCGCGTCCAGAAGCGTGTCATTCTGCCCGACCCCTTGTACACACACGAGGGCGTAGCAAAGTTCATGAACGTGATCATGCAGCGGGGAAAGAAGAGCACCGCCGAGAGCATCGTCTACGGCGCCTTCGACCGGATCGCGAAGGCGACCAAGAAGGACCCGGTGGAGGTTTTCGAGAGTGCCATCAAGAACGTCACCCCGGTGCTGGAGGTCAAGCCCCGCCGGATCGGGGGCGCCACCTACCAGGTGCCGGTGGAGATCAAGCCCGAGCGGCGGCTGGCCCTGGCCCGTCGCTGGATCGTGCGTTTTGCCCGGACCCGATCGGGGAAATCTATGCAAGACAAGTTGGCCGGCGAGCTGATGGACGCCGCCAACGGGGTCGGCGGCGCCATCAAGCGCCGCGAAGAGACCCACAAGATGGCCGAGAGCAACAAAGCTTTCAGCCATTTCCGGTACTAAGCCAAAGGTTGGAAGGGAAGAGTCAGTTTGCCAGTTTCACAATCGGAAAACACAAAAATGGCCCGTAGCTACCCGCTCGACAAGGTTCGGAACATCGGCATCATGGCGCACATCGATGCCGGGAAGACGACCACGACCGAGCGCGTCCTCTTCTATACCGGGCGCATCCACAAGATGGGCGAGGTCCACGAGGGGGCCGCCACCATGGACTGGATGGTCCAGGAGCAGGAGCGCGGGATCACCATCACGTCGGCGGCCACGGCGGCCACCTGGCGCGGCCATCGGATCAACATTATTGACACACCCGGACACGTAGATTTCACGGTTGAGGTCGAGCGCAGCCTGCGCGTCCTGGACGGCGCGGTCGCCGTGTTCGACGCCGTGGCCGGCGTGGAGCCCCAGTCGGAGACGGTCTGGCGGCAGGCCGACCGCTACGAGGTCCCCCGGATCGCCTTCATCAACAAGATGGACCGGGTGGGCGCCGATTTCTTCGCCTCATACAAGTCCATCCGGGAGCGGCTGGGCGCCAACGCCGTCCCTATCCAGCTGCCCATCGGGGTGGAAGACACCTTCGAGGGCGTGGTGGACCTGATCAACAAGGTGGCCATCACCTACACCGACGACCTGGGCACCAAGATCGAGAGCGAGGCCATCCCGGAGGCCATGCGGGAGCAGGTGGAGCAGTACCACAAGGCGCTGCTGGAGGCGGTGGCCGAGTTCGATGACGTCTTGCTCCAGAAGTATCTGGACGACAAGCCGATCACCGGGGACGAGATCAGGGCCGCCATCCGCAAGGGGACCGTGTCCAACCGGTTCGTCCCGGTGCTGGCCGGCGCCGCCCTGCGCAACCGTGGCATCCAGCCGATGCTGGACGCCATCGTGGACTTCCTGCCGTCCCCGCTCGACAAGCTGGGGGTGGAAGGGATCAACCCCAAGAGCAACGTGACCGAGTGGCGCAAGCCGGCCGACAACCAGCCCTTCGCCGGGCTGGCGTTCAAGATCGCCACCGACCCGTACGTCGGCAAGCTGACCTTCTTCCGGGTCTATGCCGGCACGCTCAAGTCCGGTTCCTACATCTGGAACGCCACCCGCGGCACCAAGGAGCGGGTGGGCCGCATCCTCCAGATGCACGCCAATCACCGGGAGGAAATCCCGGAGGTCTTCGCCGGTGACATCGCGGCGGCGATCGGGCTGAAGCAGACCACCACCGGGGACACCCTGGCCGACGAGGACAACCCGATCCTGCTGGAAAACATCATCTTCCCGGAGCCGGTCATCAGCGTGGCCATCGAGCCGCGCACCAAGGCCGACCAGGAGAAGATGGGCCAGGCGCTGGCCAAGCTGGCCGAAGAGGATCCCACTTTCAAGGTGCGCACCGACGAGGAGACCGCCCAGACCATCATCTCGGGCATGGGCGAGCTGCACCTGGAGATCATCGTCGACCGCATGCTGCGCGAATTCGCCGTGGACGCCAATGTGGGCAAGCCGCAGGTCGCCTACCGGGAGACCATCAAGCGCAAGGCGCACGGCGTCGGGCGCTTCATCCGGCAATCCGGCGGCCGCGGCCAGTACGGCCATGCCGAGATCGACATCGAGCCCAATGAGGCGGGCAAGGGCTTCGAGTTCGTGGACAAGATCGTGGGTGGCTCCATCCCCAAGGAGTACCACGGCGCCGTGGAGAAGGGCATCATCGAGGCCCTCAACAACGGCGTGCTGGCCGGCTTCCCGGTGGTCGACGTGAAGGCCACCCTGGTGGACGGCTCCTACCACGAGGTCGACTCCAACGAGATGGCCTTCACCATCGCCGGCTCGATGGCGGCCAAGAACGGCATGCAGAAGGCCCAGCCGGTGCTGCTCGAGCCGATCATGAAGGTCGAAGTGGTCATGCCCGAGGAGTTCATGGGCGACATCCTGGGCGACCTGAGCGCGCGGCGCGGGTCCATCCTGGGCATGGAGGGGCGGGCCACCATGCAGGTGATCCGGGCCTACGTGCCGCTGGGCAACATGTTCGGCTACGCGACCGAGCTGCGGTCCCGCACCCAGGGCCGGGCGACCTACAGCATGGAGTTCCACCATTACCAGGACGTGCCGAAGTCGATATCAGAAGAGATCGTGGCCAAAGCCAAGGCCTGAACCCATTTTCAAGGAGCGGAGGTAGACAAGGAGACACGAATGGCAAAGAAGAAGTTCGACCGGAGTAAGCCCCACGTCAACGTCGGCACCATCGGGCACATCGACCATGGCAAGACCACGCTTACGGCTGCCATCACGAAGGTGCTGGCCAAGAAGGGGCTGGCCGAATTCCGCTCCTTCGACTCCATCGACAACGCCCCGGAGGAGAAGGCCCGCGGCATCACGATCGCGGCGTCGCACGTGGAGTACGAGACCGACAAGCGGCACTACGCCCACGTGGATTGCCCCGGCCACGCCGACTACATCAAGAACATGATCACCGGCGCCGCCCAGATGGATGGCGCCATCCTGGTGGTGGCCGCCACCGACGGGCCCATGCCCCAGACCCGAGAGCATATCCTGCTGGCTCGCCAGGTCGGCGTGCCGCGGATCGTCGTCGCCCTCAACAAGGTCGACGCGGTCGACGACCAGGAGATCCTGGAGCTGGTCGAGCTGGAGGTCCGCGAGCTGCTGTCCCGGTACGAGTTCCCGGGCGACGACATCCCGGTGGTGAAGGTCTCGGCGCTCAAGGCGCTGGAGGGCGATGCCCAGTACGAGGACAGCATCCGCCAGCTGATGGACGCGGTCGATACCTACATCCCGGTGCCCCAGCGCGACCTGGAGAAGCCCTTCATGATGCCGATCGAGGACGTGTTCTCGATCGAAGGCCGCGGCACCGTGGTGACCGGCCGGATCGAGCGCGGGCAGGTCAAGGTCAACGAAGAGGTGGAGATCGTCGGCATCCACGACACCAAGAAGACGGTGGTGACCGGGGTGGAGATGTTCCACAAGCTGCTCGATTCCGGGCAGGCCGGGGATAACGTGGGCTGCCTGCTGCGCGGCACCAAGCGCGAAGAGGTGGAGCGCGGCCAGGTGCTGGCCAAGCCCGGCACGATCAAGCCCCACACCGAGTTCGATGCCCAGGTCTACGTGCTGACCAAGGACGAAGGCGGCCGGCACACGCCCTTTTTCAAGGGCTACCGCCCGCAGTTCTACGTCCGGACCACCGACGTCACCGGCGAGGTGGTGCTGCCGGAAGGCACCGAGATGGTCATGCCCGGCGACAACATCCTGATGCACATTTCCCTGATCACGCCCATCGCGGTGGAGGAAGGGATGCGCTTCGCTATCCGCGAGGGCGGCAAGACCGTGGGCGCCGGCGTGGCCACCAAGGTGACCAAGTAAGGGAGAGTTAGGTGGCACAGAAAATCCGTATCAGACTGAAGGCCTACGACCACCGGGTGCTGGACCAGGCGGCCGAAAAGATCGTGGAAACCGCCCGTCGGACCAACGCGTCCACGGCCGGCCCCATTCCGCTGCCCACCGAGACCAACCGGTGGACGGTGATCCGCGGGCCGTTCATCGACAAGGACTCGCGGGAGCAGTTCGAGATGCGCACCCACAAGCGCATCATCGACATCCTGGATCCGAATCCCAAGGTGGTCGATGCCCTGATGCGGTTGAACCTGCCCTCCGGGGTCAACATCGAGATCAAGCTCTGACGAGATGGCTACCAAGGGTCTGCTCGCCAGGAAGATCGGGATGACGCAGGTGTTCTCCGACACCGGAGAGCTGCTGCCCGTCACCGTCCTGGAAGCCGGCCCCTGCATCGTGGTGGCTCGCCGGACGACTGCCAAAGAGGGCTACGAGGCGGTCCAGCTCGGTTTTGGCGACGTGAAGGAGAAGCACCTGCGCCAACCTGCCGCCGGCCACTTCAAGAAGGCCGGGGTGGCGGCCCGCCGTCACCTGCGGGAACTCCGGCTCCGGGGCGATTCGGACCTGGTGGTGGGGCAGGAGCTCAAAGTGGACATCTTCAAGGCCGGGGATCGGGTCGACGTGACCGGCACGTCCCGGGGCAAGGGCTTCAGCGGCCAGCACAAGCGGCATCACTTCGGCCGCGGCCCGGTGACCCACGGCTCGCACAACATCAAGCAGCCCGGCTCCATCGGCTCGTCCTCCACGCCCTCCCGGGTCTACAAGGGCATGCGCATGGCGGGCCAGATGGGAAACGCCACCGCCACCAGCACCTTCCTGACGGTGGTGCGGGTGGATCTGGATCGCAACCTCATGCTCGTCCGGGGCGCGGTCCCCGGCCATCCCAACAGTCTCCTCCTGGTCCGCGATGCCCGGCAGCGAGGCAAGCCGAAGAAATGAGCCAGGCCAGGGTCTTCGACGGCGCCGGCAAGGAGACGGGGACGGTGGAGCTCTCCGACGAGATCTTCAACGCGCCTGTGCATGAGGCCGCCCTGCACCAGGCGTTGCTGCGCCAGCTGGCCAATGCCCGTCAGGGCACCCACCAGACCAAGACTCGAGGCGAGGTCAGCGGGGGCGGCAAGAAGCCGTGGAAGCAGAAGGGAACCGGGCGCGCCCGCCAGGGCAGCACGCGGGCCCCGCAGTGGCGCCACGGCGGCACCGTGTTCGGGCCGCATCCGCGCGGCTACGAGCAGAAGATGCCCCGCAAGCAGCGGCGGCTGGCGCTGCGGGCGGCGCTGGCGGTGAAGTCGCAGGGCGAGCAGCTCCGCGTGCTCGACGGCCTGGCCTTGGAGGCGCCGCGCACCGGCCAGATGGCCGACCTGTTCGTCGAGCTGGGGTCGGGGGCCAAGACGCTCTTCGTCCTTCCCGCCCACGACCAGGTGGTGGAGAAGTCGACCCGCAACCTGCCCTGGGTCCGGACCATCCTGGCCCAGAATCTCAACGTCTTCGACGTGCTGGAAGCCGATATGGTGGTGCTCACCCGGGAGGCGCTGGCCCAGGTGGAGGCGCAGCTGGCATGAAAACTCCGGGGCAGGTCATCCAGAAGCCGCTCGTCAGTGAGAAGAGCTACGGTGCCATGACCGGCGGCAAATACGTGTTCCGGGTGCGGCGCGACGCCAACAAGCAGGACATCGCCCAGGCCGTGGCCGAGGCGTTCAAGGTCGATGTGGTCAGCGTCAACACCATGCACATGCGGGGCAAAGAACGCCGTCGCGGCAAGCTCAGCGGATTCCAGCCGGACTGGAAGAAAGCCGTCGTCACGCTGAAAGAGGGTCAGAAAATCGAGAACCTCTTCCAGGGAGTTTAGGAAGCCGCCATGCCCATCAAGAAGTACAAGCCCACCACTCCCGGCCGGCGATTCATGTCCGTCAGCGGCTTTGACGAGGTCACCAAGAAGCGGCCGGAGAAGGCGCTGCTCCGCTCCTTGAAGACGGATGCCGGGCGCAACGCCCAGGGCAAGATCACGGTCCGCCATCAGGGCGGTGGTCACCGCAAGCTGTACCGGCTGATCGATTTCCGGCGTGACAAGCGGGGAATCCCGTCGACGGTGGCGGCGGTCGAGTATGACCCGAACCGGAGTGCCCGGATCGCGCTGCTCACCTACGCCGATGGCGAGAAGCGGTACATCCTGGCCCCCGTCGGCCTGTCCGTGGGGGACAAGGTACTGGCGGGTCCGGAGGCGGACATCCGCCCCGGCAATGCCCTGCCGCTGGCCAGCATCCCGGTGGGCACCACCGTGCACGCGGTCGAGGTGCACCCCGGCCGAGGCGCCCAACTCGTCCGGTCGGCGGGCATGTCGGCCCAGCTGCTGGCCAAGGAAGGACCCTACGCCCAACTGCGCATGCCGTCCGGCGAGGTGCGGAAGATCGCCGTCGGCTGTTACGCCGTGATCGGGCAGGTCGGCAATGTCGAGCACGAGAACGAGAACGTGGGCAAAGCCGGCAAGAGCCGCTGGCGCGGCAAGCGACCATCCGTCCGCGGCATGGCCATGAACCCCTTTGACCATCCCCACGGTGGTGGGGAAGGACGCTCCGGCGCGGGCGGTCATCCGCAGACGCCATGGGGCAAGCCCACGCTCGGCTACCGAACCCGCCGCAACAAGAAGACAGCGGTGATGATCGTGCGCCGCCGGCCCAAGAATCCGGGGAGGAAGAAGTAGTGAGCCGGTCCACCAAGAAGGGCCCCTACGTCGAGCCCTCGCTGATGAAGAAGATCGCGGTGATGAACCAGGCCAAGGACAAGAAAGTGGTCAAGACCTGGTCTCGGGATTCCAGCGTGTTCCCCGAGATGGTCGGGCACACCATCGCCATCCACGACGGCAAGAAGCATGTGCCCATCTTTATCAC
>Ga0137396_10000798_pt1 | contig 15683 bp, 14 predicted proteins | sample czc16metaG_FD_108284 | JGI IMG/M metagenome (GOLD analysis project Ga0137396, IMG submission 108284) | Vadose zone soil microbial communities from Angelo Coast Range Reserve, California, USA - czcobulk3.16 metaG | ecosystem: Environmental > Terrestrial > Soil > Vadose zone | place: USA...
ACCTCGTAGTGCATGGTGCTATCGACGAAGTAGCGAATCGACTGATAGTCCCATTCGACGGCATAGACGTGAAAATCGGTCGTGGTGACCGGCGCATCGACATGCACGAACGGCGTGTTGCCCGAGTACCCCGGCCCATGAACCGCCGAGCTCATCCGGTCGGTCTGGCTGCCGCGGTTCTCCATGATGTCCATCTCGCCGCAGGTCGGCCATCCCACGGTGGTGATGTTCTCGCCGAGCATCCAGAACGCCGGCCACAGGCCCTGTCCCGCCGCCAATTTGATCCGCGCCTCGATCCGGCCGTACGCGGGAAGGACCTTCCCGCTCGTGGTGATCTTCGCCGACGTGTAGCGACAGGTGCCGTAGTAACAATGAAGGGTGGTGTCCTGCGAGACGCGCGCGACGATCTGAAGCTGGCCCTGACCGTTCTGCTGAATGTTCGCGGTGTCGGAGGTGTAGTACTCCCGCTCGTTGTTCCCCCAACCGCACACACCCGGGCACCCGTCGCCGCGATCGTAGTTCCAGTGCGTCGTGTCGACTTTCGAGCCGGCCGGTCCGTTGAACTCGTCGCTCCAGACGAGCTTCCACGAAGGCGGGGGCGGCGGCGGCCCTGGCGGCGGTGGAGGAGGCGGCGGCGGGGCCAGCGCGCCGCCGCCTGACGCGCACGCGAGCAGCGCCCCCAGCGCCCCCAGCACCCCCAGCGCGAGCGCGCATCGGAGTCCTAACTGCGTTTGGGCACCATGGTCGTTGCTGGCTAATCTAACGCACGTGCATGAGAAGGTGATCAAGGGTTGGACGCGATGGCATTGCCGTTCGCTGTCACCCCCGTAGCTTGGACTGCTCGATCAGGCTGGCGATGGCAAGATGGCCTCAGCGTATCCCGCAGAGCTGAACCGGATGCTCGCTGCCACGGACGGACCCTCCCGTGACTCGGCGTGGGACGATTTCGTGGCGATGCACAGTCGAGTCCTCCTCAACACGGCGCGCTCCCTCACCCGCGATCACGACGTCGCCATGGACAGCTACGCCCACGTACTCGGCGCGCTGGGCGCCGATCAATTTCGGCGTTTGCGGGAATACGTCCCCGATGGGCGAACAAAGTTCACCACCTGGCTGGTCGTCGTCGCGCGCCGGCTGTGCCTCGATTTCCTGCGCCAGCGCTACGGCCGCGCGGCCAAGATTGAAGATGGCGTTGCGTCCGGCGAGCGTCGCACCCGTGGCGACCTGGTCGATCTCGTGTCGAGCGAAGACCCCGACCACCTGCCGACTCCCGCACATGGTTCGTCGCTTGAAGCCGACGAGATCCGCCGCGCGCTCGTCGATCTCACGAGCGGTCTCGAGGTGGAGGATCGGCTGCTGCTGAAGCTGCGATTCGATGACGGCCTATCGGCGCCGGAAATCGCCCGCGTGCTCGGTTTTGCTACGCCATTCCATGTGTATCGCCGGTTGAACGCGCTCTATGCCCGGCTCCGCGGTGGCCTCCGGGAGCGAGGCATCGAGGAGGGCGAGGCATGAGGCGCAAGCCGCGGCGGGGCATCCGTTCAATGCAGTGGAGGAGGAGGGTTTGACTGCTCATCTGACAGAAATGGAAGTAGCGGCGTTCATCGACCGCGGCCTCGATCCCGACGGGCGGGCGCGTGTCGCTCGTCATCTGGTTGGATGCGATGCCTGTCGCTCGGAGGTCGTGGCGATATCGCGTTTTACGAGAGCCCGGAATCGGCCCGGGTGGTTGCCGCTCATCCCGCTCGCCGCGGCCGCCGCCGCACTCCTTCTGTATCTCGGCCCCCCCCCTGGACAACGTCGCGATGCGGCCGAGCCTCCGCTATTCCGCGAGCCCGCCCTGACCGTGGCGCCCGCTCCCACGCCCATCGCGCCACGTGGGGAGATCGAAACCATCGCCGCCATTACCTGGTCGACCGTGCCTCACGCCGATCGCTACGTTGTAACCGTGTTTGACAGCACTGGCTCCGTCGTCTGGCGAGCGCGCACCACGGATACGATGCTCGCCGTGCCTCGCTCCACCGCGACCCTCCTCTCCCGCCAGATGCCATATTATTGGAAAGTGGCCGCGCGCGTGGACGCGGGCCGGTGGGTGAACTCCGATCTCGCATCATTCACGCTCGCGAACGAACCGCCGCCAAAATGAACGTCTTGCTCGCGCTTGTGGTCGCGGCGTCGTTGGCCTCCGCGCCCCCCCAGTCAGACGATCCCACCGGGCCCGATTCCCTGGCGGCGCGCGCGAGGAACGGCTCACCCGCCGTGCTGAACGAAACGGTATGTAGTCACCCCGACGACATACGGCCCGCCTTTCGGATCCTGCTGGGCGCCGCCGCTCACGCCGCGGGTGATAGCCTGGAGTGGTTCTCGGCGGCAGAGCAGCTCGCGGCAGCCTATGCCAGCGCTTGGCGTGACTCCTTCCTGGTGCGCGAGGTGGTCCGGTTCCGTTCATGGTCACCCGCCGATCGTCGCGCCAAAGTCACCGCCGACAGCCTGCGCGTCGCGGGCAACGGCGCCTTGGGGAACCGGGGCGCGACGGCGGCTGTGCAGCTGTGGCGGCGGAGCGTTCGGCTCGCCGCGACGATCGGCGACACGGCGGATATGGCGGCGGCGCTGGGAAACATCGGCAGGGCGTTCTATGACGAGACCGAATCGGACAGCGCAGCGGCGTATTGGACTCGATCCGCGGATCTCGCGCAGCGCATCGGGGATTGGCGGACGGCAGGCAACGCCGTCGGAAATCTCGCCAGCGTATACAAGGACCGAGGCGAGCTGCGCCAGGCGGAGTCGTTGTACGCACGCGCGGGGACGATTCGAGCCCGCACAGGCGACAGCCGAGGCCTCGCCGCCGACGAGAACAATCGTGGATTGATCGCCCAGACACTCGGAGATTTTGGCACCGCGGGGCTCGCGTTCAGAGCCGCCTTGGAGTCAAACCGCCGCGCTAATCGGTTCGACCCCACCGCCATCAACCTCATCAATCTCGGAAATCTCGCCGCCCTCACGGGACAACACGACTCGGCCGAGGCGCGCTACGACGAGGCGTTGGCGTTATGCCGGCGGGCGAATAACCGCGTGCGCGCAGCTGACGTCTGGCACGACATCGGCCTGCTGCACATCGCGCGCGGGGATTACCCCGCCGCGATCACCGCGCTTGTCAGCGCGCTGCGCGTCTACGATGTCATCGGCCCGCTCACCGATGCGGCGAGTACGCGTCGCGATCTGGCGATCGCGCGCGCGGCCGGCGGCGACTTGCAGCAGGCCATGCGCGAGCTACAGCGCGCGGAGTCTGCGGCCGGTCACGAGCCCGGCAATTGGGATCTGCTCGCCCGCATCGCGATGGCCCGCGCCGACGTCGCCGCGCAGCTCAATCTCCCGGACGCCGATCGCTCCTATGAACGGGCGCAAGGGCTGTATCAGCGTGCGAAGGATGACGCGGGAGCCGCGGAGGCCATCCAGGGACGTGGCTACCTCCTGCTGCGCCGTGAAGAATACGCCAGGGCGCGTGATGTGCTCCGTGCCGCGCTGCCTCGTCAGGCGTCTGCGCGCGGCCGCGCCTGGACTCGGCTACTCCTGGGCTTCGCGCTCCGCTCGAGCGGCGACACCGTTGGTGCCCGGACCGTGCTGATGACCGCCTTCGATACGTTGCGCGTCATTGGCGACGTCGCAGGAGAGGGCGCGGCCTTGGGAGCGCTCGGCGATCTCGCGGCGCTCGAGGGGATCGGGTTCACAGCGGAGTCGCTGTACCGGCGTGGCCTGGAGCGGCTGAGCACCGCCGGCATTGGGCCTGTGCCGAGTGTGTCGTGGACGTTGCACGCTGGCCTGGGTGCCGTGTTACAGGATCGCGGCGCGCTCAGTCAGGCGGCGGCGGAGCTGCGCGCCGCCGCGGCGGATGTCGAGAATGTGGCGCGGTTTCTCCCGCTCGAGCAGCGACGCGCTTCCTACCTCGCCGACAAATGGGACGTCTACGCACAATTGGCGCTCGTGGAACGCGCGCGCGGTCGGATCGACGCGGCGTTCGAGACGAGCGAGGAGCTGCGGGCGCGGCAGATGCTCGATCTCCTCGCCCGCGGGCGCATCGCGTGGCCCAACGCCATCCACGACTCGCTGTTCATCAGGGAACAGGACTTACGGCTTCGCATCTCCGATCTCACCAACCGACTTGAGTCGCCGGGTCCCGATCGGCTGCGCGAGAAGAGCGGCGCGGCGACGGCCGCCCTGCGCGAGGCACTGAATCGAGCACAACAAGCCTATGCAGACCTGCTCGCCCGCGTCCAGGAAGCGCGGCCCGAGTACGCCCACTTGGTCAGCGGCCAGGTCGTGGCATTGCGTGATGTGCAACGGGAGCTCGCGCCCGACGAGGCCTTTCTCGAGTATATGGTGGCAGATTCCGCGACCCTGGTGTTTGTCGTGCGTCGCGACACGGCGGCCATCGTCGATCTCGCGATCGGGCGGGACGCGCTCGCCGCGTTGATCGATTTCAGCCGGGCTGCGTTGATGGCGCCCGCGGCCCGTGGCATGAGGCCCCCCCCCTCCTGGCGCGCGCCGCTTGACCGGCTCGGCACCATCCTGATCGATCCTCTCGAAACGTCCGGCTTGTTGGACGGCGCCCGCGTGCTGCTCATCGCGCCGCACGGTGATCTGCACTATCTACCGTTCGCGGCGTTGCACCGGGACGGCGCGGCGCCATCGTTCCTCGTCGAGCGATACGCCGTTGTGATGGTGCCGTCTGCGTCTGTCTGGCTGCGGCTCCGCAAGCGCGCGCCGGACGTCCAGCCATCGGGCGTCTTGGCTCTTGCACCGCGCGTCGATGCGCTACCCGGATCGCAGGCTGAAGTCGTGGCGATCGGGCGGTTTTTTGGAGCGCGCTCCCGGTTGCTGATCGGCGCGCGAGCGACGCGGCATGAGCTCGAAGACGCCGCTCCGTCACAGAGCATCATTCATTTCGCCACCTACGGCGTCCTCAACAAACACAACCCCCTCTTCTCGTTCATTGAGCTTGCGGCCGAGCCTGGAGCTGACGGTCGACTCGAAGTCCACGACGTGTTTGGTCTCGAGCTGCGCGCGCGCCTCGTCGTGCTCTCCGCCTGTCAAACTGCGCTTGGCGCCGGCGCGCTGGCGGACGTCCCGGCGGGTGACGACTGGGTGGGACTCGTCGAGGCGTTCCTCTACGCCGGCGCGGGCCACGTGCTGGCCACGCTGTGGCCCGTTGCGGACCGGACGACCGCGGCGTTCATGACGCACTTCTACCGCGAACTCGCCGCGGGTGACGGCGAAGCGGAGGCGCTGGCGGCAGCGCAACGCGCTACGCTGCGCAATTCCACCACCTCTGATCCGTTCTATTGGGCGGGATTCACTCTGTCTGGGGGGCGGTGACATGGCGCGGCTGACAAGCAGGTTCGCCTGGATTCTGGCGGCTGGTGTGCTGAGCGACTGTACCGACCAAGGACCCCTAGCTATTGCCGCGCGCGTTCAAATAGTCCCGGATACGGCCACCATCATGACCGGTCAGACGACCCAATTCGTCGCGAACACGTGGGACGCCGCCGGAAAAGAATTCAAGGCTCATGTCGTCATCTGGAGCAGTAAGGATCCCTCGATTGCCAGCGTATCGATTTCTGGCCTGACACAAGGCATGGCGCTGGGGCGCGACACGATAGCGGCCCAAGTCGACGGAAAGACGGCGACCGCGGTTGTGACCGTGCTGTCACAGCGCGTTGATGCGATCATCGTTACACCCGACTCGACGCAGCTCTCGCCAGGTGGAACGGCGCAGTTGCTGGCAATCCTGCGTCAGGGAAATCACGAGCTCAGCGGTGGCCCAGCGACATGGTATGCGAGCAACCCCGGCGTGGCCACGGTTTCCGCATCGGGGCTCGTGACTGCCGTCGGCGACGGGCAAGACACGGTGACCGCGGTTTTCCCGGGAGCCCAAGCGCTGGCCGTGATCACGGTCAGTGGCGCTCCGCCGGCGCCACTCACGGGAGTCCTCATTTCGTCTCCCGCCCTGCGGCCACTGAGGTCGATCTCACCGACCCCTGCGCGAACGGGGTCCACTAGTCCTGGCGACAGCGTGACGTACGTGGCGATACCGCCCGGCACGGTCCGCGATGCCCAGACCGTGCAAGTCTTCGATCGCGCCGCGGCATCATGGGTGACTGCCCAGATGAGTAACGGTGGCGTGGACCCAATCCCGTTGGGCGCCGGGAACGGCGATAGTGTGGACGTCATCACGGCGAGTGCCGCTGGCACCATATCGTCACGGCTCGCGGTGCATCGGGGGACTCCACCGGTCGTGGTTCGTGGCGACCCGCCGAAGAAGACCGACGTGCCCTTGAACACCCGGATGGCGTTCCTGTTCAGCGAGCCGATCGACTCCACCACAGTCTCGGGGCAGACCGTGCAGCTGGTCAAGAACGGGCAGCTTGTTGCGGGCCATCCCGTTCTGGAACCCGGTGGATTGGCCGTGGACTTCATACCGGATTCGCCACTCGCTCCCGCGACGACATACACGCTGCTCGCCACAACCGGGATCCGGGACCTGCACGGTGGTTCCTTGATGAATGCCGGGCTGTCGACCTTTACGACCAGTTCGTTCAGCGGTCCCGTGAGCTTCGTATTCGTTACGCCCCCCTCGGCTGCAATTCTCGTGGGGGCAGCGATTCGACTCACGGCCACGCCGGCGGACACGTTCGGGAATCCCATCCAAGCGGGCCCGGTCACCTGGACGTCGGATAATCCGAGCGTTGCGACGATCTCCCCATCCGGCCTCGTGGCAGCGGGCTCTTCAGGCCAAGCCACCATGAGGGCCACTGTCGCAAGCGGCGTCAGCGGATCGGCAACGATCAGGGTGCTCCAGCCGACTTCCTTGAGCATCGACGGCGTGTGGGATTGGACTGAACAAATCTCGGGGACGATTCCGGGGACGGCTTTCACTCCGCCGAGGAATGTGAGCTGCAGTGATACCGGATCGTATCAATTCACGCAGGTAGGACCGACGTTCGTTGGCCGCTCCGATCAGGTGGGTGTCTGCACGTCGGGCGGCGACAACACGAGGACCGACCCTGTCAGCGCAGGTCTGATAGGGTCCGATACGATCATGTTCCAGGTTGGGAATCCGGTCTCGTGTTCGTACACGGCGGCGGTTTCGGGCACGCCCCCGGACCACCTCAGTGGAACCGTCGGATGCGGCGTCATCGGCGGTACCTGGAGTGCGGTGCGGGCCAAACCGGTCGTCACGAGCACGCTCACGCCCGGCCTGGACACGTTGCTACAGGGCGATTCCGTGCAACTCGTCCTGAAACTTTGGGACGCCACCGGCCAACGCGTCTTTAGGACCATAGCGTGGTCGACGAGCGACCCAGCGGTCGCTGTCGTCTCCGTCTCAGGTGAAGTGAGGTCGCTGGCTGCCGGGACGGCGACGATCTCCGCGAGCGTGCCGGGTGCCAGCAGGTCGACACCAATTGTCGTCCAGCCCGTCGGCGCCGTCCGGGTCACTGCGGTGACAAGCGGAACCGACCTCGACCTCAACGGCTATCGTCCGTTCCTGGACGGGAATTGGCCCGGTCCGTGGTTGAACCCGAACGGCACGGTCATGCTTCTCAGGGTCGCGCCCGGAACTCACACCGTTGTCTTGAGCGACGTGGCGAGCAATTGCCCGCTCGGTTCGCCGAACCCCGTGACCATTCAGGTCGCCGGTAACGACACGATCTCGGTCACGTTCACGCTTGCATGCGTTCGGACGCAACGGATTGCCTTCGTCACCGGCTATTACTTCGGGATCTACATCCTGAGTGGCGGCGAGGCAACGCCGCTTGCCACCAGTCCACCCGCGACGGGTCCGCAATACGGCCGTCCATCGTGGGCACCCGACGGCACGAAGCTCGCGTTCGAGAGCAACCGGGACGGTAATATGGAAGTGTACGTCACCAACGCTGACGGCACCGGTCTCGTCCGGCTGACGAACAACGCAGCATTCGACGCTGCGCCCGCGTGGTCACCCGACGGCACCAAGATCGCGTTCACGAGCGATCGCGATGGCCGCAACGAGATCTACGTCATGAACCCTGATGGCTCCGGTGTCGCCCGCGTCAGCAATGAACAGGCGTACGAGTGGCGGCCGGCGTGGTCTCCCGATGGCAGGCGGATTGCGTTCCAGACCACTCGGGACGGCCATTACGAGGTTTACGTGATGAACGCTGACGGCTCCGGCGTCGCACGACTCACCAACGATTCGTTGGGAAATCTCGAACCCTCGTGGTCTCCGGATGGCAGCCGCATTGTCTTCCGCAGCAACCGCGACGGCAATGCCCAGCTCTACGTCATGAACGCAGATGGATCGAACGTGACGAGGCTAACCAACGACGTGAACCAGAACACACAGCCGGCCTGGTCTCCGGATGGCTCGAAGATCGCCTTCACTCAGGGCGTACAGTCATGCGATGATAGCGGTTGCTGGTTCAGTTACAACCTCTGGGCGGTCAATGCCGACGGATCGGCGGTCTTCCAACTGGGCGGAACCAATACGGGAATCGACTCTGATCCCGCGTGGCTGCCATGAAACACGATGAGGCGCGGCAAGTGACCATCCACTCACCGCGCCTCACCGCCTAGGCCTAGACAACCGTACCTCCATCACGCCGCCTTCGGCGCCTGACTACCGCCCGCGCCCGGTGCCTGCTGGTCCTTGGGCTTGAACGGTCCCAGCACGTTGCGGGCGCTGGCCCACGCCCCTATCAGCTCCGCGTCATCTCCAAACCGATACTGCACGACCCCGTCGAGCAACTGCACCTGCTCGGCGATCTCAGCAGCAACGGCCTCGAGATCGGCGCTCGCGCCCACATGTTCACGCCGGCCCGTCCGCGTCGCCTCCAGAGTCTGCTCGAACTCGCCGAGGGCCGCGGTGAGCTCGTCCAGCACTTTCTGCGTCATCCCGAGGCTCACGAGCGCCTCCTTATGCGTGGTCGCGTTTTCCAGCGTCATGCGACCCGCCGTGAGCAACGCCTCGTGACTCGCATTCGAGGGCGGCAACGGGAATTGGTTCGCCAACTCCCCGCTCTGCTTCGCCGCCACCCGACCCACGACGCGCAAATACCTCAGGATCTTGCTCTGCAACGCGCGCCGGACTTCTTTCCGCTGCTTGGTGGCCTGGCGCGACATCGCCACGCCAACCCGCTGCTGCCCCGCGAGCACCTCTGCGCGCTGCAGCAGCTCCTCGAGCTTCGCGAGCCCGAGACCCTGCCCAACACCGTCCGTCTGATGCGTCCGCAGGAAATCGCGGACTCGCTCGGCCATCTCCAGCCGCCTGCGCAACTGGGCCCTCATACATTCCTCCTGCGTTGGCACGGCGTCGGGCTCCGTGCCCGAATTTGAAAATCTCCCGACGCCTGCCGGCCCTTGCGTAAATCGTTCCACTCGGAATCGTGCTCGATGCCATGATCGTGTGTCCTGCGTTGAGGACTAATCACGCAGTTTTTTTTGGGCCCGCTCCGCGGAAATCGAGAGAAGCCGAGCCGAACGATGTCCACACATTTCGACACACCCTCTCCAAGCGCTCTGTTCACGTCCGTCGGCTTCGCCCTACAGTCGCTTTTTCAATGAACGGAATTCGGTTGCGGTCGGTATACATCGTCGTTCGGCTCCGCGAGGTCGTCAGATTGTCAATCGCGGTCCGCCGATTCCTGCTCGGCGTTCGGTGATTCCTCATCGGCGTCAAGAGACTCCTGATTGGCGTGGGATGATGCCTCATCGGCGGTCGCCGATTGTCGATCGAAGCCCGCCGATTGTCGATCGAGGTCCACGGATTGTCGGTTGGAGGAGGTGGAAGGCCGGCCGATGTCGTCTGTGCGGCCCGAGAGGTCGCCGGATTAGTCAACTACGGAGGGTGACGACGCCAATCTGAAGCCGAGGGCCGACCACCAGGAGGCGGCTCGGCCATTTGCCTCACCGGAATCGGTGAAATACGGAAGCGGACGCCCCTAGCCTCTCCTCGGCACCTGACAGATGGGACACGGCCCCATCTGCGGCTCCATGCCGTACACCAGTTTCACGGGGCCGAGGGTGACCGCAGTGTCGGTGAGCGTCACGACCAGCGTCATCGATCCGGCCACCACCCTGCCACTGAACCGCGCGGGATGCAGAATCCCGCGATCGACCGGATACGCCGTTATGTCCTGCTGGCCCGGAACGTCGAACTTGCCGGAAGAATCGGGAACGATCTGCTGATGCACGTTGCCGTACGTGCAGCCGATGTGCACGTGCGCGCTCGAGTCATCCGCCATCAATCCCGCGTTCTGACCGCCCCAGGTCCCGACCACCGGACCAGCCGGCGGCTGCGACGACGTCATCAGATCGCAGGGACCCAGCAGCGCCGCGAACGCGGCTACCGAAACGACCGAGCGTAGCATCATAAGAGTTGCCTTCGAATCTACCGAACGCGCATTTGGGCGCCATAGATTTGAAGGGTGATGCTCAAAGTCCTTGTAATATTTGCGCTTGTCGGCCTGTTGCTCGGCGCTCCCGCCGCCGCTGCGCAGCGGCTGTCGCCACCGTTCCCAACCGTCTCCGCCCTCCAGCTCGCGAATCGATTTCCCGCTTCGGAACCCCATCGAACCTATTGGCTCGAAGGAGGCCTGATCGGTGGCATCGGACTGGGCCTGTTCGGCGCCTACGCCGGCCACCAGTTCTGCGGGACGAGCGATGCGACGCGCCATTGCGGCGGCACCGTAGTGGGCGCGGGACTCCTCGGCGCCGCGGTCGGATTCACCGCCGGCGCGCTCATCGGGCGCCAATTCGGCAAACACCAATGAGACACTTGCTCTGTGCGGCTCTGCTCGCGGCGCTCCCTACCGCGCTGTTCGCGCAAGACAGCGCGGCGACGCCACCACCGACGGGGAAGCTCATCGACATCGGCGGCCGCCGGCTCCATATCCGCTGCGTCGGCTCGGGGGCACCCACGGTCATCACCGAGAGCGGCAGCAGCAGCTTCTCGATCGAGTGGGCGCTGGTCCAGGACAAAGTCGCGCCGCTCACGCGCATCTGCTCCTACGACCGCGCCGGCTTCGCCTGGAGCGACCGCGGTCCCGAAGAGAACACGGTCGAAGAGACGATGGACGATCTCCATCACCTCCTGCGCGCCGCCGCCCTGCCGCCGCCTTACGTCCTCGTGGGGCACTCGATCGGCGGCATGTACGTCCAGGCGTATCAGCGGCGCTACCCCGATGAGGTCGCCGGACTGATTCTGGTGGACGCGACGCCCGAGGAGGACCTCGGCTACTCGTGGAACGGGAAGGATACGCCGGGGATCTTCCTGACGTACGATCAGCTCGCGTTAGTGTACGCGCCGTACCTCAAGAATCCGCCGCCCCCGCTCACGCTGCCCACAGCGGTCGACACACCGTACAACAAGCTGCCGCCCGACCTGCAGCGCGCCGAGATCTGGGCGGAACGGTTGTGGCGCTCGCGCGTAGACATGCCACATTCGTGGATCAGCGCGGAGTCGTGGCGTCAGGAGTTCATGGCTCTGCGCAAGCGGAGGCTGGCGACGCCGCATGCCCTTGGGGATCTGCCGTTGATCGTCCTACGACGCGGCCGGCGCACCACCGACGTGTTGAATCAACGCGAAGCAGAGCTTGTCGCGCTCTCTGCAGTGGGCAAGCTCGTGGTCGCTACCGAGAGCGATCACGAAATTCAACTGTACCAGCCGGATCTCGTCGCTCAGGCGATCCGGGATGTCATTGGGGAGATCCATGAACGTCACCGGGACTAGCGACGGGTCGGATTACTTAGGCTGCCAGCGGGCTTCCCGAATGAGCTGCGAAATGATGTCCTGCGCCGTCCGACCAGCGGCCTCGGCCGCAAAATTGATCACGATGCGGTGCGTCAGCACCGTCGGCGCCACCGCGCGCAGGTCGTCCTCATCCGCCATCGGTCGGCCGTCGAGCGCCGCCCGCGCCTTGGCGCCGAGCACGAGATACTGGGACGCGCGGGGCCCGGCACCCCAGGAGATGTATTCCTTAATGAAGGGCAGCGACGCCTCCTCGGGAGGCCGGGTCATCCGCACTAGCGTGACCGCCGCCTTCACCAGCGCCTCGGAGACCGGAATCCTCCGCACCAGGTGCTGCATCGCCAGGACGTCCTCGGCGGTCAGCACGGACCGCACATCGGCGGTGCTGTCGCCGGTCGTCGCCGCAACGATCGCCTCTTCCTCCTCCTGCGACGGATAGTTCACTCGCAGCTCGAACATGAACCGATCGAGCTGAGCCTCGGGCAAGGGGTAAGTGCCTTCCTGCTCGATCGGGTTCTGCGTGGCGAGCACAAAGAACGGCGCGGGAAGGTGATGCGTCTGGCCGGCCGCCGTGACCTGATGCTCCTGCATCGCCTGGAGCAGCGCCGCCTGTGTCTTGGGAGGCGTGCGATTGACCTCGTCGGCGAGGACGATGTTCGCGAACACCGGCCCCCGCACGAAGCGGAAGCCGCGCTTCCCGGTGGCGACGTCCTCTTCGATGATCTCCGTGCCGGTGATGTCGGACGGCATCAGGTCGGGCGTGAACTGGATGCGGGAGAACTTGAGGGCGAGCGCTTCGGCGACCGTCTGCACCATCAGCGTCTTCGCGAGCCCGGGCACGCCGACGAGCAGCGCGTGGCCGCCCGAGAAAATCGCGGTGAGGATGCCATCCAGCACGTCGCGCTGCCCCACGATGCGCTTGCCGACCTGTCCGAGCAGGTCGCCGCGCGCGGACGCAAGACGCTCCAGGAGCTCGACGTCGCCAGAGGCAGCAGGGAGCGGGGAGCGGGGAGCAGTAGTCATTGCAAGCCGAAGCTAATCAGTGTCTACCCTCAAACGCCACATAGCGTTGCCTCCCTGACAGTTTGCCTCTAGGTTTCCCCGCGCAACATGACTCCCGCACAAAAAAAAGACGACTTCGACCCGCGCCGCAGCTACGGTCAGGGCTACGAATACTTCGGAATGGCGCTGAGCTTCGCGGTCGCCATTCTCCTGTTCGGTGCGGCGGGCTGGTTCGTCGACGGGTGGGTGCATACCCTGCCGCTGTTTACGATTATCGGCGCGTTCGTGGGCGGCTTCGCGGGGTTTATGCGGATTTACTACCGAGTCAAGAGCGATACGACGGGGAAAGGCGGGGAAGGGCGGCGTCAGTGAAGGCACTGACGCTGCTGCTCGGTCTCGGGATCGTCCTCGTGGCGATCGCGGGAGCAATCGGTGGCAAGGTGGCGGCGATTGGTGGCGGGACTGCGTTGATCGCGCAGCTGTGGGCGGTCGTGTTGCTGAGGCCGAAGATGCGAGCGCCCAACCCTGCGTTCATGGCCCGGTGGTTGGGTGGGATCGGGATCAGGTTCCTGGCGTTGGGCGCGCTGGTGATTTGGGTCCTCACCCACCCCGCCTCGTTCCCACCGCTGCCTGCAGTGTTTGGTTTTTTAGGCGTCCTGTTGCCGCTGTTGTTCCTCGAGACGAGGTTTCTCAGGTGATCCAGGCTCCCGATATCGGCAAGGTCATCCTCGAGCACACGGCGGATAGCCATGTCCTCGAGTTGCCGTGGCTTCGCGAAATACACCTGCCCGGTCCCTGGTACATCCCCGGCACGCACATCGACGTTTCGCCCACAAAACACGTCGTGTTCATGTTGCTCGCCGCATTCCTCGTCTTCCTGACGATCTGGGTTGCCGGCCGTCAGGTCGCGCGTCGCCAGCGGGAAGGGAAAGGACCGCGCGGATTCGGCGCGGCTGTCGAGGCGATCGTCTTGTTCGTGCGCGACGACGTGGCGCTCGCGAGCATCGGCCACGGCGGTGAGAAGTTCGTCCCTTTCATCGAGACGCTCTTCTTCTTCATTCTGTACTGCAACTTGCTCGGTCTTTTCCCGTGGGGGGCTACGCCGACCGGTAACCTCGCGGTGACCGGCGCCCTGGCCCTCCTCGCGTTCCTGGTGATCGAGGTATCGGGGTTCCGGGCGCTGGGGCCCAAGGGGTACCTCAAGACCATCGTCATGGTCCCGGCCGGCATGACGGGTTTTGGCGCGGTGATCATGGCATTCATCATGACCCCGGTCGAGCTGATCGGGAAACTCGTCAAGCCGTTCGCCCTCTGCCTCCGGTTGTTCGCGAACATGACCGCTGGGCACTTCGTGATTCTCTCGCTGCTCGGTTTGATCTTTCTGTTCGCGAACTGGTTCATCGCCGGCGGCACGGTGTTGTTCGTGCTGTTCATGATGTGCCTCGAGCTGCTCGTGGCTTTCTTGCAGGCATATATCTTTGCGCTTCTCACGTCCGTGTTCATCGGACTCATGCAACACGAACATTAGAGGGAACACAATGCACATGCTCCTCATGCTGCTCCAGGGACCGGCGGCCGACGTCGTGAAGACGGCGCTCAACAGCAACGCGCTGCTAGGCGCGGGCATCGGGATGGGTCTCGCGCTCATTGGCGCCGGCATCGGGATCGGCCGCATCGGGGGTCAGGCGGTCGAAGCGATCGCGCGCCAGCCCGAAGCCTCGGCCGACATCCGCGGCGCCATGATTCTGACCGCGGCGCTTATCGAAGGCGCCACGCTCGCGGCGCTCGTGTTCGCGCTGCTGTTCAAGCTCATTAAATGATCCTGGTGCTCGCGCTGCTCCAGGAAGCCGAAGGCGGCCCCGCCGCCTCGCCGTTCGACATCAACGGCGGGGTGATCATCTGGACCGTGGTGATCTTCGTTCTGCTGCTGGCCCTGCTGTGGCGGGCCGGGTACCCGGCGCTGCTCAAGATGGTGGAGGAGCGCGAGCGTCGTATCCAGAAGCAGCTTGAGGACGCCGAAAGGGCCAACGCCGAGGCGCAACGGCTGCTCGAGGAGCACAAGAAGCAGATCGCCGCGGCGCGAAACGACGCGCAGGACATCCTCGCCAAGGCGAAAACAGTCGCGCAGAAAGAGCGGGAAACGCTGCTGGCGAAGGCGCGCGAGGAATACGACGCGCTGCTCTCCCGTGCCCGGAAGGACATCGACGCTGAGAAAGAGAAGGCGATCCTCGCGTTGCGGCGTGAAGCGGTGGATCTGTCGATCGCCGCGGCATCGCGGGTGATCGAGGCAAACCTCGACACCGACGCCAACCGCCGGCTCGTTACTGATTTCCTCGAGAGCCTCAGTAAGGCGGAGAAGCAGCGGTGAAGAGCATCACGATCGCGCGCAATTACGCGGAAGCGCTGTTTGCAGCCGGCGACAAGTTCGGCGGCGCGCTGGACGCCGTGGCGGGCGCGATCCAGGCGGACGAGCGCATTGCGATCACGCTCGACTCGCCGCGCGTCTCCAAGGCCGCCAAGGCGAAGATCCTCGAGCAGGCGCTGAAGGGTGAGGTGCCCATCGAATTCGTGCGGTTTCTCCAGGCCGTGGTGCGGCGGGGACGGCAGGGGTTGTTAACTGAAATCGCCCAGCAATACCAGGTGCTGCTTGACCAGAAGCTCAACCGCGTGCACGCCGGCGTGACGCTGTCTCAGGACCCCGATGCCCGCACCGAGAAGCAGGTGGTCGAGCGGCTCGCGAAAGCGCTGGGACGCGAGGTCCGGGCCTACTTCCGTGCCGATCCTCGAATCCTGGGTGGGGTAGTCGTACGGGTCGGAGACAGAATTTTCGATGGCTCGGTGCGCCGCCGGCTCACGGCGCTACAGCGGAGAATGCTTACGGGAGAGTGACTATGAAGAC
>Ga0137396_10000799_pt1 | contig 15682 bp, 13 predicted proteins | sample czc16metaG_FD_108284 | JGI IMG/M metagenome (GOLD analysis project Ga0137396, IMG submission 108284) | Vadose zone soil microbial communities from Angelo Coast Range Reserve, California, USA - czcobulk3.16 metaG | ecosystem: Environmental > Terrestrial > Soil > Vadose zone | place: USA...
ATTGCAATGTAAGCTGCGATAAGCGAGAATGTGACTCCAAGAAGGAAGCTGAATGCGATTTCAGCAGCATAACTCACCGTGAATATTGCGCTGAACGCTGCGAGGATGACAAACGCGATGATTACTGCGATGACGCCAATGGTCCGAAATTGTCTTTTCAGGTAGGCGTTCGCGCCTTCCATGATAGCCTTCCATATGGCGATCATTTTCTCGTTCCCTGTAGGATATTTCTTGACGGATAGAACGAGAATTATCGAGGCGATGACCCCGACGACCGCGAGCGAGGTCGTTAGTAGAAGAGGGTCGAACGCCAAGTTTTTGGTTCCTGCTATTTTTTCAAACTATGGAATTTCCGTCAACCCGCCCCGCCCGCATTATAAATCTATTCACTGGATCGCGCGAACAAATGTGAACCGGGCCAAACGCATAAATCACTTCTACCGAACGTTCCACATTGAAAGCATCGGAGAAGAGCTGGCGATTTGAACGGAAGCAAGTATGATGTTGTGATCGTCGGCGGTGGCCCTGGTGGTCTCTCTGCGGCAGTTCACCTGTCAAAGAAGGGCTTGAAAGTGAAGGTTTTCGAGAAAAAGAAGATTCTCGGCATACCGGTCAGGTGTGGTGAATATTTTCCGGTTAAAGCCGAGATGGAGAAGCTTGTCCCAAGAGTCAAGAATCTTGACGTGATCGACGCGCCGCCAGAGTCCGTCGATACGACTTGCCACTCTATCCGTTTGATCAGTCCTAAGGGCCACGAGTTTGAATTTCCGTTCGGGGCCTACATTCTCGATCGGCACCTGTTCGAGAGTCACCTCGGTGAGATTGCGCGAAGTCATGGAGCGGATATCGACATCGGTGTCCAAGCTCACTACTTCCCCGATGATCAAGGAGGCTGGGTCGGACCGACACGCGAAAAGTCGGTTCATGGAGATGTCATCATTGCTGCGGACGGTTATCCAAGTGAGACCGCGGAAAGAGCCGGTCTTCCCGAAAGAGCCTACGCGGGTCCTTATGCGGTCGCTACGAACATAGAGTATCTCATGACCAACCTCAACGTCGAGCAAGATGTCGCAGAGATGTACATGGACCCGCGATACTCTCCAGGCGGATACGGATGGATAATCCCCAAGGGACACGGGCGAGCAAACGTCGGAATCGGGATAAGGGAACCATATGTCAGGCGAGACTGGCAGATACGCGATCTCCTCACCGGCTTCATCGAGAAGAATACCATCGCCTCGAAACGATTGGTTGGCGGAAACAAAGCTTCAATGATCGGTGATAGTCTTCCAGTCGACGGACCTCTTTCTCGGACTTACTCTGATCGAGTAATGGCAGTCGGTGATGCCGCGGGAATGGTGATGCCTACAAATGGCGGTGGGATACAGACTGCGCTGATTACAGGGGACTTGGCAGCGGAGGCTGCTGTCAACTATTTCGAGCATCAGACACCTCTTTCAAGCTACGAGGCTTCTTGGAAGGAGCAGATCGGCTTGGAGATGGAGAACTCGAAGCTGATGCGTCAAGCCTCAGACAGGGTCATGGCTCACGGTTTTCTCTTCGATCTGATGCTGCGAATGATGGGCACTAAGAGGATAGCCGACGTGATAATGTGTCAGATACCCGGGGGCATGGGGACGTTCATGCGACTGCTGGCCTAGTCCCGCACTGCGACGTCAATTATCATTGCTAGAAAGAGCAGGAAGAGATAGGGGCTGGAGATCTTGAACATTTTCCAGGCATTTATTTCCGTCGGCTTGTAGAGGACCCATACACTTCCTATCAGATTCACCAGACCTCCTAGGAGCGCCACGCTACCGTATACTAAGCCGAAGTGGCCAAGGAGATAGACACCAATGGAGAAGGGAAAGAGAATCATTGAGAAGATTACTATCAGTCGGATTGCCGGTATCGATCCGATTACGACGGGGAGCATTGGAACTCCTACTTTCGCGTAATCCGCTCGGTAAGTAACTGCGAGGAACCAAATGTGAATCGGAATCCACAGGAACACCAGACCAGCCATGAGGATTGGGAGTAGAGAGATGCTTCCGATTGGGCCTGGCGTTGCTGCAGACCATCCGAAGAGCACCGGCAGTCCGCCGCTGAAGCCTCCTAGAAGAATGTTCAGGGCGCTGCGTCGTTTCAGTAGTAGACTGTAGACCCCGACGTTATCGAGAACTCCGAGAGCCATCCAGAGTACCGAGAGCAGGTTCAATGTGAATGACAACAAGATGGAAATCGCAACGAGAGCCAGCCCGAATCGCAGCCCAGAAGCGGGAGTAATTCTTCCACTTGGAAGGGGCCGATGTCGAGTTCGAGTCATGACGGCATCTATGTCCCTGTCGACATAGTTTGTGAGAGCATTACAACCCGCGCATCCAGACGTGATCGCGGCGGCCACTGTAATCCATTTGAGTGCGGAAAGGCCAGTCGCGAGCAGACTGTCCGCGACAAAAGTCGCGGTCAGGGACGTGAAGACGAGAAGATACCAGATCTTTGGCTTGGTGTACTCGTAATAGGTAAGAATCCGACTTCTCGTAGAAACTGAGATCTCTCGCTGAACCAGCAGTGCACCCGCCTCATGAGACCACTATGCTTCCCAACATGTTTGGGTGCCCGTTGCTGCAGAAGATATTGCAGCGGTAAGTGTAGGAGCCAGCCGTGGTGAAAGTAACGGTCACTGAGTACCACTGCCCAAAGGGAATAGTCCCGGGAAGAGCGTCGCCCGCTGCTACTGACACGGTCGGCCCGTCTATTTCGAAGCCGTGAGTGGACCCGAATTGCGGGAAGCCGTGCCCACTGCCGTCAACCCCACGAATGTAGAAAGTGATAGTATCTCCGGCATTCGCATTTATCGTCTTGTTGTCTGAGTATGACGGAAGGTAGTCATGGAACTTTACTCCTGTTAGGTTGTATCCATTGGTTTTGTCAAAGACGGGTAGCGTTGTTTGGTTGAGGAAGGCCGTATTGTTGATATGAAATCCTCCCAGTTCCTGAATGACTGCAGTCATGAAAACCAATCTGTGTGCAGGTACCGCGTGAGCATGAGGCGACGCAGACTGATAATAATATACAGCTCCTCCAGCCGCAGCTATTACGACCAAGCCCAGCAAGCCGACGACCGGTAAGTGCCGCTTCGGAACTTGCATGAATTCATCAATCACTTCGCTTGGCTTGATATCCGGTATATATGAACCGCCGCAGCGAACGCGACAAAGACCATACCGATTTCAAGGAGGACAAAATTGTTGAGATTTTCTATTAACGCCCGAAATATCGACACGTCTAGGAACGCCTGCAGGAGCAGAAGACCGCCGAGCAACGAATAGACCTCGGTCTTGGAAAACATATACGGCTGTAATCTCCGAAATGGTATAGGTTTCCTAGCTGCCCGAAGCGCATCTATCTTCGCACGCCTCCACCTAACAAATGCATAGACAGAGCCGTAACCCAACGCGGTAGCCACTAACAATGATCCGAAGAAAAGGGTTGGATCGATCACCAACTGCCCGGGATCCGTGAGTGTGACAAATGGGTTTGCAGCCCGGAAACCCCAAACAGTCACGATCGCGATTTGTCCTAGGGAGGCGACGCCGAGCGCAACCCAGAAGGGACGGTCAATCATCGCAATTTTTCTTCCCCTGTCGAAGAACCAGGGGAACGTGAAGATTAGTATGAATATTGTCGGGATTATAGCTCCCGCTATGAAGGGGGCGAGTCCTCTAACCCTGATGAAAGCGTACAGACTCGTGAAGTACCATTCTGGAAACGTGATCTGGGTCTGCACGTTCGGATCATATTTCACGCCTACATCCACGGGGAATAGTCCGCCCATGATCAAGATGACCCCTGTTATCGCTGAGGCGACGGGGATATCCAGAACAAGGTTTCGTGGAAGGTGAACCGCCATTATTGCCAGCATGATTATTGGTATGATGAAGACGTGGAACGCGTAGAATCGAATCGCAAGGTCATTGAAACTGAACCCGAATATTATTCTCGCGAGATCAGCCCCGATCACGGGACTGTAAAATGTGAGAGTCTGGCCGATGTTAATGGCCAGTTGCCCTCGAATGTTAAAGATCAAATCGTAACCTGTGTAGGCTTCGATCACTGTGACGACTCCGAGGATAATTCCTGTCACCCATAGAATTTCGTATCGGAGCTTGTACCGGCCTCCAAAATACTGGTAGAACATGTGCATTACCGCCAGAAGGACCATAGCGTTGGATGCGTGGTAGTGGATGTTCCGAATGATCGATCCCCATGCTACATTGGTGTTTATCGATTGTACGCTGTTGTAGGCTTGATTGCAAGTTGCCGTAGGAACATAGCTGGTCCCATTGGCGGCCGGAGGACAATTGCCGAAGAACGGTGTAAAGTGGAAGAGCAACAGTGCGCCTGTAACTCCGAGCACGATGAACACGATCAGCGTTAACATCCCTAGAAAGCCGAGTGGGCTGATGAACCTGGACGGAAAGACTATCTTGAGACCGAGAAGAAGTGTACGCTCCAGCCTCACCCAAGTCCACTTGAGGAGGGCGATGATAGGGTCGAGGACGCCCTTCTTCTTGTTAGCGGGTGCGGCCAATTCCAGGTTCTCCGTTCAAGTTCCCGACGGCACTAATCTTTCCGTTCGCATCGACTGAGAGGTGAACATCGGGAAGAGGATTCAATCCAAGATCGTATGCGGGCCCTGCGACGGGAATGCCATCAGTTAACCGGTATTGTGATCCGTGGCACGGGCACTGGAGTCTAAACTCGCCCGAAGCAGTATCATAGCCAGGATTTACCAGGCATCTCAGATGGACACATGTAACGTTGAATGCAGCTACGTGTTTGAGAATCGGATCTGACGAGTATTGAGGGTTCGGGTTAACGAGGGGATCGGGTAGTCTTGCTATTACGTTCTTGTAGTATGGGCTAACCGATGAATCGTACGGATAATAGAAAAATTCTGAATAGTTTATGGGTTGAAATTGGTTGGGCGTCGACTTTACTTGTTGGTACCTGTCATCGAGTTGTTTCCAGCCAATGATTTCCTGGCTATTGGAAGAGGATGGAATGAGCGGACCCAATATCTGTCCTGACGCCCCAACTGAGGCCGCGGCAAGGACAGCGGAAGCGGCCAGGGCACCTTGCAGGAATCTCCTTCGTGAGATTATGGGGTTCTTGGTCGGCGTCCCAGACGCTGGCGATGAGACAGGCGGAGCTGTCGATGCAAGAGGAGGCGTGGAGGTCGTGGACGCACTAGGCTTCTTTTCGTCCATGAACATATCCTCCGTTACTCAAGAATAATTTTCGCTCGCTCCGACTCCACGCTATTAAAGACTTGTCTATATCATACGCAGACAACAGAACAATGAGTCAACTTCGGAAACAATATAACCTCGGAAACTCGGGGGGTGCCAAACTGATTTACCGAGCTATGGTGATCCAAATCTGAACCGCGTCATCGCAACACTCACATTATTGTTAGGTTTGGCGGCCATGATGCAGGGCGTCTACTCAGAGCAATGGACCACGATACAGCAGCTAGCGCGTCAGTTCGTTCCCTTCCTTGGTTAGGCTAGAAATCCCAATGCAACCCGCCCCCACGAGCGAACCGAAAGTCGGCATTGCCAAGAAAATGTGGCAGAGGTTACGACGAGGAAGAATCTACTACTGGCCAATCAGAACTCTAGTTCAACTAGGATTCTTTCTATTATTCGCCGGAATTGCTCTCGCCCGCCTGATTCCCGCCTTTAACGGAGCAAGATCATGGGTCGTACTCCCGGTGGTCGCTAGTGTAAAGGCGCAAGGTATGGTCACCTCAACTCTGGACGCGACCACGCTTCTCCTGTCGCAGGCGGTCTTTCCGTGGCTACCCATCGGGATCATGTTTGTGGTCGGAGCCGTTCTGGGGAGATTCATGTGCGGCTGGATCTGTCCGGTCGGGTTCCTTCAGGACGTTATTACCGGGATCAAGGGAAGAGTCGACTCCGTCCAGACGCGAACTCACGAGTACTGGATCCGCTTGAAGTATGTTCTCGTGGGAGGCACGTTCCTAATCAGTGGGACTCTCGGGCTCGCTCTCTATTACGGTGTTGGATCAGATTACAAGCAAAGTCTTGGATCCGACCTAGCCTCGGGGCTCTTCATTGCGATAACCCCCGACGGCACCCTTTTCGGAACCCTACCAGCTCTCCTTGCCCGTTCATGGAGATTCCTTGGGACAGCTCAAGTGTCAGACCTTTCCGCCGCCAACCTTGGCTCATGGCTAGGAAGCATCTCCGCACTCACATGGATCAACATTCTGATACTCGTAGGATTCATCTACGCAGCATGGCGGATCCCCAGATTCTGGTGCCGATACATCTGCCCTGTGGGCGGAATCATGGCAGTCTTCCAGAAGAACAGCCTGCTAGGGATGCACCGTGACCCTATCAAGTGCTCAAATTGCAAAGAATGCGAAACCGCCTGCCCTATGCAAATTCCGATCTTGGACCTGGATTGGAAGAAGTTCAACGACTCGGAATGCATCCTTTGCATGGCATGCATCGATGCATGCCCAGCCGGAGCACTCTCTCCAAAGTTTCCGTGAATAACGCCGTCCTCGACAGCGACGTCCATTTCTTGGAGCCGGGGGTGGGAGTCGAACCCACTTCAGCCATCCATTCCTGGATGCTTACTACGGGTTGCTACGAGATGTTTCTGCAGCCCGTCGCCTGAGCCGATCGGCCTTCGGTGGACAACGCCAACCCCGGCCTCGTTCCCCCGGCGTTTTTGACCGAGTCTGTTAGAAACGTATAAGCTTGTTGAAAATCAAAGGGACCCGGTCTCTAACTATCAGAGTATCTCTTTCCATACTTCGTTTGCCACCTGTCTTGCGGCTTCTTCTGTGCGGACATTCCCGATCAATAATCTACCCGTTTTGAAGACTGACACTCGGTGATGTCGACTGTTGTATACGAAAACGGACTCGGAGCTCGCGACCAGTAATTCCTTGGGAATCTTGGTGTTAAGAGTGTGGAGATCTAACACAAGGTCTCGTTCAGGCAACACGTTTGCTACATTGTCACCGCACAGCATGATCGCGTTGTCGGTGTGAATTGTCTCTGGCGAAGAACGGTTGCACAAGGGACAATCCTCTCGCTTTGCAATCTTGGTGAATAGAAAATCGGGCCCAGCTAGGTCCACGGTCAGCAACTGTCCGAGAATTGCGGTGGGTAGTGCAAGAATTCTCTTCGTGGCCTCTGTTGCTGCGAGAGTTCCGATCAGTCCTACCATTGAAGCGGTGACCCCCAAGGTCTCGCAAGATTCCGCGGACTCGGATTCGGCGTCTGGTATCATGCATTCGAGACATGGGGTCGCTGGAGGATTGAAGAGAGAGATATGTCCCTGATTTGCTATTGCGCTAGTGAAGAGATAGGGAATGTGATTCTCTGTGGCAAACCTGTTTAGAACATATCTTGTCCGGAAATTATCGGTTCCATCAACAATCAGATCTAGCTGGGCTAGGAGCTCTGCACTATTCTCTTCTCGAAGAGTTTCGGCTATCGCCTCGGTTTTTGTCCAGGGGTGGCGTAGGCTCAGTTTTCGCGAGACTGCTTCCGCTTTCGGCAGGTGGAGGTCTTGATGATCTGCGCCAACAAGCCGATGCAGGTTGGTCTCTTCAACAACGTCCTGGTCTATGAGCTTCAGGTGCCCTATTCCTTGGCTCGCTAGAAAGTAAGCGGCGGCGCTTCCAACACCCCCGGTCCCGACGACGGCAACCTTGGCCGATTGCAGACTCTCCAGACCTGCCCGCCCAATTTCTCGGACAGCCATATGCCTCTGGAAATAGCTCGACATTTGCACATTCATGCTAGTGGGTGGTCTGTTCGGCTCTTGAATTAAGTTCTCATCCTCTGAAAAGGGTCTCTCGTTTCTGAGAATTTAACTTGGATGAGCCCACTGATCTTTTCAGTCTGGGAAAATCGCTCATTATCAGCCCTGATTCTGAATCCGGGACCGGGGGTCCTGAGTCGCCATGGAATCGTTCGGAAACGGTTCTAGACTTTCCGTCTTTTTGCCCTGCCATCAAAACCCTGGATTACAGCCTGAACCACCGAAATCACCCGGAAACTCTGCCAGACAGGAGATTTCTCTGGGAAAAAGGGAGGATCTTGCACAGAACACCTCACGGCGCAAGAGCGGTAGGGCCAATCTGCCGGCCGTTTGGAAATCTCGTTAGGAGTAGGCTTATTCCTAACCGAATTCAAGATACAAACAGAACCGTGCCTTGAAGAGGCTGCTCCCTATTGCTCGCAGGATCGGCATTCTACTACTCGCTGTGTTTATTCTCGTGACAGTGCAGTCTACGCTTTCCCAGCCTGCGAGGGCGAGCTCGAGTTATTACGTGGCTTCGATGAACATGAACATTGACCCGGGCGCCGAAGACTTCGTCGTGTCTGCAATCAACGACGCCACAAGCCAGGGCATTCATAACTTCATTCTATTGCTAGACACGTTCGGCGGCAACGGGCAAAACATGGACAACATCATAACAGCGATCTCCAGATACAAAAGCGCTGATCCCAGCAATAAGTTCACGACCCTGATCGCACCGTTCGGTGCCCACGCCTTCAGCGCAGGCGCGTATATCGCAGAGGCATCACCCAACATAACCATCGTCCCAGGCACGACAATTGGTTCGGCAACACCGATTGTATACGGAATTCCTATCGGCGAAGAGAACACGACCCTGACGAAGGACATCAACGGCTTCACCGCATTCATGGTATCCATCACCCCGAGCTACAGACATAGTAATGAAACCGCCCTCATGGTGACGAAAGGACGCTCCTATTCGTGCCAGTCGTTCAACAGCTGTGAAGCTCTAAACAAGCGTGTCGTCGACAGCGTGGTAAATACAACAAGCACTCAAGGCGCCCTCCTTGCAATCTGCGGCTCACAGTGTGGAGACATCCATAATCCAGGACTCAGATCATCCTTTCTATCCATTCTAAGCGATCCGAACCTAGATGGTATCCTATTCCTTCTCGGCACTTTCGCCATCCTCGCCGACGTCTATCATCCAACGGTTGTAATCTCAGTTGTGGGCGCAGCAGCCATTGCACTAGCCCTCGTGGGGTTAGGAGTCTTTGGAGCCTCTATCATCTCCATTATCCTGATGCTGATCGGCGCACTTTTCATATTCTTCGAACTCAAGACGCATCATGGGATTAGCGCCACGATCGGTGTCGTAATCTTCATTGTAGGTTTCATACTCGTTTTCAGTCTGCCAGCGCCTGCCCCGGGCCCCAACCAGCCGACCGGGACTCTTCCGAACCCTGTTATCGGGATCTTGACTTACATCATTCTAGGACTTGTCGGCGGAGGCGTCGTTTTTGGAAGCGTCTACCTCTACAAGGTTCGAGAAGCGACTATGAGTCGGCCTCTGAGCATCAATCCCAAGGCTATAATAGGAAAGGAAGGCTACCTCACATCCGATGTGAAAGCTGGCGAGTACGGCACGGCAACAATCAGCTCCGAAGACTATACAGTAACTTCCTCGGAAAACCTCTCAAAGGGAACAAAGGTCCGAGTCAAAGACATCCAAGGATTGAAACTATAGGTCGAGAAGATGGGGCAGTAGGCTAGTGTTCGATTCTTTTGTCCTTCAACTCGAAGCGCCCGCAATTGCCGGAATACTTGGAATAGTTCTAATCATCATTATTGCTCTCTGGATTTTCGCCTCCTCCGTGAAGATCATACGAGAATACGAACGCGTCGTTCAGTTCCGCCTCGGTCGACTGACGGGCTCGAAGGGACCCGGAATAGTCCTCATCCTCCCCATCATCAACAGACTCGTCAAAGTCGACTTGAGAGAACGATACCTAGAAGTCCCCCACCAGACTGCAATCACGAAAGACAACGCCCCCGTCGACATCGACTTTCTCATCTACTACAAAGTAGTTGATGCTTCGGCAAGCATTGTCCAGGTGCAGAATTTTACGGGCGCCTCAGTCGGGCTGGCCACCACGACCCTGAGAGCTGTGGTCGGTGACATACCTCTCGATGAACTATTGTCGAAAAGAGAACAGATCAATACGATCTTGCGTACAAGGCTGGACGAGGTGACGGAGCGGTGGGGAATCAAAGTGACCAATGTCGAGATCCGGGAGATCAGACCACCCAAAGACGTTCAGGATGCAATGGTCAAGCAGATGACTGCAGAGAGAAGCAGGCGAGCACTGGTCACAGAATCCGACGGTATCAGAGAATCCTCCGTCCTCAAAGCCGAAGGAGCGAAGAACGCGGCTATTCTCCAAGCGGAGGGACAAAAGCAGTCCGCGATCCTGGTCGCGGAGGGCAACAAGCAATCCCAAGTCCTCGTAGCTGATGGTTATGCTCAAGCGCTGGGTCTCATTTTCTCGGCCGCCAAGAACATAGATTCGAAAACAATGGCTCTCCAATACCTAGACATGCTCAAGGCTCTAGGAGCCAGCCCGTCGACGAAATACATCTTCCCAATGGAGTTCACGGCCATTGTGTCACGGCTGAGAGGCTTTGTCGAAGAGTCCTCCGAAGACAAGCCTCGACACGAAGAAGACCCGTCGCCCCATTGAGTGCGGGCCCACTAACCGTCTAGTCGGCCGGCACCGTATGCAAGTTTCATAAAGACATAGCACATTGATTCCCCCATGGCTGACACTGCCGAAAAACCTCGTAAGCGACTATCACTTGGAGGCTGGAAATTTGTCCTTGCCATCATCCTAGTTCTCGCATACACTGCAGGAACCGCGTATGGAGTAATGAGCGACACATCCATCCGCGGGCTCACCGTCAAAATGTTTAATGTTTCACGATACTGCACTATTATCCCAGGTCCATTGAAGACGTTGAACTACAACCTCCGCGGGTCAATCTGGAGCTCGTCATCAATCCAGACAAGTCTCAGTCACCTAACTTTCACGCTCTCCGTTGATGGTTCGGTCATCGGGACGAACTCGCTCGGCGACTCCTCCTTTGGACCCGGTCAAGGCGTACCGTTCAATCTCACGTTCACTCATCCAGCTCTCAACCCGACAGTCCTCCCCTTGTCCTCAAGACTGGTTCTGACTGTCACCGCAACTGTTGCGGCGGGCCTTTACAGCGCAACGGAGACAGCCTCCGACAGCACCCTCCAGACATTCAGCAGTACAGGATGCTAAATCTCCCCATCGCTTTTTTCCAGAAATCTACCAGTATCTTTCCGTAGCATCATGCGGCCTTAGGCGTCAGTGACCATTACCAGCTTGCGGGATCTTTTCACCGACAAAGCTCCAAAACGCTGTTTTAGCGCGATAAAACACGTGTTTCCAGACCATGCGGAATGCTTTTCTTCTCATCGAATGAGCAAATAGACATGCCGAAAACGTCAGGAATACCAAAGTCCCTCCTCGCGGACATAAAAACTCTGAAGACAAAGCTCGCAGCGCTCGAAAAGAACATCAGCTCGGTGATCAAGGACTCCAAGAACACAATGAGCATGATGAAATCGCACGCCGAGATGCTCAAGAAGCACCAAAGTACAATCGCACAGCAAGAATCAACAATCGCTCAACTTGGCAAGAAAGCCGTCAAGAAAGAAAAGCGCAAACCCAGCGAATACAACCTCTTCCTGAAAGGGAAGATGACGCAAGGAATGAGCATGATCGACGCCGTCAAAGCCTGGAAAGAAAAAGACAGCTCATCCATGGGCTCTTCAACGCGACAGACAAGCCAAGACTACCAATCACCAACGCAACAATACTGACCGCCCCACAAGGCGATCAGGAGGTCTGATGCGAGGACGCGCCAGCATGCGCCATCGACTAACCCACTTTTTTGGGAATCAACACCCATAGGAGTTTTGTGTAGCATGAGAATTGCGAATCTCATGTTCTAGCGAAATTGCACGAAATGAATCAGCCGGACGGGCTTACAATTGGCCGTCCTACTCTACGAGTTTGACAACGCAGTTTGTGGACTAGAGCCTAAAACAAGTCTAGGTTACGCTATGATAGGACTAAGTTGAGATTCAATACCTTGAATGCTCCGAATTCGTCGCAGTGCAAATGTTAAGCGTTGTGACACTCTCGACCCTGTTGGTCCAGATACTTGGCGCTTATTGTCGGCAATCGCGCTCCAGATATCCTAGATACGATAACAACAGGCTTGGCTCTTTGAAATGGTGCATCCTTCTCGTGTGAAGAGTAAGATCGTCTCAGGTCTTCCTCACATGCCCTTTCAAGAATTTACCGCGGACAGCCTGGAGACTTTGCTTGGACAACTGAAGAAAGCCAAGATAGCTGATGCGAGCATCGAAGTGTCCTCATCCGAGGACGGTCGCCACTACGCATGCTCCAAACCACTGGTGAACATATTGGTGTATACATCGCGAAACATTGGAGAAGAACAAGATTACAAAGATCTCATCGCTCTATACCAGTACTGTTCGGACTGCAAGAACGCCGTCAGAGTCCTGTAGTCCAGGGACGAGAACAAAGTAAAACTTTGAAAAGGGCCGCGTAGACTCCCCCTCCTCTGGGTCCCTAACACCACATGGAACTGGCGGAACCAGATAAGAAAGGAGTACTGGTCCTCGAAGACGGCTCCGTGATTCAAGGAAATGGTTTTGGTGCCGAGACAGAAATTTCTGGCGAGGTTGTCTTCAACACCTCAATGATGGGATACCCAGAACTGCTCACTGACCCATCCTACCAAGAGCAGATTGTGGTTATGACGTACCCGATCCTCGGATCATACGGAGTACCACCTATCTCGATTCGTGATAGTGGAGGAGTTCCGCTTCATTTCGAATCTGATTCCGTGAAGGTCAAGGGATTTGTCGTCCACTCTCTCTCACGACCTAGCCATTGGTCTAATCATCGAACGCTTGACGAGTGGTTGACCGAGCAAGGAGTTCCGGGGATCTTTGGAGTTGATACAAGGGTCCTGACGCAGCGACTGCGAAACAAGGGAACAATGCTGGGGGTTTTGAAAGTCTCGAGTTCCCCTATCGACCCGCAGGTAATAGCGGGCCAGATTTCCAGCCTTCAGGATCCGAACAAGCAAGACCTTGCACAAAGGGTGAGCCCCAAGGAGCCCATCTACTATGATGGGAAAGAACAATCGACCATCGTTATCGTCGATTGCGGCGTCAAGTACGGAATTCTTCGAAGCTTACTCGCCAAGGGAGCGAGAGTTATCCGCGTCCCCTACGATTTTCCTGCCGACAAGATCCTGAAACTGAACCCTAGGGGAGTGGTCATCAGCAATGGCCCCGGAGACCCCAAAATCGACCGCAGAACGATAGAAACCACAAAAAATCTGATCGAGACCGAGCTCCCAATAATGGGAATATGCTTGGGGGCCCAGATCCTCGGGTTGGCCGCCGGGGCGGAAACCTACAAGCTGAAATTCGGTCATAGAGCCGTCAACCACCCGTGCATGGACCTCGAAACCGGTAGGTGTTTCATTACCACTCAAAACCATGGCTACACGATCGATCGGAACTCCCTAGAAAATACCGAGTTCTTGGCGAACTTCGTCAACATTAACGACAAGACCGTAGAGGGGATCAAACACAGGAAGAAACCCTTCCTGGGCGTTCAGTGGCATCCAGAAAGCTCACCGGGTCCATACGATACTGGATTTCTATTCGACAGATTCTTCGAGGAGGCCTTGAAGGCTTGAAGATAGACGGTATCAAATCAGTCGTAATCGTCGGGAGTGGTGCTATCAAGATTGGAGAAGCCGGGGAGTTCGACTACTCAACCTCTCAGGCGATCAAGGCTCTCCGAGAAGAGGGTATCAGAACAATCGTCGTCAATCCGAATATTGCGACCATTCACACTGATGAGAGGTTCGCAGACAAGGTGTATTCGGTTCCGATACGGACGGATTTTCTTGAGGAAATCATCGCGACAGAACGACCTGACGGTATTCTTCTAGGCTTTGGGGGGCAAACCGCCCTCAACTGCGGGGTAGAACTTGCAGAGCGCGGCATTTTGTCGAAATACAAGGTAACGGTTCTGGGCACCGGAATTGAGAGCATCGAGATCGCGGACAACCGCGAGCTGTTCAAGAAAACCATGATCGAGCACGGTATTCCGGTTCCGAAAAGCCGGACGGCAGTCGATTTGAAAACGGCCCTTGAGGCTGCTCGGGAGATAGGCTTCCCCGTCATGGTCAGGGTCGCCTACACCCTGGGAGGGCAAGGGTCGGGTGTTGCCTTCGATGAGCGCACGCTTGGAGAGATCGCTCTCCGAGGACTTGCTTACAGCAGGATCAAACAGGTCTTGATCGAGGAATACCTCGAAAAGTGGAAAGAAGTCGAATACGAGGTCATGAGGGATCACGATGACAATTGCATCATCATCTGCAACATGGAAAACCTGGACCCAATGGGAATTCATACTGGCGACAGTATCGTGGTCGCTCCGTCCCAGACTCTTACGAACCGCGAGTACAATCTGCTAAGAGAAACGGCGCAGAAAGTCATACGAACACTTGGTATAGTTGGAGAATGCAATATCCAGTTCGCCCTGGACCCGAAGAGCGAAAAATTCAGAGTAATAGAGGTCAATTCGAGATTATCTAGAAGTTCCGCTCTCGCTTCGAAAGCTACAGGGTATCCGATAGCATACATCGCGGCAAAACTCTCCCTCGGCTACGTTCTACCGAAGCTTTCGAACAAGATAACCGGAGTGACTTCGGCGTGTTTCGAACCTGCGTTGGACTATGTTGTTGTCAAGGCTCCTCGGTGGGACTTCCAGAAGTTCCGGAAGGTCAGCAAGGGAATTGGGACCCAGATGAAATCCGTCGGCGAGGTTATGGCGATCGGTAGGTGCTTCGAAGAAGCCTTGCAAAAAGCGATCCGGATGCTCGATGTCGGGAAGGAGTTGACGGATAACGGAATTGCTGGACGAAGTGTCGAGAGGATCCGAAAAGAGCTCCGAGAACCCACTGATGAGAGAATCTTCTACGTGGCAAAAGCTCTGAAGTCTGGGATGAGCATGGACGAGATTACGAAGCTGAGCGGGATTGACCGGTGGTTTCTGGACAAGATCAAGAACATTGTTGAGATGGAGAGACGGATCGTAAAGGAGAGAATCAACCCGGGTATTGTCAGAGGTGCGAAGGAATTTGGCTTCTCCGATAAGAAGCTAGGAAAGCTTCTGGGGAAGACTGAGGCTCAAATCCGTGACTACAGAAAAGCTCACGGTATATTGCCGGTCACGAAACAGATAGACACGATGGCTGCTGAGTGGCCTGCCGCGACAAACTATCTCTATCTAACATACGGTGGTGAGGTGGACGACTTCGCATACGTGGCTGGAGACAAGGTGGTCGTCTTGGGCTCAGGCTGCTATAGGATTGGGTCAAGTGTAGAGTTCGACTGGTGCTGTGTCAACATGGCCACGGCCCTGAAAAAGAGAGTGTCAGAGGTCATCATGATAAACTGTAATCCTGAGACTGTATCAACTGATTTTGACATACTGGACAAGCTCTACTTCGAAGAACTAAGTCTGGAAAGAGTCTCGGACATATTGGACAAGGAACAGCCACGTGGAGTAGTTGTCAGCGTCGGCGGACAAACCGCCAACAACCTAGTCAAAGGATTATCCGAGCACGCAACGATTCTAGGCACATCCCCCGACAGTATCGACGCCGCGGAGGACCGCGCAAG
>Ga0137396_10000800_pt1 | contig 15659 bp, 21 predicted proteins | sample czc16metaG_FD_108284 | JGI IMG/M metagenome (GOLD analysis project Ga0137396, IMG submission 108284) | Vadose zone soil microbial communities from Angelo Coast Range Reserve, California, USA - czcobulk3.16 metaG | ecosystem: Environmental > Terrestrial > Soil > Vadose zone | place: USA...
GACGATTGTCAGATACTCAAGAGAAGACCACTAAACGTCTAGCTGAACTCAAATCCTATCTGGAAAAGAAGGTCGCAGAACACCAGAACGAAATCCACGACCTACAATCGTTCCTCGAAACAGTCGACAATATTCTCGCAGAGAAGAGCTATCGCCGAGTCCAACTTCCGAAATCTATTCCAGAGACGCCAGCAGTGGTAGACTCGAATCCGCCCCAGACTATCAGAACGATCAGCGGAGTCCTCCTCGCTGATATTTTCGTTGAAGGCCAAGACATTCGGATTGTCCCGTCGAAGGATATCAAGTTCGACGCAAACGCTCCACCCCTCCGATCATTCCTCGTCGGCAAGGTTCTCGAACCCTTGCACGTGAAGGATGAAGAATCTACGAGAAAGCAGGAGCTGTCGCCTGAGCACGTTCTGTCATATGAGATTGATCGAGAAGCAAATTCTCTGAAACAAATCCACGTTAAGAACTATGGCGATGAGCGGAGACTCAACGAGTTAAAGAATGCGCTGCGCTGGACTTTCAGAAGAATGTATGAAAAGATAATCGGCACAAACCAAGCAAGTGTACAATAGTTTATAGCGTACCCGGTACAATCCTAGGGTATGATTGATACAATCGTCCTCGACCGCAGGAAGCAGAAAGGACGGCCGTTCAGAATCGACTATTCTCCCCTCCTTGCAGAGTCCAGCGTCAAAAGATGGGTCCAGTTCGCAGAGCTACGCCCTCGAACTCAGGGCAGCTACCTATGGCATCTGCGAGACTTTCTTACACGATATGCGGTTCCTAAGCTCGGACTCTCAGGCTCCGCAGACAACCTTCTCCAATGGGCTAAGGGGCAGGCTGATCTCGACAACGTGCTCCTAGCCATTGTGGACTTTGGAGAACACCTCAATCCCCAGTACAGCACTCAGAAAGTAGTCAATATTCTCCGTAGCTTCTTCCACTGGAACCGGCTTGAGCTTCCGGCCAAGAGGCAACGAACGAGAATCAAGAGCTGGCATAGAGGATACTCCCGTCAGGAGATGCAGGGAGTACTAGGTTTCCTCGACAGCCCAGTCCAGAAACTGTACGCTAAGGTGGCAAAGGATAGTGGTCTTCGAATGTCAGCACTCCTATCGATACGCTGGAAGCATCTGATAAAAGACCTGAGAGAGGCAACGGACGGCTTTGTGGCGATACGTTTCGAGCCTGAGTTCTATCTCAGCTCAAAGAGTGCTAGCGTAGGCTTCCTAGGGCCGGATACGGTCGAGTCGCTTAAGGGAATCACAAGGTGGAACCAGTCTTCCAGTAGACAGGAGCCAGTCTTCCAGGATGGCAGGTGGACGCTGGATCTCGAGGCCAAGGTCTTCGACTTCGACGACTCCACCATATCAGAATCATTGAATCTCGCCAAACGGAAAGCCGGCATACCTGATGAGGTTCAGCCGTCGCATGGTTTCAGAAAATTCTTCGACAATGCGATTCTCAAAATGGACGAGACTATGCCACAGGAGATCAAGAATCAGTTTTTGGGTCATTCTTTGGGGGTTGAATGGCACTATAATGAGCGCGACGTTGAGGAAGGCGGGAAGTTGAGGGAATGGTACAGGAAACTGTATCCTCTATTGGATCTTCGGGAGCAGGCTGTTGTCGATCAGAAGTTAGGGGAGCTAGAGAAGAGTCTGGCCGAGAAGGCGTCGCACATTGAATCCTTGAAGGCTGAACTTGCTTCGAAAGATGTGGCTTTCCAGGATTTGAGAGTCAAGGTGGAAACAGATCTCAGACGGAGCGTAGAGGAAATGCAGGCGAACATGAGAGAGGCGATGAAACAGGTCATGCAGGAAGAGATGGCTAAGCGGAGAGCCGAAGAGAAGAAGCCGAAGGATTGAGAGACGGGTTACTTCACTTCTTGTCTGAGCGAATTAGAGATCTCCTCGGGATAGTCACAAATCACATGGAAATCCTTGGAAATCCTATCGGTAATGGCCCGCGAGGTTAGACCGCCCGCGGTCCCTTTCATGGGGCTAAAATGTGAGTCCCCAGACGCGAGATAGAAAGTAACCTGAGCCTCTCGTTCCTTATAGAATGCGTACAAGTAGGCGGCTTCGGCGAGCAACGTTTTGTCCGCTTCGTTAGGACGATCGTATCGGAGCTGGGTCACTTGACGGTTAGTCATCTTCGCTTGTTTCTCGTATATTCTGTGGGCTAGCCCTCGATATCCCTCTGCCGCTGCATCGGTTTTGTATTCAGTCTCAAATTTCAGATCTACTACCTGAGCTTGTTGGATAAACTCTTCATACATCTGTTCGACTCTAGCATACCAGGGCTTCACATCATCTGCAATAATTGGTTCTCTTTGCAAGGTTTGCAGAATCCCGCGCAGGCGGTCCTCGCATGTGGAAAGAACGGTGGATAAAGTCGGGAAGAGTTGTTCTCGTGGAACCCTTGATGTTTCGACTTCTTTTCTTACAACACGTTCAAGCACCGACCATGCCTCGTTTTCGATTGTTGGAGTCAATAGGCCGATACGCTTCGACCTGAACTTTCGTAATAGGCCAATCAAGCCCATACAATTGTCAAAGGACCGATGCTTCAATTGAATGGGTGGAGACGACCCTTCGATCGTCATGCAAATGGAAGCGGCGATAAGGACGTTGGTATCGGTGAGGACCTTATGCCTCACTCAGAATCTCCTGAGCTGTCTCAGCTAGCGCGCGGGCCTGTTCACGAATCTCAGGTTGACTTGTTCCCTTATTTTCTCCTTCGGACGGAAGCATATTCGCCCCGGCTGCAGTACCTCTGAGCATTTGGATCCTGCTAACAATCATTGACCTTAGGCCGGGAGTGAGAGGCTGCCCTTCTAGGGATTTCACAGTTGCAAACAGACTGAAAACCGAAGGGAAGACTTTCATCGCATCGTCTACAGTCCTAGGATTCTCATGCTTTGCTATTGCCACTGCGAACCTTGATTTTGCCTCTAGCGAGATTCCGTGTAGGTTTCTGAACGCATGAAACAGCATGAACGCATCGACGGGCTTCGCGTCATTGTTGTTTAGCCAGAAGACCTCTGATCTTGACAGAGAGTCTGCCAATTGATCGAGCTTCCCAACCACAGATTCATCCACTTTCCGGGCTTTGTCCATTGAATCGAGCAAGCCTAGAATGTCACCGAAAAGGTCGATTTCCGACGAACCCATCAGTTATTACACCATCACGGCAATACCTAAGTCTTTACTGATTGTTGGTTGGTTTTCGGGCATATAAAGGAGAGTTGTATCCGATTCTTGATATCAATCAGGGTTACGACAGCCAGTTAAGCCCCATATGCAGTCTTATCCGTTGAAGATTGTCCCCGAGAAGATCCAGTGTCAGCCTGGAGCCTTTTCTGGTTCATACGAAGAACAGGGCGAGAGAGGGGCGAAGCTATTGCGTCTGCGAGACCTGCAAGCATGGCCTACAAGGCCAATGTCTCGATAAGCGCTGCAAGTGCTGTACCAGCCTCATCAAGTCAGCGCGATAGGCGATTTTCTCAAATCTCTCCTGTTCCTAGAACTCAGGCGTTTCGCGGTCCCATTCCGACCTTCTGATCGTTGGACCCGGTTCAGGTATCATAGCCTGTTCGATGACTTGTTTCTTCCAGATTTCCAGAGCTTCTTTGATGGCCTGCATCATGTGATCCCACGTCTCCTGGTCAAACACCGGCACGAGATACTGTTTCTTTGGCTTAGGCATCGCATCGGAGAGCCATGTTTCATACCTGTCCTGAACTCCTTTCTGTAGCAGGATTCTCCAAACGAGGTCTGGTAAGGCCATCATCCTGACAGGCCTCATCCCAGCTGCGTATCAGTATGAGAGAGGCCCGAAACCCTGCCCTTGCACCAGGCTGAGAATAAGATTCGTGTTGACGGGCCCAAAGCTACTTTTGGGGCGGTCCGAATGGTGGTGGCGGCGTGGGCTGTGGCTGAGATTTTCCCTTGAAGTACCGTTCGAGAATCCATCGTAGGACTACGAACACTATTGCAAAGCCAATGGCGTACCCGACCACTACTCCGGCGGCGCCGACCCAGTCCGAACCGTAGAGATTCAGCTCTGTCTCAACACGGTCTTGCACTTGCAAGACAGCTAGGGTAAGCAACCCCGCCCAAACGGTAACCTTGTCTTTCAGATCCATATACCGAAATTCCTCGGATGCTACTTAGCGCTTTCATGTCCTGAGGACGCAGGGACCGATACATCTTCATGTCAAGAGCTGGGAGCTGGTTCTTCTATAAACTAGGTAAGTCGCCGCGAACGCGGAACAGAAAACGAGTCACCTTCTTGAGTTCATTGTCGCGAAGGCTCGGCCGGAGTGGGTCCGACTACATACTTATTAGAACGATTCAGGGAAATCTCTGACGCATCAACCAGTTGAACCGCAACAGGCTCTCAATCATTCTATTTCTCTCAATGTTGATTGAGATGGGCATGCTGGGGGCGTTGCCGCATTTCGTGAATGGCGCGACGAGCTCTGTCTATCTCGAAGATCTCGTGCTATCATTCAAACAAGATGCCACGTCTGTTGCGTACAATGTAACCATGGTCGAACAATGCGAGTCCGGCGGCAGCGGACCCCTCTATGCCATTGCCGGCGTCACCGACGCCGGCAACTGGTACCACTTCGGCGTCGATTGGAACTGGCCCTCGTCGCTCAACCCATTCCTCCCATCTGCGGGCTTCCATGCTTTCTTCAATGTCCAAAGCCCGGGCAGCAATCTATTTCATGCGAGAGACCTGATCAACCAGATTCACGATGGGGACAATGTCCTCTTGTCAATGTCGCTTTCTGGAGGCAAGGTCATCATGTCAGTTCATGACTGGAATACATCAGCTAGCGACGAACAGAGCTATTCCGTTCTCGGTGCAACCCGGTTCGTAGGTACCCCGAGTAGTCCTGCTGACTCGAACGGAATGTTCACCGGAATCCTAACCAGGGAAAATCATCAAGCATCTTACTATGGAGACATGCAATCGGTCGTTTACAGAACCTCGACTCCGATATCGTCCGCCTACATGAGAGTAGTAGAGTATCCTTATCCTAGCAAGTCGCCTGTCGTGTTCGATGACTATGGATCATACGACTACACGAACCCGTCTCTGCTACAGGACTTCCACTCAAACGGTGCCACGTTAGCCTCAGACGCGTACGAGTTTCAGACTGGCGGGTTATCTACTGCACCAAAGTGTGCGTCTTCGGCTGGATCCTCCCCGCTTCCGTTTCTTAGTGGAATAACACGCCTCTTGGAGATTCTGGGGGCGATAGGAGCGGCCGTTGTGGTCTTGACCCTGGTTGGCGTGTTGATTACAAGGAGAAGAGAAAAGAAGCCCCCACAGACTTCAACAACGAGCCTGTAAGCTTCTCTCTTAACTTTCGCTTCGTGCTTCCCAACTTTCCACCTTGCTCCGTCCAGCTGATAGCGCGATATAGGTCGACAACGAAACAAGCAACGAAAATTATTGGGTCTTAGGGTCTAAAGCCCTGCTTTCGAGAGCCGGATAACAGGTCTTCTTTGATGTAGGTTTCTCCGAGCGATAGCTAGGACAAGGTTCCGGAAGCCGCTGAGGACACCCTATACGCCGAGTGTATCCCGGCTGTGTCTCTGGGGATATAGATGGGAACAAGTCGAGCCTGTGACTATCCTGACATGCGGGGAGAGCGGGGTGTCCCTTGTGCAAGTTAGTCTGTGAAGAAGAGTTGCGCGAACGCCGAGAACGCCGGTTAGTCAAACGGTACTAGGAGTCGTTCGCAAAATTTGTCAATTAAGAACGGATAGGTAACTAGCTCGGATGGCTCAGACTAGCTTTCGCGGTAAGATGGTCTCGATGAAACGGGGAACGGTAGTACTGGCTTTTCTGTTCCTTGGCGTACTAATTATTGGCTTTACGCTGGAGGTCTCAGTTCTGGTTGCTTTGGCTGGGGAAAATAGCGCCTCGCCAGTAGGATGTTTCAAGTCCACCCCCTCGACAGGATGGCAGCGGGTAGATTGTATAGATCCATATCGACCATTCGTAATACTTCCACCGTTGCTTACTGCTACGACCGCCGTAGCTGTTGCCGCGAATGGCACCGGGAACAGACGACTAGCCTTTCGATTCTCCGGCATCGTACTGGTAGCGGTGGGAATATTATTTCTCACTCTTGGAATAATTGGCCTTCAGCGTGATGCCATCCCCTGTGCACTCAACGGATGCCCCTCAATATTTTCATCCTATTATGCCCCGTATTGGGATGAGTCTTACGCCGGATTGGCAATGACGGCTTCGGGAATCGCCTTGCTACTTGTCCCCTCAGACCTACATTCGACCTGATAAGAGGCCCTCTTTTCAGGAGGGGTTTTTCCTACAAGTAGGCGAGAACCAGATTTTGGTTACAAGTTCTCTAAGTGTCAGGTCTTGGCAGAGATTCTAGGGGTCTTCATGGGCTACAAGTCTAGGCACAACATGCGAGTGAAGGAAGAAGCTCTGCGATTAGCTAGGGTCGGAAAGCGGATTCTCTGGATTGACTTGCCCGGAGAGCCCAGACCGGACATAATCTACGAGGACGACGATGGCACTGTTCAAGGAAAGGATCTTAAAACAAGGAAAGGCACAACGAAGATTGTCGAGCGCGTAACGGATTTCAAATTCGGCCCGCGTCAAGGCTTGACCGAGAGAGAAATAGCCAAGATGTCGGTCGGCAGAATATCGGAAGACACGTCCTGGTTCTGATCTGTACTTGTCTGTTACTACAGACTTCGCGACGAGACGGTTTCCGATTCGTAAATCTGGCCCTCGGTATCTCTAAGGCACCTTGCGCAGCGCATGACGTTCTAGCTCTCATCTTCCGTCGCTCTTGAGTCAAAGAGAGAACGATGGAACTGTTCACGGATAGTCGTCTAGGGCCGAGCCTCCCGATAGTCCTTAAACAGGCGCAGAGAAGAAGAATAACTCCTAGGCCTTTTTAGGGGACGGTTCCTATTTTCGGGGGAATGTCCAAACAGGACAAGTTCGAAGCGAAGGTCAGGATTGGGACCCTAGGCTACGACATTCAGAGAGGAAGTACGCGAGGCACAGAGTCAGCGCTCTTCGTCGCACCAACTGATTGTCCCGACGGGGTCTCCCGTCATGTCACCGTGATCTTTAACTCTGAGACTGAGGAACTGTACAATGTTCATCAGACCAACGAAGGCAACGGTAAGAGATGGAAGCAATGGTCAAGAGATCCAAACCGTTTCATCAGCGATGCTATGGACTGGCTGAAGACACGTTCCGAGCCAATGGAAACTCCAACTGCGAAGGGTCTCGGATCTAACTATTATTGTGTCTCAGGATGGCGAATTTTAGTTTGCCTGCAGCTCATAACGGGTCTCACGTCGATAGCCGAAAGGCTACTCTTCAGGCCCCTAGCTTCTTTAGGCATTGGCCGTTTCGAGTTACAGGAAGACAAGGCGCACAACAAACTGAGTGCCGTTGGCAACATCGATATGACTCGAATGGTCGAAATCTTGCGCAAGTTTAGACCCTTCAAAGGGATAGTCAACGCGTTCCTGCCGGGTATGGTTTTGAAAATAATGCCGAAACTCGCCAAGCTATTCCTACTCATCTCAGTTGAGAGAATGTCACCTGGAGACGCTTCACTACTGATCCCCAAGCGAGAGGGGATAGAACCGCTTGTGCTTCTCAGGGGAGACCAGTATCGCCAGTTAAGGGCAGCGACTGTATTCGAAAAGGCAGTGGCACTCTACGAAGAGATGGAGTTGGGAGAACTTCTTCCAGACCCGCAACGCCTCATGCTATCAGGGCTGTCGGTTCCCGTTTTGTTCGAGGTCGTAGGAACAGGACTGAAGCCCTAGACCAGTGGTGCGCGCTTGGGGCTCGATGTGGGTTCCCTTACGATTGTGAACTTGGCTACCGGCTGATCCGTACCATTTCTCATCAGGCAGTCGCCCGAACGAAGCCGCCGGATCCCATGCCTTTCCTTTGTAGCACGCGTAGGATTGAAAAAAAGGAGGGGAGAGGAAGGGTCGATTCTTTCTGTTTCCCCTCCGCTATTTCGCGGGGAGAAGGCCGCGGATGGCGCTGGAATGGTCCTTCAGGCTCTTCGTGTCAATCCCCATCAATTCGAGCCGGCTTACCGCGCTGTATTGGATGTAAGTCCCGAGTTTCAGTATGTTGTAGACATGACGATGATAGAGGTCCCAAGAGGCAAGGATCCATTTAGCATGTCTAGCCCATCTTTCTCTTAGGATCGGCCAAAGTCGCTCCTTACGGAGTTCGGCGACCATCACTTCCCAGTGCTTCGCGTCGACGGGTCGGTCGTGATTCAGCTGGTGCAACCGCTTGAATGCCTTGCGACTGTGAGACTTGCTGACCCTCGCTGCTTCGCTCGGAGTCCATCCCAGTTCTTCTGCAAGCCCGTCATCTGTGTAGGGGTTCGTGTCCGGCGGTTTAGCTTCAAACCGGTCTTCTAGCATAAGATATGTCATGTGATCAGTTCACCTCCTGAGCGGAGTCGATGGCTCTCAGCCACGCCTTGGCATGGTCCTCGACATGGACGAGGAGCGTGCGGGCGTCCCTTCTCTGTTGAGGGGACAGTTCCTTTGCAGTCTTCCAGTTTGTCAGAAGAAAGTTTTCCGCTGCGCGCCGTAGGTTGTCAAGGGTCCACTGACCCTTCACCGAGACTACTGTCCGCTGATGAGGCGTCTCGCCCTTACCGTTGAGCCGCTTTACCAGCTTGACGTGAGTCTCGATCGCGTCTGGCAGTCTTGTCTTTGTCTGCTTCCGCACTTCTGCGAGGATGAACTCTTTGTCTTGGGGTGTCAGATCCGGATCCCGTGCGACGCTGCGAACGGTTTTGACGATATGTTCCGCAGTTGATTCAATCGCGCCGACTGTCTTATCCGTTGAAACTCTGGCGCCGGGGGTTTCACTGTATGGCCGCTTGTACTCTGCCTTCAGAAGTGCTTCTACTCTCGACGTGCTGTAACCCGTGGCCTTTGCAACTCTCTCTGTGATCGCGCCCCGCTGAATGCCGACTTTCTTGTAGATGGCAGCTAGGCCGTTCATTGCTTCGGCAACTTCTCGCTCTGGAACAATTCGTCGGTTGTCGTTTGCGAGGAGTCGGGCGATCAGGTACTTTTCTTCACTGTCGATCTGCGGGAGTCTTTCTTCTCGCCATTCCTTGCTGGATGCTTTCCTGTGTAGTCCATCGATCACCCGACCGCGTGAGTCTTTCAGCACTGGGTAGAGTTGCCCAATCTCGTCCTTCAGAACGATTGTATTGTCCGCCAATTCGAACTTCCCTCGACGACCAATGGAGCCCTTCTCGCTGAATAGGGAAGTCTGAAATTCTCGGATTTCCAGAATCGACGCGGTGAGAGTTCTCGACTATTCAGAATCAGGTCAAAAGCCAAGACGTGACTATTGTTTCCGTGGAAGCTGAGGGAAAAGTGCCAGTTATGCTGTACAAGAGCCTAAGGTGTCTTCAAAACCCGCGCAAGTTCGCAGTCTTCAAGGTGTTATGCTCCAAAGGAAAAGTCACCACAAAAGACACTGAAGCCTTGACTCATCTACCACTCGGCCACATCAACGACACACTTAGAGAGCTTGACCAGCTGAAACTTGCGAAGTTTGAGGGTCCATCAGGCCCGTTGACAATTGACGGCCGAAAACTCGTTCGTGAGGGAGATATGGAAGGGTCATTCAAGTGCTATTCACTTACTGAGCATGGATTGATGGTCCACTCGTTATGCAAATCCTACGACTCCGACAAACCTCTAGCCAATCTCGGAGGCACTCTGGATCCGAAGCACGTCGTTGAGAGCTTCACAAAGATACCAAAGGACGAGCTGGCCATTGCGCTGAATAGGTTCAGGGACGTCTATCTGCTTGGCGCTGTCCTAATCAGCATCTACTACCAGAAACACGAGTCTGCGTCTTCGGATTCGCTGAGCAGTTGTTTGGACGGCCGACTCTCTAAGGATGAGGTTGAGAAATTCATGGGTGAATATTCGGGTAATGAAGGGCTGGTTATCGTCGAGCAACCCCGATGGAACATTGTCGAGAGAGGACTGATGCGACTAGCAGAGAAGCTCGGAGGGCAGCGAGGAAGAAACCGAGTTAGGAAATGGCTCTACAGGGCAAACTACTCACTGACACCAGAGGGGAAGAGGATTGCCCTCGCTCTTTCTGATGAGTTCTACCCTTCAGACCTCGGGGTTAACGAGGAGTACCTGCGACCTGAGAAGATAGAAGCAGACGACGGCATCCTAGGCCGCGCAATTACAGAGAGACTCGCCCTCTACGGAGCCATTTTAGGAGTCACGATCTACGTATGGTGGGACCTCTTTCGAGTGTCCCCGTCCGATTCGCTTAGAATAGGAGTCGACGCAGTCGGGATTCTTCTGACAGTCTTTGGGTGGGCACTATACATGCCGGATCGGGTCTCTTCCCTGATAGCTAGAATAGTCTACTGGCGCAAACTCAGACGAGAAGGAGCGAAGTCGAAAGCCCCGTAGACGTAGCCATCTGCAGCCGATTCGAAAATGAACGATTGAAGCGGTCAAGTAACAGTCTCGTCGCTATCGCATGAATATCGAGCAAAAGGGTCGCTGAACATCCGAGCTTTACCGGCGGAATTGGCGCGTTTGTTGAGAGTTTCGTTGGCTGCAGCCTTACAGGGACCCCTACTGGCTGTTGATGTGGTAGGCTTACTTGTCAGAGGGAGTGTCTGATACCGGCTGTGCTCCGGCCAACCGTTTGATGCGGTCTAGTCTAATCTCTAATCTGTTGGACTAGGCGGAGGAACCTCTAGCCCGTTCTGCTCTAGCAGATTGGCTATGCGGCTTGCCGCGTTCAAGATTCTGAGTTTAGGATCTGCGGATTATCCGTGGGGCTTTGCCGATTCTCGATTCTTCCTGCTGGTCCAGCAATCCCGTTCCGCTAGGACTAGTCTTTCCGAACCCGGGTGTCTGCGTAGTAGTATTGCCCATCTTGGCAAGCTGGGGCGGCCAAATAGGCTGTGTCGCCTGTCCGGGTCCGCGTCCTTCTTCTTCACCTTCTTCTTCCTCGCCATCTGATCTGACAGGGTTCGTCTTTGCGAAATCTTCTCTAGGTGTACCTGCCTGGACCGGGGTTGGCTGTCCGGCCGGAGCTAGGAACTGGCCGTAGCTCATAGAGTATCCTCGGTTCGGATCAACAGGCTGGACTGGAACGGCTGCCTTTGACAACTGGCCGGTTCCATTCAGGGCTGGACCCCGCATTTTTTCCTCGGGCCGTTTCTCCGTCGAGCTGAACGGTAACGCGCCTATGCTTCCGAACGGCGTGTTGAACACAATCTGGTTCCGCATATGGGGTCAACCTGTCTGACCGTGTCGCTTCCAGTCGTCGGCTGCGGTACTGTCCATGTAATGTCTTTGCGGAGTACACTGTCTACAGGTGCGTTTATCGCCCGTGTGTCTCCGGGCCGTGGAGTAGACGGCATCAATGGACCCTCTTTGACTACTGGTTTAGCCCGGAAAATTTTGGCTATCGGATCATCTGTCATCGTGAAGCTCCGCCTAACAGCCTTGCCCGTTTCTCCTGTTCGCACATAAGCATCTGATACCACAACACTCGTCGCGGGTCCATCGGGACAGACGGGGCCGAGGCGGTGTTCGCAACAGCCGGATTTTCCTCGGTAAATCCGACGATTGGGGGTCTGTCTCCAACGGCTTCGTGTATCGCTATCCTGTTCTGTCTTTCGCGTCTGACCTGTACCGTGCGTTCTTTGACAAACTGATTGACTTCTTCCGGTGTCGAGGGCGGCCCTGACGATGGAGACTCGCGCAGATCCAATGTCGGCTTCTCCATTCCTAGCGGGTTGAAACTGTGAAGATTGACAGCTTCCCGCCACTCGCGCAAGAGCATGAACCCTTCCTCCTGCGAAGGAATTTTCGGCCCGAGTAGATGCATGCTAGTAGAATGTCGGACCCGACTGAAAAGTGTTTGCGACTCTGGGAGACCCAACTTCCCTTTTCCAAACCTACCAAATTTGACGGCGAATATTGTAAGCAGAATCCCTCTGGACTACCACCCATAATGTTCTAGCCCATCTTACTTTCGCATCATATCCCTCTTGGACTGAATGTAGACTACTACAATTGGAATAGTAATCAAGGTAGCTCAAGATATAGCCGGTCAGGCTAGCAAGCAGAACCGTACTACTACACTTACCAGTAGTAACCAGTATCATTGATAATATGATTGAAGACAGTAATGACTGATTGTTGATAGTGTTATCTGTTAGTGTGTCGTATTCTTGTTGTCTTGTCTAGGCTGGGTAGGGTTAGAGAGGATGAGCTTGAGCGCAGAGTGTTAGAGTATGTTGAGAGTATTGCTGGTCCCTTGTCTATTCTTGATGTTGCTACTGTTGCAAGGGGCTGTAGGTTGAACAGGCAGACTGCTAAGTCGATTCTGCTGGAGTTGGCTCTGGATCGTCGGGTTGTTGCGCAGAGGTTGAGCGGCAGATGGCTTTTCTCGGTCGCGCATGACTATTAGGGTCCGCGTAGGTTTCCGGTTTCAAAACGGCGATTTTGTTCAGATACATACTCTTAGCAGTGGGTTGCCGATAGCTTAACACGTTAAGTTATTCACTACTACCAGTGGGTTTATTGACACGGAAATGATATGAGTTCTTGAATATGACGGGGTAGTACAAGGTAGTCTATGGTACAATTGGTAAGGCTTGAGCTGAGGGTTCCAGTCGAGATGTTTTCTCAGATCGAGAATCTTGTTGAGCGACAGAACTTGGCTACTCTCTCAGAGGGCACTAGGCTCCTGCTCAGAGAGGGCTTGAAACAGGTGTTGAGAGAGGCGACAAAGTAGTGGTGAACTCAATGAACATGAGCGACACGTCCAAGGATGCTCCGTCTGTCCAATCATTCGACAGTGAGCAGAGTCTGCGAAGATTGTCAAAGTTAGAGGCCGAGGTCATAGTGCTCCGAAAACTGATTGAGCAGCTAGGAGGAAAAGTTCCAGAATGATTGTTGTGCCCACCGGGAAGGAAGTCCCGGCAGGCGTGACTCTCAACCAACTCAGACCGGCTAAGCCCGAGGAAGAGGAAGAGAAGTCACTTGACAGATAATCCATCCTCACTTAAGACAGTTTCCCAACAGACCTGTCCATACTGCTTCCACAGGTTCGAACTATCAGAATACGGCTTCGAGAATCACGTTCGATTCTGCGAACAGGAGCATCAGACAGTCAGAGTCGGCCTACAGAGGGTCCTAGCATGACAGAGACAGAAGACTCGGAGAGGCTAGACTGGAAGGCGACCCAGGACAGAATACGAAGCCTGCTATTCCCGATTCATATACCTCTCAAGTACGAGAGTGAAACAGAACTCTACGCAAAACTGAGAGATGGCATCGAAACCAACTGGGATCCTACTGACGATAGATACCTCGATGTAGCTAGCTCTTCCTTTCTGTTCAGCCAACGGATCAACCAGAGAGTCGAAGAAGAATATGTCTTCACAACTGTACCGTACCTCTTCCTGCATGGGCCGCCGGACTCTGGAAAGACACGTCTCCTAGATCTCGCCCGGCTACTCTGTCGAGACGCTATCAAGTCCAGCAGTATGACGGCCGCAGCCATCTACCAGTTTCTGACAGACAAGCATGGGACACTATGCGTCGATGAAACGGACAGTTGGGGGCTGAACTCGCGCAGGGGTCCTAGCGAGAGAATAGCAGAGATAATGCCGATTCTAAACTCCGGGTACAAACGCGGAGACTATGTTGTTAGAGCAAACAGGGAAGGTGGGAACCCGATCTATTACGACACGTTCGGACTCAAGCTAGGCGCAGGAACGCAGTTGTGGCCCGTCACTCTCACTGAGCGTTGCATAGTGCTGGAACAGAACGAGAACATGAGGACAATCCCATCTGACATCGACATCAAAGCTTTGGAGCCTCTTCAAAGAATGTTGGAAATGTACCATGAAGTCTATGACTTGGGAAAGGCCGCAGCAGGGAACCCACAGCCTCATCCTGTAGACTTGAAGATGGATGATCTCCGGGACAAGCTGGGAGACAACCGAACAGCCGAGTTATACTTCGGACCCTATGCCTGTTGTCCAACCGAGCAGGGAAGAAAAGCACTCCTAGAGCTCGCCACCGAATCGCTTGAGGCTCGGGGAGAAGGTAAGGCCGACAGTGACATCGGACATGTTGCTGAGAGCGTTATCAGCGTATGGCTGATGAACCAACAGAGAGAACGCCCCGACTTTCTGACAACTGAATCAGTAACAGCATGGCATAGCGAGTATCCTGTCAACATCAAAGACCATGCAAAGTGGATAGGGCACAAACTCAGCGATCTCAGCCTCAAACCATTACGCGAACCTCACGGCGGCCCCAGAGGGGTAACAGTCTCGGCTGAAAAACTGGCTAGAATAGATCGTCAATTCAGACTCTACCTGCTTCATCCGCAACCTGTGAAGAAGCCTGACCCTGCACCTTCCGCTACAAACGGTACCAATGGTACCATTGGTACCAATGATAGCGGGATACATAGTGTTGTTACATTGAACAGATCGCGGATTGACACTAGTCTCGTAACGGACTACATTCTGACGAAAGCTATGCAGATAGAACACTTAGTCGTCGGCTACTCTACTCTGGAGCAAGTCGAGTATCATGTCTCGCACAGGTTTGGAGAAGAGGCTAGGACCCTTGTTCTCCCTCAGCTAACGATGTTAGCGGAGCAGGGAAGGATACAGGCTGGACCCTTTACAGACTGTTGGAGACTTGTCAAATGAACAGACCACCTAGTCACATCCATAGCTGCCAAGTATGCGGAATAGAGATCCGGAAGACAACAAATCTTTGCGTTGACTGTAGGGTCCATCACCCCGAGCTAGTCAGACGGGTTCGTCATCAGCTACGACCCCGTGTATCACTTGATACAATGGTCCACGACGAATTTCGTCATGACATGTCTAAATTGAAAGAACCGAAAAAGTTGTGGTGGGAGTATCCCGGCTCAAAGTTCTGGCTCTGGAAGCCTTTGTTGATGCCGTCAACCATCAAGTCAGCGCATTATCGTGACTCTTCCTAGTAGAGTTCTCATAAGCCTGTTCATCCATAGATAGCCACGGGTTTCTGCCGGTACAAACCTAAGTGTTTGAAAAGACGATTGGGACGCAGTAGCGTTTCAGGATCCGCCGACTGAGCGATTCTGTAACTCGCTCATGGCAACCCCCGCGTAATCTACCCCGTAGGTTCTCTGCAGATAATCCCTCAAAGCCATAGCCGACCTAGCCTCCGAGATGAAACCCTCCTTGGGGAACTGGAAGCTCTGCGTTGAGCCGCAAGACTTGCACTTCGCTACGACACTGTCATAGATCATGCCACCACTTCGACCAAAGTCGTGATCCACTGGCTCCAGGGGACCGCCACAATGACACTGAGTCTTTAAGACCGTTGCGTAAGTAGCTTGTATTTCGTGGAAATGCCCGTCGGCATCCTGTAGGAGCTGGCCCTTCAGCTGCGCATATTTTTGATCATTAGCCAGCTCAGGTCTCTCCTGCTCGATCTTGCGGAGACCGAATGCAAGAAGATAGGCCATCGGGTTCTCTGGAGTAGCCATGAGAAGAAACCGTTAGACCATTTGAA
>Ga0137396_10000801_pt1 | contig 15649 bp, 13 predicted proteins | sample czc16metaG_FD_108284 | JGI IMG/M metagenome (GOLD analysis project Ga0137396, IMG submission 108284) | Vadose zone soil microbial communities from Angelo Coast Range Reserve, California, USA - czcobulk3.16 metaG | ecosystem: Environmental > Terrestrial > Soil > Vadose zone | place: USA...
CACCGCCTGCTTGCGGCGACTCCCCAGCAGCCCGACGTAACCCGCCGATGACGGCGCCACTCGCTCGACGATGAGGGCGTCGTGACGATGCCCGCGCGTGGCGACCACGACGGCATCACGGGCGGTGAGCGGGAATCGCGCCAGGGCGTCTTCCACCCCGCCGGCCAGCACCGTCATTTCCGCACCGAACCGCCCGGGGTCGGCGTACTCTGAGCGGTCGTCAACGACCACCACCCGGAACCCCGCCGCCGCCGCGGCGCGCGCGATGGCAGCACCGACATGGCCGGCGCCGAACACGAGCACGCGCGGGGCGAGCGCGAACCGCTCGACGACGAAGCGGCGGTCGGCCGAGAGCGCGGCCGGAACCCCCGGCTCGGCGCCGGCGAGGAGCGGCTCGAAGGTCTTGAGGGGGCCGGCGGCAACGTCCCACGCAGTCGCCGTCGTGACCACGCCGGCGTCCGCCGCCGCGGCAGCCTCGAGCGCCGCCACGTACTCGAGGTCGGCGACCAGCGGCTCGACAAAGATCTCGACGGTGCCGCCGCAGGAGAGGCCGAGGTCGCCGGCGAGGTCGGCGTTGAGGTGATGCGTAACGAGGTTGGGTAGCCGCCGCGCCTGAGCGTCGCCCGCCGCGCGGAGCACGTCCGCCTCCACGCAGCCGCCGCCCACAGTCCCGAGCAGCCGCCCACCCTCGCTCACCAGCATCTTGGTGCCGACGGGGACCGGGGTGCTGCCGGCAGTGCGCGCGATGGTTGCAAGCGCGCCCGCGCCGCCCGTGCGGGCGAGGTCCGCAGCGACCCGCCAGATGTTCATCCCGCCCCGATGTCCTCCATGGTCGGAAACTAAGCACCCGGAGCGTCGTCCGCTCCGGGCGCCCCTCAGTCCGAGGTGTACGTCAGTTCACTGTGATCGTGCCGTGCATCCCGGTCCCTGGAGCTCCGTGAAAGGTACAATGGTAGGTGTACGTGCCGGCGTTGCTGAACGTGTGGGTGACGGTCCCGCCCGCGCTTACCGTCATGTCATAGGTGTCGGCAGAGCCGGGGTCGTTCGTCACCGAGTGCGTGTTCCCGCCGCCGTTCTGCCAGGTGACGGTCGTCCCATGCATCACTGTGAGGGTCAGTGGACTGAATACATTGTCCAGGGCGCACACTTTGGTCGCGGTGGGCAGGCATCCCCCTCCCCCGCCGGTCCCGTAGGAATTCTTGCATGCCCCCAGCGCCACCACAGCCGCGATCCCGACGAACATCACCAGGCGCATGATCGCCTCCACGAGTTGCAGGGAGAAACCGCTCGCACCACCGCGGACATGGGACTCCTACCCACCAAGACGACGAAAGGGCCCCGATTGGATTGCCGGGGCCCTTTCGACCGCGTCGAGACGCGGGCTCAACGTACGTGGATCACGCCGATCATCCCGCTCCCCTGATGGTAGCGACAATGGTAGGAGTAATTGGCGCCCAACTTGTTGAATTTCGCATACAGGATCACGAGCTCGGGGTTGAGCTGGCCGTCGAGGTGCCAGGTGGTGTCGTCCACCACCGAGTCGACGACCGGATCCGACGTCACGGAATGCGCGATGGAGCCGATATTCTGCCAGCACACGCGTGACCCGATCTTGACCACGAGGTTCGGGTTGGAGTACGCGAGCCCGTTGTCCACGGTGATGATGTAATCCGCCCCCGTGGTGCCGCAGCCGCCGCCCTGCCCGCTGGGATCGGTTTTGCACGCGATCCCCAACGCGATCCCCGCGCTTCCCAGCAGAACCAGCAACCGCTTCATCGTCCCTCCGGCGATCGTTCCGGGGGGAAACATACCCCCGATTCCCCCGCGGGCTCCAGCCTCAGTGCTGCTCGCGCTCCAGGGTGTCGGCGGCGAGACGCGGAGACAGCATCGGCTGGCGGGCGGCAAACCAGGCGATCGAGAGCAGGTACAGGCCTCCGAAGAGCGCCGTCACGCCCAGCTCCGGCACCCCGATCGCGGGTCCGGCGCCGCCGTTGATCGAGGGCACAACTTCGACGTAGCGCTCGAGCCAGATGCCGACCAGGCTGACGAGCGCGAAGCCCACCATGGTCGGAGCGTACTTCTTCGGCCTGACGCCGAGGAGCCCGATGAACGGGATCACGAACACGAGCAGGAACACGGCGATCCCGACCGGCCGCCACGGGCCCCACAACCGGTAGAAGACGAAGAACGTCTCCTCCGGCAGGTTGCCGTACCAGATCACCAGGAACTGCGCCCACATCAGGTAGGCCCAGAACACCGTGAACGCGAAGCACAGCTTGCCGAGGTCGTGCTGCTGCCGGGCGGAGTAGAGGGCGCCCAGCCCCATGCGGCGGCGCATCGCGATGACAAAGACGGCAGTCGCCATCAAGGCGGCGAGGAAACTGCCCATGAAGTAAAACGCGCCGTACAGATTGCTCACCCACTTGTGCGCCAGCGACATCACCAGGTCGTAGCCAAGCAGCGTATACCCGAGGGCGAAGCCGACGATCAAGATCGCCGCGTCACGGCTGATCGCCGTCTGCTCGGCTTCCGGCACGGTTTCCGCGCGGCCGCCGGCCAGCTCGCGCGCGTCGGGCGCGACGTCGGCGCGCACGAAGCGCCACGTCAGCCACGCCAGCAGCGCGAAGACGGCGGTGTTGCGTACGAAGAACCACCTCGTCGTCAGCCACCACCCCACGTCCGGGCGGGGCTCGTGCAGCCACGAATAGATGAATGGGCGGCCGAACAGTTCCAGGACGAACAGCACCACGGCCAGCACCGTGAACGGCGCCGCCGCCTCCGCGAGCCGGATCACCACGCCCGACCAGTGTCCCTTGGCGAGCTTCTGCGTGGCGGCGAGCACGATGCTGCCCTGCGCCAGCCCGGCCCAGAACAGCAGGTTAAAGTGCCACGACTGCCAGATGCGCGCGGGATGCCCGCCCATAAGCCCCCAGATCACGACGAGCAGGCCGAGCCCCGCGAACCCCAGCCCCCAGTTGCGGACCGCGGCCGTCGGGAATGCGCGGGCTCGCTGCGCGAGCTCCGCCCGGCTCACCGTCGCAGCGCTCATCGGGTTCCCCCGACCGCCTGCTGCTGCAGCTGCCGCACGTAGTTGACGAGGTCCCAGCGGTCCGTGCCGTGGATCTTGTCGCCGTAGCGCGGCATCACGATGCGACCCATCGCGGCCGCGTTGATGATCATGCCGAAGAGGTACCCGTCCGAGCGCCCGCGGGCGACCGCGTCGGTGACATCACGGATCCCGGGGAACGGCCCGCCGACGGTCGCCGAGATCGGTCCGTCGCCTTTGCCGACCTCCCCGTGGCAGACGAGGCAGTACGTCGCGTACACCCATTTGCCGCGGTTCAGCGACTCCGCGGTCCGGGTGCGCGGGTTCACCAAGCGCTCGGCAGCGGCCGCGGGAAGCGAGTCGGGCTCAGCGCCCGCCACAGGGACCGTGCCGGGCACGGGCGGACGCGCCGGCTGGCTGTAGGGCTTGACGCTGCGCTGGTGGCGCATCGTGGCGAACCAGCCCACGTGATGCACGACGTAATCGGGGTCGCAGCCAACGGCAAGGACGGCAAGGGCGGCAAGGGCGGCAAGGACGGCACGCGGTCTACGCACGGCGCACCTCCTCCGCGCCGGCGCCGAGCAGCAGCTTCTCGACGGCGCCCGCCTTGTCCGCGCCGCACGGCACGAACACGCCGAACTTGTCGTTAGTGAACCGCGGATCCCACGCGATGGTCCCGAGCCGGCGCGCCGCGTGCGCCGCGTTGAACAGGATGCCGATGATGGTAGACAGCGCGCCGAACAGCACCGTCATCTCGAACATGATGACGACATACGGCGGCACCGAGCCGATCGGCTTGCCACCGACGACGATCGGCCAATCGTACGACGTATACAGGGTGAGCCAGGCGCCGAACGCGCAGCCGCAGATGCCGCCGATGAGCGTCCACATCCGCACGGGACTGACCGGTTGCGCGAGGACGTCCTCGAGCTCGTGGCGCGGGATCGGCGAATACACCGTGAGGCCCTGGTACGCGCCGGCCTGTACCCGCTTGATGGCGTCGACCGTGGCGTCGAGGTGCGCGAACACGCCGAGCACGCCGGGGGTGGCGGGCGGGCGGAACAGGTCGTGCAGCGGTCCGGGAAGCCGGAGCGGGAGCCGGTGCTCGCTCATCGGGCGCGCGCCTCCGCGGGCCGGCCCTTCATCGGCGGCGGCAGGACCTCCTTCACTTCAGAGATCGACACCGCCGGGAAGTTTTTCACGAACAGCAGGAACCACATGAAGAACCAGCCGAAGCTGCCGGCCATGATGCCCCAGTCGGCCCAGGTCGCGTTGTAGTTGGCGTTGGACCAGCGCTCGAACGGCTCCCCCGCGAGCGACACGACGATGATCACGAAGCGCTCGAACCACATCCCCACGTTCACGAAGATCGACATAACGAACAGGGCGGTGATGTTCGTGCGGATCTTCTTGACCCACAGCAGCTGGGGGAGGAACGCGTTGCAGATGATCATGGTCCACGTGGCCCACCAGAACGAACCGAAGGCGCGGTACCAGAACGCGGCGCGCTCGTGGGGGTTGCCGCCGAACCAGGCGACGAAGTACTCGCACAGGTACGCGTAGCCCACGATCGAGCCGGTGAGCAGGCACAGCTTGGCCAGGTTCTCGAAGTGGTGGACGCTGATCAGGTCCTCGAGGTGGAACAGCTTGCGGATCGGCACGAGCAGCGTGATCACCATCGCGCAGCCGGAGTAGATCGCGCCCGCCACGAAGTAGGGCGCGAAGATCGTGGCGTGCCAGCCGGGGACGATCGCCATGGCGAAGTCCCACGACACGACGCTGTGCACCGACAGCACCAGCGGTGCCGCGAGGGCGGCGAGGTAGAGGTAGCCGCGTGTGAAGTGCCGCCACTCCTCGTTCGTGCCCCGCCAACCCAGCGCCGTCAGCTGGTACAGCTTCTTGCGCCACCCGGTCGCGAGGTCGCGCACGGCGGCGATGTCGGGGATCAGCCCCATGATCAGGAACACCGTCGAGACCGTGAAATACGTCCCGATGGCGAACTCGTCCCAGATGAGCGGCGATTTGAAATTGGGCCACAGCCCCCGCTCGTTGGGGTAGGGGAGCGTCCAGTAGAAATACCACTGGCGGCCGATGTGGATCAGCGGGAACAGCCCCGCGGTCATCACGGCGAACACAGTCATCGCTTCGGCGGTACGGTAGATCGCAGTGCGCCACCCCGAGCGGAACAGGAACAGGATCGCCGAGATCAGCGTCCCGGAGTGCGCGATGCCCACCCAGAACACGAAGCAGGTGATGAACACCGCCCAGTAGACCGGGTGCGAGTACCCCGCCAGCCCCAGGCCATAGCGCAACAGGTACAGCAGGCAGATGATCCCGATCGCGAGCAGCGTGACCGCCGCGCCGAGGAGGAAGAAGTAACCCTTGCCCGGATTGCCGAGCGTCCGCGCGATGGTGCGCGTGACGAAATCGTAGGTGACGCGTCCCGGCGGCTGGGCCATCGGTCAGGCCGCTCCCCCGCTCGGAGCGGTCACCTTGGCGAGATACGCGATAGCAGGCCGGGTGTTCAAGCCGGCCAGCACGTGATAGCCGCGCGGGTTGTCGGAGAGTTGGCGCACCCGCGAGCGAGGATCGTTCAGGTCGCCGAACACGATCGCCTCCGACGGGCAGCCTTGCGCGCACGCGGGCAGGAACTGCAGCTCCGCGTCGTCGAGGCGGCGGTCGGCCAGGCGTGCTTCGTTCTGCTTGCCGCGGATGCGCTGCACGCAGAACGTGCACTTCTCCATGACGCCTTTCTCGCGCACCGTGACGTCCGGGTTCAAGAGCAGCTGCAGCGGCTCCGGCCACGCCTCGAACTCCCCGCCCGGCTCGGCGTAGTTGAACCAGTTGAAATAGCGGACTTTGTACGGGCAGTTGTTGGAGCAGTAGCGCGTGCCGATGCAGCGGTTGTAGACCTGGCCGTTGAGCCCATCGGGCGTGTGATACGCCGCGAACACGGGGCACACGGGCTCGCACGGCGCGTTGCCGCACTGCTGGCACAACATCGGCGTCGTGACGGCGTGCAGCGGCTCGCCGTCCTCCCCGCCAGTGAAGTAGCGCTCGATGCGCATCCAGCTCATCTCCCGGTGCCGGCGCACCAGCTGTTCGCCCACCGTCGCCAGGTTGTTCTCGGCGTAGCAGGCGGTCACGCACGCCGAGCAGCCCGTGCAGCGCGAGAGATCGATCGCCATCCCCCAGCGCGGGTGCGTCCCCGCGTAATTGCCGAGCGCCGCCATCTCGTGCTGCGCGTCGGCCCAGCCCTCCTCGGCGGCGCGCGCGTAGGCGGGCGTTTCCTCCTCCTCGAAGACATGTTTACCGGGTTTGAGCCGCTGCGCCTGCGCGAGGGGCAAGACGTTGACGATGCCGTGCCCGTGTTCGCGCGCGTTGCCCTCGGTGGTCGCGAGAAAGACGTGCTCACCGGTCTTGGTGACCTTCACGCCGACGACGAACTTCCGGCCGCCGGCGCTAGTGGGCGTCCCCGGCAGCAGGTCGAACGCGTTGAACGAGCGGCCCGCCGCGTAGCGCCCGTAGGCGACGTGTCCCTGCCCCGTCGGCACCGCGACCACCCGGGGGAGCACGCTGGGCGTAATCCACACCGGTGCGCGCACCTCGCCCGCTTCCGACTTGAGCAGCACCACGTCCCCGTTCACCACCCCCCACTTGCCCGCGGTTTCCGGATGCACCTCCGCCCAGCCGTGCCAGGTGATCTTGGAGACGGGGTCGGGCAGCTCCTGGAGCCAGGGCTTGTTGGCGCCGCGGCCGTCGTGCAGCGCCGGATGCGGGAACACGACCGCGATGGCGTCCCCTTCGTCCCAGTCGGGCGCGGCACCGGACATCGCGCGATAAGCATCCGGGCCGAGCCGCACGACGCGGGTGGGCACGTCCGCGTACACACCGCCTTGCCGCAGCGCCGCGTTCCAGAACTCCTCGAAGCTCTTTCCGCCGCCGTGTCGCCGGTGCACGTCGCGCCACGCGGTCTGCAGGTAGTCCTTGAATGTTCCGGTGCGGCCCGCGGCGCGCAGGATCACGTCGCCCGCGTGCATCGTGCCCGGGAACACGGGCGACATCACGGGTTGCTGCAGCGCGTAGATGCCGGCGCGCGGCCGCGCGTCGTTCCACTGCTCGAGGGGATGCAGGTCGGGGAGCACGAGGTCGGCGGCGCTCGCGGTCTCGTCTGGATCGGACGAGAAGCTGACCTTAAAGGGGACCTTGCCCAGCGCCTGGGCAAACGCGGCGTCCGCGTGCGCCGGGTTCGCTCCGTGCACCATCAGGACGGCGACCTTGCTCGCCGCCATCTGCTCGCGCAGGGTGACGAGACCGCGATAGCTACCGGCCGCCTCCAAGGACACGTCCGGGCCGAAGCGCACTGTCTTGCCGACCGCGCCCACGACGTAGTTCAGGAGTTGGACGGCCGCGACAGCGCTGCGGCTGCCGCCGTACTGTGCCGCCATGCCGCCCGCGACCGCGAGCCCGGCGCCCGAGGCGGCGAATTCGTGGGCCAGCCGCTCGATCGTCTTGGCATCGACCCCGACCTGGGCTTCGACGGCTGCCGGCTCCAGCCCGCCCATGTCGGGCAGGAGACGGGCCGCGTCGGCCGGCGGCTTCACGAGCCGCCGCGACAGGATCACTTGGACCATCGAGAGCGCCAGCAGGCCGTCCGCCCCGGGGAACGCGTCGATCCACTCGTCCGCGCTCATCCCGGTGAGCGACAGCCGTGGGCCGACGTACACGTACTTCGCCATCGAGCTGTCCGACCCGGCGGCGAAGGCGTGGGCGCGCGTGAACGCGTTCTGGAACTCGACCGGGGAGAGCCACGTCTCCATGAAGTCGGTGCCGAACGAGATGATGTACTTCGCGGCCGCGAAGTCGTAGTGGGGCACGGCGCTGATGCCGAACGTCAACCGGGTGCCCTCGCGCAGCGCCTCGAGCGCGAACGGCTCGAACGCGATGCGCCGTCCGCCCACGGCCCGCATCCATTCGTCCACCAGGTCACCGAACGCGCCGGTCTCCTGCCCGGTCACGAAGGCGATTCCCTTCCCGCGCGCGTCCGCCACCTTCTGCGACAGCAGCTGGATCGCCTTCTCCCACGTCGTCTCCTCGAGCCGGCCGCTCGCTCCCCGCAGCCGCGGCCCCGTGAGGCGGTCGGGATTGTACAGCCCCTGGAGGCCGGCCTGGCCGCGGGCGCAGAGTCGGCCGCGGTTCACGGGCGAGTCGGGGTTGCCCTCGAGCTTGACGGCGCGGCCTTCGCGGACCCGCGCCCGGAGACCGCAGCCCGCGGCGCATTCGCGGCAGGTGGTGGCATACCACGTGGCCACGCCGGGGATCTGATCCTCGGGCGCGACGAGGTAGGGGAGCAGCCGCTGGGTCGGCTCGGGGCCGATGCCGCAGCCGGAGAGCGCCACGGCGCCGCCCCCGGTGACGCCGAGGATCTTGAGGAACCGCCTGCGGTTCATCGCGTCAGTCATAGGGTCTCCGCAGCCGTTCTAGAAGTGGCACGCCGTGCAGTCGCGCGTCACCTTGCGCTCGACGTGGCAGCGGATGCACCAGCCCATCTTGAGCGTCGTGACCTGGTAGATCCGCGGCTGTCTGGCGACCTCACCGTGGCAGTTGGCGCACGATTCGGGGCCCGTGCCAAGGGCCTTGATGTGGCGCATGTGCGGAAAATGCACGAAATCGGGGACGGCGTAGACGCGGATCCACCCCGGGGGCGTCCGGTCGCGCCACGCGCTCCTGATCTTCGTGATCTCGGCGCGGTGACTGTCGGTGGTGCCGTTGATGATCTGGTGGCACCCGATGCACGTCTGCACCGAGGGAATCCCCGGCTCGCTGGAAATCGCGGCCGAGTAGTGGCAGTACATACAGGGGATGCGGTCCTGACCGGCGTGGATGTCGTGGCGGAAGAAGATCGGCTGGCGGGGCCCCTTGAGCTTCCCCGTATCGCTTTGGCTCAAGACGGGGGCTCTGAATCCCGGAGCGGCAGGCCCGCCCTGCGCCGCCACCGGGCGGGCGAGCAAGAGCACCGCGAATCCTCCCCCCCACATGCACCACTCACCCTTCGTCATCAACGCGATTGCCTCGATGGCGAATGTTTACGACGTGTGATTGTGCTGTGCTGCTGCGTACCGGTGTGCGGGCGCCGCAATGTATCTCCGCCCGGGAACCCCGCACAAGGGCGCGGTCACGTCATTCGGGCCGCGCGAGGAAGTGGTGTTTCATCCGGACCACGTCGACGAACGCGTCGACAGTATCCAGATCGCCGAAGCCGATCCAGCACCACCGCAGGCCTTCGGCGGGCACGCCGTCCCGTACCGCGTGTTTGATGACCCGAGGCAGGCCGTTCGCCAGCACCAGCTCCTGCTGCTCGGCTGCCGTCAACACGAAGGTGCCGCTGGCTCCCGACTCCATGGGATGCAGGAACCCGAGCTTGCGGCCACCGACCTCGTACATCCACACCCACTTCCACGTGGTGCCGAGGTAGACAACCTGCTCGGTGACGTGCTTCAGCGCCCGGAGCCCCTCGCGGGCCCGTTTGAACCGGCCTGCCGCCCGCGGCGCCAGGTCACGTAACGGGGCGTCGACCTTGGGCCGCAGCCGCGGGTCCATATACAGGTTCGTGGCCCAGTACTCGGCCGGTGGCTTACTGGTCATTGGCATGATCGCCCACCAAACCTACGGCACGGGTCAATACCCACGTCCGTCATTGGGACAGCCGCCGTATCCGTAGCAGCGCGAAGACGGCTCCGACCGCCAGGTAGACGCCCCCCAGGGTCGCCTCGCCGCGTCCGAACGCCCGGACAGCGAGATAGACCCAGATCCCCAGCCACACGATGATCACGACCCAACCACCCCTGCTGATGGCCATCGGACTCCTCCGGCGGAGATAGGGAACCGCCCGATCTAATGTACGACGCGACCGGCCGCCCGCTCCAGCGTGGACCAGCGGCGCCGCAGTCCCGCCAGGGTGCGTTGCAGCGCCGCGACGCCCGCCACCGCTTGTGACGTGGGCGCGGCATCCGTCTCCTCGATGACGTCGTACAGGCCGGCGAGCTGACCGGCCAGCCGCGCCAGCCCCGGCTGCGGAGGTCGTACTGACGGCTGACTGCGGACGCTACCGTTCTCCAGGGAGTCCGCACGGGTGTCGAGTGCCAGGAGGGAGTCCGCCCGCGGCCCGGCGCCCGCCTGATCGCGCTGATCTTTGAGACGCGCGCGCAGCGTCCGCACCTGAGCGAGCAGCGTCGAGTCCTCGCGCATCGCGTTCGTGAGCTGCGTCGCGAGGGTGTACTGCTGAACGAGACTCGCTGGGGGCGTCGTCGCGCGCGGGTCCATCCGCACCGACAGCGTTTCCGCGTGGATGCGGCCGTCGACCGTGAGACGCACGGTGTAGCGCCCGGGAACGACGATCGGGCCTCGCGGCTCGCGCGGAGTGTCGCGATACACGGCCGCGATCGGATAGCCGTGCTGCGTGGCGGCAGGCGGCGGCCCGCGCAGGTCCCACACGAAGCGGTGCATCCCCGCTGTCGCCGAGAGCGGCTGCGGCGGGCGGATCCACCACGCCGGAATGTTGGCCGTCGAGTCCGGCGGCTCCTGGACGTCGTCGCTGGCGAAGCGCCGGACCACGCGGCCGGCGGCATCCCGCACTTCGAGCGCGATCGGCCCGGTGGGCGCAGCGCCGAGGAAGTAATAGAGGATCGCCCCGTCGGGCGGGTTGTGCGCGGTGGGCTCGTCGGGCGGGAGCGGCGTATCGGTGTTCTTGTTCCAGCGCACGCGGTAGGCGAGCCCGGGACGGAACAGGACGACGTCAGCGGTTGCCGGACGGCCGGTCAGCTGCCGCAATGGAGACATGTCGTCCAAGATCCAGAATCCGCGCCCGTGCGTGGCGATCACCAGGTCGTTGCCGTGGATGACCAGGTCGCGGACCGAGGAAGCCGGCAGGTTGAGGCGCAGCGCCTGCCAGCGGTCGCCGTCGTCGAACGAGACGTACACGCTGCGCTCGGAGCCGGCGAACAGGAGCCCCCGGCGCAGCGGGTCCTCGCGCACGACGTTCACGACTTCATTCGCCGGGATGCCAGCGACGATTTCGCGCCACGTCTTGCCGCCGTCCTTCGTGCGGTAGATGTGGGGGTGTACGTCGTCGAGCCGGAAGCGGTTGACGGCCGCGTACGCCTCGAGCGTATCGACGTGCGAGGCCTCCATCAGCGACACCTTGCTCCACGGCGTCAGCGCGTCGGGAGTGACGTTCTTCCAGGTGCGCCCGCCGGTGTGCGTCACCCAGATCAAGCCGTCGTCGGTCCCGGCCCAGAGCAGGTTCACCCGCCGGAACGACGGGGCGATCGTGTACACCACGCCACGGTGCTGCCCGTGCTCGGGGTCCAACGCCGTGAAGGCGCCGAGGTTGGCCGGCACGTCATAGCTGGGGCGGGTCAGATCGGGGCTGATCACCTGCCAGCTGCGGCCGCCGTCCAATGTCTTGAAGACGATGTTGCCCGCGAAGTACAGCACGCGCGGATCCACCGGCGAGAACAGCACGGGCATCGTGCGGACGAAGCGATACTGCCCGGAGCGCACGGGGTCCGGGGCGATGTCCTGGACGTCGCCGGTGCTCCAGTCGAAGCGCGTGAGTTTGCCGCCGTAGATGAGGTTGGGGTGCAGGGGGTCCGGGGCGACATAGCCGTATTCTTCAGCCCCGACGGGGTGCCACTCGCGCACGGTGACCTGCCCGTCGTTGCCCCGGCTCGCGACGCCCGCCGAGCCGGACTCCTGCTGGCCGCCGTAGACCCAGTAGGGGAAGCGGTTGTCGGTCGCAACGTGATAGAACTGCGCGGTGGGCTGGTTGTACCAGGAGCTCCACGAGTCGCCGCCGTTGACGGTGACGATCGCGCCCTGATCGCTCGCGATCAGAATGACGCGGGAATCGCCGGGATCGATCCACACGCGGTGGTAGTCGTCGCCGCCGGGGGCACCGCGGAACGCCTGAAACGTCTGGCCCCCGTCGGTCGACTTCCAGGTCACGACGTTGGCGACGTAAAGGACGTCCGGATTCCGGGGATCGGCTCTTACCTCGTTGAAGTCGCCGTCGCGCCCCCACAGGCGCGGGTCGGCGTTGACGCGGCGCCACGATTCGCCGGCATCGTCGGAGCGGTATAGTCCGCCGCTGCGTGTCGCGCCCACGACGGCGTAGATGCGCTTCCCGTCGCTCGGCGCGACCCCCAAACCGATCCGACCCAGGCCATCCTGGGCCGACGGCAGTCCGGTACCGAGCTGGCGCCACGTCGTGCCGCCGTCGGTCGACTTGTAGAGACCGTTGTTGGCCGAGAGCGTCCACGAGCTGCCGATCTCCCATGGCGCTTGGCGCGCCGCCCACAGCACCGCGTAGACGGTGCTGGGGTCGACCGGGTCGAAGGCCAGATCCATGCCGCCGGTGTTCTCGTCCTTGGCGAGGACCTGCAGCCACGTCGCCCCGCCGTCGGTGGAGCGGTAGATGCCGCGCTCGGGGTTTGGACCGTACGGATGGCCGAGGACGGCCACGAACACGCGGTTGGGATCCTTGGGGTCGACGAGGATCGCGGGGATCTGCTGGCCCTCGCGCAGTCCCATGTTGCGCCAGGTGGCGCCGCCATCGGTGGACTTGTAGACGCCGTCGCCGACCGAGAGGTCGGGCCGCTGCAGCCCTTCCCCGCTGCCGACGTAGATCACGTTCGGGTCGGACGGGGCGATGGCCAGGGCGCCGATCGAGCCGGTGGTCTGGTCGTCGAAGATCGGCGTCCACACGCGACCGTAGTCGTTCGAGCGCCACACGCCGCCGTTGTTGACGCCGATGTAGAACAGGCCGGGATGGCCGGCGACACCGACGGCGGCCACCGTGCGCCCGCCGCGGAACGGTCCGATGGAACGCCAGCGCAGGGCGGCGAAGCGCGCGGGATCTACCTGTTGCGCCGCAACGGAGGTCCACGCGAACGCGGCGGCTATTACAAGGGCTCTGGTCACGAGACTTCTCCTGGTTTCGCGATCGCTCGCGTACACGCCTTGAATCGGCCGCGATCCAGCAGGCGGCCGACGCTCTGCCCCGGGACCGCCATGCGGCCGTCCGCGCTCATCGTCAGCTTGATCACGTCCACGTCGCGGCCATACCAGCGCGCGCTGGGCTCGAGGTCCGAAGGGTACACGCACCGGGGCAGCGCCGCGACCGCCAGCGCCGCCTGGGAGCCGAGCCCCGACTCGGGCATCGTGCCGGCCCACAGCTTCGCCCCACATTGCTCGGCCACCCGGTAGATCCGGCAGACCTCGGCCAGACCGCCGACCCGGTGCACTTTGATGTTCCAGATCTTCGGCCCATCCAGCTCGACGATCTGTCGCGCCCATTCCGCACTCTTCAGCGTCTCATCGAGACAGATGGGCGTCTGCAGCGTCTCGGCGAGGCGCGCGTGTCCGACGAGCTCGTCGGGCGCGAGCGGCTGTTCGATGTAGAGCAGCCCAGCCTGGTCGAGCAGCCGCAGGTTGCTCTCGTGCGCGGGCCACTCGTACGCCCCGTTAGCGTCGACGGTGAGCGGCACGTCCTTCCCGGCCATCCCCTGACGCGCGGCACGCACGGCGGTCTCGTCCCATCCCGGCGCGACCTTGATCTTGACCCGCCGGTAGCCGTGGGTGAGGGCGTCGTACACCTGACGGGTCAGCGTTCCCGGTTGCCGGTCGGCCGGGATCCCCAACGCGACGCCGCATGACACGCTCGCCGCTGCGGGGACGTCGAGTCGCTGGGCCAGCAGCTGGGCGAGGCCGACGTTGCTGCGCGCCGCCTCCAAGTCCCACGCCGCCGTCTCTAGCCCCGCGCGCGCGAACGGATTGCCGCGCACCCCCTCGCGCAGCGCTGCATCCACGTCCTCGGGCGCGGCGAACTCCCGGCCCACGACGCGCGAGACCAGGACGCGCCGGACGAGGTCGGTCGCCCCCGCGAGCGTCTCCTCCGAGAAGAACGGCAGCTCGAACGGCGGCGACTCGCCGTACCCGACGCGCCCGTCCTCGTCGTGGAGCACGACGACAAGCGAGCGACGCTCCGTCATCGCCCCGCCCGAAATGACGAACGGCTCGAGCAGCGGCAGCCTCAGCTCGAGCAGCTCAACGCGGGCGATGCGCATCGGGCACGAGGTCGAGAAAGTGCAGCTCGCCGCCCCGCCGCTCCAGCGCGCCCTGATCCTCGAGGTCCAGGAGGCACGCGACGAGGCCGGCGGCGGGGTCGAAGATCAACTTGTGGAGCGCGCGCTGCGTGCGCGAGCCGTAGGTGGCGGGATACTCACTGAGCGGAAGCTGAAAGAAGGTGTGAAGCTGAACGGCACTACAGCCACGCCGCGCATACTCGATGATGATGCGACCGGATTGAATATTCCCCGTCCCGCACAGTTCCGGCATTGCCAACCCCGGGCGCGAGCCCGGGGTGGCAGCGCCGCCTCGGCTTGGGGCTCGGTCCAGGACGCGCAGGTTGCGCTCGCTCAGGTCCCAGCCCCCGTACGCGACGCCGAGTTGGTCGTCGAAGAGCCGGTTGAAGACAACCAGCGCGTCGGCAGCGCTCGCTGCCTGCAGCATCGCGATCTGAAAGTCGTCATCGAAGCGGGCGTTCATCAGTTTCAGGGCCAGGCGCGCCGCCGCGTGGGCGCGGATCTGTCCCGGCACCTCGCGCAGCCAGCGCAGGATCTGCGCCCGGTCGTCAGCGAGCGCATCGCCGGCCAGCGTCGGCGAGAAGTCTTTTTCGAGAAGCAGCGGCCCATCGCCCCACGCCGCGGCGAGCGACTGCGTCGTGAAGCGATATTCCCCCTCGTGAAACGGCTCGCCTAAGCGCGGCAGGTGGTACTTCACCGACGGCACCACCAGCAGCCGGCCCGCTCGCGTCACATCGCGCCCCGCGCGCACGAGCGCCAGGTACTCGTCGAGCGAGCGATCCCACCCCCGGCCCTTCCACGTCACCGTCCACCCGTCGGCGCCGCTCGCGGCCCGGCGCTGCTCGACCTTCATCTTGGTCTCGTGGATCGCCCAGGCGGCCATTGACTGATCGCCTGCTTGGTCCTGGGCGATCACCGTCTTGAGGATCGCGAAGGCGAGTCCCGCCTCAGCGTCCTCCTCGAGCTGCCTCGCGTTCAGCGACAGCTGTCCCGACCCTTTCCCGATCGGGTGCGGCAGGGTCTCGCCGAGGTAGTGCGCCGAGAGGTCGATGCGGTACGTCTCGCGGACGTGGCTGATGAAGTCGCGCGGCAGCGAGCGCCCGAAGCGCTCGAAATCACGCGCGAGCTGCGCGCGCATGGTGGACGGCCCGGCGGACGGCCTCAGGCTCGGCGGCCGGCAGCGGCGGTCCCCAGGGATCGTCGCATGCGTCGTCGGGGATCACACCCTCGGCAGCGAGCGCCCAAAGCATGCGACGGACATAGCCCTCTACGGGACCCGCAAACGTCGTCGCGCCGAAGGCGTCGAGCAGCGACGTCAAGCGGAAAAACGTCGGGTACGCCCGGTCGCGCCAGGCCACGAGCAACTGGGCTTGCAAGTCGGTGAGCGCCGAGCCCATCCCGATCAGGGCGGTGCGCGCCCCCATCATGATGGAGTAGCCGAGGAAGCGGTCCTCGCCCG
>Ga0137396_10000802_pt1 | contig 15643 bp, 17 predicted proteins | sample czc16metaG_FD_108284 | JGI IMG/M metagenome (GOLD analysis project Ga0137396, IMG submission 108284) | Vadose zone soil microbial communities from Angelo Coast Range Reserve, California, USA - czcobulk3.16 metaG | ecosystem: Environmental > Terrestrial > Soil > Vadose zone | place: USA...
CCCCAGCTGTGCTAGCCATGGCTGCGAGGACAGGTAGGAAGACGGTGGCCAGGGGTACGTTATCCACGACTTGCGAGATTAATGCTGTGACCCACAGAACCAAGCTCACTGATAGTGCTAGGTTTCCCCCTGAGACTTGGATCATTTCACTTCCGAGCATCGAGAGAACTCCAGTCTTTCCGAGAGCTGCGACGAGTATGAAGAGTCCACCAAAAAAGAAGAATATCTGCCAGTCTATCCTTGCGAGAACATGCTGGACCTCGTTCGACCGGGATGACTCATAGACAAGAATCAGGAAGGCAGGGAGAAGAGTTGCGAGAGCCGCTGAGACTCCGAGAAAGGTATGAACCACCAAGAAACTGACAGCTAGAACTAGAGATACTAGGCTGACTCTTAGTAGCCCACGATCCTTCACCGCCTCAGACGGGCTCCGCAGGTCGAACACCGGTTTCTGCCTGTGACGTCTCATTGCGTCCCGATGGAGGAAATTCCGGTTTTTCAAGTAAAGTAATACGCCGTTTACCGCAATTGCCGCGAGAGCGATAGGTGCTGTGTTCTGGAGAAACTGGTTGAACGTTAGTCCGAGAGAGGATCCGATGATGATGTTTGTTGGGTCTCCTACCATGGTGGCTAGGCCGCCTACGTTCGCAGCGAGAACCTCGGCAATGACGAACGGGACAGGATCGATCTCCAATCCCTCAAACACCTCGACCGTTAGGGGCACAATGAAGAGCGCCACGGTTACGATGTCGAGCAGCGAGGCCATTCCTGCGGTCATGAGTGGTAGAAGCACGTACATTCGGATGGGATGTGCGTCCACGGATCTCGCGAGATGTAGTCCCATCCATTCGAAGAATCCTGCTTCGCGGAGTGATGCGGCGATGATGAACATTCCAAGGAGCACTCCGAGCGCTTGCCAGTTGATCGCCGAAGCTAGATCTGATTCGGTGAGAACGCCGGTTCCCACCATCAAGGTTGCCCCTAGAATAGCGGCGGACGGCTTGTGGAACCTGTCTGAAAGAATGAGAATGTAGGTGCCGATGAAGACTCCGATAACGATGACGCCTATTGGCGTGGAGAGAACCAAATTCCTCCGCGGCTAAAGGCTTGTTTCATAAAAAAGCCTCCTCCAGAAGAATTGGGCTGATTTTCTGCTTAGCTTTCCTCTGTTGCGAAGCGGGGTAGGCCGACGAGGATCATTCTATTTCCTTGCAACGAGGGCTTTTCGCGGCTCTCTAATTCCGTTATTGTCTTGTTGATTCGCTTGAGTTTTGCTAGAACGTGATCGTAGGCTTTGTCTGACAGAATTGAGTAGGAGAGTGTTATACGGTCCTCAGCGACCGACTTTGCAATTTGTTTCAGCGTCGTTTCGTCCGCCTTGGCGATCTCCTCAGCCATGATGCAAAAGTCCAACCCTATCGAAACGAGGGTCGATTGGAGAATGGTCTTGAGCTCTTCAGGTCTCGCGGCCTTTAGCCTCTTCCTTTGTTCAGAAAGGTCTAAGGCTTCGAAGAACTTCTCGTCCAGGCCGTAGTACTTCTCGACATAGTTCTTCTTGACGAGAGTTTCGGGCTTGGAGAGAAGACCGTCCCTCACCATTTGACTTACAAAATGGTAGAGGTTGGCCTTGCCGACCCTGACGAACTTTGACATCTGGGTCACCGTCATCTGCGATGGCGAGTAAGGAGCATTAGGAGGGTCCCACACTACAACTTTACGGGATTCTCATGATAATCATAACCGCGGGCGCGTATTTCGTCTTCCAAGTGCGCGATGCGAAATACTGAGAGCTATCTCTCTGATCCCGCAATAGAACGATCGAGCGCTTGGAACTCTGCTAGGTCGGCGATAGCCTGACTGTCAAGCGTTCTTTCAGTCTCGTCATCTGGCGGGCGCAGATGTTTGTCGAAGTTTCCCGACTTCAGGTTCTTGACTAGGTGGGCGAACTCGTGTGCCAAGGTTAGAAGAGGCTCGCGTGAGAGCTTGAAGACCGTGATCAGAAATTCGGTTTGACCACTCTTTTCGCGGAAAGAGAGTAGTCCCTCGTAGTAGCCTGCTCTAGTGCCTTTGAGTGGGGGAGGCGGTCTGGGACTGTACTCGACAAATAACCGGCTTCTATCCACACGGTATTTCTCGCATAAGAACGCTAGGAATTCGGTGAAGTGGTCAGGGTATTCGGTTCCGTCCATGGGCACGGTCATCGTTAATTCCGGACCCTTTAGAAGCTGAGTCTCCGACCTGTTGGAAGAAAAAACTCGCCCATTTCAAGCCCTAATCTCGAATCTGGGACTGGGGATCAGACCTGCCCTAGAATCGTTCGGGAACCGGCCTAGATTTCCCGTCTTCTTGCCTTGTGACCAAAGCCTGGATCAAGCCCAGAATGGTGATATTCGCCTATTATCCATACCAGACAGCAAATTTTTCTCTAGAAAGGGGGGTCTTAGCGATCGCATCTCGCGACGCGAGAGTGGTTAATGGTAGTAAGTTCGACGCACAGCTTTGAGCATAGTTTTTTATCAATAGTACAGGAGCCGAGGCCTTATGCCACATCACCGGTACAAGCTACCTGACCTTCCTTACGCGTATAACGCGCTCGTCCCGACAATAAGCGAGGAGATCATGAAGTTACATCATGACAAACACCACCTCGCATACGTAAACGGCGCAAACGCGGCCCTGGACAAGTTACAGAAAGCCCGAGAGACCGGGTTCGCCGGCGTCGATGTCAAGGCGATCGAGCGAGACCTCGCCTTCCACGGCAGCGGCCATACGATGCACAGCACCTTCTGGCCCAACATGAAACCGAACGGTGGAGGAAAGCCGGGTGGAAAGATAGCTGACCAAATCAACACGGACTTCGGCAAGTGGGACTCGTTCAAAGAGCAGTTCGCCACCGCCGCCAAGCAAGTTGAAGGAAGCGGCTGGTCTGTCCTAGCATATGAACCATGGACCCAACAGCTGATCACGCTACAAGCCGAGAAGCATAATGACCTAACAGTCCAAGGAGTAGTCCCAATACTCGTCCTCGACGTCTGGGAACACGCCTACTATCTACAATACAAGAACGACCGCGCGGCCTACGTGGACGCTTGGTGGAATGTCGTCAACTGGGACGACGTAGAGAAGAGACTAGAAAAGGCCAGACGCTAACTCCTCCAAGTCCTCCTCCTCTTCCTTTTTCTTCACAACAACAACAGGCTTCGCGATCCTCGGTCTGATTTTTACCCTGGAGGCAGGCAACGGCTTCCCGTGCCCTGGACAGATGATCTGAGGACCCAGGTCCAGGACGCGTTTTACACTAGCCTCTGTCTGCGCAATACTCTCCATCAGCAACGGCTCGACAAGCCTGCCGCGACGCGCACGCAGTAGATCGCCCACGATAGCCACGCTGGACTGGTTGAGAAAAAGAGTAACCGACCCTTTAGTATGCCCAGGAGTCCAGACCACAGACCCGTCAAGACCGACCTCTTCCAAGACTGACTCTTCGTCAGCGGCAAGATCCACGTGCGAGGCCTGGAACTTGATAACCCGAAACAGCTTCAGGGTCCAATATCCAAGCGTCGTTAACTTTCTCACCATTCGTCCATAGAGACTCCAAGCGCTCGGAGCTTGTATCACAAGAGTCCCAGCCGCATAGGGCTTCTCGAACGGATGCGAAGCAATCTTCGCCCCGGTCCGTTTCTTCAACGCCGCGGCACTCCCAATATGATCCAGGTGCCGATGCGTCAACAATACGAGCTTCAAGTCCGAAGGTTTCTTTCCGAGCTTGGCAATCGCCTTGAGAATTCCGTTCTCGCTACCTGGCAACCCGCTGTCCACTAACACTAGACCTCTTGGAGCCTCAACTAGGTAGGCATTAGCCGCTCTTGCCGGGACCCTGTAGACTCCCTCAGCGACCTTACGCAACTAGAGAGCCTTCCTTTCTCCGCGGTTCAAAGCCTGTGTTTTTTCTCTTGAACCTTCTCGGCTCACGATTGTCCAGCTTTCGTGATTGAGCCATCAATAGCCGATTTAAAAGTGGTGAACCGATCGCACCTCATCACCAGTCCATTGAGAAGGAGAGATCTGAGAATGACTATCGAGGGTTGAGCTTCTCTATCTCTTCTACCTGATCAAGAATCTCCGCTAGAGAGCAAGGATCAAGATCTGGCTTCCGCATGTACCCAGCCGCAGTGGCGTTCGCGAAGACTAGCCGTTCCTTGTGGCCGAGTCCAGCGCCCTGCGCGAAAATGTCACCAGCATTCCACGCATCTCCCGCTCCAGTGACTTTCAACGGAGTTGACTTGCCGCAGAGGACGCGTTCTCTCTGACCGTCAATGAACGTAGCTGAGAAAATGGGAGTGTGAAGATCAACCCTGCTCCCAAGCATGCTGAAGACGCTTGCGGCCTGGAATAATGGGCTCGGCTCTTCTCCGTCAAACCCGCCAGTTTCCTCGGTGACCGCGGAGGCGAGTTGGGTTAGCTCATTTTCGTTTACGCTGAGAACGTCAACGAGTCCTTTGGACAGAACACGTTCGTTAAGCCCCGGAATCTCGGTCGCCCTAGCCGTAGGATCGCCGGGATCAAAGAACGTCACCCCTCTTCCCTCGGTCTTTGCAGTCTGAAAGACAGTCTCGGCCAGCTCCGTTCCTTTCAGGTTTTGGTTCCAGTTGAAAACGCAGACAAAATCAGCCTCACGAATCAGCTCCCTATCCTCTTCAGACAGTTTTTCGGGGCCGAAACTCGATAGAGATCCAGGATCACTTGCCATAATGTTGACTTGTCGGCCCGAATATTCGGCCTCGAGGGCGAGAGTTCTCGAGAGCGCGCCGGTCGATCTTACTCGGGATAGATCTGCACCTTTCAGAAAATGAGCGAGAGCGAGTTTTCCGAAATCGTCGGTTTCGATTATCGGAGACACGTTGGCTCCGAGCTTCAAGAGCTGGGCTGAGAAGTTCGACGCATTGCCTCCCCTTCCTACGAGGTGCTTCCATCCCAGAATGTTCCCGCCCCCCCTTTCCGCTACACCAACCATCGCCTTAGCCAAATCGTCAAGCTTGCCCGGATACGCAAGAATGTAGTCGAGATAGAAGTCCGGCATCGCGACCACCTTGAAGGTCGGCTTCTCACCTAACTTTTCCTTCAGTGCGGAGATAGGCTGAGATACCCTGGTCACCATCGTGATCGACGACATTTGCTACTATTAGTTGATAAGGCTGGGCCAGAAAAGAGAAAGGAATCGGCCTAGACAAATGACACAAGGACAAGAAAGACCCATAACAAGACACAAGATCCAACAACTCGGATCCCGAATCCTACACACAGCTAGGTTCGACACTGAAACCCTCCGTGACCTCAAAGAAGACAAGACCGCAACAGGGCAGGCGGTCGCCGTACTCCTCCTAGTCGGACTATCATATGGAACAGGATTCAGCATATTCACGGGACTTCAAAACCATAGCCTATCACCCAACCAGCTCATCTCTGGAACAATAGCAAACATGATCTTCACCGACTTCGCCGCCTTCATATGGTCAGCAACAGTCTTCCTAGTTGGAACAAAGCTGTTCCAAGGCAAAACAGGCTACTGGCAACTTGCACGACCACTATTCTTCTCCACAGCCCCAGGCATCCTCTTCATCCTGATCGCAATACCCTTCTCGCCGATCATCATAGCCTCGGCCGTCATTGCCTCGGCATGGATCGTCTCAGCCGAGTTCGTCGCCTTGAAGAACGCGATGGGTTTCAACACACAACGGGCACTCCTAACATCGATCGTAGGCCTGCTTATCCTCGTCTTCATTCAAATGACAATCTAGCTGCACATTCCCACGGAATACTTCTGAAGATAGCAGAACGCCGACAGAAGGCGATCTCGCCATCGGTGTTCATAAGTGCCGGAACACAAGTACCGCGTGAGGGAAGCTGATATCATGACCCGGCTGTTTGCCACAAAACAGGACCCAAATCTCAAAAAAATGGGAGTGCGGATGCTGAGGGCCGCAAGACTCGACGGGGAGACGTTCAGAGAACTGAGAGACGATCCGAGCGCTACTGCACAATCCATTTCTCTCGTAGCAATAATCGGACTATGCTACAGCGCTGGGTTGGGCTTCTTCCGTTTTTTCGTTGACGGAATATCTTTTCCTAATGTCCTCATAATCACTCTATCAGTTTTGCTTTCGGCCTTCATCATCGCCGCGGTCTGGTCAGGCATTACCTTCCTGATCGTGACGAAGCTGTTCCGGGGATCAACGAGCTATTGGGGGCTCGCTAGGCCGTTTTTCTTCTCCTGGGCCCCGGGGCTTCTCTTCATCCTAATGTCCATTCCATTCCCGGCTGTTTCAGAACTCGTCCGGGCAGCTGTGGCCGCTTGGATAGTGATTGCCAACGTATTTGCTGTTAAGTACGCGGCAGGTTTCAGCGTTCAACAGAGCATGCTGACCTTCATTATCGGCGTGCTAGTCTTGGTCCTCGTCGAGTCCCTTGCTTCAGTTATCTGAGCCGATACACCTTATTTTTGCTTCAGGCGACCTCGTCTAGGTGCTGAATGTTGAGCTACGGAGTTTGTAACCCTTAGCTCCTCTTTGCATTTGGCCTCATCTGTCAGGTTGTGAAGAGGCCTTGGCTTCCGGAGCTACTCTATACTTGGCGAAAATTTCCATAGCTGGATCCTTGTTCATATCATGGTCTTTGTAGAGATGGTCCTGCAATTCGTAGTAGGTTGCGAATGTTCTCTCAATGCCTTTCACCGAACACACGAAGCAGAGGATCTTATCTTGAACCATTCGAGAGACAATCCGATGTTTCTGGGAATTGCAGTAACCTGGATAAAAAGAGACTTCTCAATCAAATCTTGAGAAGTTAACTACGTATGATTGGCCGAACAGGGCAGAGAAAGTTGACTGAGACGTCGGGGGGGTTCATCAAAGACCCGATTCATGGGTACGTTAGAATCAGCCAGACTGAGAGATCAGTGATCGATACAGAACCTGTTCAAAGGCTCAAGCGCATCCGCCAACTTGCCGGATCAGAGTTCGTCTATCCAGCGGCAAATCACACGAGGTTCGAGCATGTCATTGGGGCAATGCACCTCGCTGGCTCTCTAGCTCAAGCGTTACCCATAGACCTGCCCCAACACTTACGAGAACAGCTGCGTTTGGCCGCGCTTCTTCACGACATTGGGCACGGCCCATTTTCGCACGTCTTCGAGCCCCTTTTGACAAAACACCTTGGCAAGAGTCATGAAGATTTTGTTCCATGGCTCGTGAACGAGACGGAGATAACAGAAAGGCTGGAGGCCGCCGGGCTCAACGCCAGAACTCTGGGTCGACTCGCGATCGGAAAACTGGCGAATGCGAAGCGTCCATACTTGGACCAGATAATCAGCAGTGATGTCGACGTCGACAAGATGGATTATGTCGTCAGAGACTCTTTTCACACTGGAGCCGGATATGGCTCAATCGACGTTCATCGCCTACTATACGCAATGGACATAACAGACACTAGCCTTTCAATTGATGGATCAGCGGTAGCAACGTTGGAGAGCTTCCTCCTTGCACGGTTTGAATCCTTTCGAACAATATACTTCCACAAAGCCTCCAGGGCAGTTCAGATCATGATGGTGAGGGCGTTGGAGGCTGCGAGAGAAGAGCTCCGATTGTTAGACTTCGATCGACCCGAGGATTACCTCAAGCTCGATGATTACAAAGTATGGACAGCGCTGAAGGAATGCAAAAAGTCCAGGAAGATAATGCAGGATCTGGAGGCTAGAAGACTTCTAAAATGTGCATATGAGCGCACACTCTTCTCTCCCGAGGAGCTCGTTTCAAGTGTAATCTCGAACGAACAGGTTCGCAGGGACGTCGAGCAACAGATTGCCAGGAAGGCGAGGATAGAACGGGAGGATGTGATCATCGACGCACCCACCATGCCATCAGTTCCTTACCACAGTACGGCGGCCCTTCATTCCATGGACGTGCCTGTGTTTATGCAAGCTCCAAATGGAAAGAAAGAGAGGGTTCCTCTAGCAAAGGTTTCCAGGATTGCTGAAGTTCTACAGACATTCATGAACCTAGTGAGGGTCTACACAAAAGAATCCTATCGTTCTAGAGTCGAATTTGTCGCCCGCCAGATTCTCGGAGAAAAACCTACGTCGGGAAAATAGCGTCCGATTCTAGTTCTCCAACGCCTCAACCCTGTCACTTCCTTGGAATTCTACAAGTTACATCAGCACTTTATTTCAACCCCTGAACTGATGTTGATATCCCGAGAAACCGTGGTGTCCTAGACTGCCTAAGTTCATGCAAACACTTGACGACATGATTTATCGCGAGCTCGAAAAGATCGCGAAACGCCGCGGTATAACAATTCAGGAATTGATCAGGGCAGTCATAGTTCCGGAATGGATCAACGGGCACAACGGTGTAGAGACTAAGGATCCTTCCGCAGCGGGCAAGCTGAATAACTGGCGTTAGTTTCCGCTGACTCTAGAGCCAACAGTCTAGGCGAGACCGCACGCGACGGACAACACGCCAAAACGTCTTCTTTCCTACTTAAGAATCGCGGGATCAAATTGTAGATCGTATTGTAACAGAGAGGATAACGTAGGCCCGACCGCCTTCTTCTATTGGTGAGTAAAATGTCGAAAGATAGACGAACATTCTCTCCTACCGTCCAGAGCATTCTCTCAATAATTACCCGTAGGATGACGATTCGATGAGCGTTGAGAGATTGGATGATACTGTAGCAGCGATTACGTTCGCTGCTACACTCATCACTATCGCGGTAGGTTTCCTGTTCAACCTTTAGAGGAAACTCGGTCGGCATCGGAGCCAGACCGAGCCTTATCAAGGAGGCTCGCATAAACGCGGAGAGCCTCGCCTTCGGGTAGCTTTGTGTTTATCGATACGATGCTCATCTTGTTGTAAGTTGCTGCAACTCTCTCCGACAGAGCCCTCGCAACGATCAGATATTTCCCACCCAGAAGAACAGACGAGGTCCCTGCTCCTCCTTCACGTAACCCTGGAGTCGAGACGGCCAAAGTGCCAATTTTCATTGAATCTTCATAGAAGAACGCTAGGACCGCATTTTCTAACGGAAGCAAGCTTACCTTATGGACCGCGCCATTCCTTTCGAGAGTTGCTTCGAGCAAGAATCCTTCAACTCACTCCCAATGTTCTTCTGCTATAAAATAGGAGGAAACGGGGAAATCTTGCCTGTCTGAAAGATATCGGGAAGAAATAGAATCTATTTTCCTGATTATGTAATGTAGCGATCTTTGCCTTCCTCAGGCTTTTCCTCGCCTTCCTTGGACTCTTCAACTTCTGCGTGTCTGAAATGTTCCATCTTCTTGCGCATATCTTCAATCTCGGTGTCCAACTCTTTCAGGTCCACTGGAATGCTTACAAGTCCTGTCAACATCTGGATCACGGCTCGAGCCGCTTCCAGATCAGGGTAAGCTCCTGTTGTCGCCCCCAAAAGGCCTGCGCAAGATAGACTGCGCTGCCGACCTATGCCAAGAATCACGCCTGCTGCTCCTGTGACGGCGCCTCCCTTTGCGAGTTTTGCTCCCATCTTCTTCAAACGTTCTCCGAGAACAGCTTCTCCAACAACGGCATAGACTGCTCCTACGTCGTTCCCGGAACGCGTGCCGTACCCACCCATAGTGTAAACAGCTTTGCATCCGAAGCGTTGCGCAAAGTCGAGAACGATGCTTGCTACCTCGTATTGTCCTGTTACGCTTGGCTGTGCGTCTCCGGTGAGGAGGATTACGTTTGGGTCTTTCTCTCCATAGCCGTAGAATTCGTATCTTGGAAGAGAGTAGGTCCCATCTTCTGAGATGTTGATGCCGAGGTTGCCATCCGGGAAGAGCAAGTAGCTTGAGTATAGTTCCGCCATTTTCACCGGCTTCAGTTTCTCGATGAAGTAGTCCACGGCGACCTTTCCAACGTAGCCGAGTCCGGGAAGGCCTTGAATCAGGACTGGCTCACTTAGTTTCACTTGTGCAAGCTCGTGTATTCTGGTGTCACCGAGCATTTGAGAAGCCATGAAGAAGCGCTTTCGCGCTCTCGCGGGCTCTGTGGCTTATAGTCATTTCGTGGAACGCTGAAAGGTAAGCGAAGCGCGTTGCGTGCACGGTGCTTGTCGAATTAGTTTTTCCTACCGGAAGATAACGGGCTAGTGCTTTCCTTTCGAGGTGGTGCCTGCGGGCACAAGGGCTCTCAGCTGGATACCAGCCCTTAGCAATTCTCCAGTTACCGCATAATAGGCCCGGCTTCCAAGAGGCAGGAATTTCAAAGCCTTCGATAGCTGTTTGATGTAGATCTTCAGTTCTTGCGGATCACGTCGTTGTCGGGTTTCTACGGCGCGGGTTTCAAACTCGTCCTCGGAAGATTTGATCGTGAGCCGTTCTTTCCTTCTTGGCACACTTCCCCATTCCTATCACTGTTCGAGCCGACCAAATGTAATGAGGATTCTGTATCTGGGACCTTAACGGCTGCGGAATTATCGGCGACTCCGATTATCGCTGACGAGTCAGATGATGTTTCTAGACTATCAGAGACGGGAGCTTAGGGAGAGAGTTAAAATAGCTTGAATCGGTCCTCCACGCCACTTCGAAACAAAGTGACTCTCATGAGCTGCGCACCATTTGTATCGTCACCGCACGATGTCGTCAAGAAGATGCTGGAAGTTGCACGAGCAAGCAAGGACGATGTGCTTTGCGACCTTGGCTGCGGCGACGGCCGGATCCTAACCACAGCTGTCAAAGATTTCGGCATCAAAGCTGCCGTTGGCTACGAGATCAGGGAGGACCTGTTCAAGCAGGCCTCTGGAGAAGTTGAAAAGCTCAAGCTGGTTGAAAGGGTGCATATCTTCAACAAAGACCTGTTTCAGGCAGACCTGAAAGACGCCACTCTCATTACGTTATATCTTACGACTTACGCGAACGAACGATTGAAGCCTAAGCTGAGATCAGAAGCAAGACCTGGTTCAAGGATTGTGAGCCACGACTTTATGATCAATGGTTGGAAGCCTTCACGCAAGGAGAACTATAATGAACACACGATCTACGTGTACTCGATTCCCGACGCGTACTCGATCTAGGGTTCGTATCCAACCTCAACGAATCTTGAAGATAGAATAACTGCTCCAAGCTCCACAATTCTCGGCCTCTCCTCCGCCGTTGCTGTGACACGAACGACCCCATTCTGGATTCGGACGATTCTTCCGACCGAGAGCAACATTCCTTCCTCGTCAAGTAGTCCAGCAATGGTTCCCCTATGTGTTGAATCTTGATCGATTCTTTCTTGTAGGGATTTGTTGAACATTCGGAGTTTGATCGTGTTGAGCTTGAGATCTAGATGTTTGGGGTTCTGGAGGAATCTCCTGTATCCTTCTTCCCTCGCCTTCTTCCTCTCTTCCCTAGTTCTTGATCTGGTGAAGGGTGAGGCTTCAAGCTTCAGGGTTGTGCAGTGCTGCGGCTCGAGGATGGGGTCAAGCTCGTTATTGGAGCTGAGACCGAGTACAAGGTTTGGCTGCAAGGAGTTTAGGAGGTGGAGCTTGTAGGTCACTGCCTCCTCGTCTTTTATCCAGCCATCGGTGTTCAGTATCTTGACCTCGCTTCGTGGCGAGATCTCGTCTTTGAGATGAGTGATTGATTGTATGAGCTTGGCTGATACATGGGAGGGGCTCGTGTCCCCGATGAAGTGCGATCGCTCCGGTCGCAGGTCTTGGAGACTCAGGATGTGGTTGGAAACGGTTGAGGAACTAGTTGTCGTGGGTGGACCAATGTCTGCTTGACCGACATCTCCATCAATGATACTGGTTTGTACTCCATGAGCAAAGCACACGTTGGCCAGGTATGTGGAGAGGGTTGATTTTCCGACGTCAACATCTCCCAGAACTACAGCAACCCCTTGTGATTGTTTGAGGAGATCGCCTGCTTCCCGCCAACTGGGAGAGATGGTCGATCCGTTGACTTGTTTGTAAGAGCCGTTTTCGCCCAGTCTGACATGGAACACTGCCTCCTTGTCGGTCTCAATCGGAATTCTTCTAGACTTGGTGACCAGTATTGGGTCTGCGGTTTGTATTGGGGCTCCTAGTGACGATGCTTGGCCTTCCTCGAGAGTTATGGATGCGGGGCCGTCAATGAGGAGCGTTTTGTCCGTTTGGAGGCTAACTTGGGGGAAGTGTCTTCCTCCTAGACAGAGTTATTCAATCCGGCCAAACTTGTTCTCTCCGATGACAAATCGGTAGGGTCTTGATTGTGGAAAGGCTGAGCACTGGAATTAGTGGGCTGGACCGGTTGCTGAAGGGCGGTTTTGCCTTTCGAAAGATCAACCTGGTCTATGGGGATGCGTCGACTGGAAAGACCGTTCTGTCGATGCAATCCGCTCTGGCGGCCGCGGCGAGGGGCTTGAAGGTTTTCTTCGTTGATGCCGATCTCTCCTTCTCGGTTCGGAGGCTTGAATCCCTGGACCGAGGGAAAGAACTTGCGGAGAATATCGTGGTGTTTCAGCCGGAGGACTTTCGAGAACAGATCCGGATTACGGAAAGCATTGAGGTCCTTTTGTCAAAGACCCCGGCTTTGTTGGTGGTTGACTCGGTGACGGGTCTCTATCGTGCTGATCTCGAGAAGCCTGGGACGGTTTTTGTGAACAATCGTGAGTTGAACAGGCAGCTGGCTTATCTTTCGGATCTGGCTTCGAGGTTCGAGCTGACTATCTTGTTGACTGGGCAGGTTCATAGCCAGCCTAGTCGTGGGAGCTGGCTTATCGCTCCTGTTGCAACGAGGTCGCTCAGACATTGGTCGTCAACGATATTGAAACTGCGCCAGACGCCTAGGAGAGATGTGAGAGAGTGCCTTCTCGAGAAGATAGATGGTCGAGAGGTTAATGGTCCGAGGGCGCTTTTCAGGATCGACGAGGCGGGGATAGAAGATGTGTAGCGTTTGGTTCATAACTGTCCATGGTTGAGCGGGCGTGTTCAAGCTCTAGGGGATTTGGCCTGGGAATAGTTCTGGATGCCTTATTGTTCATCGGTCCTTCATATGTTGCGAACGCTGCTCCTCTGCTTCTCGGTGGTGGTACTCCCTTGGATGGGGGAAAGAACTTTTTCGATGGTCAGAGAATCCTCGGAGCCCACAAGACAATTCGCGGACTGTTTGCCGGAATCATAGCCGGGACAGCCATAGGACTCGCAGAGTCCTCAGTGAACAGCCACCTTTTTCTCGGCGGCTTTATGATCGCGTTAGGAGCCGTTCTCGGAGATCTGCTGGGGGCGTTTTTCAAAAGACGAATCCGGATAAAGCCAGGCGACCCACTTCCCATTGTAGATCAGCTGGATTTCGTCTTAGGAGGTCTGTTGCTCGGACAAGTCTTCTTCCCGATGAATCTGCTCTCTATCCTCATTGTCATACTGGTGACTCCGCCTATTCACCTCGGGACAAACTATGGAGCGTTCAAGCTGGGACTCAAGAGGACACGCTGGTAACAGAATTCTCAAATCCCTTCCGGCTGTGAGCCGTCCTAGAAATGCCAACCTCCGCAGCGCAAAAAGCCAACAGGAAAGGCCTCATGGTTCTTTTGGTAATTGTAGGTGTCGCAGCTGTTCTAGTAGCCCCGCCAGCATTGGCTGGAGGCTTGATGGTTCCGGTTTCCAAGGTAGTCTTTGGTGAGAGGACAGGTTCACTTTTTCCAATTGCCGCGAATACAACGGTTCAGGCCATGACTGCTTACGAGTATGAGTTTTCGGTGAGGGCGGGAGGAATGTTCAGAACAAGCGAAACTAGCGTGTCGAGCTCAAATGGCAACACAACCATCACGATAGACCTGAAACTAACTAGTCCTTCCGGCCAGACAACCGACCTAGGAACCACGAAGGTCAATGGAGGAATAGGAACTAGGACGCATACTGTCTACCTGTCCATTGATCAGGGCGTCAAAGTTCCAGGGTCTTACATGCTCAACATTTACATTACAGCAGGTGTCACGGTTGGAGGAATCTTGCAGGGCAGCCTCTCAACTGCCGTGACCACCTCGTTCACGATATCGTAAGCGCGTCTCATCCCATACTCTTGCGTCGCGAGGTGCGATCGCTAAGACCCCCCTACCCCCTTTCTAGAGAAAAATTTGCTGTCTGGCCCGGATAATGGGCGAATATTGCGATTCTGGGCTTGATCCAGGCTTTGGTCACAAGGCAAGAAGACGGGAAATCTAGGCCTGTTCCCGAACGATTCTAGGGCAGGTCTGGACCCCAATTCCAGATTCGAGATCAGGGCTGATAATGGGTGATTTCTCTCAATGCTCCGAACTGCCATGGGGTTGTCTGATAGACCACTTGGCCAGCGTCAGGTGTTGGCTGGGGTTTGTCCCGGTGGAGTTGGCGAGCCGGGAGGGTATGATGGTGGAACACTGGGAGCAAGGGGAGGGGCGAAGAGACGCGCCATGGCCATCGATGTTTTGCTTTCCCTAACCTTTGCGAGGATTCCAGGTTCTACCCTTCGATAGAAGAGGGTGGGCGCTAAAATGCACGAGGGCAATAGAGATGCAAGGAGAGTAGTGGTGAGCGAGAATGCCTTGTCCAGGCTTCCACCCAGGGACACTGCGAAGGTGAGAAACGCGCCCAGGCTTCCCACCGATGCTAGCCAGTTCGACATCCAAGCTCCCGGAGCCGTAACCGTAACTCGCTTCGGGTTGTGGCATCGCAGTCCCGAGTCTTCAAGAACCCAAAAGAGAACATGTATCGATGATGGAACAGCAAGGATGAAAATAGCCACGTACACGAACGCGTTGCTGACGATCGCGATGTTCGAAGGACTAACCTCAGATATCTGAGGGACAATCGAAGCCGAAAGGACGAATACAAAGAGAAGAACCCGGAAATCCCTTAGAATTCGACGCGAAAAGCCAGGAGGTCCGACTGGCCTTTCGAAATAGTACTGATGCCCCGAAGACTCACGAAAATGGCGAATTATCCAGATAACGAAGAATACGAGGCGATCCACTACCAGGCTCCAGATAAGAACCGGGATGCCAATGTACACGGCAATTATAGTCACAAGCCAGCCTAGGCCCTTGTAAGTGCCTGCCGCGAGGAGCGGCATCAGGGATAGGATGCCGAGCACATACTCCTTCCGATAGGTCAAAGCTCCACAGAGAATGGCGTCTAAGGGCGAAGTATGAGCGTTCTAGAACCAACAGGACCCGGCCACGGGAAGCCCAATCAGACTATGTCTGCTGTGAGGACAAGTGGCTAGAAGGGAGAGACGCTTGTGAAGTTAAAGTCCCTCGCTAGGATGCCAGGCTGTAGGATTCTGAACTGCTGGAACTCGGAGAAGTTTCGCACAGGCTCTGAGACCGCGTCGACTTTGCTGAACAATTCCAAGAGACTCTGATTGAACCGCAGATTCTTCACCGGTCTCTTGATCTCACCATTCTCCACCAGAAACGTTCCGTCCCGCGTCATGCCGGTCACTACCTTGGTCCGAGGCTCTGTTTCCCGGACGTACCAGAATCGGGTGATCAATAGCCCCTTGTCAAGTTCTCCAATTAGCTCCTCCGAGGTCTTGGTGGCTCCTTTGCCTCGAATTACTAAATTGGTGGGCAGCTCACCCAGAGGGTTTGGCAACGGTAGCTCGTGACCTGTAGGTGCTGCACCATAG
>Ga0137396_10000805_pt1 | contig 15605 bp, 13 predicted proteins | sample czc16metaG_FD_108284 | JGI IMG/M metagenome (GOLD analysis project Ga0137396, IMG submission 108284) | Vadose zone soil microbial communities from Angelo Coast Range Reserve, California, USA - czcobulk3.16 metaG | ecosystem: Environmental > Terrestrial > Soil > Vadose zone | place: USA...
ACAAAGGCCGCCGCCCCGCTCCTCTACGGCTTCCTGGGTTTGTCGCTCTACTATTTCGGGAGACGTGGGCTCCAGTGGGAGCAGTACAAGTCGCTTTTCCTTGTTCTCGTCACCACGCTGTATTTCGTGCCTCTACGGCTCTCCTGGGACATGTACAAGAACCTCCTGGGCTACGCGTTCTTCCTTATGGCGCTCGCTCACTTTCGAAATCCCAGACAATTGCGAGACACGACTTTCCTCATGGCATTCGCGGGGCTCAGCATTCTTTCGAGTGAGCTGACCGCAGTTCTCCTTGGCCCGATGGCAGGAGCACAATTCCTCCTGGAGCTCGTGAAGGAACGCCGCTGGAACCTGCCTGCCATTGCCGTTGTCGGCGCAGCTGGACTCGCAACGCTCTACTATCTTGGGGTGGCGTTCCCCGCAACGCTTACACCCTCTCCTCTCGCGGCGCCACCAGCGAAGAGCCTTTTCCCGTACAATTACGTTGGCGCGGCCCAAGACGTTTATGTCTACCCGAGCCTCGTGGACGTCTATGCCAGCGTCCTTTTGCTCGGGGGCATCGTGCTCGGACCACTAATTCCCTTTGCCCTCGCAGGATTCATGCGAGAACGACGAATGGTAATATGGACTGCCATACTTGCAATTGGGGCGTTCTCGATCCTCGCGTGGCCCTTTGCCGCGATTCCGGAGTGGCATCGATGGTTGTTCATGCTCTGCTTCCCCGCCCTCGTCTTTGCCACCCGCGGGCTCTTGACCATGGACCGTAGGATTCTTGCGGCGTTCCTTGCGACGCTCCTCATCCTCGCCGCCTCTTTCATGGCTTTGCCGCCATCGAAGGCGATTCCATACTTTACGAATCCCCGGACGACCGCGTTCCTACAGACGACCATGCTGCAGAACACAGTTCCGTTGGCCGACTCATCCGATGTCGTAGCAGCTTTGCAATGGTTAGATCAGCAGCAGCTCAGTTATTCCATTCTGGTGGCCCACATATCCTTTGTGGGATGGGCTCAGTTATTTTCGAACGTTCCTCAAGTGTACGGGTTCGTGGATCCGGCCCAAGTAAACGGAGGGCGGTTCGCAGGGTACTCGCATGTTTTTATGCTTTACTGGGCGCAAAATCAGGGTTGGTACAATCCGTCACTCATGCCCGATCGCATGAGCCAAGTGCATTCGGTCGGACAAATTGCTGTTTATGAGTTGACTCCCTAGCGTTCTGCCCTATCTTGATGGCCAGAGAACATGATTTATCACGTGTTTGAACACAGGCTTAAGGTTAAGGTAATGGTATTCACATTTGGGGATTCCCGAGATTGCTGAATATCCTTTGTGCACCGCAAGCGGTCTAAGCGCTCGCATTGCTCCCCGTGGTCACGTCTCCCTATGGAAATATTAGCCAGCCGCGGCGTGGGTCATTGACGGTTTGGGTGGCGGTTCATGGAGATCGGCGGTGGAACAAATAGCGGATTGTCATAGATGCCCGGGTGAAAACCCGTTGAAGCAGCATCTCGAAGACGGCATCAAGACTTTCGCGGCCCCGCGGTGTTGTCTCCCTCGGCAGCTTCGTAAGCACATGTTCTAGAATGGCCAGAGATACGCCTACGGCCAGGAAATAGAGCGTGAAGACGGCGGTCACATCCCCGACTTTCAATTGTCCGATTCCGACTTCGATGGCCGTGACGACAAGAAGGACGAGCCCGGCGACGACGCTGACGCGGTAAGAGAGCCGAAGGCGCCAGGAAGCGACACCGAAGGCGAGGAACGCCAAGAGGATTACTATGTCGGCTGCGAGATCGCCAAGAGTCGACGCTTCGTCCAAGAATAGAAGGAAGGAAACAGCCGGGATGGCCGGTGGCGCCGGATTCAAAGACAACCACCCGGCATTCGAAGTTCTTGCCATCTAGATTCTATCCGATATGCATTTGATTTGCAAGGTGTAGATTTCCTGCGTGGAAGCGTATCGCGGTTCCCGCGAATTCAGCTTCACGGAATTCCTGCCTGCTGTGGCGTCAACCCCAACGGTTTTGCTTTCCGATCGGGATGCAATCGCACCTGAGGCTTTCGCGCTTTCGCCGTTATGAATCTGGCGTGAATGGGATCCACGAGTCCAAGAATCGATGGGAAAGGTGGATATCCGGCACCGAGTTCGGCCTCAACATCGAAGTCGTACAGTTGGAGTAGTTGACGCAATGCATAGAACGCGAAAACTGTTCTGTGCAGCCCCAGTTCATCTGGAACGGGCTCTGCATAATGCGGACTAAAGCGGTTACCTATGTGGAATCTTCTCGAAACGTGTTGGGAAAAAGCCTGCTGACCCATGGCCATGGCAAACAGATTGTCGACCGAGGCTAGATTTTCAGTGGAGATGATGGCATAGCCGCCCGGCCGCAGGATTCGGTAGGTCTCCTGAACGAAAGTATCAACATCTGCTAGGTGCTCAATTACTTGATTGGCATGGACGACGTCCATGCTATTGTCACAGATAGGGAGGGGCTTGCTTAGGTCCGCAAAAATGTATTCTATCCCGTTCGTTCTTGCAACCCGCCCCGCGTTCTGACTGAGATCTATCCCGGACACTCTAGAAGTGTGGAGCGCTGAGGCAACGCGCTTGGTCCAAGCACCGTCGTTGCATCCAAGATCGATAAGACAGCAATTCGGCCAAGGTTCTAAGAGTCTCAGGATATTTCTATTGTTTGTCCGGACTGCGCTCTCGTGAATTCGGAGCATCCACTGAGCAAAAGCCCCCATTGTATTGACCCCTTAGAAAATATGCGCGCGCCTCGGCGCAGGTTCTCCGGGACCAACAAATTTTGCCTGCATGGAAAGAGCACCTTTGCGAACGAAACTGATTGCGGTTTCCGTCGATCCTGGCGACTCGACGATTAAGGCGGTTCGCATGAAGGTACGGTAACTCGCAGACGCACCTTAATTTTGCCCACATCGGCTTGACCAACTGCCTTATCCATTCAACTTGCACAAGACGATGAAGCCTGATGCCAATGAAACGAACTTGGACATGACAACGTCCACGAGCCAAAGCGATGACAGCAGCTCGAGAGCATAGCCCTCAACTGCGATGACTCTCAGGCCGTGAAGGTTCAAAAGGTCTACCAAGCCGCCTAGTGTATAGAGCCGTAAGTGTCCGACCGGTCGGTGCCCTTGTCCAAGCAAACGAAATTTCCGTCCTAGGATTCTTAGAGTGCTGATTTCTGTGTGGAGTGGTTGGATCCCCATTAACAGAACCAGCCTGTTGTACCATGATGCAAGATTAGGTGTAGTGATCAGGATATTCCCGTTCGGCCTGAGTACGCGGACAAATTCCTCTATCGCGTGATCTGGATTGAAGAGATGTTCGATAACCTCGGCACAATAGACGAGGTCGAACTGATGCTCACCAAAGGGAAGCTTTTCTTCGGAAACGTCAACGCAAAAAGCCTGCAGGCCCGCCTCCGTGGCAGAATTCACGGCAGCTTCCGAGATGTCGACTCCGACGTATTCTACATCGGGCAAGCTGGCAATCATCCTGGAAAGGTCCGGACTTTCGAACCCAACCTCCAATACCCGATGAGGTTTGCACGACCTGATTATTGATTGACTACGTTCACGGCGATTTCGACCTATGCTCGTTTCCGGAGCGCAATCTAGAGGGTAGTATGACCGGTGAAGAGTGTCGTAGAATTGTCTGCTCATCCTTGCTGTCTCCACACCACGAGCATTTCCGACCAATTTACGACGCCTTCTTTCGAGTTGTGACGATGTGGGTGTAGGCATTTCTGAGATTCGATTTGGAATAGTCGCCACCTCGAATTGTTTGTTTGCTCGGCACCACCTTGGCTTTTGCGAAGAGGATGGGAGTGATTAGCGAGAAAATCGCCTCTCGCAGCGTCCCTCTCGTTGTGAAATATTCGATCTCGAAACCTGAGTCGAGGAACAAACGTGTCAGCCGCTGCCTGGTATAGTGCCTATGACCCAGTATCCAGAAGGCTGGATCAGACATTAAGAAAAGGAATCCCCAAAGGCCATCTCTCCGGGGAGTGGAAACGATGAGTCGACCTTTGTCTGCTAGGACCCGCCAAATCTCGCGAAGCGCTTTGATCTCGGAATCACGCGGTAGGTGTTCTATTACGTCGGCAAAGACGACGGTGGAGAACGTCCGCTCTCTGAATGGGAGATACCGAGCGTCTGCGAGTACTTCGGGGTTTCCTCGCAGGTCGACGTTGATATCTCCCACTCGCGTCCTTCCGCTTCCCAAGTTAAGAACTTTCCCGGCAGGCGCCTTGTCGCCTTCCACCAAGTACCTGACAAAATCTGTTCTCGATTGACGCGACGGAGAGGAACCGCCTCCTGAAATTCCCCCGACCGCCCTGCGGCGTCGAACGTTCAGCACTAGAACCATGAGGCAAATGAAAGCAAGAGAGAGGATCGAGGTTGCGAGGCCCAAGTCACCAGGGGTTTGAAGAGCGAATGAAATAACGACGCGCTCTTCCTTTCCTGCGGGGATTATCCAACCGTTGGAGAAACCGTTCGTCCTAAAGTGTGGCCCCGCTGGAGCTCCATCGACCTTCGCCTCCCACAACCGGTCGAAGGCGTCATTCAGAACGAGAACGAATGGGCGTGTTGAGGTATATCTGATCTCATACTTGGTCTGTGAAACAACGGTCACGTTCAGGGAGGTCGGAGCAGCCTGTTGCGTCCCGCTGAAGTAGGATTTGAAGTCGGAAGGTGATATCACTACAGCCGACTGGTTAGCCGGAGAAATCCTTTGGAACAGGTCACGTGGACGTCCGATGTCCTTGACCTCGGTAATCAAACTTAGCCAAATTTCGAGATTTCCCACAAAGTTCGGCGAGAAGCGGTTCGTCACGAAAACCTCGAGGGAGCTGATGGGTGCCGAAGGGAGCACGAACGCTAGGACATAAGGTGTGATACTTCGATAGTGATTGATTGGACTCGAACCCGGCGGATTCAGGGCCGAAAGATAGAAGCGAGATGGCGTTCTCGCTGCAACAGCGATGGACGTTTCATTGTTCGTCGCAAACGAAATCAGTGAGTAGCCTCCGGGCTCTATGGATTTGTTGATGACGAGCGAATACGCAACGTACGTCCCATTGGACACGAAGGCCGCATAGGTGGCATTTCCCCTCCTTTCAACCACCGAAGGTTTCTGCGCCCATCCACTACTGAAATCTGTCATCGACCACAAGGTTCCCAAAGGCGAGGCGATGCTCGAATTCTGAGGAACTGCTGTAGTCGCGTTATACACTCTCGGGAGCGCATACGGGTATTCGTACAACCACAAGAAACCAAAGCGGTCCACAACTTGGAATCCTGCGCGCGGCAAGAACTCCTCGTAGTACGTTATCGGCGGGTCGTGATAGAAATCCGTGTCACGACTTTTGTCAAGCAATAGGAAGCGTATCGAGAACCAGTATGCCAACGCCCTGAAGTTATCGGAGTCGTTCGATTTGATGGCCTCGAGAACTTCTCGAACTTGATTCCGGGTGGGATAGGTGTATTCGCTCCAGCTACTGCCCGCGATCACCGGTTGTCGGAAAAGCCCATTAAAGATGTCGGAACCGCCTTGATACCCCCAGCGATATGCAACATAGTCTCCTAGCACGGGCAGTATGAGCAACCTCGGCAATTCCGACTCCCGTTTCAGTCGCGCGGCGGCGTCATAGTACTGCTGTGGAAATTGGACCCCGTTGATCCCTGGGGTGGACCAGTTTTCGGCTACGGCTCCGGTGAACAGAGGCCAGGAATTCGCAAGAATCGCGCCAACAAGCAGAATGGAAATTGTACCTCCTAACATGGACTCTGGTCGACGTTGAAAAAGTCGGTGGGTCCGCGGCCACAGTCTTGCCAGGCGGGAGGTGTCGAATCGCCTAACCGCGTCCGCGAATTCGCCTACAAGGTATGCGTAACCTAGCGCCACAAACTGCATGAAGTAGAAGGATTCGCGGAAGGCCCGAAGCGGTCCGAGAAGAACCAGTGCAGCATAGACCTGTCCAAACGGAGGCTGGACTCCCTTCGCCAAGAACACAAACACGAGCGAGAAGGACATCATGAGTAGGGCCGGCTTGGTGGGCCGCGCGATCAGGATTGCCGCGAAAGATAAGGCAGTGAATGAATACCCTAGAATGATAAACGCGGGGGAGAAATAGACCTCCGAATAGGGATGGTACAGGAGACCATTATAGCCGCTGTCGAAACCCCACTTTCCAATCCCCCTCAAAATCCTTTCGAGTCCGGACGAGAGTTGCGTCACCCCGGATACAGGAACTGAGGAGAGGCCGGCGGCCCAATAGTCAATATTGACGACGAGAGGCAATATCCAAGCCAAGTTGAGAAGCGTGGAACCGACCAGAAAGGTCCCGACAACTTTCCATGAGAATCGGTTAAATCGTCGGAACTTCGCGCAATAGGTTACGAAGAACGCTAGAATAATTGCTAGAAATGCCAGGTCTCTGAAGTTGGGCATTGTCGACGATACGAAAATGGTAAGAGAAGCGGAGATTATCGCGAAACGATGCCTACCTTCACTGGTTGCCCGCATCATCAGATAGGCGATCAGCGGCAACAGGGCGTAGGTGTGGAGAAAAAGGATCGTAGTGTGCAGACCATCGTTGATCAGAAACATTGAGCACTCGTAGAACAGAGAAGTGACTAGGAGCGAGATCCTCGATCGTTTCGAGTCGGCGAGGTAGTCAGTCAACCACCAAACCGATACCGCTGCGAGAAACGTGAACCCTACGAGGAAGATGGCTTCTCCGTAAACGGCGGATCCCGTCGCAACTTGGGAGAGTGCGACCAAGCCGTATAAGGGGCTGAACACACGTGCGACTAGTCCCGACGGCATTCCCAGGTCGACTGTGTCCCATGTCGACAATCTCGCTCGCAGAAAGCCCGGAGAATCCATGGGGACAAGCAGATCCCCCCCGGCTAGCACGCGGCCCTGAAACCAAACGAGCCTGACAAGGGCAACACTCAACAGGAACGTGAAATAGAGCTTGTTCCCTGAGCGCGCCTGCTGAAACCGTTCTCTCATCCATTGTGACGTACGCGACCATCCTTCCGAAACGAGCTGACTCATTCGAGCTCACTTTGCGCAATTGGTTGGTTCTCTTATGCCTTTCCTCATGAAGTCGCGAAGAATCGCAAGGACACGACGAACCACGTGTCTTCAAAGCTAGATTCTTGAAGTTCAGCGGACTTTATAGATCGAGTCGGCCGCGATTGTTTAGGCTCGAGGCAAATACGAGATGCGGTCGCCGCGACTGGAGAGTCCATCGAGATGGCCAACGATCACGCCGCAAAGCTGACAGGCTTTTAGAATCAAGAAGCCAATGGTGTGATGTGGATCTTGTAAGAGTTTCCGCCAATTTCTCAGCCACGCAGGGCGGATGGGCTGGTACTGGACAAATGCCTCCCATTTGTTTTTTCGGACGTACCTCGCCATGTGTCGCCCGTAATATCTCCACCTCTTGAACGTGACTTCGGGTGTAACGAGCCCTTCGTGATGTGTAATCAACGCTCTCACGCTGCCAATGCGGTAGCCTCTTCTCTTCGCTCTTTGGTGAATGTCCAAATCGTCACCAGACGCAACCAGCGCCTCGTCAAATCCCCCAAGACTCTCAAAGACTTCGCGACGAAAGAAACGCGCGGCAACGGACCAACCATCGTCTTGATAGCAGCTTCTTTCCAGGGTCACGCACGCACTCCAGTATCCCTCTCCCACGGAAATTTCCGGTATGACAAGAGCGTCGAACTTCTCCGAGAGCCGGACGCATTCCGCCACGACCTCTCGGGCGAGCGTCATGTCCGCATCCACGAAGAGAACGAAAATCCCTAATGACTGGGCGACACCATGGTTTTTCTGGGCTCCTCTCTCGGGCCCGAAAGAATAGACTTTGTGGGCATAGGACCGCGCAATATCGCAAGTCCCGTCCGTTGAGTAGTTATCGACGACGCACATTTCGATCGGCACGTACGACTGTCTTGTGATGCTTTCTAGACATGAAGCTAATGATCGAGCGGCGTTCTTTGTAGGAACTACAACAGTAACCAAAGGCAAACTATCGCGAGCTGCTGCCATTGGATTAAGACCTCTCTCAGCTTGGAAGCCCGTCAGGTTGCAGGCCCTTCAGTTCGGCACCGATTATGTAGTCTGCTGCAGCACCCAGATGATCCAAGAAGAGTGTTTCCCTGGGGAGGCTCGTTATATCAAGAGGAGACTCGTCCTGGGTACCCTTGCTTCGCACGAGTATGGGGATGCATCCAACAGAAGCTGCTGCCATGACGTCAGCGGCTGAATCACCCACGAAGTAGCTGCCGCGGAGAGTTATCCCAAGGTCGCGTGAAGCCCGTAGAAGCAAACCCGGCCGAGGCTTCCTGCAATCACAGTTCTCACTCGGAGTGTGTGGACAGTAGAAAATGCCATCGATTCTGCCACCACATTTCTCAATCTCGGCCACCATGCGTTCGTGAATGTTTTCAAGAGTCTCTCTTTTGAGCAGGCCGCGGTTCACGGCTGATTGATTCGTCACTACGAGGATTGGCAGCGTGGTTCCACCCAATCTGACCAGACTCTCCACCGCGCCCGCCAGGAATCGAAATTCCTTCCAAGACCTAACGTAGTCTGGTTGCTCTACGTTGACGACGCCATCGCGGTCCACGAAGATCGCCCGCCGTTTTGCATCATTCATCAGTTGGCGCGCCCCGCAAACACGTGGAAATCATGTGCTGAATTGCCAAATGAGCGTCCTCTATTTGAGAGGTCAGAGTGCTAGGCACTTGAATGCACAGGTCAACGAGGCCGGCGAGCCTGCCGCCCGGATGCCCCACAAAGCCGACAGTGTAGGCGCCTCGTCCTCGTGCTAGGTCGATAGCCTCGAGTACATTCCTGGAATTTCCGCTTGTGCTGATTCCTATGACGATGTCCCCTCGCTGGACCAAGTTCGCCAGCTGTTCTGAAAAGACACGATCGAATGAGAAGTCATTTGCCCAAGCCGTAATCAGCGGGACATTGTCAGAGAGAGCTACCACCTTCACTCTCGGGGCCATCTCTTTCATGGTGCCTTTTCCGAGATCGCAGGCGAAGTGCGACGCAGTTGACGCGCTGCCGCCGTTCCCGAAGAGATAGATAGATTTTCCCGAGAGGCGCGCTTGACTAAGCAACTCGACTAGCTCAGCCATTTCTTTGAACGGGAGGGCCCTCAGAGTTGCCGCCAAGTTCGAAGCGTATTCGTGGAGCCTCGTTTCAGTTTTGTCTCTTCTCTCCATCGCACCTCATCTCCCCCTCTTCACATCCAGGAGTGCTCCTGTCGTCCTAAGTACCCTTTCTGCGGTAGCATACTCATCAGGCACCCGGTTCATGTTCTTAATCCAACCTATGTAGTCACGGACGATGGACTCAAGCCCGAAGCGCGGCTTCCATCCGAGCGCACGCAATTTCGAGCTGTCCGAGAATATGTGACGCGTGTCTCCGAAACGGAACTTACCGGGGATTTCGGGTTCGGTTTGCACATCAAGACAGCGCGCGATGATTGCGAAGTAATCCCGGACCCGACATGGCTCGGTGGCTCCACCAACGTTGAATATTTGATGGTTAGACCTTTCATCCTCAAGGGCAAGAAGGCTGGCCTCGGCCGCGTCCCTTACGTGCATGTAGTCTCTTACTTGATTTCCATCCTCGTATATCGTGGGTGATTGATTCGAGAGTAATCGAGTGACGAAGGTGCGGAGCACTCCGGAATACGCATTGTAGGGACTTTGTCTCGGTCCCTGTGTGATGCTGTACCTTAGGGCAACGGTCGGGAGTTGATATCGATGGCCCAAAGTCATTGCCCACTGCTCTTGGCAGAACTTCGAAACGCCGTAGTGACTCGACGGTCTGGGGGGAGTTCTCTCGTCGGTTGCGAGTGGTTGCAGAACTGTACGACAGGCCGTACATGTGAGATCCCATTTCCCGCGTAACAACTGATCGAGCGGGCGGGGGTCGGGAAGTTGCGTTCCGTGCTCCTCACAACTATGTCTGCCCTCACCATAGATCGCCTGCGAGCTAGCCAAAATCACCTTCCTTACGGGCAACCTACGTGCTATAATCGTCTCAAAAAGCAAAGCGGTGCCGTAGTCATTTGTGCGGGCAAACCTCGAAAAGAATGGCAGGTTATCCTGCTGAGCGGCGAAATGGAAAACAGCGTCGACACCACCGAGGGCACGCCTAAGCGGCTCGCGAGAGCAAACGTCCCCATGAATGAAACTTGCTTTTCGAGGGACGTAGTCCGGCACTTCGTTCTTTGGATGGGTCGGGCCCCGTAGGCTGTCAACAACGGTAACGTCGTAACCCTTCGCGAGAAGCAAATCTACTACGTGGGATCCTATGAATCCCGCTCCGCCGGTGACAAGTACTCTCAATGACGCTCACCCTTAGCTTCCGCTATTAAGTACCACGGTTGTTCCTTGTCGATCTAGGTGGAACCTCAGCTCCCTGAGGCCGCGTAACGAACTTCTCACATGGTCCTGATTCTCAGGGGGACAATAGAACAGAAGAAACCCGCCGCCCCCCGCTCCAGTGATTTTTCCACCGATCGCTCCAGCCTCGCGGGCCTGCGCATATAATCTGTCGATTTCAGGGTTCGTGATCTTCGGGGCTAACCTTTTTTTTCGAGCCCAACCATCGTCCAGCAGCTCTCCGAACCGATCTAGCGCTCCGGTCTCGAGGGCCTTTCTCGCTTCCATCGCAGCAAATTTCATCTGCCTAAGATTTTCTATGCTGTTCGTAATGTTAGCCTTCTGTTGTGCTAAAATGTCTGTCGATTGCCTGGCGACATTCGTGTCGAATAGCATCAGGCGATCTTCAAGTCTGGCTCTGTCCGCGGAAGGCATTCGCATTCTTTCGACCCGCACTGAGCCCGTACTTTCGAACGTGATGAAGCGCAGGTCGCCAAACGCCGCAATATACTGATCTTGCTTGCCGATAGGTCTCCCGAGCGTGTCAATCTCGATTCGGCAAGCTTCCTCGGCCAACGTTTCGGCGGTAACCATTTCACTTTGGTACGTGTGGCACGCATGCAATAGGGCAACCGTGATGCTGCTCGACGAGCCCAGGCCCGTGCCCTCGGATGGAACGTCGGCTAGCGTGGTCACTTCAACGCCTTTCTCAATACCAGTGATCCGCATCGCCTCCCGAACCAAATCGTGTTGAACGGAATCTAAATCGTCAACAATTTCCTTCTTCGAGTAGTTGATATAGATCTTGTCGTCGAAGCGCTCCTTCAATACAACGTATACGTACTTGTCTATTGCACTGGTGAGGACACATCCCCCTTCTCGAAGATAGAAGTCAGCGAAGTCGGTCCCACCACCAATGAAGCTTGTCCGAACGGGCGTTCGAACAACAATCACGAGAACAGCCCCTTCGTAACTATGTCCGACTGAGCCTGACGATAATGCGTCGGGATCCCAATGTCCAGCAAATAGCCGTTTATGGGATGGCAATAAACACCCACGCCATTCGTTAGCAACGCTGGGAGGAGGTCGTACCCAATGTCAAAGTAGGAGTTGTGGGGTACAAAGTCAATGATTTCAGGTTCGACGATGAAGATTCCCGCATTGGCCAGGGTCGAGAACACCTTCTCCCGCGGGGGCTTCTCCCAGAATCTTACCAGCCGTCCGTCTGCTGTCATCTCAACGATTCCAGCCCTCGTCGGATCCTCGACGTTGTAGACCGTCATCGACAACTTTGCATCCTTCTTCAGGTGCCACTGTATGAGCGCATCCAGGTCGACATTGGTAAGCAAGTCACCGTACATGAGGAGGAACCTTTCCTGAAGGTGAGCACGCATCGGGTCCAAAGCACCCGCTGTCCCGAGCAGTGCTTTCTCTTCTGAGTAGAGAATACTTACGCCAAACTTGGTGCCATCGCCAAAGTAGCTCGTGACTGTCTGGGGGAGGTGATGGAGATTGATGATTAGCTCTTGTATGCCATATTTTTTTAGCCACGAAATAGTGTACTCAAGAAGCGGTCTGCCCGCAAGGGGCAGCATGGGTTTCGGGGACTTTTCGGTGAGCTCTCCCAGTCGAGTACCCTTGCCGGCGGCAAGTATGAATGCCTTCATCCCGTCAACTCTTGAGCCTTCGAATTATCCCTGCCTCACCTCACTCGCAGAGGCAAATTAAATTGACGTTTAGGGAGATCTTTGGTGTCCCGCGGTCACTACGAATTCCAAGTGAAGAGATGATCCAACATTACACGAGCACTCGTGCCCCAGTCGAACTGTCGAGACCAACGCAGGGCATTGTTTGCGAGTCGCATCAGTTCCGAAGGATTGACGAGCAGGCCCATGGCCACGTGCGCAAGCGCCCTCGGATTGGCCGGCGACACGCGCAGTCCTGTCTCACCGTGCACGATGGAGTCACGAAGCCCCGGTACATCGTATCCGACTGCGGGGGTTCCCATTGCATTTGCCTCGAGCACTGTGAGCCCCCACCCTTCTCGTACCGCGGGCTGTAAGAGGATATGGGCCCGCCGCATCAGTTCAAGCTTCTCTGCGTCGGAGACCTTGCCGAAGAATGTGACGCCGGGTGGAGCCCGCCGCTCGAGCCGCGTCCGCAAGTACCCGTCCCCAATGACCCAGAGTCGAGCTGTGGGCAGTTGCTCCCGGAGAACTCGGAAAGCCTCAAGGGCGTGGGAAGGGAGCTTCGCGCGTTTCAAACGGGCGACATAAGCGAGGGTTGGCCCGGGCTCTTTCTCCGATACCTGATTCAACGGCGTGGCTGACAGACCCACGGGGACGACATGCAAGCGCTGGAACCCGAGTCCTTTGAGGTCCTGCCGCGTTGATTCCGAAATGGTGAACGTTGGCACATTCCTGTAGGCGCGGAGCCATCGATTTTCCAGCCAGTAACGGCCTACGACGCTAAGCGGAAATCGGGTCTCATACGACCAGAACTCGCGCGCGAGTTGATAGATCAGCGCGAAGACTCGTGTTCCTCGGTCCACGTATCTTGGAGCGAAGAATGGGCGCGTGTTGATCTCATCGAGGACGATGTCTACCGAGCCACGGAATCGCTCAAGGAATGCCTGCCGGACGCGGCGATAGATGGTGAGGCGGTCCCCCTGCCGCAAGATTTGCACGCCCTCGATGGACTCTCCACGTGCGGCTCCTTGAAAGCGACTCGTCAGTAGGATGACCTCGTGGCCCCATCTTACCCATCTCTTCGCGACCTCGTGTGTGAACACTTCGGCGCCACCCGCATCCGGGTTCCGAATGTCCCTCCAGTTCATGACAAGAATCGAGCGCGTCTCCATTTTTCAATCCATCTTGCCCAGCCATCGGTGAAGCCCTTAACGGTCGTAATACCCAGTCACGTTGAGTCGATAGAAAACCCCCAGGGTATCTAGGAGCATCAAGACGATGGCCCGCAAACCGACTCCGCTTCCATATTTCTCGCGAAACCTCATCTCAATCGGCGCTTCAGAAATTCGATAGCCCATTCGACGGGCGATGACGAGCAGTTCCATGTCAAAGGCATATCTCTTGACCAGGCCCAACGGAAGGACAGTCTCGAGGACCTCTCTCCGGAAGACTTTGATTCCTGCTTGGGTGTCGCGCACTTTGAGTCCAAACAACATCCGAACAAGGAATTCGTAGGATTTACTGAGGACACGACGCTGCAACGGATAGTCGATTTGGGACTGGGGATGCCTCTTCGATCCGATCACGACGTCGATCGATTTCGCCTCTAGCGTGTCAACGAAGGGCACGATGTGCTCAGGTTGAATATCCAAATCACCGTCCAAAAAGCAGACCAAGGTTCCCTTCGCCTGGTCGAATGCTCTCCTAAGCGCCTCGCCTTTTCCGCCGTTCTCCGAAATCCTCACAACCCGAACCTCCGGGAGGATTAACGCAACGTCCTGCGCTATTTCCCCGGTGCCATCACTTGATCCGTCGTCAACCAGTAGGATTTCAAAGCTCCGATCGAACTGCTTGCGCAGCGTCTCGGTCGTCTTGGACAGGCTCCCCCTAACCGATCCGGCTTCGTTGTGGCACGGCATGAGCACCGACAAGCCTACTCTACCGGATCCCCCAACTGGCGGGGATCCCGTCGATTCCTGTAGGACCCGCGCACGTTGGCCTCCACCCGGGACTAAGTCCCCCGTTCCGAAGAGGGTCTCCCTCATAATTGCGCTAAGATCCCTGTTGATCTCTCCCATTGCCAGTTCCCGCGTTCTAAAGCGGTTAGGTTCAGTCCATGCAAAGGTCGGCTTCTGTCCCCTCTCACACCGATCGAACGGATACCCGGACCGCTTCCGCTGATGCCCGCGGCCTTCCCCTCATCCTCCCTGTTGGGGAGTCAGTTTCCTGGCCGCATGGCGGTCTGACTGCCTTCACTTCGCGATCGAAACGGCTCGGTGGTCCTCCCGCTCTCGTTCGCAAGGACGTCTGTGAAAAAGGGCGACGCAGTCCTTGGCTCCCTGGGCAACGTCTGGGCAAGGAAGTCCTCATCGAGGTCCGGTCGGCACCTCCGCACCCCTGTAGAGAACAGTCGCCATTGGGTCTCGAAGGACATCGAGTACGGATCGTCGAAGTCCGGGATTAGTTCGAACGACCTGGAGATCAAACGTGAATGGACCTGAGCGAGCTTCGCATGTCGTCGGTCATTTTCCAAGATCGCCTTGAGATTCGCCAGGGCCTGCTGGAAGTACCCCAGTGGACGGCCACGGGCGCGGACCCTCGAGCGGACCGTGCCGCATTCGAGACAAAACGAGTGCAGTCGCATCGTCGCGGCGACGTCCGGAATGGCCTCGAGCCAGAGGCGACGGTCCGCAGGCGCTGACCGATGGACGTGACGCGGGGCATCCTCCACCGAACGATTGCTCCTCGAATTGTCACTCCATCCGCTGCCTTCGGAGTGGCAATGCGTGCCACGGCAAATGTATGATCCGGTTTAAGAGTTGTGCCGAGACGCTACCCTGTCATCCTGGTGGTGGGGGCAGTTCGCCTCACGACCATGGGAGCGGCCATTGGAAGAACTTCCACAGGAGGACGGCGAACACCGTGACCATGGACAGCAGGACAGGACCTCCACGAGTTTGAGCTTCATCGGTCAGCCACGAGGGATTTCGAATCGTAAACGCGGCATAAATGACCCGCCAGGAAGGATGAACGTAGATATGAGGCTCATTAACAGGCCAGTAGATCCAGAACGTCGAATCTGGATTTCGGGGTTTGTAGTCCAGGCCGTAGAGAGGGCCAACAAATGTCACCCCAGACAAGTACAGCGGAGCCGAAAGGAGGTCTCCGCTCGCGGTCAAGAAATAGATCGCGCGGAATGCGATGATCGGACCGACGAGGACGAACAGGATTCCGAGATAGAACGCAAAGGCAGCGAGTTTGGCCGACGCCAGTAGAACCGACCCGTGAATAACAGGTTTCGGAAGAAGCTCTTCTTCCATCGGGTCTGCTGGCGCAAGAATTTCCTCCAGGTCGCAGGCACTTCGGTCCACACCTCCGCGCTCTGCGAGGAGAGGACCTCCCATTTCTTCGTGGGTTCGGTCGTCCCTCCGTCCGCCGCCACGGGCCGGTCCTCCTTCTTCGACG
>Ga0137396_10000807_pt1 | contig 15596 bp, 16 predicted proteins | sample czc16metaG_FD_108284 | JGI IMG/M metagenome (GOLD analysis project Ga0137396, IMG submission 108284) | Vadose zone soil microbial communities from Angelo Coast Range Reserve, California, USA - czcobulk3.16 metaG | ecosystem: Environmental > Terrestrial > Soil > Vadose zone | place: USA...
CACACAAAACGAGTTGGTATAGACGGCCAGGTTCTGCTTTTCGCCGAGGAACTCGCCATGATTTCGTTCTGCCGCAAGGACCGTCCGGCAGCAATCCCTGCCCAGCGCGAGGCCGAGTGCCGGCGTGGAGCCGGTATGCCGTTCAACACAGCAGGCCGGGCGGGCAGAAATCCCTCTGCCCATCATCGGGCACGCGCCAATGACGACGGGGAGTCCCACATTAAACAGCGAGAACAGAGCCGCCAACGCTACAGCGACCAGCCGATATTTTGAAACACGCATCATGTCAATTGATTATGCTAACATGCCCAGGGTGACTATCGTTCCCCTGAAGCAGAATGCTTTCCATTCCAAGGTAAAGCATTTCCGGTGTAATGTCAATTGCCGCCTGGGTGATGTGATCTGGGTCGCGAGGAGCCTGCTCGCAGGCCGGCTGCCCCCGAATTGCCCGGTTGAGCGGGTGAAGAGTGATTCATCCCTTGAATGACTTCAGGTTGAAGACGTCTTCGATTCCGATCAGCTCGACGGAATAAAACGGCTCGGCGTATTTTGCACCGATGCGGTACCCGAAATAACGCGCCCGGCTCTCCACCATCTCTAAAAATGATTTCTGGCTGAGAATCGTCTGCGGCTCCTTCGACTGGGGATCGTGGAATTGCGATTTGTGCGCCCTGATCGCTTCGAGCCGCTGCTCGTAGACATCTGAAATATCCACCACGAAAGAGGGAGTGAACTCCTGCCACTGCATGAAATGAAAGTAATTGTGCGGCCGCCACGCCTCCTGCCTGACTCCTGCGCTGGTGGTTTCAATCTTCCTTAACCCCGAGTAGAACCAGGCATCCCGGCACAAGTGATGAGCCCGCACATGATCGGGGTGCCGTTCGGCGAAGTGCGGTATGAGGAGAACTCTGGGCCTGTACTTTCTGAAGATCTGAATGAGCTTCATCCGGTTGGGCACATTGACCTCAATGTTGCCGTCGGGGAGAGAGAGATTTTCGCGCAAGCAACCGAGAATCTCCGCCGCAGCCTGGGCTTCCTTCACCCGAATGCCGCTGTTACCGCGTGTGCCGAGCTCCCCTTCGGTCAAGTCGAGAATGCCGACCTTCCGCCCTAGCTTGACCGATTTTGCGAGCGTCCCGCCGCAGCAAAGCTCGACATCGTCGGGGTGAGCACCTATGGCTAGAATATCAAGTTCCAAGTTCCTACCCTAAAATTCCCGTGAATATAGATAAACATGTCAAGAAAGGCAACCATTTGATTCACGCGCCTGATTTGAATATATTGCCCGCGAATGCCGAGTATGATTGAAGACCGCACGATACTCACGGTCAGCGAACTGACGCGACGGATCAAGACCTCGCTGGAGCAAGGATTTCCCGCAGTGGCGGTGCAGGGGGAAATATCCAATTTCAAGCAACATTCCTCCGGCCATCTCTACTTCACGATCAAGGACGAACATGCGCAGGTGCAGGCGGTTGTGTGGCGAAGCAGGGCCTCGGCCTTAATCTTCACGCCGCAGGATGGCATGAAGGTTGTCGCGCGCGGAAGGATCACCGTTTACGAAGTGCGCGGGGTGTACCAGATCGATGTTGTCGAACTGCGACCCCTCGGGACCGGAGAGCTCCAGCTCGCGTTTGAACGATTGAAACAAAAACTCGCTGCGGCCGGGTATTTCGATCCCAAACGGAAAAAACCGATTCCACGGTATCCCCGGCGGATTGGAATCGTTACCTCCCCCACGGGCGCCGCGATCCGGGACATTGTCACTATTATTTCAAGGCGATGGCCGGTGGTCGAACTTGTGCTCTATCCCGTGAACGTTCAAGGGCCGGGGGCCTCGGGCGAAATCGCCGGGGCAATCAGGGATCTGAACGCCTGGGGCGGCGCCGACGTCCTTATCGTGGGCAGGGGAGGGGGATCTTTGGAGGATCTCTGGGCCTTTAACGAGGAAACTGTCACGCAGGCGATTTACGAGTCGGCAATCCCGGTGATCAGTGCCGTGGGACATGAAATTGACTTTACCATCGCAGACTTCGTCGCCGACCTCAGGGCCCCGACTCCTTCTGCAGCCGCAGAATTGGTTGTCCCCTCGAGGGCCGAAACGGTTGAAATTGTGCGCAATTTTTGCTATACTATGCAGCAAAATGTCGAAGAACGGGTTCGATCTGAGCGCGAACGGATCCTGGGGATTGTGGGAAGCTATGCATTTAATCGCCCCCTCGATCTTCTGCGCCAGTATTCTCAGCAGCTGGACGAATTACGTCGATCCCTCGTCCGCATTATTCAAAGCCGTTCTGCCCTCCTTCACGAACAATGCTCCGCACTCAGCAAGCGTATCGAGTCCGTGAACCCTTCTCTGATCCTGCGCAGAGGGTATGTGATTGTGCGCCGAAATGGGGAGGTCGTCGACCGCGCGAAGAGGCTGCGAGAATCGGAAACCGTTCACCTCAATTACTACGATGGTACCGTCGGCGCACGGGTGCTCGATAAGCAGCTAAGAGAGCAATGACGAAAACAACTGTTGCAAATAGAGAAGAAGGTTTTGAGCATTCACTTAAACGACTTCAGCAAATCGTTGAGACACTGGAAGAAGGCTCAGTAGGCCTCGAGGACGTTCTGAGGATGTACGAGGAGGGGGTGGAGCTCTCTAAGCGGTGCCTGACACAGCTCCAACAGGTCGAATTGCGTTTGAAGAAGTTGAGCAAGGATATGAACGGCCGGTTTCAGCTGTCCGACGAGGCGGTAGAAGAGTAAAGACGGGTGCCGGATACTTCCTATAAATATCTGTCCCACATCGATTCCCCCGCGGACCTGAGAAGGCTGTCCCTCCCTGAACTCAAAGCTGCGTGCGGCGAGATCCGGGAATTCCTAATCGACACGATCTCGAAAGTCGGGGGCCACCTCGGCGCGGGCCTCGGAGCCGTTGAGCTTGCCGCTGCGCTGCACTACGTCTTCCAGACGCCCGAAGACAAGCTGGTCTGGGACGTTGGCCATCAGGCCTATCCCCACAAGATCATCACCGGCCGCAAGGCGGAATTCCACACGATCCGGCAATTGGATGGAATCAGCGGGTTCCTGCGCCGCTCAGAGAGCATCTACGACACATTTGGAGCGGGGCACGCCAGCACGGCGATGTCCGCCGCGCTCGGGATAGCGGTTGCGCGCGACCTTGCGAAGGAAAAATTCAGAGTTGTTGCCGTCGTCGGCGACGGCGCGATGACTGGAGGCATGGCGTACGAAGCAATGAATAACGCAGGCCTGCAGAAACGGAATCTCATCGTGATTCTCAACGATAACAATATGTCGATCGCGCCGAATGTATGGGCGCTGTCCAACTATTTTACGGAATTGATTGCCGCTCCTTCCTACAACAGGTTCAAGGCGAATGTCTGGGATCTCACGGGTAAACTGGAAGGGCTTGGCGACCGGATACGAAAGATTGCGTCGCGGGTCGAAGAGGGGATCAAGGTCATCATAACTCCGGGGATGCTATTTGAGGCCCTGGGATTTCGATACTTCGGACCGATCAACGGGCATAACATCGTACAGCTCGTAAAGATACTCCAGGATATCAAGGACCTGCCCGGCCCCATCCTTGTGCATGCAATCACCCGAAAGGGGAAGGGCTATAAGCCGGCCGAGAACGACCTCCAAGCCCTCCACGGAGTAACACCTTTCGACAAAGTGACAGGCATCTCCCCGAAAAAAGCAGAGACAGTTCCGACGTACACCAAATTTTTCGGAAGCGCAGTGGTTGAGCTTGCAAAAGGCAATCCCAAAATCGTCGGCATCACCGCCGCGATGCCCGACGGAACGGGGCTCGATCAGCTCCAAAAAGCATGTCCCGACCGATTTTTCGACGTCGGGATAGCCGAGCAGCATGCAGTCACGTTTGCCGCCGGGCTTGCGACCCAGGGGTATATTCCGATCGCCGCCATCTATTCGACGTTCCTCCAGCGAGCATATGATCAAATTATTCACGATGTGGCGCTGCAGCATTTGCATGTTGTGTTTTGCCTCGACAGGGCCGGCCTTGTGGGAGCCGACGGGCCCACCCATCACGGGGTTCTCGACCTCGCGTACCTGCGCTGCATCCAGGGGATGGTGATTATGGCGCCAAAGGACGAAGGCGAGCTTCGCGATATGCTGTATACAGCGGTTCGGCACGAGGGGGGTCCGATCGCTCTCAGGTACCCGCGCGGAAACGGAATCGGTATCGCGCTGAAACCGCAATTCGAGTTGATCGAGATCGGAAGAGGCGAAATCGTACGCCCGGGAAGGGACGTCGCGATTCTCTCGATCGGAAATCTCGTTTACCCTTCATTGAAAGCCGCGGAACTTCTGTCCAACGATGGCATAAGCGCAGAAGTCGTGAATATGCGGTTCGTCAAGCCCATCGACGCAACGCTGTTGGAAGATGTCTGCCGGCGATTTTCTTACATCCTGACTGTTGAGGACCACGTCGTGCAGGGCGGATTTGGGAGCGCGGTTCTGGAGACGATGGTCTCCAAGAATCTACCCCACGACCACGTCATGATCCACGGCGTACCCGGAGAATTCATCGAGCAGGGCAGTCCTTCCGAGCTCCATGCCATGCTGAAACTCGATGCACCCGGAATTGCGAGCGTCGTGAAAGATTTCTTCCGGACGTCGCCGCGTAAAGCCTCGATCGAGACGACCGCGTAGGGCCCGACTATCAATGGAGAAACTTCGTCTCGGAATCGTCGGCCTGGGTTGGGTTTCACAGGTTTTTCATCTTCCGATTCTTGCGAAGATGGAGGATGCGGAAATCGTCGCCGTCTGCGACAGGGACAAGTCGCGGGCAAAAATGATCGCGGAACGCTTCGGCTTCACGCGCTATTACAGCGACTACCAGCAGATGCTCGCGAAGGAGGATCTTGCGGCGATTGATGTCTGCACAACGACCGACGCGCATCTGCCCATCACGCTGGCCGCGCTTGCGGCGGGGAAGGACGTTTTCGTTGAGAAGCCGATCGCCCGCCGCTACGCCGAGGCGGTCCAGATGGCGGAGGCTGCAAAACAAGCCAAGCGAAAGCTGATGGTCGGGATGAACAACCGGTTCCGTCCCGATACGATGATCCTGAAGAGCTTCGTCGAAAAGGGCGAGCTCGGAAAGATATTCTACGCGAAGGCGGGGTGGCTGCGCAAGCTCTCCACGACCAATCCGTGGATCACTCAGAAAGACAAATCGGGGGGTGGGGTGTTCCTCGATCTCGGCATCGTGATGCTCGATCTCGTTCTCTGGATGCTCGGGTTCCCTCCGGTGGAACGTGTCACCGCGAAGATGTATATGCAGAAGACCAAGAGCGTGGAAGATTCCTGCATTGCCTTCATCGAGATGAAATACGGAGCGTCGATCACACTGGAGGTGAGCTGGTCGTTTCAGGCTCTCGAAGACTATTTCTACTGCGATTTCTTCGGGTCCGAGGGGAGCGCAAAAATCAACCCACTCCGGATTCATAAGCAATTGCACGGCAACCTGGTCAATGTAACCCCCGCAAAGATCGAGTCGCCCGCCAACCTGTACAAGAAGAGCTACGAAAACGAACTGAAGCATTTTGTTGGAGCGGCGCGAGGTCTGCACCAGATCATCTCAACGGGGGAGGAAGCTGTCCAGCGCATGAAGGCCGTCGAGGCGATCTATCAGTCCGCTCAGAAAGGCAAAGAAATAGTCTTCAAGTAGTCAGGGGAAGCCGCCAGATCGCTCTTCGTTCACATCCCCCCAGCAGATGCGCCCTCGGCCTATGATAGCCCTCCTGACGGATTTTGGATTGTCCGATCCGTATGTCGGCTCGATGAAGGGCGTCATCAGCGCCATCGCTCCCGGAACCCCGATCCTCGACCTTTCTCATGAAGTCCTTCCGCAGAATATCACGCAGGGGGGATACCTCTTATGGAGTTGTTACAAGTATTTTCCGGCGGGGACAATCTTTGTCTGCGTCGTGGACCCGGGAGTGGGAACAGGGAGGAGGATCCTGTGCGTGGATGGCGCGGGCTATCAATTTCTGGGCCCCGACAACGGAGTGCTGCAACTTGTATTGGATTCCCTCGGCGGTTATTCCATCGTCACGGTCGAGAACAGACGCTATTTCCGGAAGGAAATCAGCCCGACCTTTCACGGAAGGGACATCTTCGCGCCCGTCGCCGCGCATCTGTCACGTGGTGTGCCGGCCGCGAGTCTCGGGAGCCGCACGAAATCGTTCGCGCCCGGGCAACGGTTGGTACAGATTTCAGCCCGGGGGGAAAAACGGTACCAGGGGAGCATTATCCATATCGACAGATTCGGAAACGTGATTTCAAATTTTAAAGCCGATGGCCGGGTTCGGTCCAGCCTCCTGTTGCGTGTGGGCAGGCGCGCCGTACGTCAAACCTTCAGCACGTATGCAGAAGCTCGGGAAAAAACTCCGTTCATTGTGGTCGGGAGCTCCGGCCTGATCGAGATATCGATAAGAAACGGAAACGCCGCCGGCAGCTTGCGTGCCCGTATCGGACAGGCCATCACCCTCAAAACATGAGCTCATCCCGGGATTCTACCCACGAGATCTTCATGCTCGAGTGCCTCAGCCTTGCCGCCAGGGGGGCGGGTTATGTCAGCCCTAACCCGCTCGTGGGCTGCGTGGTCGTGAAGCGCGGAAGAGTAATCGGGCGAGGCTTCCACCGGAAATTTGGCGGTCCGCACGCGGAGGTGAACGCGATTCGATCTGCACGCGAATCGGTGCGAGGAGCAACGCTGTATGTCAACCTCGAACCCTGTCACGTTTATGGAAAGACTCCACCGTGCACGGATCTCATTATCAAATCGGGAATCGCTCGCGTCGTGGTGGGGATGAAGGATCCGAATCCATTGATATACGGCAGGGGAATACGGAAGCTCCGCCGGGCGGGCATCAGAGTCACCGTGGGAATTCTCAAGCGGGAATGCCGGAGGATCAACGAGTTTTTTGCCAGGTTCGTTGCCACGGGACTGCCGTTCGTTACGTTAAAGATCGCCCAATCACTCGACGGAAAGATCGGCGGATCAAAGGTCGGGTGGATCACCGGCCGGGCATCAAGAAAACTTGTCCACATGCTTCGCTCCCGCTATGATGCTGTCCTGGTCGGGGCTGGGACGGTGGCGAAGGATAATCCACGTCTCACCGTGAGGCACATCAGGGGAAGAAACCCCGTGCGAATCGTTCTTGATGGAAAATTTCGGGTGAGCGAACGGTCCGCCGTTTTCAGGAAGTCCGCGGGGGCGCGGACGATACTCATTTCCGATGTCATCTATATCCGGAGGCATGCGGGGAAAAGTTCGCGCTTGCGACGGAAGGGCGTTGAAATTATTGAGCTCCGGGGCCGGGGGAACGGCAGAATTCCGCTCCGGACGGTGCTCACGGCAGTCGGGTCGCGGGGCATCGCCTCGATCCTTGTCGAAGGGGGTGCCTCGATCTTCAGCGCCTTTCTGCGGGAAGATCTGTGCGATAAGCTGCTTGTCTTTGTGGCACCCAAGGTTATCGGAAAAGGCATCGCCGCGTTTGCGGAGCCGCCCGACCGCGAGATCGTCGTGCACGACACGGCCGTAATGACATTGGAAAACGATACGCTCATCGCAGGTTACTTGCATTAGTCATCCGGAAGTCGTATCTAGTATTATGTTCACGGGGATTGTTCAGGAGGTCGGCTCGATCGAGAATCTTCGGCGGGAGAACGGACCGCTCCGCCTGCAGGTGCTGGCTCCCCGATCTGCCCCTGAACTGGAAGTTGATCGGAGCGTCGCGATCAACGGAACCTGCCTCACCGTCGTTGGGAAGCGAGACTCGACCTTCGAAGTGGAAGTGGTGGAAGAGACGTTGGAAAAAACCACGCTCGGTTTGCTCTCAACGGGCGACAGAGTCAATCTGGAACTTCCGATGCGCCTGAGCGACCGGCTGGATGGCCACCTGGTTCTCGGTCATGTCGATGCGAGGGGAGAGATCATCGAGATCAGGCAGCTCCCCGGCAGCCGGATGATGACGATCCTGATTCCCCCGAAATTCTCGAAATACTGCGTTCACACCGGATCGATCGCCGTTGACGGCGTGAGCCTCACAATCGCTGAGGTTAACGGGTCTTCGATCAGCGTTGCCATCATCCCGCACACGCTGAATCATACAATTTTCGCCTCACATTCAATCTCCACAAAGGTAAACCTGGAATTTGACGTGCTGGGGAAGTATGTCGCTCAATTCGTGCGCGGAGGGGAGGAACAGACTGGGCAGGCTGGAATTGAGAGTTTTCTGTCGGTGAAGCACTTGCGGGAATTGGGATTCTAGTATGGCGCGCAAACTTTACTATAAGGTATTCGACGACGGGAAGAACCAACTGTCAGATGCGCACTGGGAGGAAATCCTTCGGCTCCAGCACTGGTACAACTCGGAATTTGTGTGGACAGCCGGGCGGCTGGCGTTCAAGATGTTCGCCGTCTTTCCAAATGTAGATTTTCCGGGCGAGAAGGAAGATGAACTCTGGCAGAGGATTCTCGACCGCCGCCGCGCCCTGAGGAAATCCGGCGCAACAGAAAATCAGATCATCGCGCAACTCGAGGCAGACGGGCTGGTCATTGCAAAGAGGGGAGGCTATTTCGATCAATGCCTCGCCAGCGGTTTCACGCGGGTCGCGGGAAATGAATTCAACGCCTATCTTGTCTGTGAGTTCCTCCTGAAGTGTTCATACATCGCTCCCGGCATATCAATCGTCGTTCAGGATGAGGGTGAGTTCATAAAACCCAGGAATGTTGTCTTCAAAGACGGCAAGGCGACCATCTCGCTTGATGATCGGACGAAGAACGCCACATATGAAATGATGATCGCCAACCGTCACATCTTCGCCATCGTGGATGCCGCAAAGTACGATCACTTCCCGGTCTACCAATCGACAATTGCCGATTTTAACGATCTTCCCGCCGAAGAGCAGAGCGTCATCCTGCGGGACTGGAACTGGCTCGGCTTCGAGAACAATTATGACATCAACGGGGACGACATCCAGGGATTCGATCTGAACAAGAAAGTGGCGAGATTTGAGATCGTCCCGCCCGGCCCGGCGATCGGTTGAATATGAGCGGGATTTTTGTTATCATTAGTCTCCAGAATTAATCAAAGGATCGGTATTATGTTCGGGATCATGGTGACGCTTGAGGTTATCGTCAGCATCCTGCTGATTATTGTCGTTCTCATGCAGTCGAGCAAGGGGGGCGGACTCGCCGGATCGTTCGGCGGAGGATCGATGGGTACCGTTTTCGGCGTTCGCAGAACTGCCGACTTCTTGAGCCGCGCCACAACGATTCTTGCCACAATGTTCCTGGGACTCTGCCTGATCACAAACATCTTCTTCCTGCCGGGAACCGGGGGAGGACGCGAAAGCATCATTCAGCGAGGGACAAACCCGACCTCAGTTCCAAAACCACTTCCCCCACGTAGTGGTTCGCCTGGTCAGACCCAGCAGCCGGCAACCCAACAGCCGGCTGGGCAGCAACCGGCATCACAACCGTCCGCCGGTCAACAGTCAGCGCCTCAGAAACAAGGAAAGTAGGCGCAGCACCCCCGCGATACCCTCTAGATCTGCCGCTGCGCCCATGGCTCAATTGGTAGAGCAGCTGACTCTTAATCAGCGGGTTCCAGGTTCGAGTCCTGGTGGGCGCACGAAGTCTGAGCCCGCAGAAGCCGCCCGGTGGAAACCAGTCTAAGTCCAGTCGATCATTCTCTTGAGAGGGACTATCGGACCGTCCGTGATTTCGCCGGAAGGATCGGTCTCGCGGCCGGCTTCCTGAAGTTGAAAGGGGCGGAGGCGCTCGAATTCCTCAATAGGCTCTCCACGAACGATCTACGGGGTTTACGGGAGCGCGAAACGCGAGCGACCATCCTCACGACGGAGAAGGGGAGGATAATCGATGCCGTCCTCGTCGTCAATCAGGGTCCGGACCTACTCCTCATCGTGAGCCAAGAAAATTCCCAAACTGTGAAATCCTGGCTCGAGAAATTCATCATTATGGAAAATATTACGGTCGAGGATGTAACAGCTAATCTTAAAAGAACTTCCATCATCGGACCTCATGCCCCGTCTATCATCGGCCACCTGTGTCCAACCCCGAGCGAAGCCGTCTCTGTCCAAGTCGGACCCGGCGTTTTCCTTTATCGGGATCCGCTCTGGACTCTTCCGGTCTATCACCTTGTAGGCACTCCCACAGCCGTCGATTCCCTTTGGAATGAATGGGCGGCGGTACATGTTGAAATCGCCGGTATTTCTGCAGTCGGGGAGGGAGCCATCGAGACCCTGAGAATAGAAAGTGGAATCCCGGCACACGGTAAGGAATTGACAGACGAGGTGAATCCTCTCGAGGCAGGCCTCTCAAGGCTCGTAAGCTTCACGAAGGGCTGCTATATCGGCCAGGAAGTGGTGGCCCGGGTGGATACCTACGGTAAGCTGCGAAGGATATTGTGCGGGCTTGTTTTTCCAGATGTCTCCCGGAACCTTTCGGTCGGACGGCTTTTTTCCTCCGGCACAGAGGTAGGATGGACTACAAGCCATACGTATTCATATCAAATGGATAAGGTCATTGCACTTGGTTACCTCAAGGGAATCCCCGCGACTGGAGTCATCGATTTCAAACCTTCCGATGCCGAGACGATGATTCCCCTGAGAGTCGTTGAGCTTCCCTTCCCGCCAGCGGATACCCATGCCATCACTGGCCACAAGCGGTAAGGTGAAGAAAGTCCCCACGAAGCGCGACAACGAGCACGACAAAAGGCCTGTGGCGCTGGTTACCGGAGCAGGACGGCGGCTTGGCCGGCAGATCGCCCTGGATCTGGGCGCGAACTCGTTCGATCTCATTGTCAACTTCAACAAATCTGCCAAAGGAGCCGCCGAAACGGTCGAACGGCTCCGCAAGGGGGGTTCCTCGGCCCATGCCATCCGTGCCGATATCTCGAAGAGGGGGGAGGTCGCCCTCATGGTGCGCAAGGCCATCGAGATCTTCGGGAGGATCGATTTGTTGGTCAACAACTCTGCTGTTTTCATCGACAGCCCTCTCGAGAAGACAACTGATCGAAACTGGGATACGACGATTGACATTAACCTTAAGGGGACATTCCTTTGTTCCCAAGCGGTTGCACCTGAAATGCTGAAGCGAAAGGGAGGGAGGATCGTCAACATCGCTTCTCTGGGAGGAATACAAGCCTGGGCGCAGCACCTCCCGTACAGCGTTTCTAAGGCGGGAGTCATCATGCTCACCCGATGCCTCGCCAAAGCCCTCGCACCCCAGATCCTTGTCAATGCGATCGCACCCGGAACGATAATCATGAAATCTGAAGAGAACCCCGGCCAGGAGCATGTGCCCGTGTCCACCATCCCTCTTAAAAGGTACGGAAAGCCATCGGATATAACCGATCTCGTAGTCTTTCTTTCCAGGGCATCCTACATCACGGGTCAGGTATTCGTCGTCGACGGCGGCAGATCAATATAATAACGAAAGCATCCATGAAAGGACAAACACCAACGAAAGCCTACAAGAACAGCGAGTTCCTCAACTGCCCGGCGGCGCGAGAGGTACGGATCCTCACAGAATTTCTGGAGCCGCTATACCGTTTTCGCAAGCGCAGGATCAGCAACACTATCGTCGTCTTCGGATCGGCGCGCGTTCTCCCCACGGTCGAGGCCACGAAGCGGCTTGCCAGGATCCGACGCAAGATAGGAAAGAAGGGCACGCGGAATCTGAAGCTTCAAGAACAGCTCGAACGAGCCATCGAAGGTCTCGAGATGGCAAGATACTATGACGATGCTGTTCAACTGACGTCGATGCTCACGCGCTGGTCAAAAACCTTAAAGCAAGAGAGGCGTTTTGTCATATGTTCCGGTGGGGGACCCGGAATCATGGAAGCCGCCAATAAGGGGGCGGCCCTCGCCGGAGGTGATTCGATCGGTTTGAATATAAGCCTTCCGTTTGAACAGAAATCGAACAAATATGTCACAAAAGACCTTCGGTTTGAATTCCATTATTTTTTCATGCGCAAATTCTGGTTTCTCTACCTTGCCAAAGCGCTGGTGATGTTTCCGGGCGGTTTCGGCACTTTTGACGAGCTATTCGAAGTATTGACGCTGCTCCAGACCAAAAAGGTGACAAAGCCGCTGCCCGTCATTCTGTATGGCAGAAGCTACTGGAATGAGGTTCTGAATTTAGACGCTCTGGTGAGACATAACACGATCTCGAAAAGGGATTTGGAGCTTATCCGGTTCGCCGACACTCCTCAGGAAGCGTATACCCACTTAAGAGACGAATTAACGAAGATCTTTAAGAGCCAGAACTCGATGATACCCACCGTCAGGACCTGACGCTAAGACGGCGCCGGCCCAATCCGAAACTTCGTGAACACTTGCCTAACTTCGGAAGATGTATTATATTGGTAGTGAGGGGATGACATGGTTTCGACGGGGATGAGAATGGTCAGGACTGCATCCTGTGCTCTCCGCGTTGCACACTAATAAAGCGGAAAACTATAAGTGCAGACTACAACTACGCACTGGCTGCTTAATTAAAGCAACCCATCCACTGCAGCTCCGCCCGACGGGCTGCGGCTGGGTGTCGACTTAGTCGGGATAGCCTGGCAGGATCCTCGGGCTTGCCTGGTGAAAGTCCTCTGAGGTAGGCTGCGCGTACCGCGTCTGCTCCGGTCACCGCAGATGAGTTTGCAAGAGCAGACTAAGGATGTAGAAGTCTTGGTGGTTTTCGCTCCGGACCGGGGTTCGATTCCCCGCATCTCCACAGAGGGCCGTTCGCAAGAGCGGCTCTTTTGTATTCAGCCCTGTCCCCACGAGGTGTACCACCGGCACCCCTCGTCACCCTATCGTACTTTCAATCATTGTGCAGACCTTCGTTGGCGCGCATTCCATCGGCCCTCGGAGGACCTGCGACGGCAATTCAAACCCTTGGTACAGTAATTGTTCCATCAAAAGGGTGCCCATAGCATTTGCATCTTTCGCCGAAAAATCTGATTTTGGCTCTGCGATGAACGGAACTCAGCACACCATTCGCTTCACAAAGATGACCGGTGCGGGGAACGACTTCGTGCTCATAGACGAGATGGATCAACGCGCACCGTCGACCGATTGGGCCCGCCTTGCTCCCATCTTGTGCGACCGGAGATTCGGCGTGGGAGCAGACGGCGTCTTGGTACTCGGGCCGAGTCACTCGCTCGATTTCGTCATGGAGTATTTCAATGCCGACGGCAGTTCGGGGGGCATGTGCGGGAATGGCGGCCGGTGTGCCGCGTCCTATTACATGCTCAAGCACCACCGGCAGCAGACGACATTTGAAGTCCTCGGCGATTCCTACGCCGCCCGAACCGCGGGCGAGGGCGTCATCTTGAGGATGAAAGACCCCGTCAATATTCGGCTTGGCAAACGCATTACGGTCATGGGCGAAAGCGTGCCCATCCACTTTGTGGATACCGGGGCGCCGCACGCGGTTGCATTTGTCGATCAATTACCCGACCGCTTTCGCCGCCTCATTGCATCCAATGGGATACAGGAGGTTGGAGGGGCTATCCGCAATCACGACGCGTTTAAACCCGATGGAACTAATGTCGATTTTATCGAGCTGGAGGCCGGGGGAAGGCTTTCGATGAGGACCTACGAGCGAGGGGTGGAGGGAGAGACACTTGCCTGCGGAACCGGCGCCGTCGCCTGTTCAATACTCGGGGTGTTGCTTAAGGGGCTCAAGCCGCCTGTTGAGATAAGGACGCGCAGCAACCAGCTTCTCCTCGTGACTTTTCATGCCAATGGAGATCGAATCAGCGAGGTAGACCTCGAGGGACCGGTAAAGACTGTTTTTCAGGGTGAGATCGAGCCTCCGGATCAACGATGAACCCGGACCGGCAGATTACTAGAAGAAACTTTCTCTCTGAGGGGCTAGTCGCCTGGCTTTTCATTACGATCCTGCCTTTCCTTTATGCGTTGATGCGCTATATTATTCCTCCCAACATACGGGAAAAGATCGTGGAAGTTATCAATGCGGGAAAGTACACCGACATCCCGTTCAATAGCGCAAAGATCCTGCGATTCAACAAGAAGGCGATTATCCTCGTCCGCACAGAGCAGGACCAGGTGAAAGCATTTTCCGCGGTCTGCACTCACCTGGGCTGCATTGTGGAATTCAAATCCGACCGGAGGTTGTTCAAGTGCAACTGTCACGGGAGTGAATTTGACCTGACAGGCAAGAACATCGCCGGGCCCGCCCCTTCTCCGCTCAAGCCTTACAGGGTTGAGCTGAAAGAGGATAATGTGTTAGTCTCTCAAGCCTGATGTGAATCCTTTCTCCCTGTCTTTCGATAGCGGTTCTACGGCCGGGGGAGGGGGAGTATGAACCGCTTCTCTCTCTGGATCGATGAGAGGCTTCACATAGGCCCGCTCATCCAGTTTCTATCAAAAAAGACGGTCCCGCGTCATAAACATTCCTTCTGGTACATCTTCGGCGGGCTCGCTTTCTTTTTCTTCCTGGTGCAATTGATAACAGGCGTGCTCCTTCTCCTGTATTATAGTCCGACACCGGAGACCGCAAATGAGAGTCTCCGGTTCATCGTATCCCAGGTCCCGTATGGTTGGTTTGTTCGTTCTCTGCATTCATGGTCGGCAAACCTTATGGTAGCAGCCGTTCTCCTCCACCTGTTCAGTACGTATTTCATGAGAGCGTACCGCAGACCCCGCGAACTGATGTGGATAAGCGGTATAACCTTGCTGCTCGTCGTGCTGGGATTCGGTTTCACGGGATACCTGCTTCCCTGGGATACCACCGCTTATTTTGCCACGCAGATCGGGACCGAAATTCCGCGGACGATCCCGGTCATCGGCGAGCTGGTGGTGCAAATCTTGCGCGGTGGAGATTACATCGCAGGCGAGAGCCTCAAGCGACTATTTGCTTTACATGTCGCTATCTTGCCGCTGGTTTCACTGGGGCTTATCGGCCTGCATATTACGTTGAATCAGGTTCACGGGACCAGCATTCCGATCGGCGTGACTCCGACGCGACGGGGAATTCCATTCTTCCCGAATTATCTCTACCGGGACATGATTGCCTGGACACTTGGGCTTATGCTCCTCATGTTTCTCTCGATCCTCTTGCCGGTAAAGCTCGGCCCCAAAGTCGATCCCCTGGCCTCCGCGCCTCCCGGAATCAAGCCGGAGTGGTACTTTTTGACCCTCTATGAGACGCTGCGGCTCGTGCCGGCCATGATTCTTGGAATCAGCAGTGAGGTTGTCGTGAACGTGGCCGTGGTGGCCGTGATCCTGACGGCCTTGTTGATACCGTTCCTGGACCAGGCCGCCGGGGCCGGCCGGCCGAAACGGATCTTCACAGTTCTGGGCGTGATCGGCATAGCGTACATGATCGTGGCCATTAGCCTGGCATATCTGACCTGACATCCTATGAACGATTCTCTGGCCCAACAAGTCATATCCGGAGCGGGCATAACTGACTGGGGAACGCGCCTCACGATTCTCGTGATCACAGGAGTAATGCTCGGAGTAACGGCGCTCTTACTCTATGTCAAGATGAAGGAGGCTGATGAGCG
>Ga0137396_10000812_pt1 | contig 15550 bp, 12 predicted proteins | sample czc16metaG_FD_108284 | JGI IMG/M metagenome (GOLD analysis project Ga0137396, IMG submission 108284) | Vadose zone soil microbial communities from Angelo Coast Range Reserve, California, USA - czcobulk3.16 metaG | ecosystem: Environmental > Terrestrial > Soil > Vadose zone | place: USA...
CTCGGCAGGAAAGACATTGTGGGAGCGTCCGTGATGTCCGGTGTGACCGTGGCCGACAGGCTCACTTGGCCTCTGAAGCCGCCGAAGCTAACCAACTGTTCATTTATCGTGATGGTCCTTTCTTGGAGGGTTGAATATGATCCCCAAAGCCGTGTGGTAAAGTCTGGACCCGAAACAGGCGACACTGCGACCGGTATCACAAGTGAATGGGACACGGAACCGATTGTCGCAACGATCGTCAGATTATAGTTGCCCGCAGTGTCTCCAGGCGTTAGCTGGAGATCCGTGCTCACATCCCCGTTCGGGTTCAGCATCATTCCCGTCGAGAAACCTGCACTAGCAAGACCCGTGCTAGGTCCAACCGGTGCCTCAAGCTGGATTGTGCCCTCGAAACCGTTCAAGCTAGTAATGGTAAGCATAGTTTCAGCCCAGTATCCTAATGGAATACTGACTCTAGCAGGGTTGGCGGACAGGGTGAAATCCGGGGTTGTTGCAAGAACCGGTCTCGTCAAACCGACCCTCCCGAAAATCATGAGCGTCAATAGTATGACGATAATCGTTCTGGGTCCTGGACCGTTTCGGAAGACGTTCTACCTCCTCGCTTTGTTCAGACTAGAATGCCTCTCGTTGGACACTTAAGCACGCAGTATACAGTGCACGTGAACATGGGTTCTCAGAACCTCGGATGAGGATTGAGTTCTCAATATTTTCTTCTTCCCAAGACTATGATGCTGGCAAGAATGGCTAGCGCTCCCGTTGACACGAGAAAGAATCCGTATAGACTGAGAAAGTTCGACCCTGTGAGACACGTATCAGTCGAGGAAATGTCAGAGCCGATAAGATGGCAACCGCCAGTAAGCGGCCAAGAACCAACGAGGATGGCCGGTATTCCCAGAACAAAGCCGAGCATCGCTTCAACAATCTCGCTCCTCTTAGCCATGGAACAGGGCCTGGCCCTCGAGCCATTTGAGATTGCTGGATACGGCTTAGGATATACTGAGACTGACAATAATTTTGCTGAATCTTAGGATTTAGGCGAGAAAACCGGATATTCTAAATAGTACTTAGCCGTTGCCTGCCCTTTGTGTTTCATTGATCTTGAGACAGTACCTGTTACTAGCTCTCTTATTCTTCTCGATATTCCTAGGCGTGAGCTTCACTCAACCTGCAAAGGCAATCACCCAAACCTTGGGCGGGACCTGGTCTGTCAAAGCCGGAATGCCGACCCCCAGAGAGGGACTGGGCGCGGGCATAGTAGGGTCGAAACTCTACGCGATCAAAGGGTACAATTTCGGGGACACCAGCATCAACCAAGCCTACGATCCAGCAACAAACACTTGGACGATACTACAAAACTCTCCCGTCGCCGAGTCTGAATTCGGAGCAACCGCTCTCGGAACGCGCGTCTACGCAATAGGAGGCAGAACGAACGGCGGGACAACTGTCAACATCTACGACACAGCTTCGAATACCTGGTCGTTTGGAGCGCCCATGCCGACGGCGAGGAGAGGCGCCGCCGCGGTCGCCGTGGGCAACACAATCTACACCATCGGAGGATCGGCGGGTAGCGCGCCAGGGGGTTTCCCCCAGTATGCGGCTAACGAGGCTTACGATACCTTGTCCAACTCTTGGAGGATTCTAGCACCTTTACCGAGTCCCAGAAGCGACGCCTACGCTGTCGCGGTCTCCGGCAAGATCTATGTCATAGGAGGATTCAGCTTTAGTCTCTCTAACTCGACCTCGAGTTTTCTATCAACTATCCAGGCGTACGATATTGCTGGTAACACTTGGTCCACTCTTGCTCCGATGCCGACGCCGAGGGATCATGTGGTGGCAGGAGTCTGCGGAAACGACATCTTTGTTGTCGGGGGCGCCACCAGTCCGGGTTTCACAGCAACCTCAGTGGTTGAGGCCTACCAGATTGGAACCAACAAGTGGGTAACAGGGATATCTCCAATGCCGACCCCGAGATGGGAAATGGCGGCTGCACAGATAGGCAATACATTGTATGTTGTGGGAGGAGGAGGTTTCGGAATGCTCGACATCAACCCGGATGGGACAGGGCCGAACCAAGCGCTCACAATGGTCTGCCCTCCCACTGTTACTCCAAGCCTCCAAGTAAACCCGGTGGTAAACATGGGAGCAAAGGGAAGCGCGTTAACAGTAAACCTCAACGTGGCCAACGTGACAAACCTGTTCTCGCTCAACGTCTTCCTAACATTTGACCAAACCCTGCTCACGGCTGGGCCCCTAGTCGACTCTGGAAGTGTTCTCCGCAGCTACTGCTCCGCGACCCCCGGATGCTCCGGAGTGAGCGCCCAGTCCGTATCTGGACCCGGCTTCGTGGCGGAGAGACTTACACTGGTCAGTATCCTCAATGGAACCTCTATCCAAGGCTTCTCAGGAAGTGGACTCGTCTACTCCGTTACATTGACAGCTGCGAAGACAGGCACGGGGACGAGCACAATCCATATCGCCAGTGACAGCCAGGGCAACAATAACGGAATCCTCGTTACCAGCCAGTCAGAACTCATCCCACACTTCTCAGTGGACGGGGTCTTCACCGATGACGGACCGGCCATCTTTGTCTCACCTGTTCCTAACCGACTTACTATTGAGGCGCCGGGCGTAGACGCGTCTAACGTAACGGTCTATTCCCTCAACGGATTTACTGGAACAGTCTCCCTGTCGCTCTCAGGAGTCCCTGCTGGTGTCGGTGCCAGCCTCGCCCAATCGAGCCTCCTACTCGCAGGGGCATCAGCTACGACCAGGCTCAAGGTGGATGTGGGATCTTCAGCCCCATCAGGAAACTTCAGCATTACCGTAACAGGTACTTCGACAGTCAAGTCAAAGACCATCATCAACTCGGCCAGCCTCCTCCTCACAATACCTGTTCCAACCCCCGACTTTCTCGTATCCATAACCCCGTCCCAGATCACAATTCCAAACGGTGGATCAGGCTCGGTGAGTGTTACGATAAGCTCGGTTCACGGGTTCAAATCCCCGGTTAGTCTGACACTACAAGGTCTCGGTTTCTCTCAGGGAATAACCAGCGCGTTCACCGTGAACCCCGTGACACCCTCTGCCGGCGGAAACGCTTCCTCGACTCTGAAGATTTTCGTCGCCGAAGGCCAGTTTCCAAGCATCAACAACCTGATCGTCATGGCGAGCGGTGGTGGATTTACTCACGCGGCTACCTTCACCCTTTCAGTGTCCGCCTTCTTCATCAGCGTCTTCCCGCAATTCCTAACCCTCACCCCGAGTCAGACAACATTTTCATTGGTCAGGGTCTCTGGAGTTAACAACTTCATCGGGACTGTGAACTTGAGCACGGTAGGCGTTCCAAACGGGATCATCGCAAGCGTGTTCCCCTCAACAGCAACCCTCGCTCAAGGCAACCAGTCCGCTTTCTCGACGCTAACCGTCCAAGCCAGCGCTACCGCCACCCCTGGTAATTCGGTAATATTTGTCATCGGAAACTCTACCACCTCGTTTGCCGTCGGTCCGGTCGGGTTACAGATCACGGACTACTCGGTCGCGTTGGGGAACCCTGACGTGACGGTTCCGGTGACCGGCTCCGCGGCCTCAGCCGTTTTCGTCTCTTCCCTGAACGGGTTCAATGGTTCTATCGCAATATCAGTCTCCGGAGTCCCCGCCGGAGTCTCCGTTACCGCGACACCGAACTTCCTCTTCCTTGGCGCAGGCAGCATTACATCCGCTACTCTGAGCATAGTTACCAGTGCCGCAGCTCGTTCCGGAAACTATGACCTCACTATAACCGCCACCACGGGATCGCTCACCCACACAGCAACGCTCAAGCTCCATGTGACAGACTTTTCCGCAACAGCCTCACCCCAAACCGTAAACATGTCCAAGCGGCAGACAGTCAATGTCACCATCAGCATCGCTTCGCTCAACGGCTTCTCACAGCCCGTAACGCTGACCGAGACCACCCTGGGCAACACGACAGGCGTCACAGTCACCATTACACCAAGCACCGTGGCTCCGGCCGGAGGGGTTGTGACCGCGACTCTCACCATGACAACCACCTTGAAACCAAGCCTCGGCACCTTCACGGTCCTCGTGACGGCATCCAGCGGATCGCTGGTTCACCTGGTCCCGATAACACTAACCATCACCAAGTAGCCGGGACACGACCCCATTCATTCTCAAGTTCGACAGAACGAAACAGTCAACGCCTAAGAACCGAGGACTGCGGCGGGTGTTCCGGGAACAAATCCGAGCGTCACTTGGACCTTTTCTCGAACTCTTTCGAATTCATGAAATAGGTTTCATGGCGCGGGAGCTCAATCGCATTCTTGTGAAGACTACTCTTCTTATCCCAACGTAGACTAGAACTGAGGAATAGTAAGCTGCCATATAGATCAGAACATCAAGGAGAAAGGCGCCCCCGACGACCCCACTAAAAGGTCCGACAAGCTGAATCAAGCAATCTCCCCCTAAAAATTTGCTTTGTCCAGTAACGAACCACGGAACGGGAAAGCCGTACCATGTCATCTCCGTTGCCCCCATGCACACTGGGGACCCCCAAGAAACAGAGGTGACCGCTGCCTTGTACGGTCGGCTGGCCAAGGTAGCTATTGCACCAAATGCAACAGGCACGACCAGAAAGAGAATTAGGATCATCGGTTTGCGCAAGACGATAGTTGTTCTCACAATTCCAATGTAAGGGTCTTGCGGCTGGGCGAAAAGCTCCTGAGGAGAAAACACGACTGACCTGGGACAATCTCGTTCTCGATTGTCGAGATGCCCAACGCTTGCAGATCCCTATCTCTTGATCAAAGACGCTGTTCGGGCTTTGACTTTTGGAGATGCGCGATACGCTGATTCAGAAGGGGACTGAAGTGTCCCAGGTATCTCCTTTGTAGATCGTCTAGCATCCAGTCCGCGCCTCTTATCTGACCTCTACAAAGCGACGAGCCGCAAGAGCAAGGTTGCCTCATTGTCCAGGCGGGATCAGCGAAGTGCATTGCATAATCCATGGTAGCTTCTTCCCCGGCAGTGATACTCCTCCGGGCCGTCAATGTGACCTCGTCCTGCATCCATAGGTTGGGATCGCAGGAATGATTGATGAAATAATCCTCATCTAGGGGCTCCTCAGCCCGGTTCCCTAGCCACGATTCTTCATCGACTTGCATCAACGTTCGATTGTTCGCTTTTCCTACAGCAATGTCTTATTTGGCGAACAGGGTTCCACCAAATATTATGACTACATCTCCTCTCTTGATGGGCCACACCACAGTCAGTCCTTTGCCGTGGATCAGAGATGGTCTCAGTTCAAGTCGCGGATCCAGCCAGGTTCTAGCCCGATAGCGACCGACCAAATTTGTTGGACCCATAACAAAGGTCGTTGACGAGCGGAAATAAGAGTTCGGGCGATGGGCTTTCAGGTTAATTACTTTCCTTTGAGGAACCAGCTTGCCTTTCTCATCGGCGTGAGAGCGATGACGACGGTTGTCTCGTCATTCTGCCATCCCTTGACCTTCTTCATGTAATCTCTAAATTTCTTCGCCTTTGCCCCGGTGAGGATTTTCGACTCGCACTCCAACATTACACCACTCTCGGTCTCAGCGTCGTCGACCAGAATCGTGGCTCTACGGTTTTGCCTTAGGTTTCGGATCTTTTTCGATTTTGAACTCGCTGGAACGTAGAATTTATCATCGAGGTAGATGTAGCTCACTGGAACACAGTGAGGCCATCCGTGTTGGCCAAACGTGGATAGGGCGAGGATATCTTTCGACCCAATTAGACCAGCCTCTCTCCCAGTGAACTCCAAGCTCGATCCCACATTCCTGTCTCACACCTGTTCTAAAACTAGCCTGGTATGATACCTTGCCTTCTAGGCAAGTTTCTGCACGAATGTCTGGTTCTGGTCGCAGAAAGCTGACCTACCAATGCCCGAGGGTTTCACGACCATTATTACGAGCCGCACGTTTAAACATCAAGAGCCGGGCGATTTCATGAAGCCCCCAAATTTCCTCCTTGGAGTAGCAGCGTTGATTGTCGGGACTTGCTGGCTGGTCTTCTTTGTCATGGCGGCAAGCAACCCGTTCGGCGGTACCTTTTGTACAGCAACTACAGACGCTTGCAACGCGTTTGCGAGAGAGTTGGCGCGGCAGGATTTTATCAACGGTTTCATAGGCTATTCTGTTTTCACGACACTCTAGATCATCGTCTTATTTTTTGGACGAACAAAAACGGAACAGGTCACCCCATCCAAATTCTCGCATCCTAATCCCTAGGGCAGAATCCCCCCCCAGCCTGGACAAACGTTCGATTCGACTCGGAGAGAGCTTATATTTGTTCGGCATATTCCCCTCTTCCTGTGCGTTTGTAGAGGGCATGGTACTTGGACACGGAAACCATCAAGCCCTCTAAGTATGAGCGTTTCAGGATAGAAACCAAACCGGCTCCGCACGTCTATCGGATTCCGAACAAGTTCGATGTGAGTGCGCGCAAGGTGCGGCTTGCGGCGATGTTGGTGCATGAGGCTTTCGAGTTCAAGCTCAACAAGGAAGTTGTTCTCAGTCGACCGTGTATCTACGGGGTCTTCGGCGGACACTTCGGCGGGTTCAAGCCGTTGAAGCACAAGTGTGTCGGGTGCATGAGGTGTGTCCAGGAGTATCCGCACATTATGACGGTGAAACAGTCGGAAGAATACAAGAGGCTGGGTGATTCGTTCTGGACGCCTGAGGCTGTGTTCACGATCTGGAATGAGGCGTCGACCGGGAAAATTCCAGTAAAAGGGATGGGGTACAAGGGCCCGTTTGGGGGGGAGGGTTTTGATGGTATCTGGACGGACATGTCGGAGATCGTTCGTCCGACGAGAGATGGTGTTTATGGTCGCGAGTACATCTCGACCTCCGTTGATATTGGCAGAAAGCCCTCGAGCGTGGATTTTGGCGGGATAGATGAGACTCCTTCGACTGTGGAGGTTCCTGTTCCAGTAATCTTTGACGAGCTGCCTACGGGAAACTGGAGTGTTCGGATGGCTGTGGGAATGGCGTCCGAGAAGCTTGGGACCTTGTTTGTTGCGAGAGACCAAATGGTGGGCGGTTCCTATGGCGGGAGCATTGTTCCGATTGTTGACGAGAACAGCATCTATGAAACGATAGAGAAGAACCCGGCTGTCGTCGAGTATGATGGCGAGAGATCGGATTTGTTCGAGAAGCTGGCGACCGTGCTTGCATCCTCGATTATGATCGCGAGACTGCCTCTACGGGAGGAGACTGGAATGGTGGCGTGCAAGCTGGCACGAGAGGGAGTGCACGGGTTGCACCTGTATGCTGATTATCATGGTCAAGATTACTCCAAACAGCCTCAACACATCTCCGCCTCCCTGAAAGAGGTCCACCAGCAGCTGGTGAAAGAGGGATTGAGAGACCAGGTCACGATCATCGCGAGCGGCGGGATAACGTTGGCGGAGCATGTTCCGAAAGCGATTATCTGTGGGGCGGATCTTGTCGGGATAGACACAACTGTTCTCGTGGCTTTGCAAGCGGAGTTTCTAGGCGAGACTCGAGACAGGGCTAGCTACAAGTTGAGGCCGCGGAGAATCGATCCAGCATGGGGTGCGCAGCGTCTTGTGAATCTCTTCGGTGTTTGGCATGATCAATTGATAGAAATTCTCAGCGCTATGGGCATGCGCGATGTTAGGCGGTTGCGAGGGGATATTGGCCGGTCGATGATGGACTCGGAGCTGAGGGAGCAGTCGTTCAAGGGGATAGAATGGGCAACCAAGAACTGATTGTCGAGAAACATTCGGAGAGAATTCATCATGGATTAGAGGTTCTCTCGTCTCTTCGTCATGGTTTGCCGGCGGGGCTGGGGAACAAGCGGTGGACCGCGGAACTGATACTGGCGACTTACGAGATGGCGTTGACAGGGGATCTGCCGAAAAATGGGTTGGAGTATAAGATTGGGGATTCGGGTGGGGGTTTTGATGTTCTAGGATGGAAGAACAATGGTTTCGCGAAGGTCGATCCAGATAGTGTCGATCTTTCTATCTCGTTGAACAAGAGAGAGGGTGGGAAGAAGATCGAGATTCCTTTGCCGATTTATGGTGGGGGTATGTCTTTTGGATCGATCTCTCTCAACTTCATGCTCGCGCGGGCGAGAGCTGCGAAGAGGCTGGATACTTTCATGTCTACTGGTGAGGGTGGTTATCCGGATGCTATTGTTCCGTATCGTGATCATGTGATTACGCAGGTCGCGACGGGGATGTTCGGGGTCCGGGAGGAGACGATACAGTACGCGCCGATTGTCGAGTTCAAGTACGCTCAAGGCGCAAAACCGGGTCTCGGCGGGCACTTGCTGGCTGACAAGGTGACGTCGGAGGTTGCAAAGATGAGAGAGTCATCGATGTTTACCAGTCTATACTCGCCGTTTCCGTTCCATAGTGTCTATTCGGTGGAGGACCACAAGAAGCATGTTGACTGGATCAAGACGGTTAATCCGCGCGCGCTTGTCTCGGTGAAAGTGTCCACGCCGACTGATGTGGATATGGTGGCGATTGGGAGCTATTATGCTGGAGCGAATATCATCCATATTGACGGTGGGTACGGTGGGACCGGGGCGGCTCCGGAGATTGCGAAGAAGAACATTGCAATGCCGATCGAGTACGCGATTCCAAAAGTCCACGATTACCTCTTGTCTGAAGGGGTCCGGGACGATGTTGTGTTGATAGCTAGTGGCGGTATCAGGACGGCTGACGATATTGCGAAAGCGATTGCGCTAGGAGCGGATGGATGCGTCGTTGCGACTGCGGAGGCGGTGGCTGTTGGCTGTACGCACTGTGGGAATTGTGAGAGAGGACGCGGATGCCAGGTCGGAATCACTACGACGGACCCGGAGCTGTCACAATTTATCGAGCCTGAATGGGGCGAGACGAGAATTGTCAATCTCTACACGGCATGGACAAAGCGGCTAAGATCGATACTGGCTGGTTTCGGATTGAAGAGTATCCGTGATCTAAGGGGAAGAAAGGACTTGCTGGTGAGATACAAGTGAACAAAGAACAACTGATGGTCAAAGAGTTCCATCAGCGGTTCGGAGAATTCATCCGTTCTTCCCCCGGCCTAGTGGACCAAGCGACCACGGAACTCAGGATAAGATTGATCCGCGAGGAGACAGATGAGTTCGAAAAAGCTGCACACGAAGGAAACCTAGTCAAAGTAGCAGATGCCCTCGCTGATATCCTGTATGTCACATACGGAACGGGCGTTTCCTACGGAATCGATCTCGATCCAATATTCAGAGAAGTTCACGAGTCGAACATGAGCAAGGGGGACCCTGAGGTCCTCCGCACCTCGAATGGCAAGGTACTGAAAGCGAAGAACTACAGACCACCGGAACTCCGACAAATCCTAGAAGAGATGTCACCAGAGTGAGAACATTGCTTGGACAACCGATTATTGATTCGAGAAAATCGCTGCCTGTTGACAGGGTCGAAGCCGGCAAGCAGGAGGCGGAGGGCGGATGCGGAGTTGTAGGTCTGGCATGCAACGTCCCACTCGAAGGAAAATATCTCCTACAATCCCTCGTCCAGATGCGAAACAGGGGAAACGGGAAGGGCGGAGGCATCGCAGCTGTCGGACTTGTCCCAGAACAGCTAGGAGTCTCCAAGAAAATCCTGGAAGAAGATTACATCCTACAAGTTGCCTACCTCGATAAATCGGTCAGGAAGAAGGTTGAGGATGAGCACCTTCGGCCTTTCTTTGTCGTTGATTATGAGGTGAGGGTGGATGCTGTTGACGATTATCATTCAATTCCAGGTCTGGAGGTAGAACCGCCTGAGGTTTACCGGTATTTTGTCAGGATCAAGAGAGATACTCTCTCGGAATTTGCTCGTAAGAACGGTCTAGAAAGGCTCAAGGAAAACGAAATAGAAGATGAATTTCTCTACCAGAACTCTTACCGACTGAATCAGCAGTATTACTCGTCGCTGGGCGAGAAGAAGGCCTTCGTCGTCAGCCATGGGAAAAACATGGTTGTATTGAAACTGGTAGGTTACGGGGATGATGTTGTCAGGTATTACCGACTAGAGGATTTCAAGGCTCACGTCTGGATTGGTCATCATCGGTATCCGACGAAGGGCCGGGTCTGGCATCCAGGCGGTGCGCACCCGTTCGTGGGATTGCATGAGGCGTTGGTGCATAATGGTGATTTTGCGAATTATCATTCGATAATGGAGTACTTGGCCCAGCGGAACATTCACCCGTTATTCTTGACGGATACGGAGGTCTCTGTGTTACTGTTCGACCTTCTCAGCCGCGTCTACAAGTATCCACTGGAGTATCTGATTGAAGCTCTGGCACCGACAACGGAGAGAGATTTTGAGATGCTGCCGGAGGAGAAGAAAAAGATCTACCGACTGATACAGTCGACGCATATTCACGGGTCCCCTGACGGCCCATGGTTCTTCATCGTGGCCAGGAATGACGTGGAGAAGAACGCGTGGCAGTTGTTGGGGATTACTGATACTTCGATGCTGAGACCGCAAGTATTTGCGGTTCAGGAGGGTCCGATCAAGATTGGGATTATTGCGTCGGAGAGACAGGCGATCAATGCAGTACTGGGAAAGTTGCAGGAAGATCAAAGAATTCCGAGTAGATTTGCGGATTCGTACTGGAACGCCCGGGGTGGAAGCTTCACTGACGGTGGAGCATTTCTCTTTGCTGTGAAGGATGGTGAGAATGGGAAGGAGTTGGAGTGTGCTGACAAATTTGGAAAAGTTATCGATCTCCCTAAGCAGGACTGGTTGCCTCAAGCTGGTTCGAGTGTCTCTCTGAATGCTAGTATTGCGATTCAGCTGCAGAAGGGTCCCAGTACGCAGGACCCGTTGGGATTCTACGAGTATGTTCGTCCTGCATTGAGGGATACTGGCTTCCAGTATGTGGGGGAGATTCTTGAAGAGCTGAAACGGCTGGCTATGAAAGGACAAGAGTCCAGACAATTCGCGATAAAATCACTCTCACTACTATACGACAGAATCTACGATACTGGAAGAAAGAAACGAAGCTCACTACTACAACTGTATCATGAAGCGTTGAACGATGTCTTCTCTTCTGTTTCATTGTCAAATTATGACCTGCATACTCGACTGGATTGGAAGAATCGATCTCGATTGATCCACCCAGGGATTGAGGGGCAAGTCCTGGTTGTTGACGCTCTAGAATTTCCGGCTGAGGGAGAGGAAAGCGCTGCAAGATTCGTGCTCGATGCATATGGTCAAGGCTGGAAGAACATTCTACTCTACAACCTGCGAGGCCACCGATTCATTGGCAGCGGGCTCGGCGCACGAACGAACGGTTTGAAGATTGATTGTTACGGAGATGTTGGAGATTACGTCGGGTCTGGTATTGATGGCTGTGAGATCACAGTTCATGGTGCCGCTCAGGACCAGGCGGCGCAGATTCTCAAGTATGGAAAACTAGTGGTTCACGGTGATGTGGGCCAGGCGTTCATGTACGCAGCGAAGGGAGGAGACGTGTACGTGCTTGGTAATGCGGCGGGACGCCCACTCATCAACGCAGTAGGCAGGCCAAGAGTCGTGATCAATGGGACATGCTTAGACTATCTTGCGGAGTCGTTCATGGCTGGGGACCCTTACAATGGCGGTGGGTTTGTCGTTGTGAACGGGTTGAGACCATCGTTTGACGGACGATTCGTGGAACAAGAATACCCGTATCCAGGAAGCAACCTATTCTCCCTGGCCTCTGGCGGAGCCATTTTCATCAGGGATCCATACCGAAAGGTATCGAGCGAACAGTTGAACGGAGGACGACTAGCGGACTTCACCGCTAAGGATTGGGAGCTGACTCTACCGTTTCTCGAAGAAAATGAGAAACTGTTCGGAATATCGGTGAAGAGGGATCTTTTGATCGTTCAAGGGAGGCCATTGGACCCCAGCCAGGTTTATCGAAAAATCGAACCCATAACGCTGCAAGAACTAGCCTAGTTGGAAGCATTAGACCGCTACGCTGAACCGGGCTACACCACCGGAGCAGGCTCGACCCCGATAGGCTAACCTTTTCTGCCTTTCCCAAGAAACAGCGGGGGCTGAGATTTTCCCAAGAATTGAGAACTTGCCGGTTAGCATAGTTTCTCATTAACGACTGAGACACCGGACAGGAATAAACTCACCTTCTTCCGGCTTGCGAGGTCCGGTTACAAACTCTGGCTGTTACGCCACTACACTACCCGCAATGATGCCTATTACCAAAGCGGGAAGCCAAGCCCATCTTGACTTTGAGATTCGGTGGAGCACGAAAGTAAGAGCCACGGTGACAAGAATCGTCACCAACACTCCGTTCGTTGTCTTCGGGTAGGGCAGATTCTCTGGAAGAACTTGGAGCAGTCGAATTTCCGTAGTGGTCTCAACCACGGGCTTGGATTACGGAAGCTTCGGTATTAATCTGTGAATAAGCCCGAAAGAAGTGGAAGCCAGAAAGCTCCTAGTTCTCCCCTTGCCCTTTCTACGCCTAAAGATGTGAACGACAACAAGGTTTCGACCAAACTTTCCAATGGAGTGCTTGGGCGCGATTATCCACAATCCGGTTCCAAAGCCGACTAACCCAAGAAAACCATAGAGCAAGTCAGTAACTAACGTACCAATCGTCAGATACACTATGGGGACGTGCCCGCTCACTCCCGCCTGAACGAACAGAAATGAAAAGATTGGAACGACGCAAAGCACTATGGAGCTAAGGAAAACGATAGACAGACCAACTGACTTGATTAGGGTCAATCTTGCGACCTTGAGCACCCCTTTCGCAAGTCTCAAGAGTAGTTTGGGGCTGTGGTATGCCTTCTGGAGAATTCCGTATACTATGAGAATCAGAACCCCCTTGATAATGTCCCAAGCGGTTTCCCAACCAGTGGCTCGAACTCGTTCGGACAAATCCAACTGATACTTGCTCGGGTGTGCTTTAACCGTTTACTCGACTGAAAGTGACTCTACCGATTTCCACCGGCATAGTAATGGCTCCGAATTTTCTTCCAAGTCTGCTTAGACGCGTCCTCGCTATTCTCAACCCAGATTCCGTGGCACTTGTCGCAAACGTAGACCTTCGACTCCACTCCCTTTAGTTTCCATTCAACACCCAATGACGAAGCTCTCATGCTTCCATGCCCATTCGGGCAGTTGACCGTATTCTCCATGAACAAGCAGAAAAGTTGGAAGCCTTACTTGAACTTGCAAGTCTTCGCGTGCTCACGGTACTGTGGCTCGCAAAACCGAAACAAACATCCTCTGCACTTTGACAGAGCTACACCTTGGCAACCTTTTACTCGACAACCGGATTCCGTAGGTTAGTTGAGTCGTGGGGATTGTTAAGTAAGAGATTGAAGGAAGTGTGGGGCTGTGTCGATCGGCTCGAAGTTTGCGATTGTCGGTCTCGTCATACCAATCCTTCTCATACTTGTGGGATCAGCCATTGCCTACTACCTCTATCCGAATCCATTCCTAATCGGAGTCGTAGCGGCACTTACGTCCGTTGACGTGCTCGTTTGGAGAGAACTCCGTTCAACCTTACACGAGCGATTGCGTCAAGTCTGGGACAACTATCTCAAACCCGTAAGGGATAGTGTTAACGGACAAATAATCGGGAGCACTTACTTCTTCCCGGATAGACGAGAGGAAATTGGAGACAAGATGAACTCGGCGGTGAAATATGGTAGGTACGGTCCCCTCAAACTCTATCCATCAAAACTCGTCAAGAAGAGGCTCGTGTCAAACTTGCTAACAGTCGCGGAAGACTTCAACCCGAAGCTCACTCATCTCTTTGAGAACGAAAAAGCCAGCAGACGGGAATTTCATTTGTACTATGCTTTCGACCGCTGGGGGTTTAGGAAGATTCCCCCCGAACAAATCAAGGGGCTTGACCCCAAGATGACTCTCACCCAAAACTCGCTTCTCAGCACTTTGGACGGGACCAAAAAGGAAGAAATCGCCAGCCTCAAGGGGCCGTGGGAAAGGGGCTTAAGTCTATCAAAGCAAATCGTGTTGATTCTGAACAAGTTCAGTTCCGAAAACGGAATTATGCCGCGAAATGTTGCCCCTTTCGTTCCCTTGGCGCAATAATAATTCGACTTTTTCTTATTATGTCACCGTGAATTCGAATAGGTTGTTCTCGGCGTCTGAAACGTCTACCGTGTAGACCGAGCCGTTGAAGAAGCGATCAAGCGAGCAATGAAATCCGGAAAAACGGAGCGCATCACTACAGCGAACCTGTTGGATGCTGCCAAGGGCATGCGTCCCACAACTGAGGAATGGCTGGCGACCGCTCACGACTATGCTCGCTATAGTAACGAAGGCGGAGCCTACGACCAAGTCAAGTCCATCTAGACAAGAATCCCTAGTGAAGTAGAGCTATTCTTTCGAAGTATTTAGTTCGGCAACGTACTTGTTGAGGACCCTGTGTGCTGGATTCTTGCCGAATAGTTCGACTTTGATCGAGAAATTTGACTCTAGCTCGTTCAGAATCTCGAGTAGGATCGGTCGCTTCTTCCCACCGCTTCTGTCTTTGAGGAGTATTTGCGACACTGCAGGTTCGTGGTCTGAAAAACACGATGAACCGTTTCAGCTTGTCTTTTAGTTGTTGAATGGCGAAGGCAATAGCATGCAACTCTGCGTCATCCGTTTCATAGGCGTCGACCTTACCAAACCCCTGAAGACCGGGCGCATCCTTCACAACGTAAGCGACGTAGGCCTTCCTGTTTAGTTTCGGGTCCTGGATGCCCTCAATCTTCGCATCAACATAGACTCGCTTAGTCATTCTTAGTCCACTTTCAATTAGTCGTCTCAATCGAAATCTCGCGGAGACTAGGATAGCTTTGACGTACCGCTTGATTGATTCTACCGGAGGATAAGGGGCAAAATGTACTCCCAGGCCAAGTATAGTATCGCTAAGACCCCCGTGGCCATAACGAAGCGTCGACCCCATTTTCCGCGACGTGGTCTGGTCTGAATGGTTAGTTCCTCTTCGACTGACGATCTCTTCCTAGGCTCCGTTGGGTCTGATTTCCGGGTAGGCTCAACTATCTCGACAGCGGTTTCCTCTGCGGTTTCGCGAGCTCCTACGTTTTGCAGTAGCCATTTCTTGGTGACTGGTGGTCGTGGGACGCGGAAGACTCCTGAGCCTGTTTTTGCCACGTACGCTGTCCATGCGAGTTCTTTCCTGTCTCGTAGAGCGTCAACTTCGTGCTGGCGCATGGCGTAGTAGACGACTGGGCCAAGCATCCGCTCGACCTTGTTCGCATCAAACGTCCCAGGCGTTCCCGTACTCCTGACCAATAGCAGGTCCGCATCAGCCCGTAGATCTATATCACCACCATAGAAGCGGTGGAGGGCGGCGACCATTATTACCAGACCCTGGCGCATGCCGCGCTTGAGGAGTTCGCCTCCGATATCATACCATTTGTCCAGCCAGTAGTCGACCTTCTTCATCTTCTGCACCTGTCCATTGGAATCTTTCACCGCGACAGTCCCCGAGAGCTTCTTCAACGCCTTCGTCATGTCATCCGCAAA